>Ga0099364_10006830_pt1 | contig 16513 bp, 16 predicted proteins | sample TergutTh196P3_FD_73070 | JGI IMG/M metagenome (GOLD analysis project Ga0099364, IMG submission 73070) | Microcerotermes parvus P3 segment gut microbial communities from Pointe-Noire, Republic of the Congo - Th196 P3 | ecosystem: Host-associated > Arthropoda: Insects > Digestive system > Gut ... | reverse complement strand
CGGAGAAAGCACTCAAGACATCATTTTTTGTCCTGCAAATGTTTGATATTAAAAGCAAAAACATCCAATTCGCCATCGTAGCCGCATTCGCCCATTCTGGGCGAATTAGTAACAGGAAGCAACATATTCTCATGTTCATGGTTTTGGGTGCAATCTGTTAGGATTCATGCAGAATGGCGGAGGAGAAAGCGAGAAAAACAAGAGTGAAACAAGGATAAGAAAAGAAACAAAGGCACTGACGGACATAAAAGAGCGCGCAAAATCCGGAATGTAAAAGTCCGGTATTTGCGCGCAAAAGTAACACGAAAGCTCACATTCATCCGCATAAACTATCGGTTGCATTTTTTCATATTACAATACGCTCCCGCCGCCGTAAACCGCCAGACTGCCGAGCTGGCTTTCGATTTTCAAAAGGCGGTTGTACTTTGCCGTCCTGTCGGAGCGGGAGAGGGAACCCGTCTTGATTTGCCCCGCGTTCACGGCGACCGCGATATCGGCGATGGTGGCGTCCTCGGTTTCGCCGGAGCGATGCGATATGACCGATGTGTACCCCGCGCGTTTCGCCGTCTCAATCGCGTCAAAGGTCTCGGTGAGCGTGCCGATTTGGTTGACCTTTATCAGGATGGAATTGCACGCGCCCTCCGCGATGCCTCTGGAAAGCCGTTTTACGTTTGTAACAAATAAATCGTCGCCGACCAATTGAATCCTTTTTCCCAGCCGCTCCGTAAGGCTTTTGTAGCCGCTCCAGTCGTTTTGGTCAAGACCGTCCTCGATTGACGCAATCGGGAATTCGTCGCATAGTTTCTCGTAAAAATCTACCATTTCGGCGGTGCTTAAGCTGCGATTTTCGCCCTTTAGCTCATATTTGCCGGTATCCTTGTCGTAAAACTCGCTTGAGGCCACGTCAAGCGCGATTTGAACGTCACGCCCCGCCCGGTATCCCGCGGCGTCGATTGCCCGCATGATAACCTCTATCGCCTCGCGGTTTGATTTCAGATTCGGCGCGAAACCGCCCTCGTCGCCCACGGAGGTTGTCTCATTCATGCCGCGCAGCACGTTTTTGAGCGCGTGGAAAATTTCCGCGCCCATCTGCACGGCCTCCGAGAAGGCGCCGGCGCCGACAGGCATAATCATAAACTCCTGAAAATCAACGGAGTTATCCGCGTGGCTACCGCCGTTTAAAATATTCATCATCGGCGTGGGCAGGCATTTTGCGTTAAACCCGCCAAGATACTGGTAAAGCGGCAGCCCGTGGTAATCGGCGGCGGCGTGCGCTACAGCCAGCGAGACGCCTAAAATCGCGTTTGCGCCGAGCTTGCTTTTATTTTCAGTGCCGTCCATCGAGGTCATTTTGTGGTCGATGGCGATTTGCTCGGTTACATCGTAGTTCTTAATCAGCGCCGGCGCGATGATCTCGTTCACGTTGGAAACTGCCTTTAGCACGCCTTTTCCCGCGTAGCGCGATTGGTCGCCGTCGCGCAGCTCCGCAGCTTCAAACTCGCCGGTTGACGCGCCTGAGGGAACCATCGCGCGCCCATATGCGCCGGATTCCGTGAAAACCTCCACCTCAAGGGTGGGGTTCCCGCGGGAATCAAGAATTTCTATTGCCGATATATCAGCTATCTTTGCCATATCCGTTCTCCTTTTTGTATGGTTTGTTGTGATTATACTTCCCTCATACATTTTATTTTATAACTTATTGCAGATAGTTGATTTATTCCTATATTTTGTGTATAATTAATTGTTAATAAACGCAAGGAGACTATATTTGGAAGCGTTACGGAAAAACAATGTGGATTTGCAGGAATTTTACCGGTATACCGAGCATGTCCGCTCGTATAACGACGCGGTTTTTGAGGCGACGGGCAAAACGCCTAAGGCATACGCGAGGCACTACGGCTGCCAGCAAAACGTAAGCGACGGCGAAAAGATAAACGGCATGCTTTTGCAGATGGGGTATGTTTTATGCGAAAGCCCACAGGATGCGGATTTGATACTGTATAACACCTGCGCGGTGAGAGAAAACGCCGAAGACCGCATCTTCGGGAACGTAGGCGCGTTAAAACATGCGAAACGCCGGAATCCCCGCATGGTCGTGTGCCTTTGCGGGTGCATGGTGCAGCAGGAACATATTTCTGAGAAGATAAAGAAATCCTTCCCGTATGTGGATCTGGTGTTTGGCACCCATGCGGTGAAGGGCTTCCCCCAAATGCTGTATAACCGTTTAAGCGGCGAGGCAAGGCAGTTTGACATCACGGAGCTGAAGGGTGAAATCATAGAGGGGTTTCCCGTTTACCGCGACGGTACGGTAAAGGCTTTTTTGCCGGTCATGTATGGCTGCGATAATTTCTGCACATACTGCGTAGTGCCGCTTGTCCGCGGACGTGAAAGGAGCCGCGCGCCCGGGGATATTTTCGCGGAGGCCGAAACGCTTGTGCAAAGCGGGTACAGGGACATCACGCTTTTAGGGCAAAACGTCAATTCATACGGCAAAAACCTGCCCGAGCCGGTAAACTTTTCAGCGCTTCTTAGAAAAATAGCCGAAATTGACGGCGATTTCAGAATCCGCTTCATGACGTCGCACCCGAAGGACTGCACGCGCGAGCTGATTGATACGATAGCCGCGCACGACAAGATATGCAGCCACATCCACCTGCCGGTTCAGTCCGGCTCCGACAGGATACTCGCCGCCATGAACAGGCGCTACACAAGGGCGGATTATCTCGCGCTGATAAACTACGCGAAGGAGAAAATCCCCGGCATCAGCTTTACAAGCGATATCATCGTTGGATTTCCGGGTGAGACGGAACAGGATTTCGAGGACACCCTCTCGCTTATGAAGGAAGTGGGATACCACTCGCTGTTCACCTTCCTTTACTCCAAAAGGGCCGGCACCAAGGCGGCCGAGATGGAGGACGACACCCCGGCCGAAGAAAAATCACGCCGTTTCCAGAAGCTTTTGAACGTCCAGCAGGAAATCGGCGCGGGGAAGTATTCGGAGCTTGTCGGGAAGACCATCCGCGTTTTGGCGGAGGGGATTGGCAAAACGGGCGACGATTATCTGATCGGGCGAAGCGAAGCGGGCGTCATCGTGGATTTTTTGGCGCCAAAAGAAAAAATCGGCGAATTCGTAAATGTGGACATTACCGGAGCGCTCAACTGGGCCGTTCTGGGTGAAATAAAAATGAATTGAGGAACAAAAAATGGACGTTATCAGTGCGGCAAGAGAGCTTGGCAAGGCAATACAGGCGGACGAAAGGTATACAAGACTTACGATTGCGCAGGAAAAAAATGACGCCGACAAAGCCTTGCAGGACGCAATCGGCGCGTTTAATTTACAGCGCACGCAGTTAAACGCCGAGGTGCAAAAAGCTGAAAAGGACACGGAGCGCATCAAAGAGCTTGACGCGGAATTAAAAGAGATGTACCAGAAGATTTTTGAAAACGCGAATATGAAGGAATTTACCGCGGCGAAAAGCGGCATGGAGGAAATGATAGGGCATATCAACGTGATCATAAGCGGCAGCGCAAGCGGGCAAAATCCCGACGGGATTGACCCGTTCGCGTCAAATTGCGGAAGCGGATGCAGCAGTTGCAGCGGCTGCAAATAAGTGTTAAGGCATAAGGCATTACATCAATTGAATGCCTTGAAAAATATAAACACAGCTTCTTAAAATGAATGAGGGGGATGACCGTTTCGTGGCGGAGCTTTCACCGATGATGCAACAGTATTTCCGCATAAAAGAGCGGCACAAGGAGCATATTTTATTCTTTCGGCTTGGCGATTTTTACGAGATGTTTTTCGAGGACGCACTGCTTGGCTCAAAGGAGCTGGGGTTAACCTTAACAGGCCGTGACTGCGGTCTTGCCGAGCGTGCGCCTATGTGCGGGGTTCCGTATCATAGCTGTGAAAATTATATCGCAAAGCTTGTGCGGCGCGGGTTTAAGGTCGCGATTTGCGAACAGACGGAAGACCCCGCGTTCGCCAAAGGCGTTGTCAGCCGCGAGGTTGTGCGCGTTATTACGCCGGGCACCGTTATGGAAAACAACCTGCTGACGGAGGATTCCAATAACTTTTTATGCTGCATTTTTCTGGATGCGAAGGGCTTCGGGCTTGTTTTCGCGGATATTTCAACCGGGGAAATGAATTTGATAGAAAGCGATTTGACGGACGATTCCGCGATTATAAACGAGCTTGCACGGTTTTCTCCGCGCGAGGTTGTGTTTAACACAGCGTTTCTGGATAAAAAGGAAATCGCGAAATATATGCGTGAAAAGCTAAGCTGCACGGCAGACTTGTTAAGCGACGATACGTTTTCAGACGAAACGGCCATACCGGCGGTACTGAGCCATTTTGGAAAAAGCAACTTGGAAGACGTCGGGCTAAACGGCAGGCAAAGGTGCGCGAAGGCGCTTGGCGCCCTGCTTTTATACCTTGCTGAAACGCAAAAGCAGGGCATCGAGCGCCTTGTCACGTTAAATATTCAGGAAGAAAGCCGCTATATGGAGCTTGATTCGTCGGCAAGGGTGAATCTGGAACTTTTGCAAACGCTTCGCACAAAAGAACGCCGCGGCTCGCTTTTATGGGTTCTGGATAGAACGAAAACCCCTATGGGCAAGCGCCTGATTAAGACGTGGATTACAAGGCCGCTCACAAGCCCCGCCGAGATTGAAAAGCGATTGAATGCTGTAGAGGAACTGCACGGAAGCGAAGTAAAGCTAAAAACCTTAACAGATGAGCTTGGCGGAATATTCGATATCGAAAGGCTGTTGACCCGCATTGTATACGGAAACGCGAACCCGCGTGAATACAAGGCATTGGCGCAGGCAGTCACCAAGCTTCCCGGGATAAAAGTGGTACTTGAAGGTGTAAGGTCAAACAACTTAACAAGAATACATAACGAAATTGATTTGCTTGCAGACGTGGAAACGCTGATAAACGCAGCGGTAGCGGATGAGCCGCCGGTGACGCTGAAGGACGGCGGCGTAATCGAAAAGGGGTACGATTCCGAGCTTGACGGGCTGCGCCTGCTTGTCTCGAACGCAAGGGAATACCTAGCGGAGCTGGAAGCGAAGGAACGCGAAAAAACCGGCATCAAGAACCTTAAAATCGGCTACAACAAGGTATTCGGCTACTATCTTGAGGTGACGAAGTCATATCTTGATTTGGTGCCGGAAACGTACATCCGGAAGCAAACGCTCGCGGGCGGCGAGCGGTACATCATACAGGAGCTCAAGGAGCTTGAGGAAAAAATCCTGACGGCACACGACAAATCCATCGCGATCGAGCAGAAATTGTTCGAGGATATGCGGGGAAAGGTCATCTCGGAGCTGCATAGGATTCAGCAGACGGCAACGGCGATTGCAAGGCTTGACGTGCTCGCATCGTTTGCCCGCGTATCACTCGAAAACCGCTATGTCAGGCCGCAAATTAACACTGGCGACGCCATTGAAATAAAGGACGGGCGGCATCCCGTAATCGAGCGGGTGCTGGAGGATACGCCGTTTGTGCCGAACGACACACTGCTTGACTGCGGCGAAAACCAGATTGCCATCGTAACCGGGCCGAATATGGCGGGTAAATCCACATTCATGCGCCAGACCGCGCTGATTGTGCTGATTGCCCAGATGGGTTGCTTCGTTCCGGCGGCGGCTGCGAAAATCGGCATTGTTGACGGCATTTATACGCGAATCGGCGCGTCCGACGACATTGTGACGGGGCAGTCCACGTTTATGGTCGAGATGTGCGAGGTGGCGCAGATTTTAAAGTCCGCGACGGCGAAATCCCTGCTGATACTCGACGAAATCGGACGCGGCACGTCTACATACGACGGCATGAGCATTGCGCGGGCCGTAATTGAGTACATAGCGGATAAAAGGAAGCTGGGCGCGAAAACGCTTTTCGCGACGCATTACCATGAGCTTACCGAAATGGAAGACGCGTTCCCATGCGTGAAAAACTACAATACCGCCGTGAAAAAGCGCGGGGACGACATTACGTTTTTGCGTAAAATCATCAGGGGCGGCGCCGACGACAGCTACGGGATTGAGGTGTCAAAGCTGGCGGGGATTCCAACTTGGATTATCTCACGCGCGCATGAAGTGCTGATTGACCTGGAAAGCGCAAGGCCTGTACGCGAGAAAAAACGCGCAAACAGGTATAACAACCACGAAAATCAGATGGAGCAGGTTAGCCTGATAAGCGCGCCGAGCGAGGTCGAGCAGGCCATTAAAGCTGTAGACCTTAACACCCTGACGCCCATTGAGGCGCTGACGCTGCTCTACAAGCTAAAGGAAATGACCGGGGGATAAGATGCCGACGATTCAAGTTTTAGAGAAATCCGTTGCGGAGCTGATTGCCGCGGGCGAGGTTGTGGAACGCCCGGCGTCGGTAGTCAAGGAGCTTGTGGAAAACGCGATAGACGCGGGCGCCACCGACATTTCCGTGGAAATCTGGGGCGGCGGCGTCAGGATGATTCGCATATCCGACAACGGCTGCGGAATCTCCCGAAGTGACGTGCCGAAAGCGTTTTTGCGCCACGCGACAAGCAAGGTGCGCACACAGCAGGACCTTGACGGGATTTTGACGCTTGGGTTTCGCGGTGAGGCGCTGGCCTCGGTCGCCGCGATGAGCAAGGTTGAGCTCACGACAAAAACCGCCGGGGAAATCGAAGGCACATCCTATACAATAGAAGGCGGGGGGGCTTCCGACTGTGCCCCCGCGGGGCGGCCCGACGGCACGACAATTACCGTCAGGGATATTTTCTACAACACGCCCGCGCGCATGAAATTTTTAAAAAAAGACGTGACCGAAGGCAACAGCGTCGCGCAGATAGTGGATAAATGTGCGCTTTCGCACCCGGAAATTTCGTTTCGGTTTATACGCGACGGCGCGTTAAAGCGGGGAACCTCCGGCGGGGGCGACCTGCTCGCCGTCATCTATGAGATTTACGGGCGGGATTTTGCCGAAGAGCTTATCCCCGTCGATTATACATACGAAAATTTCGCGCGGGTCACGGGATATATATCGAAGCCGTCCGGCGCAAAGCCAAGCCGCTCCTATCAGACGTTTTTCATCAACAACCGGTTTGTCAAGACGCGGACCGGCACGGCGGCGCTTGAGGAAGCGTATAAAAACAAAATGACAGGCGGCAAATTCCCAGTATGTGTCTTGAATATTGAGCTTGACGCCGGGGTTGTTGACGTAAACGTGCATCCCGCGAAGACCGAGGTTCGGTTTGTGAACGAAAAGCCTGTTTTCAGCTCCGTGTATTACGCAGTGAAATCGTCTTTAAACAAGCTTGAAACGCCGTTTGGAAGGGTGGTTGAAAAGGATGCCCCTCCGCCAAATATTAAACAGGAGGATACGCGGCAGGCGAAGCTTACGGCGCAGGAATTTGTGAAGCTATACGAAGCGGAACAGCCGGAAAAATCGGTTTTAGCTTATAAAAACCGCATAGAATCACCATTTAACAGGCCCGTTAAAATGAACGCAGCTTCGCTTGATATCAGCGTGGACGATGCCCCGTTTTCGAATTTTACCGCTTCTAATAGCGCAATCCCCGCCAATCATGATAATATCGGCGAAAACAATGCAGTAAATAAAGAAAAAGCCGCCACTAATAATAAGGCGGGATATGCCGGGGCAGGCGAAAGCTTGCAGGAGCGCCTGCCAAAAGTGCAAGACGGCCTGAGGGTAATGGGCGAGGCTTTCGGCGCATATATATTGCTTGAAGGCGAAGACGGCCTTTTGCTGGTGGACAAGCACGCGGCGCACGAGCGCCTCCTGTATGAAAAGCTTAAAAATGAACTTCGGCATGGAAACCGGCAGGTGCTTTTGACGCCGCAGGCCGTTGTGCTTTCAAGCGGCGAGTATACGGCGGTGACGGAAAACCTCCCCGTATTTGAGAAGCTCGGGTTTTTGGTGGAGGATTTTGGCGGAAACGCGGTCGCCGTCCGGGAAATCCCGATAGAGCTTCAGAAAGACGACGTCTCGTTTCTCTTGCGCGAAATCGCGGACAAGCTGAAAAACAACGCGAAAGACCTGACCTCGAACGCGCTCGACAGGCTTTATTACAGCATTGCGTGTCGCTCCGCGCTAAAGGCGGGCGACAAAAACAGCAGCGAAGAGCTTTTGGAGCTCGTAAAGCAGGTAGGGGAAAACCCGTCGGTAACGCATTGTCCCCACGGCAGGCCGGTTTTCGTGCGTGTAAGCCGCCGCGAGATTGAAAAAATGTTTGGAAGGCTGGGTTAATGTTAGGGGTTGTCGACACGAGGTTGTTTGGTGGATTTTCGAGCAGATTTCGATGCGTTTTTTGCAAGGAGGACGCAGTCGGGCTATCGCCCTGCAAGGACGATGAGCGAAAAAGGCGCGAAATGTGCCGAAAAGACGCCCGATTGTTCTCGTGCCGACAGCCCCTAAAGCAATCCCCCCTTGTTGTGGTACTGGGCCCGACGGCTTCCGGCAAGACCGAGGCTGCCGTCTGCCTTGCGGAAAAATTCCACGGCGAAATCATAGGCGCCGACTCCATGCAAATTTACAGGCGCATGGACATCGGCACGGCAAAGCCCGGTGAAAAGGAAATGCGTGGAGTCCCCCACCATCTGATTGATTTTCTTGACCCCGGCGAAAGTTTTTCGGTGGCGCAGTATGTGCAGCTTGCGAAGAAGGCGATAGCCGGCGTCCACGAAAGGGGCGGGCTGCCGGTGCTTGCGGGCGGGACAGGGCTTTATATCAGCTCACTTACCAATAATATCAGCTTTGAGGAACACGCCGGAAGCAGCGAGGCAAGGGAAAAGCTAAGGGCGCTGTTAGACGAAAAGGGCGCCGCGTACCTTCACGGCGAGCTTCAAAAATGCGACCCGGCGCTTGCGGAAAAGCTGCACCCGAATAATACGGGCAGGGTGATAAGGGCGCTTGAGGTGTTCGGGCAAACCGGCATCCCCATGAGCGAATACCAGAAAAGAGCAAGGGGGAACCCGCCGGAATATGACCTTTGCATGATTGGGCTTTATTACCGTGACCGGCAAAAGCTGTACGGCAGGATTGACGTGCGCGTCGATATCATGATAAAGCAAGGGTTGCCCCGCGAAGCCAAAGCTCTTTTTGACGAGGGGTTTGCGGGAACCGCGCGGCAGGCAATCGGCTACAAGGAGCTTGAAAGCTGGTTTAACGGCGCGGGGACGCTTGAGGAAGCGGCGGAAAGCATCAAGCGCGAGACACGCAGGTACGCCAAACGCCAGATGACGTGGTTTAAGCGCGACAAACGGATAAACTGGATTGCTGTCGATGAATGTGACGCAAAGCAGGAAGCGTTTCAGATTGCAGAAGAGTTTTTGAAAGGGGAGCGGCTGTGAATCTTCAGGAAGCGTTTTTGAATGAGATAAGGATTACGAAGGCGCCTGTGTCTGTGTATTTGACGGGCGGGCAGCATCTGAAAGGCATGGTAACAGGCTTTGACAATTTCTCGTTCATGCTTGACATGGGCGGCAAGCAGGCCCTTGTCTACAAGCATTCGGTTTCTTCCATCGTGCCGTATGCCCCTATTTCTCTTTTGAATAATCAAAAAAGCGATAGCGGGGAACACGGTGAATGAGCAGGATTCCCGAAAAAATCATAGCGGGGCTTCTCGTCCTGTTTTTAGTCATAACCGTCGGGTATCAAGTTTACCTTGGGTTTTACGGCGGGATAAAATACGAAACGGTTTACGACTATACCGTGCTGCGCTCTATCGCCGTGGACGGCATTGCAATCCGCTCGGAACAGATTATCGGCGATAAGCCGGGCGGCATCGAAAACAGTATATTTGAGGACGGAACGCGGGTTTCAGTCGGCGAAAACATCGCCGAGTTTTACAAAAACGAGCAGAGCAACGCGAGCCTGCGCCGTATGCGCGAGCTGGAAGCGGAAATCAAAATGCTGGAAGACGCGCAGGACGGCTCCGTCAATAATTTTTCCACAGCAGATATGTTAAACCGCGACATCAGGGAGCAGCTTGCGAGCCTTGCGAAGGTTACCGGCAGCCGCCGTTTTCATACGTCGGGGGATATCAAAAAGGAATTGACGTCGCTTGTAAACAAAAAGCAGATTGCGACGGGGCAGGTTAAAAATTTCAACAGCCGCATAGAAGCTTTAAAATCGGAGCATTCAAGGCTTAGAAGCGCCGATGCCGAAAGTTATGCCGTAGCCGCGCAGGCCCCCGTATCGGGGTTCTTTTCAAGGCATGTGGACGGATACGAGGAAGCGCTTACGCCGGATACCGTTCAAAATTTTTCCATCGCCGATTACCTTTCGTTCATCGACGCGCCGACAAGGACGCCGCCGGCGAATAAAATAGGCAAAATCGTAACGACCCAGAACTGGATGTTCGCGGCGGCCTGCGATAAGCATAACCTTGAAATTGTCCGGACGGGGCAGGAGGTTACGCTGGTATTTGATTCCATCAACAGAAGAATACCGGCGACCATAACCCATGTTTTGCAGGACAGGGACGAAGACCGGATTGTGATTTTGCTGCGGTGCAATCAGGTTTCAGGCGACCTTTTGGCCCTGCGCCATACGCCCGCGGTCATAACCTTCAGCCAGCACACCGGGGTTCGGATCAACATGCCGGATATCCGGTTTCAGGGGGACAAGCGGGGCGTTTACGTCCTTGACAAAAACACGGTGCGGTTTAAGCTGATAGACCCGGTATACGAAGAGCAGAATTTCATCCTGTCGCGCCTGATACCGCCGGACGTAAGGGACGATACATACGTGAACCTGTTTGACCAGGTCATTACAAGGGGAATTGATTTAAGCGATGGAAAAGTTGTACGGTAATATCTCTGAAAACCTCAAGCGGATACAGTTTGAAATCAACGAAAGCATCCAAAGATACGGGCGCGGGCAGGATAGCGTAAAGCTGATGGCGGTGACGAAAACAATCCCGCCCCAAGCCGTGAACGAAGCCATCTCTTTGGGCGTTGATCTGTTAGGCGAAAGCAAGGCGCAGGAGCTTCAGGCAAAATACGCAAGTTACAATAAAAAGGGCGTGGAGATACACTTTATCGGGCATTTGCAGAGCAACAAGGTCAGGCAGGTAATCGACAAGATTTCAATGATTGAATCGGTGGACAGCGTAAGCCTTGCGCGTGAAATCGACAAACAAGCGCAAAAAAACAGCAGCAAAATGGACGTTCTCATCGAGGTAAATATTGGCGGAGAGGCTTCTAAATTCGGGGTTTCGCCCCAGCATCTTGAAGCGCTCCTGACGGAAATATCCAGCCTGCCCAATACCCGGGTCAAAGGGCTTATGACAATCCCGCCATTTAGCGATGACATCCTGCAAACTGAAAAATATTTTTCGGACATGCGCGAACTATTTGTTGACATAAGGGGTAAAAATATAGATAATGTTAGTATGGATGTTTTGTCGATGGGAATGTCCGGGGATTATAAAGAGGCCATCAAGCACGGCTCTAACATTATCCGCATAGGCACCGCCTTGTTTGGCACAAGGGATTATTCCTGATGATACACACAGAATATCTTGGAGGGTTTTAGAAATGGGAATCGTTGATAAATTTAAAAATTTTATAGGATACCCGGAGGATGATTATTACGACGATAACACGGACGGCGCCACGGCGCGCCTGCCGGATTACAGCAACAGCTACGCGGAGCCTCAGGCTGCCGATGACAAGCGTTCGAACAAGGTTGTAAATATCCACGCGACGACGCAGCTTCAGGTTGTGCTTGTAAAACCCGAGCGCTTCGAGGACGCAAGCGGCATTGCCGACCACTTAAACGCGAAGCGCACAATCGTTTTAAACCTTGAATCCGCGAACAAGGACGTAACACGCAGGCTGATAGACTTTTTAAGCGGCGTCGCGTACGCAAATAACGGCCAAATCAAGCGTGTGGCAAACAGTACATACATCATCACGCCGTATAATGTCGGCATCATGGGCGACCTGCTCGACGAGCTTGAAAGCAGCGGCGTGTTCTTCTAGGCAATGGGTGAACTGGAGCAAGCTGATAAACTGTTTTTCGCGCGGCTTAAGGATTTATCCGTACTCAGCCGCGAAAAACCAAGGTTTTCCTCTTTTTTAAACGAGCGCGAGGCAGCGCTCGCGCGGGGATATCTTTCACGAAGCAAGCTTTGTAACTGCATGTTTTACGGCGGGCGCGAAAACGCGGGCCGCGTCATGCTCGGGGCGTTTCCCGATTTTATATCCCCGGAGGAAAACCATTTTCCGATTACGATGATGACGTCGCGCTACCCCGAAACTGCAAGCCTCACCCACAGGGATTTTCTGGGAGCGCTTATGGGGCTCGGGCTTACAGGGGAATCCATCGGTGATATTTTAGTTTCACCCGGCAGATGTGACTTTTTTGTTCAAAACCCGGTTGTTCAGGTCATACTGAACGAGCTTTTAAAGGTTGGGAGCTTCGGCGTCAAGACAGCCGTCGGCGTTCCCGGCGATTTTGTTGTTTTGGAGCGTTTTGAAGAAGTCCGTGTCACGCTAAGCTCCACGCGGGTTGACGCCCTTGTGGGGGCGCTTGCGAAAATATCAAGAGAAAAAGCATCGGAGTTTATCAAAGCCGGTATGGTACAGCATAACTTTTTTGAGGCCGCAAGCAATTCCAAGCAATTCAAAACAGGCGATACAATTAGTATAAAAGGGCATGGAAAATACATTGTGGACAAAGTCGGAAGCCCCACGAAAAAGGGGCGGTTACCGGTTTTTTGCCGCAAGTATTTATAAAGTTTAGACCCACAGCACAAAATCAAGAATTTATTATAAGGGGGAAACATCATGACTCCTAACGAGATACATAATAAGCGATTTGAAAAGGCCATGAGCGGTTACCGCACCGAGGATGTCGGGGTATTTCTGGCGGAAGTGGCGGATTATGCGGAGGCGCTTCTTGACGCAAAGACGGAGCTTGAGCAGAAGATTATGGTGCTTGCTGAAAAGCTTGAGGAATACCGTGAGGACGAGGACAGCTTGAGGGCTGCGTTAATCGGCGCGCAGAAGCTCGGCGACAATGTCGTGCGCGAATCTAAGCGCAAGGCCGAGGAAATCATCGAGGAAGCAAAGCAGAAATCCCAGGCCATGCTGGAAGAGGCGTCGCAAAAATCGGACGCGATGGTCATCGAAATCAGAAGGAATATTGATCGCGAAACCGATGCGCTGAATAAGATGCAGGCGGAAGTGGCAAGATTCAAAAGCCAGATTCTCGCGATGTACCGCCAGCACATCGAAATGGTGAAATCCATCCCCTATGACGAGGATGACCTTGAATATCCCGAAAGGGCCGCGAAACCGGGCGCTTCACAGTCTGCGGAGCCGCAGGAGGAAGTCGAGGAAATCCTAGTGGAAGAATCGGGATACCAAGAGACGGAGCTGGATTACGAACTGGAAGAAGACGGCGGGGAAGCCGTGCGGGAACAGCCGAAAGACCATGATTTTGTCATAAGCTTTGATGACGCGGTACTCGACAGCCCGTTTGATATCGTGCGAAACGAGCAGCTCAAAAAAGAGGACAAAGAGGACGAAGAGGTTAAGCGGGAAGAATATCCAAGGCGCGAATCCCGCCACGGCAACCTGCTTTTCGGCGATAAATACACGCTTACAAGAAAAGACTGATGTGAATGAATGTGAACGTCAGTTCACGTGCAATTCACACCGTTGCAAAGTTACGCAGTGAGGAGCAACAGTTCATGCCACAGGTTTACAACCAAACGCTTAATCTGCCTAAAACAGATTTTCCTATGCGGGCGGGCTTGCCACAGCGCGAGCCCGTTATGCTTGAAAAATGGGAAAATGAAGGGCTCTATTATAAAATGGCGGGGCGTAACGCGAAGAAGCCGCCTTATCACGAAGGGCATCCGTCGATCTGTGGGCGCTGCGCTTCAATCGCAGGGGTAGGGAACAGATGAAGAAATTGATACCTCTGATGGTTACGGCAGTACTTTTCGCGGTTGATCAGATAATCAAAATCTGGGCGCTCGACACGCTTGAGCCGTTAGGCCGGATTGTCGTCATACCCGGTTTGTTCAACTTGACATATATTGAAAATCGCGGCGCCGCGTTCGGGATTTTTCAGGGGCAAACGGTATTATTGTCCATCGTATCGGGCATTTTGCTTTTTGTGATTGTCGCGGCGCTCCTGCTTGGCAAAGTTAAATCCAAGTTTCTTACATGGTGCGTGTGCATCGGGCTTGCAGGCGGGTTTGGAAACTTGTACGACCGGGTTTTCAGGCGCTTTGTCGTGGATTACTTTGACTTTTCGGCATTGTTCGGCTTTCCTGTGTTTAACTTTGCCGATTGCCTTGTGGTTTCTGCGACGTTTTTGATACTTATTTACTGCTTACGGCAGGAAAACGCCTCGAAATGCACCGCCGGGGAGCCCGGCAATGGATAAGCTTTCGTTTACCGCGGAAAGCTCCGGCATGCGCCTTGACAAGTTCCTTGCCGGGAATCAGAATACGTTTACCCGCTCCGCGCTGCAAAAGCTGTTTGATGGCGGCATGGTGCTTGTGAACGGCGTTTCTGCGGCAAAGAGCTATAAGCTGAAAATTGGCGATATGGTAGAAATCCTGCCTGTTGGCAGCGATGCTGCCGTTGGGCTAATCCCGCAGGACTTGCCGCTGCAAATTATCTACGAGGACGACTACCTTGCCGTTGTGGATAAGGAAAAGGGTATGGTTGTGCATCCGTCGTCATTTGAAGAGACGGGAACGCTTGTAAACGCGCTGCTTTATCGATTCGGGGAGTATTTGTCAAGTATTGGCGGGGAGCTGCGGCCCGGGATTGTCCACCGTATAGACAAGGACACAAGCGGCCTGCTTGTCATCGCGAAAAACGACGACGTGCACCGGAGCCTCGCCGGGCAGGTCGAGGAGCACACCATGCTGCGGCAGTATGTCGGCATTGTGCGCGGCGACTTGAAGGACGACGCGGGTACAGTTAACGAGCCGGTTGGGCGCAGCCCCGCACACAGGACGAAAAACTGCGTGATTACGGGCGGCAGGCACGCCGTGACGTATTATAAGGTGCTTGGGCGCTACATGGGGCATACGCTTGTGGAATTTACGCTTGGGACGGGCCGCACCCATCAAATACGCGTGCATATGGCGCATATTGGACACCCCGTTGCCGGAGACAGCCTTTATGGCGCGCCGCCTTTAAAAACGTTGAACGGGCAGTGCCTGCACGCGAAAACGCTTGGGTTTACGCATCCGGCAACGCGTGAGAGGCTTACGTTTACGTCAAGCCCGCCGCGCTATTTTGAGGAATTCTTAAGAATGATAAACCCGGAGGGAAAAGTTTGAATTAATTTAAACTTTTCCATTTAAAGCGCGAGCGGCTCCCGCTTGTGCGGAACCGCCGCTCATGCGCAACATGACCATTCCTTATTTATGGTTGTTTTGCGGCTTGAACGCAGTGAAAGGAATGGTCATAAAAATGAAGCTTAAAGATTATATACTTTACAGCGATGTTGATGGTACGCTGCTGCCGTATGTCACAGGAAGCAGGATACCGCAGCGCAATATCGAAGCCATAAAACGGTTTACCGAAAAAGGCGGCAAATTCGGGATTGCGACCGGCCGCGCCAGGAAGACGACGAAGGAATTTATAGAAATTTTACCGGTAAACGCCCCGTGCGTCGTATTAAACGGCGGCGGCCTGTATGATTTTAAAACGGACGAATACTTGATGAGGCTTTATTTGCCCGATGAAGCAAAGGCGTACGTGAAACAAATCATGTCCGACCTGCCGGATATTTCCGCCCTTGTCATTGTGGGAGAGGATTATTACCACCTGAACCGCGAGATCCCGTTTGAAAGCTTCACGACGGAATACCGGAAAAGCTTCAAGGACGCCGGCGCCGAAACGATGGAGGCTAAATGGTGTAAGGCGCTGTTTTCCGGCAAAAGCGGGGAGCTTGCGAAGCTGAAAAAATATCTTGGTGCGCAGGACTTTAAAGGCGTAAGGTTCGTTGAAACAAGCGATACGCTGACGGAGCTGCTGCCGGAAAACTCGGACAAGGGGGAAGCAATTAAAACACTTGCCGCACTAAAAGGCTATAAAATGGAACATATTGCGGCGATAGGCGATTACTACAACGATTTTGAAATGCTTCAGTACGCCGGGGTAAGCGCCGTGCCAATCGATACCCCCGATGACATCAAGGCGGTTTGCGATTTTATAGCAGGCAAATGCGAGGACGGCGCGGTCGCCGATTTTATCGAATACCTTGAAAGCATTTGCGACGAATGACGAATAAGGAAAACAAAACAAGCGGTATCCGGCTTTATTGAACCGGATACCGCTTGTTTTTTCTCTATTTGTCGATTTTTATTGCGCCTTTGGAGACTGAGGTGAATGTAATTATCTAATACCAATCCCAAACAAAACAGCTACCGTAATAAGTGACGATGTGGTATAATAAAACAGGGTGATGAAATGCCGAAAAGATATCATATCAACGCTGAACAAGTGATAGAGATAGAATCTGCCC
>Ga0099364_10006829_pt1 | contig 16515 bp, 9 predicted proteins | sample TergutTh196P3_FD_73070 | JGI IMG/M metagenome (GOLD analysis project Ga0099364, IMG submission 73070) | Microcerotermes parvus P3 segment gut microbial communities from Pointe-Noire, Republic of the Congo - Th196 P3 | ecosystem: Host-associated > Arthropoda: Insects > Digestive system > Gut ... | reverse complement strand
TTATAATACATTAAAAACTTCAATTTATGAAACTTCAGTACAGAATTATAAAGTTACTCTTGATGTACTTTTACATAATGTGTCTTATAAGAGAAAAACGGATGCTCTTTTAAATCTTTGGAAAGAAAAGACTGGTTTTAAAAATGTTCGAGAATGGTGTAATTGTAACAATTGCCCTATAACTTGGGTAGTAGATGAAGAATTCGCTAGTCATATAGCCGTGATCACATCATTATTTGATAATAAAACAGTGACATCAACTGATTTAGATATAGCTTTACAATACTTGAAGACTAACAAGCTTGATATTCTTTCTGATGAAGAATTAATTAAAACTCGTTTCCTTGATAACATAGGCAATGCTTATAAAACAATTTTTGAAACAGATAGTGAGACCTTGTATGCAAGATTGAAAACAAATGATAATCTCTCATCGGATGTCTATTCTTGGTCAAGTAAATTGCCTACTATTAGAAAAGTTTTAGACACATTTTTAAAAGAAAAAAAACAAGAGAAAGCGAAAAATGAGGTAAAGACAAAATCAGAGGTTGAACTTCGTAATGATGTATTGCAGCTATTGGAAGAACACCCGGAATTCTATTTTTATTTTATGAGGGAATAGGTGAAAATATGAAAATAAAAGAAATAATAAAGCAATTAACAGACACCAAGAACACACCCGGTCGTTTCCCTACCAGGGTGATAATTGTCCCCAATTGGGATGATTATCTGCTCTTGAAAAACGAACTATATAATATTTGTGATAAAACATTTAATCTCTCAGATTATACAGAAGGTGATTTATTACCTCGTTTCGGTAATTTATTAAACGACCTAAAGCAACATAAAAATAAAATGCTTTTATTACTCTCTATTGGTGAATATCTCCGTATCTGCGCCAAGAGAGAGAGCGAAAGAGACAAAGCAGAGTTTATAAAATTTTGGACACCTGACCCTGTTCAAAATGCAAGTGAAACTACGAAATACATCATTCCCATTTATGGTACGAAAACCCTATTTATTAATGCAATAAAAAATATAGATGATAGACAAAAAGACCATCTTTGGGAGCTAACAGAGTCTCCAAGTGAAAGAGACATTTCGATATCAATATATGCCATTGAATTTTATGGAGCTATTGAAACTGATGTTTTCAATTTTTCTGAATGGCTATATAAGTGGGAGTCTCTATATAGTGATAAATCCAGAAACCTATTCTCTCTACAAACTAAATTATATAGATATGCAAACCCAGCTACCAGTAGTATAAACTTAATAATAATAGATGAACCTTTTAATTATGTGGTTTCACTAGTTTCTGATGGTTCATTGCTTAAAAAAGAGTTTGGAGAGCCAGAATTTTGGAAAGAAATGGTAAAAAAAGTAGTTAAAAATAAACCATTCTCTGAAACTATCAAATCTGTTTTAAATGTCCAAAGTTTTGCTCCCTCGCAATTAATGCTTGGGTTTGATTCAATGAATAATACCCAAAAAGTGATATTTTGGATTTATTATCAAATATATTCAGATGATTCTTATCTTGGGTTTGCTATTCGGTCATCAAAAACCTTTTCAGAAATTCCTTTAAATATCAGAGACATAATTTTTGAAATAAAACACCCCTCTGAAACTCAATTAGATGAAAGATTACAAGCCCTATCAAATCTTAATATTATTCATGATACTAATTATTTACACAATTTAGATAAAATTTATCCCATAGAATTGCGTTTTAACTATATGACTATGAAAACTATACAAGAAAAAGCTTATATTATTAAAATTGTAAGCGAGCTACTCACCCAAAAAGTAGAGATAAATATAATCATACCTTATTTAAAAACAAGATACTCTTCTCTTGCTGAATATTTATTGCCAAGCAATTCTATTAATCTTGAGTTAAATGATTATTTTTCATGGTATAGAGCAAATAAAATTTTAAATTTAGCGCCTACTCTTATACCGCTAGCTTTAGAAATAGATAATATAGACAGTAGAAATAAGGTTCTACAGCAATATAAAGATAGTCCTATCCAATGGATAGATGGCTTAGGGGTGGAATGGCTTCCTTTATTAGTTTATGAAATATATAAGATTTGTCCTGAAATTGAAATTGAGTATCATATTAGTAAAGCAATATTGCCTAGTGTAACAGAATATAATAAGCATTGGGAAGCAGGCGAAAAAAAGTGGAATAAACTTGACAAGCTATCTCATAATGGTGTAATAGACAATTCTGATTACTTTTTCTTTATAGCGTCTCAAATCGAGGTTATAAGCGAATTTGCTATAGAAATAAAAAATTTGCTTGCACATAATCCTAATCTCATTATAACAAGCGATCATGGTAGTAGCAGGCTTGCGGCATTGATGTTTCATGAAAAGAGTAATTTTCCTATAACCCCGCCGAAAACGACAACAATAAAAGCAAATGGTCGATATTGCGAATTTTCTGGTGAATGTGATATTGTAGAATCGGATATGATTAGGATTGTAAAGTCATTTAGCCATACTCAAGAAAAAGATATAACCTGTGCGGTAATGAATACCTATCAACATTATAAACAGTCTGGAAATATACCTTATGAGATTCATGGAGGCGGAACCCCAGAGGAGTGTTTAGTGCCTGTTATTTATTTATCGCAAGGAAATAGTAATCTTAACAGACAAATCCTTGTAGAAAAACAAAATACAGGAATAAAGCAAAATGATATGGGTATATAAGAAATGAAACGAAAAACATGTAATGAATGCGGTAAATCACTAATAAAAGATGAAATCGCCTTATGTAAAAAAATACTTGGTAGAAATATGACCCTTTTCTACTGCTTGAATTGTCTTGCTTGTGAACTCGATGTAGAAAAAGAAGATTTAGAGATAAAAATTGAAGAATACAAAGAACAAGGTTGCACATTATTTTAGGAGATGAAATATGAATAAACTTACAGAAATTTTTCGAGATATGGTTGTTTTAAAGAGTCCTGAGCGAACTAAATATTTTGCTTCATTGAGTTTACCATCATACATGCGTGATTGGCTTGTGATGAAGTTCTCAGATGGTGCAGGGATTATTGACTATAATGGTGTATCGAGGTACATAAAACAATATATTCCAAGCAAAGAGGAATATGAACATTACAAATTTCAAATGATAAATGGAGAAAGCGTTAGGTTTTTATGTAGATTGAGAGTTGGAGTTGATATAAAAACAGGAAAAACAACTTTTGAAATGCCAGATTTTGGCGGGATAAAAACTGGAGCAGGTGGAATTGTATCACTTGATGTTGTAAATCGTTGGCAAGAAACTCTTTTTAAAGAAAGTGAAAACTGGGGAATAATTGATCTTGTATGGGAACAAGATTTTACTAAAAAACCGCCTATTGGTTATGTAAAAATGGTAGGGTATCAACCTTTTTGCCCATACAATGTTGATTTAAATTATTATAGGGATGCTCGCCAATATTTTTCAACTTCTGAATGGATTGATATATTAATTAATGCAGTTGATTATAATCCAGAGGGGTATGATACTGAGAGCCAAAAATTGCATTTTTTACAACGATTATTACCTTTTATTGAAAGAAGAATAAATTTAATCGAACTAGCTCCAATGGGAACTGGGAAGAGTTATATCTTTGATAATATATCTAAATATGGGTGGTTAGTTGCTGCTGGAACGCAAACTAGAGCTTCTTTGTTTTATGATAACAATCGAAAGACAAGAGGAATCATTACTCAATTTGATTTTGTAGCTTTTGATGAAATTCAAACCATGAAATTTGAAAAACCTGATGAAATCCAAACTGCTTTAAAGGGATATATGGAAAATGGTGTAGTGAAAGGATTTGATACTCAAATACCTGCATCGGCTGGCATCATGATTCTTGGAAATACTGACATTAGAAGTGTGAATGAAAATCTCATGGAACATATACATCCTGTTTTTCGTGAAGCTGCTCTCGATAGATTTCATGGCTTTATAACTGGTTGGGAAATTCCCCGCTTTAATCAGGGTTTAATAGCTAATGGATGGGGATTAAATACACAATATTTTTCTGAGGTTCTTCATATATTTAGGGATGAAACACAATATACTAATCTAGTTATGGATTTATTAAAAATCCCTAGAAAAGCTGACAAGAGAGATGTTGAAGCAATTTCAAGATTATGCACAGGTTTTGTTAAGCTTATCTTTCCACATTGGCAAACTGTTTCTGATGTGAATGCTAATGATTTTATTTTTTACTGTCTAGAGCCAGCTAAATCTATGAGACAGATTATTAGAACACAACTTGGCTTTGTGAAACCTAAAGAGTTTGCTAATACCACGATACCAGATATAGTTGTCTAATCAACTTTTTTTTGAGTTAAGTAGAAAGATTTTAATTGTGGGAGGTATTAAAAATGAGCATAATAGATGATGAAAACATATATCAAGACATTACTGATAAAATAATAGCCCAGATGGGAAAGGGGGTGGTACCTTGGAAAAAACCCTGGACTGATGTAAATATCCCTCGGTCTTATGCCACTGGAAAGACTTATAAAGGACAAAATTTTTTGCTTTTAGAAAGGAGTGGAGACTATATTACAATTGATAGGATAATCAGGATGGGTGGGAAAATAAAAGAGGGTGCAACGGCTTATAAAATATACAAAGATATCACATACACAAAATCGGATTTTCATTATTTTAAAGAATTTGTAGTATTTCATATCGATGATACAGAGGGTATACCAAAGAAAAAAAGAAGGAAAAAATCTGAAAGCTATAAAAAGAAGGTAAGAGAAAAGGCAGAGAATTTGTGTGAAAAATATTACCAAAAAAATAATTTAAGAGTTCTACATTCAGCTAGTAATAGAGCGACTTATGATTGGCAATGTGATGTAATCTCATTGCCTGATTTTGAACAATTTATAAGTGTTGGTGATTATTATTCCACAAAATTCCATGAGATTATTCACTCCACAGGATATTATAAAAGATTGAGGAGATTTCCTCACCCTGATAGTATTGTAGCAAATTTTAGAAGATTTGGTGATGAGCAATATAGTGAAGAAGAACTTATTGCAGGGTTTGGAGCGTGTTTTCTAATGGTAGAGCTGGAGATTGAAAATCAAAGTACTTTAAAAAATTCTGCTTCATATATTAATGGGTGGATGAAATCATGTAGAGATGATAAAAATTTTATTCCTGAAGCGTGTAAAAAAGCAAATCAAGCGGTCGCTTATTTTTTGGATATCGACTATAAAAGGAAAAAAAGAGAAACCAAAAAAGAAAAGAAAGCTAGAATGAAATACGAAAAAGAGAAGAAAAAAAAACAAAAAAAAATATTCACTCCAAAAATTTACACAGATATTACACCAAAGAGATTGCAGATTTTTATAGATGGCTGGTGTAGTGGTAATATACCATACTTTATAAGAAAGGATGTGGGTGATTTAATCCGTTTTGGAGACAAAAAGAGTCAAAATATTGGGTGTAGATATTATTTGTCTTTACCTGAGGCTATAAGATGTTTGACTGAAGAACATAAGAAAATAATTGAGGAACAAGATATCAGTTTTAGCAAAAAGATAAGTAGCGGTGAATGGGACACTTATGTGAACGAGCAAATAGGATATTTAAAAATGTCTTTTGATAGGGAAGAAGTCCAAAAATGGTGTACTGATTTCAAGAAGTGGTTTGTAGATAATGTAAAAATTGATATGTCTGTTAAATAAATCTGTCATATAAGTCACTACTGTGTCATTCAGAACAAAGTAAAGAAATCGAATTATCGAAGAGGGAGCATAAATCCGTTCCCTACTAGACCAAATTTATTTTTATGTTTTCAATCCATAATCCTTTTTCACAAGCCATCAATCAAAATTTGATATCTAATAGAAAATAATTTTGATAAAAATATTTTACTTGACAAATCTCGTTTCTTTAATAAAATGTACTTTATATATCTTTAATAGGATTTATTGATTGGGAAGACATGTAAAAAGGATTTATTATGCAGTCAATTTTTAATGTATTTAAAAAAGGAAAAAAAAGCCAAACGAGAAAAATACACTATAAAGATGGTGTAATTTATGAGGGAGATGTCATTGAAGGCAAACCCCATGGAAAAGGAAAATTAACTTTCCCAGACGGCACAAAATATGAAGGCGAGTTCAAAGATGGACTACAAGAAGGTCAAGGAATATTGAAATCTATTAATGGAAGCACCTATAAAGGTGAGTTCAAAGATGGACAACCAGATGGCAGAGGCATATTGAAATCCTCAGATGGAAACAGTTATGAAGGCGAGTTTATAGATGGGCAACTAGGAGGTAGAGGTATTTTTAAATATGCTGATGGAAACATCTATGAGGGTGAATTTAAAGGGGGACAACCAGAGGGTATAGGTGTATGTAAGTATTTTTCTGGAAACATTTATGAGGGTGAATTTAAAGGAGGACAACCAAATGGTATAGGCTTTCTTAGATATGCTGATGGCAGCACATATAAAGGAGATTTTTTAGAAGGCGAACCAGATGGTAAAGGTATCCAGATTGTTGAAGATAATTATGTTTATGAAGGGGATTTTAAAGAAGGGGTAAAACATGGTAAAGGAATCTTTACCTATTCAGATGGTGATGTCTATGAAGGGGAATTTCGAAACGATTTAATGCAAGGTAAAGGTAAATTTACTGTATCTACTGGTATAATTTATGAAGGTGATTTTTTAAAGTGCGCAAGGACAGGCAAAGGGAGATACACATTCTTAAATGGAGATGTGTATGAGGGTGATGTTGTGATGGGCAAATTCCATGGAAAAGGAAAATATATTTATTCTACTGGTAATATATATGAGGGCGATTATCAAGATGGTAAAAGGTCAGGTAAAGGAAAAATAAAAATTGCAGATAGTGGGGTCTATAAATTTAATCACTATGATGGTGAAGGAAATTTTATAGATGGTTATGATTTTGTCTTTGGATATGAATATGAAGGTGATTTTTTTGATGACAATATTCATGGAAAAGGGACTTGTAAAATTCCTGACGGAAGTATTTACATAGGAGATTTTGTTGAAAACAAAATACAAGGTAAAGGAAAATTAATTGAAGCTAATGGGGATATATATGAGGGAGATTTTTTAGATGGTCATTATCATGGCGAGGGAACATTACGGTCTGCAGAAGGAAATCTTTTACAGTCTGGTAGATGGGAAAATGATGAGTTTATAGGCTGAATACACTTTTATCAAGTGAAGATTGTTTCCTTAAGTTTCAAGGAGCTTTAAGAATATGAAAAAATATTTTTAGTTCCTGTCGTTAAAAAGTATCATGAGTCGCCCTTATATATTTATTAGGGGGGGGGATATAAAATTTATAGTTACAAGTTACAAGATACAAGTTGGTACCGCCGAAGAGAAGAAAGGACTATTAAATTAAGAATTAAGAATTAGGAATTAAGAATTTACAATTTATATTTTACAATTTATAATTTGCAATTAACTAGTAGGGAACGCATTTATCAGTTCCGAAACCAAATCGTGTTTGGACAGAATACATTCTGTTGAAACAGCCAAAGTGTTGGGACAGAATATAATCTGTCAAAACTTATCACCATGCTACTATTTTCATTGATGGCTAGCGAAAAAGGGATACATAGATTGAAAATACGATCATAGACACTGGGAACGCAAGCATCTTGCTTGCAATCACTGGTTTTTGGAGGATTTTGCAGGCAAGCTACCTCGACATGAATGTCGAAACATCAAAGTGGTAACTTTTAGCGTCAATCTCCGATTGACATAGAAATTCAAAAAATGTCAATCGGAGATTGACTCTACAGAATGAAGTTATAGACGAACCGCCGCGACCCGAGGGTCGAACCATCCAAGCGGTAACTTTTCAGCTCACAACGAGTTTATATAATAAAATATGAGTGTTCTTTACGACAGTTATAACCCACTGGTACACTGGAGCATTTATGCCCCTAGGCGAGACTGGTTCCAGAGATGCACAACCATCATTAGTGAGGCTATTGAGAGATAGCACTCCTCAAGACGAGACTGTTAAAGATTGTCTACTGGGTCGTATTGAATTTTATATATTGGAGGGTAATTGATATGGAAAAGAATACAGAACCCGTATTTGAAGAGATTAGTCGCAATGTTGCGGGGATTGATTTAGCTGGACATTCAGACCATTATGTTTGTGGACCACGCAGAGAAGATGGTTCTTGTGAAATAGTTGCATTTGGTACAACTACCTCGGAGCTTCATCGCATGTTGAAATGGTTACAAGAACGTGAAGTAGTATCCGTTGCAATGGAGAGCACAAGTGTATATTGGATACCTCTTTATGATTTATTTGAATCAAATGGGATTGAGACTATTTTAGTAGACTCTCGTGAAGTCAGCATGGTACCTGGTCGCAAAAGTGATGTTAAAGACTGTCAATGGCTTCAAAAACTTCATAGTTGTGGATTATTGCGTGGTGCTTTTCGTCCAAGTGAAGATGTAGTAGCAATACGTTCTATACTTCGTGAAAAAGAAACAATAGTTGCAATGCGAACCCAATCAATTCAACAAATGCAGAAAAGTCTTGACCAGATGAATATCCGAGTTCATCATGCCGTTTCAGATATAGATGGTGTGACAGGGCTTGCTATAATTGGTGCTATTGTCAATGGAGAGCGCAATCCTGTTACGCTTGCATCACTTAGAGACAGACGTTGTAAAAAAAGTGTAGAAGAAATAGCTGAACACTTGCGGGGAACTTGGCGGGAAGAACACTTGTTTAATCTTAAGCAGGCTTATGAGACTCTTCTGTTTCTTAATATAAAAGTGACTGAATACGATTCTAAGATTTTAGAAATGTTTGCTGTATTAGCAAAGCCTACTGCCGAATCTGATGAACAAGCCTCACCACCATCATTGCCTGCTAAGAAACAGACAGCCAAAGAAAGAAAAAATGCTACTGGCAAAGCTGATATTAAAAATTACTTGGGCTTTGACTTGACAATAATACCTGGTATTGATTATGATACAGCTACGATAATAGCATCCGAAATAGGAAATAATTTTGACAGGTTTCCAGATGAACACCATTTTGCGTCATATATAGGCTTGACCCCATCACTCGGAAAAAGTGCTGGCAAAAATGTTCGACAAAAAAGACGATGTAAAAATACTTCACGAGTTGGACGGGCATTAAGAATGTCAGCTTCCACACTTTATCACTCAAAATCAGCACTTGGTGCTTATTTCAGAAATGTAGCCCGTAGATCAGATAGGAAGACTGCCGTCAAAGCAACTGCTCGCCGTATAGCTCATATGATTTATAGAGGTGTCAGGTATGGAATAGATTATATCGATAGTGGCGCAGAAGCATATGAAAAATACTTAAGAGAAAAAACTTTGAAAACAGTCAATAAATTAATTAAAACATTTAATATAAACATGTTAGAAATTGAAAACGCTCTGTTACAAAATTGATGTTATAGACGAGATGCCTTGCGTTCCCAGTCTTATCTACAAAAACATCAAAATCATATTTTTGCCAATAATTATTGCGCTTTTTTTTTAGAATCAGCACTTTATGACAATAATTATTGCGCTTTTTTTCTGAAAATCATTAAAAATGTCAGAAATGAGAAATCAGAAAGCAGAAATATTTCTGCTTTCTCATTTCTGCATTCTCATTTCATCAGCACCATCCTCTTCACTTCCACACTCGCACTCGTCTCAAGCCTATAAAGATAGACACCAGACGGCACATCATCGGCGTGCCAGACCTCAGTATACCTACCTATTACTTGATACTCATTGACAAGAGTCTTGACCAGCTGTCCTCTGATGTTAAAAATGTCAATCCTCACCATAGACTCTACAGACAGATTATATCTGATAGTCGTGCTCGGATTAAAAGGATTGGGATAATTCCCGACCAGCTCTGTCAAGATAGGAATTTCGTTTTCATCACCATCTGAAACTCTAATTTCAACTTCGATAGAAACTACCTCAGACTCACCATTTTCATAGATAGCCTGCAAACTATAAACATGATTACCCACTGGAACTTCATAATCCACATAAGTCGTCTCAAGGATCAGTAACAAGTAGCTTCGTCGTCCCACCGTTGACCTGTGCAAAGGTAACTCTCCTCGATATAAGCCATATCCCAAAGGCTCACTCTCTGGTTTTATCCAGCTCAGTGTTACAGTGCTACCATCAACAGAGGCAGTAAAATCAGTGGGTGGTAATAGCTCAATCTCTTTTTCAATGACATTTGAAAATGCAGGCTCCGATATGTTTTCCTCTGTATATACCGCTTTTACAGCATAAATATATTTACCATTGATACATTCTAACCATGTCATGTCAATGTATGATAGCTCTGTTACATCGGTATCTAAGATAGTCCACAGGTTTTCATCATCTATGTCTATTTCAAGAAACCTATAGATTTTATAGCTCTCAAATACTCTATTTTTCCCTATCTTATTTAGTGGAATATTCTCCATTCTCCATTCTCCATTTTCCATTGATATAGGAGAGGGAGTCGCTGCCTCCCATGATACTACCACGCTATCCTTAAACAGCTCAGCATATACATTTTGAGGAGGATATGGTATTTCAATCAAAGAGATGTTTCCGAGATAGATTTCTTCTATTCCTATCTCAATGTTTAGCTCGACATAGTCTTTATACCCGTCTATTGTTATTGTGAGGGTATAAACAATATCAGGGTAGATATCTTCGAGTATAAACTGACCCATATCATCCGTAGTAGTTTCATACCAAAGCGACAATCTCTGATTGCCAATATCTACTTCAAGCACAACCAATGCCCCCTCAATACTCTCTCCAGTATCCCCAGCTATCACTATCCCAGACACCGATACTATTGATTCCATTGAAATATCAAGAGTAGTAATTTCACCCTCAATGATAATGATATTGTCTATCTCTTGGGTAAAAAAGCCAGGTTTTGAGACCGTAATACTAATGACACCCTCTGATAGTCTATTCAAAGCATATTGACCAAAATCATCCGTCAATATACCCCTTGTGCTGTCATTTACTATTACTCGGACTCCTTCAAGAGGGACATCATTGTGTGTAACAACTCCTGAGAGATGACCAATATTGTCATTAGGAGTGATTGTTATTGTGATATTGGGAACATTGTTTGATAGCTGACCAGGTGGTGGCGACAATGGATGTAGGTTATCTGACATACTTACAATGTGGATAGTCCTAAATCTGTCCTCATCTTTGGTTTGTAAAAAAGGACATCCCGCAGGCCATGTTGGTCTAAATTTTAACCATGTATAAATAACAAGAGTGCCACCTTGATAATTAAAAGGATTATCCAAAACTAAGGTCAAAGGATTCAATCCAGGTGGATGATAAGGTAACTCTCCATCATATACAAGAGTGAAGTTTTCAAAAGGTATCCAGCTTGTATTAGTGGTGAATTCATCTATATCATCCCAAATATTTGCCATATAAACAGCTACATTGCTACCAGAAATAGTATGTGAATTGCTGTTATAAGTGTATTCAATACTTGAGATTAGACCTACCTCAGTTAGTTCATCTGCCGTATAGATAGTCTGAGCGAGGCTATTTTCCCAATCATAAGTGAAAGGTGCTATAGGAGACCATTCAGTGCTATTAGGGTCTCCTACATAAACATCAACAGTCTCGCTATGTAGCATTGACATACTCAAAAAAAGCATTGTCAATAGTAAATACAGACAAACAGTAGCCTGTCTGATTTGTTTCATCATCTGTCTTTTAAATGTTTTCATAAAAACTCCTTAAAATAATTAGTAATTAGTAATTACTAATTACTAATTATTATTTCAATAAAACCATTCTCTTTACCTGTGAAAACCCATCAGTCCTCATTTGGTAAAAATAAATGCCACTTGCGACTTCGCGTCCATTTTCATCTGTTCCATGCCATGCAACACTATGATTACCTGCTGGATAATAATCATTTGCCAGAGTCCTCACCCTTTGACCACGGATATTATAAATGTCTATCGAGACGATTGAATCTATGGCAAGCTCAAAGATTATAGTGGTAACAGGATTAAATGGATTAGGAAAATTGCTCAAAAGCCTTGTTTCAAGAGGGATTATGTCGATAGGTGGCTCTGATTTATTACCTTGTAACAAAGACATGATTTGACTCATGATAGCCTCATCCATCTGCCTATACTCTGCATAGCTCGATGGAACACCAGCAGATGCCTTCGGAATGCTCCTCATTCCCTGCTCTAAAAGTTTCTGGATACAAAAGAGCTGTGATTTGATAGCGAGTAGCATCTCAAGATCACCAACAGGGTCTTGGATGATTTCCTCAAAAATCTCAATTGCCTCTTCATATTCCTCTATAAACATCAAGGTCATAGCTTTTGTATGCTTAATTACGACTGTTAGGTTGGGGTGAGCTATGTCGAGATAGTCAAAAAAGTCTTGAATATCTAGCTCTAAAATGTTGTAAAGATGGGGCATGATAGCGATACTATAGATTGCATAAACAGAGTCTGGATAGTCATCAACTATTCCCTGTAATGCCAATAAACCTGCTGCATAATCCTCATCCTCAATAGCCTCCATACCATCATCATAGATGCCACGGATTATTGTTCCTGTGTGATCTATTGGAATATAATCATAAAACCAATAGCATGAGCTACAAGGATAAAAACGACTCAAATCTGATGTGCTTACATTTAGTTTATAGATATATAAAGGAGGATTCAAAGGCACAGATAAAGAGCCCTCTGCTCGCAGTAAAAAATGATCATCACCACCAGAATTAACATTATCTATCACACTCGGCAAAGTTAATCCTGGTAAAGAGTAATGAAATGTTGGAAAAGCATTATACAAAGCAGAAATCTCAGCAGAGCCATTGTCAGATATTACAGACGGTCCATAAATCATACTTATCTGATTTGAGAGACTTAAAAATCCATATTCGTCATTTTCATGAATGAGCGTATTTTTTAAAGATACGCGAGCATCTTGTAAGAGTAGGATTCCAGAGCCTGAGTTTCCTTGTATTGAGCTATTGGTTATTTCATTATATAATGTTGATGATTTACTAAAGCTTTCTCCACCTATACTAAAGGATGGGACACCGTCTATTGTAAGCCCTGTCGAGTCATTGTCTATGATAAACAGAGAGTCGGCTATGAAAGTGGAATTTTTTAAAACAATGCCCTTTGTATTCTCAAAATATGTGAAATTATTTGCATTAAAGCGAGAGTTTGAAGAGAGATACAATTTGTGAATAGCGGTGATATTAGTATTTAATATTTCTAGATATGAGCTATTTACATAGATTGTACCACTCTCAGATATGTGATTCATTTCAAAACATAGGGACCCATTAATTACCGAAATTACTTGAGCGCCAAGTATATCTGCAGCAAAAACATTTAGTTCAGGTGCATTGTTTATCCCAGGCATAAAGCCAGAAATAAATATCCCATCAAACTGTGAACCAGTATCTCCTATTTTGGAGTTTGTATCAAATTTAACTGCACTATTATTTACATAGATACCATCGCCTGTCAATTGTAAAGTCCCATTTGTTATAGCTGGGAAATCTATTGGGTCAGTATTGCTGTCACCAAAGATATCATCTATCTCTTGCCCCATTATTTCGGTAGAGTTGGCGAGCCAGATGCTCTGCTCATTCAATGTAATGCGACTACCACCTGACAGCTTAAAAAAGGTATCATTGGTATTAATAATGGTGTTTGAAATCTCTATAAAAGAGTTGTCAAGCTCTACCCTACTCATTTCAGCATCATAAATAGAGGAGCTGATAAATTGAGAAATAGTAAAGCTACTGTTGGCAACTGATAAAATGCTGTTTTTTGTCAGTGTTAGCTCAATGTTATCTAAATTTATTAAGGAGTTGTTTACAGTTATCTGAGAACTCGCTAGCTCAAAACTACTAGGAATATCTGACTGAGATGCCCAGACACTACCACTATTTAGAGAAAATAGGCTGTTATCAATCATATTTAGAGCTACATTATCTGCCTCAAATATAGAATTGTTAAAATTGATTTGAGAGCTTTCCAAGTTTACATTATTTACCTCTGCTGAAGCTCCAATCCACGAGCTATTGTCTGTCAGCGATATCGAGCTATTCCTTTTAAGCTCAATAAATATACCAGTAGTGTTTAGTGTGCTATCCTCAAATGTTATATGTGCAGATTCGAGATATATCCTGCTACCATTACCAGCATGCACCACACTTGACTCGATGATTATCTCTGTCCCCTCATCTCCTATCATCAATCCATCGCCAAGCCAGACCACACTGTTTTTTATGATAAGTTTACCCTGATTAAAAAGCTTGAACCCAAGATGATGACTTAAAGTGAAAGTTTCAGACCCTACAATAGCATCCTCTATCGTAAGAGTAGCACCATCGATGAAATAATTTTTTAAATCAATGTGCCCTCTACCTATAATAGTATTTTCGCTGATTTTCTCAAATTTGTTTACCAAAATTAGAGAGTTAAAAGCGTTGACACGGCCGGCTCCTATTAAGCCTTCAAATCCAGGATTTAAATGGTCTATCGAGTCTGATCCAGCCATTAAATGATATTTTAACTCATCAACTGTTAGATTCGATTTCTGAGATAATAGCAAAGCTGCTACTCCAGAAACTATAGGTGTTGCAAATGAAGTGCCAAAATTTTCTATATAGACATCGTTTCCATTAGTATTAAAGCTTGAAGATAAAATATCTACTCCAGGTGCTGATATATCTACTAGAGTGTTATAAACTCCGGTTCTTATATCATTTCTGTTTGTTGATGTTACAGCTATAGAGTTGAGAGATTTTGCAGGTGAATGTATTTCATGCCAGTCTCCATTTCCTACTGCAGCAACCACTAATGATCCTTTATCCCTAGCATACTCAACTGCAAGATCAGCTAAATGATGGTTATCATCACCCCAAGAACAGTTTATTATATGAGCTCCAGTGTCAGCCATATAATATATACCAGAGTAACGATTATCAATATTATATACCAAATATCCTTGATGTTTTGTAGCTAGAATTTTAGCTTTATATGCTACTCCTGCTATGCCGACTCGGTTATTAGCAACTGCAATTCCTGCTCCGGCTACTGAAGTACCATGAGGATTTCCTGCAAAATTTTGAAACGGATTGTTTGGTTGTCCACCTCCATGAGTCGGTGGAGCAAAATCCCAGCCCATTACATCGTCACAGTATCCATTTCCATCATTGTCACCTAGACAAATTACTCCGTCTACATGAGTATGACTCCCTGGACAGTCGCCACCTATGATAATGCCTTGTTGCCAATTAATAGTAATACCAGGTAATTCTGCCTCATTAATCCACATATTATCGGCTAGGTCTTCATGATTCCATTTTATACCAGAGTCTATAATACCTATAACGACTTCTGGAATTTCTCTCTCAGTTTCATCATAAACAATATCCCAAGATTCATAGGCTTGAATTTTTTCTAAATACCATTGCTCTGATATTAATGGGTCGTTTAAATTTGAGAAAAAATGACCTATCGATTCACGCTCTGCAAATATGACATCTGTGTATGATATAAGCTCATCTACTAGAGAGTTTGTCCTGCTATGTTGTGTTGATTCTAGTAGAAAAACATTCATTGGGTATTGTCCGTTCAGATTCCAATCTTGGTCTTTTACCCAATACTTTCTTTCTAGCCTGATTATCTCGTAATCTCTTGCCAAATCATTGAGCCAACTAAAAGGAGTATTGATTATCCCATTAACAACCTGAATATCAATTTCTCCTCTTGAATTCCCAATCATGTCCTCACTAAAGCAAACAACAATCCTGCCTGGATAAAAGTCTCCAAGCTCATCAGCAATCAACCCTACAAAAAAGGTTATTGCCACTACAAACCACAAAAAAACATTTTTTTTGTTTAGTTTCATTTTGCCTCCGTTCTGAGTTCTCAGCTTTGGGTCTCATTTTGACAGTTTCCGTTCCCTACATATCTAGTTTCCGTTTGTAGTGTCCTTAAATACAGCGTTTCTTTTCAATATCAGTGCGTAGTGGCTTATTGCATAAGCCTTGAGAACAAATCCTCAAACTCACTTTTTTTATTCTCATGGACATTTTTTTTTATCACATTTTTTTGTCAAGAAAAAAGTGAAAAATCGTGAAAATAATTTATAAAGCTTTTTGTTTTCTTGTCTATACCTTGATTTTATAGGGAACTGATTTATCTGTTCCGTTTCAATTGATTTTATTATTTTTCAGCAGCAGATAAATCAGTTCCCTACGAATCAAGTTATAGACGAGCCGCCGCAACCCGAGGGTCGAACCATCAAAGCGGTAACTTCAACTGGGAACGCAGGCATCTTGCCTGCAAACAATGATTATTCTAGTTTTTTTGCAGGCAAGATGCCTGCGTTCCCAGTTGAAGTTATAGACGAGATGCCTTGCGTTCCCAGTCTTATCTACAAAAAC
>Ga0099364_10006828_pt1 | contig 16519 bp, 11 predicted proteins | sample TergutTh196P3_FD_73070 | JGI IMG/M metagenome (GOLD analysis project Ga0099364, IMG submission 73070) | Microcerotermes parvus P3 segment gut microbial communities from Pointe-Noire, Republic of the Congo - Th196 P3 | ecosystem: Host-associated > Arthropoda: Insects > Digestive system > Gut ... | reverse complement strand
TCTCTTCGGGCGTAAGTTCGGTTTCGCCTTTGGGAGGAACTTTGCCGACCAATATATCTCCCGCACGAACTTCCGCGCCTTTTCTGACTATTCCCTCACTTGTAAGATTTTTAAGGGCATCCTCGCCTACATTCGGAATTTCCCTTGTTATTTCTTCCGGTCCAAGCTTAGTATCTTTCGCGTCGTGCGAATATTCTTCTATGTGAATTGACGTATAAACATCATCTCTGACTAATCTTTCATTGATTAATATAGCGTCTTCGTAGTTATATCCCTCCCAAGTCATAAATCCAATCAGGACATTTTTGCCGAGCGCTATCTCCCCGTTGTCTGTCGATGGACCGTCCGCAATCACTTCACGCGCTTCAACGCGCTGGTTTTTGCTTACAATCGGCTTTTGGGTTATACAAGTCCCCTGATTGCTTCTTTTAAATTTTATCAGGTGATATACGCACTTTTTGCCCGAATCGGTCCGTATAACAATTTCATCTGCCGAAACGCTCTCAACTATGCCGCTTTCCTCGGAGATAAGCGCCGCGCCTGAGTCTACGGCGATTTTATATTCCATACCTGTGCCGACAATAGGCGATTCCGTTATCATCAGCGGTACAGCCTGTTTCTGCATATTTGCACCCATTAAAGCGCGCCCGTTGTCGTCATTTTCAAGAAACGGAATCAACGCGGTCGCAACCGATACAAGCATTTTGGGCGATATATCCACAAGGTCAGCTTTCGCCACTTCCACTTCCATTATTTCGTCTTTGTGCCGCGCCGCAACTTTGCTATCTATAAAATATCCGTTTTCATCTACAGGCTCGTTTGCCTGAACAACCGTAAATTCATCTTCTTCGTCGGCGGTCAGATATACTATATCGTCAGTAACCTGCCCTGTTTCTTTATTTATTTTTCTGTATGGTGCCTGAATAAAGCCGTATTGATTTATTTTTGCATAACTCGATAAATACGAAATCAAGCCGATGTTCGGACCTTCCGGAGTTTCTATCGGACACATTCTGCCGTAATGCGTGTAATGAACGTCGCAAACTTCAAACGACGCCCTATCTCTTGATAAACCTCCGTGTCCGAGAGCCGAGAGTCTGCGCTTGTGCGTTATTTCAGAAACTGGATTTGTCTGGTCCATAAATTGTGACAGCGGATTCGACCCGAAAAATTCTTTGACTGCGGATACAAGCGGACGTATATTAATAAGCGTCTGGGGTGTAAGTGTTTCTGAATCCTGAATTGTCATTCTTTCTTTTATTACTTTGTCCATACGCTGGAAGCCTGTTCGCATTTGATTTTGCAGAAGTTCACCCACAGAACGCAGCCTTCTGTTGCCGAGATGGTCAATATCATCATCGTTGCCTATGCCGTTCGCCAGCGCGGTAAGATAATTAATCGAAGCGAATATATCCGCTTTTATTATATGCTTTGGCATAAGCTTATCTTTTTTGCGCCTGATTTCGTCTTTTATATCTTTTTCGTCAGAATAATTCGCCAGAATATCCTGTAGAATAGAAAACTTTACTTTTTCTTTTATATTTAAATCTGATACATCAAAATCAATTACTTTATTAAGATATATCATATCATTTGAAAATACTTTGATTTCTTTTTCCCCGACTTCAAGATATACTTCGTTTATGCCGTTATCTTCAATTATGTGCGCCATTTGTTTGTCAAGCCTTTGTCCTGCTTCAAATAATAATTCACCCGTAATCGGAGATATTGCGGGACGCGCAAGCACATGACCGGATATTCTATATCCAAGAGCTAATTTTTTATTAAATTTGTATCTTCCGACAGTTGACAAATCATATCTTTTTGCATCAAAAAATAAATTATTGACAAGTATTTCCGCGCTTTCCACAAGAGGAGGGTCGCCCGGACGCATTTTCCTGTATATTTCTTTTAATGCTTCGTCTTTCGCCGACGTATTATTTTTTTCCGCTTCCCCCTGTATAGAATCTTTTTCGAGGGTGGCAAGAATTTTATCATCTATCCCGAATAGATTTTTTATATCGGCTGCCGATTCAATGCCCAAAGCACGGATTAAAACGGTAACAGGAATTTTTCTGTTTTTATCTATTCTGACGTATATAACATCGTTCAAATCTGTTTCATACTCAAGCCAAGCACCCCTATAGGGTATAATCGTGGACGACAAAATTTGCTTTCCCGATTTGTCCATTGTAGCTTCATAATATATTCCGGGGGAACGGACAATCTGAGAAACAACTACTCGCTCCGCTCCGTTTATAATAAACGAACCGTTCTCTGTCATGAGGGGAAAATCCCCCATGAAAATTTCCTGCTGCTTTACCTCGCCTTTAGCTTTGTTTTCAAGCCTTACTTTGATTTTAAGAGGGGCGGCATAGTTAACATCTCTGTCTTTACATTCCTCCACCGGATATTTGGGCGTCATGTCCATCGAGTAATCGACAAAGTCTATTACCAAATTCCCCGAATAATCGACAATTGGGGAAACGTCATGAAGCACTTCCATTAATCCTTCTTTAAAAAACCAATTATAAGAATTTTTTTGCACCTCGATAAGATTAGGCATTTCCAGCACTTCCTCAATCTTTGAGAAACTCTGGCGGAGATTGTTGCCAAGCTTTTGAGGTTTTACCATAATACAAATCACTCCATTCAAAAAATACAAAACCGAGTATTTCGTCAATCCATGCTGCGCGTTTCTACCCCCGATAAAAAAGGCGTAGTATATAATTGTATCACATACCAAACATTGTGTCAATAGGAAAAATCAGGTTTTTTGAAAAATTTTTTGACTATAAATTGTGAAATTTTATAAAATTGTGTAGACAAATTAAAAATATATGATAGAATATAATAAATGTGTACTAAAAAACGTCGCAATGTTATATGAATATCACAGGAGAAACTAAAAATGCAAAAAGAAAAATTTAATTATAATCATGTTATATCTATACTTTTTATTGCCGCGATATTTTTTATCGCGGGGATTCTTATTAATTCCCTGCCGTCTGATATAAGCATTGCCGGTATTGCGGAATCCGACTATACTACTGCGGAGTTATACCCCGTAAGTTTTATCAACAGCACTAATATAGGCGTAACCGAACAGGACGTAAATCAACTCCGAGCTAATAATCCAATGAGACTTAAAGATAACTTTAACATAAAACTGTCGCATAACAATTTTTTCTATACTGATAGTATTGACGTAGAAATCACAACTGATATACCCGACGCGAAAATATTTTATTCCCTTAACGGAAGCGTTCCCGCTCCTGACAACGGCAGAGAATATATGGACCCCGTGCATTTTGAAAAAGGAGACTTCAACACTTCCTATGTTCTTAAAGTCATGGCTTACACGGAAGACGACAAATCACATCTCTTAACGCATACATATTTTGTAAGCGAACAGATAGGCAATAGATTTACAACTCTTGTATTCTCAATATCTACAGACAGGGACAATTTATATGACCATGAAATCGGCATCTTAGTCCCGGGCATACTCCGCGAAGAGTATGTAGAAATCCACGGACGAAGAAACGTAAATCCACCCGACCCCGCGAATTTTAACTTGAGAGGCAGGGAGGGGGAGCGCGAAGTCTATATAGAAGTGTTCACGCCTGACGGCGAATGTGTAGTCTCCCAGCATGGGGGAGTGAGAGTACACGGCGGGTGGTCGCGTGCGGCAGACAGGAAATCGCTTAGATTATACGCAAGAAACGAATACGACCCCCATTTTGATAAGTTCAACTATGAATTTTTTCCCGATAACAGAAGAAAAGACGAGTATCAGTCTTTTCTAAACTCATACAGTTCTATACTTTTGAGAAACGGGGGCAACGATAGGGGAGGTTCTTTCATGCGGGAAGAATTTTGCCACGCTCTGATAGCGCAGGCGGGAATGACAGACTACAGGAATTACGCTCCCGCGGCTGTATTTTTAAACGGTGCCTACTATGGATTTTTTTGGCTTCAGCAGGGTTATCAGGACGTAAATTTTTTAGACTATTACGGCGGCGACAGTAAAAGCCTTATTGAAAGGGGATATTGGTGGGAATTTCCCAATCCCGGAAACCTGATGGAAGATGAAAATTTTGAAGCGTACAGCGAACTGATAGATATTGATAATTTTATGTTGTATTATGCTTTTCAGATATACGGAGGAAACAGAGACTGGCCTCACAACAATCTGCAATGGTGGAGATTTAACGGGGACGGGCGTTATATAAATCAATATTATGACGGTAAAATACGAATGTTGCCTTATGACTTGGAAATGTCATGGGGAATGTACGGACAGGGAACCCGTGAAAGAACAATCCAGCGCGTGAGGGAAAACAGCAGTTCATTCGCGGCGTTGACGAGAAGAGATGACATGATTGAAAAGTTCTGCAATCAGATGTTTGACTTGATAAATACGGTTCTTGCTTATGATAATGTCGAGAGAACTTTCAATGAGATTGCAGACTCATATCAAACCGAGATTTCTCGTGCTATAAGGGCGCAGGTATTGCCGAATAATATGTCTAACATAAGAAACGAACAGCGCAATATATTGAGGTTCGCCGAGGGCAGGGGAAATTTTATGATTGAAGATATGGCGGCGGCTTTCAGAATCGACAGGAGCGATATATATTATGTTGCTGTAAACGGCAATGAAAACGCCGCTATCACCTTGAATACGCTTAAAGCGGACGGGGCGGAACAACTGAAAAGCTGTTATTTCGAGGAACATTCCGTAAAATTAAAGGCGGAGCCGCACATCGGGTACAGTTTTGACTATTGGGAAATCAACGGGCAAAAATATTATGATGCCGAAATAATTTTAAACACGAGATATGCGGCGAACAGTCAGATTAACGCAATATTATTTGTAAAAAGCGACGAAACATATCAATTTCCCGTAATAAATATAATAAGGCTCGACGATGATTTTGATTATATAGAGTTATATAACCCAAGCAGCAACGAGTTTACAGTCGAGAACTTGTTTTTATCGAACGATAAAAAAGAATTGCAGAAATTCAGGATTGAATCAATGAAATTCCCGCCTGAATCTTTTGCGGGATATTACGGCGCAAATTATCAAGGCGACGAAACTGTAATCCTCCGCGTATTTGACTTTAAAATACAGAAAGGCGAAACAATATATTTATCTGATATTAACGGCAGTATATTGCAGGAGGTTAAAATAACTAAAAATATTAACATAAACGAAAACGAAATAATAAAACGGCTTCCCGACGGTTCATATAGAATATTTAAAGACAGCAATTTAAAATAGACCTCAATCGTGGGCGTACCGTGAATTTACGCCGATGTTGGATTTATTAAAAATAAAAATTTAGGGGTTGCAATTTTTTCCGTTATGTGATATAATATAAAAGTGTCAAAATAACAAGATAAATGAAATTGCGGTTTTAACGCAATAATTTTATATTTATATTTTATAATTGTAATTATCAGAGAGGAGTCGCGGTTTCAATGGCAAAATGTGAATTTTGCGGCAAAGGCGTTTCTTTTGGACATAAAGTGTCTCACTCCGTAAGAAGAACAAACAGAACTTTTAAACCCAATATAAGAAACGTAAAAGCCGTTGTCAACGGTACGCCGAAGACGGTAAAAGTATGTTCGAAGTGTCTTAAATCAAAAGCTGTAACAAGAGCAAACTAAAAATAATTAAAAACCCAAAAAAGAGAGATTCAAAAAATCTCCCTTTTTAATTTTTTGATTTTGCCGTAATTGCCTTATAAATTATCTCCGTCTGTGAAAGATATGTCGTCGTCAGACTTGTCGTTTGAATTTTTAGACTGCTGTGAGGACTGAACGCGCAGTCTGTTCATTATTTCTTCCTGTTCTTTTTTACGCAGTTCTTCGCGTTTTGCTTCTTCTTCTATAAGCCTTTTTTCGCTTTCTTCGCGTACTTTTATATTTTCTTCCTCGCTTTTCCGTCTCTTCTCGGCTACCATGCTTTCAAGATGCTCATGCGTCGGTTCGCTGGTTGACATAGCATATTCGAACTGGTCGCCGTCCATAACTTCGTATTTGAGCAGAAAATCCGCAACATAATGCAGTTTATCTATATTTACTTCGAGTATTCTCAATGCTCTGTCATACGCTTCATCTACTATCGTCTTTACTTCGTCGTCTATCTGTGAAGCAATTTTTTCGGAATAATTCCGCGAGGTGTTAAACTCCCTGCCAAGAAATACTTCTTCTTGCCCCGAACCGAATACTATCGGACCGAGTTTGTCGCTCATACCGTATTGCGTAATCATCTTTCTCGCGATACTCGACACCCTTTGGATATCATTCGACGCACCGGTCGATATATCCTGCATAACCAGTTTTTCCGCGACGCGACCGCCTAAAAGCGCGATAATTCTTTCTTCCATTTCACTTTTGGACATAGAAGTCTTGTCCTCTTTTGGGAGCGACATAGTATATCCGCCCGCTCCGCCGCCCGTGGGGACAATAGAAACCAAGTGAACGGGGTCTAAAGTTTTAAGCTCTCTCGTGACGATTGCGTGTCCCGCTTCATGATACGCGGCTAATTTTTTGTCGTGGTCGCTTACGACTTTGCTTTTTTTCTGCGGACCCATCATAATTTTCAGCATTGATTCTTCAATGTCGTTCATACCGATAAGGCGTTTCATCTTTTTTGCCGCCAAAAGCGCGGCTTCGTTAAGCAGATTCTGTAAATCCGCGCCTGTGAATCCCGCCGTTGATTTTGCAACCACGTCAAACTTGACTGTTTCTTCAAACGGCTTGTTTTTAGCGTGGACTTTCAATATTTCCTCGCGCCCTCTTATATCGGGATAATTAACGGTAACTTGTCTGTCAAAACGTCCCGGTCGCAATAACGCGGGGTCAAGTATATCAGGTCTGTTTGTCGCCGCTATTACGATAACTCCCTCGTTGTTTCCGAAACCGTCCATTTCGACAAGCAGTTGATTGAGCGTTTGCTCGCGTTCATCGTGACCGCCTCCGAGTCCAGCTCCCCTGTGACGCCCTACCGCGTCTATCTCGTCTATAAATACAATACTCGCGGGATTTTTTTTCGCAGTATCAAATAAATCTCTCACCCTTGACGCGCCGACGCCGACATACATTTCGACAAAATCAGAACCCGATATCGAATAATAAGGCACGCCCGCTTCTCCCGCAACAGCTTTTGCAAGCATAGTTTTACCCGTTCCCGGAGGACCTACAAGCAATACGCCCCTTGGAATTTTTGCGCCGAGTTCAACAAATTTAAGCGGATTTTTCAGAAAGTCTACGATTTCGCGGAGTTCTTCTTTTTCTTCGTCACAGCCCGCAACGTCGGCAAAATAAGTCTTTTTCTTTTCTTCGGTTCCAAGCCGTGTTCTCGCTTTCCCGAATGATGAAATCTTCCCCGTCTTTCCCGTCATCTGATTAGTGAAGAACACCCACACCACTATCATCAATACTATCACCACTATATACGGGATAAACTGAACCCACCATGCAATTTCAGGTGCTCTTATTATATCATATTCAGTGAGCGGACTGCCGGAACTCATTACATTTTCTTCGATTAAATCGCCGAACCTCAATTCAAACAGCTCAAGGCTTCTCAACTTATATATTACGGGTTTGTCGCTGTCGGTAAGTATCAGCGTCATTTCGTTTTTCTCGTCTATTATCAAAGATTTTATCCTGTCTTCGCGGATATATCTTATAATCTCGCTATATCTCACTTTTTCGGGCTGTATCTGGTCTATAAGATACGTTGACACTATAATAATCCCCAAGATAAGAACAACATACAACAATACAATACGTAAACTACTACTTTTCATTTATTATCTCCTAAAATTTAACCTAAAATCCAATGTTCTTTCTGTAAAAACAAATTTATAATTATGTAGTGCTAACCGCCGCTATATACGGCAATTCCCTGTATTTTTCTTTATAATCAAGACCATAACCGACCACAAACTCATTTTCAATCTGTTTGCCCGTATATTTTACATAAACAGGCTTTTCGCGTCTTTCGGGTTTATCCAGTAAGACACAGAAATTAATATTCGCAAAACCTTTTTTCCTGAAATATTCTTCCAAAAAACTCAAAGTGTGTCCCGCGTCAAGTATATCGTCCACTATTAAAATATCAAAATTTTTGTCTTTATATCCATTTAAATCCGAAAATTCGTCAACTTTGACTACGCCGTCAGACACCGAACTTTGTCCGTATGACGACGCTTTTATAAAAGTAACTTCCAAATTCGCGGGGGAGTTTATCTTCCTCACCAAATCCGCCATAAATATAAACGCGCCTTTTAATATTCCGCATACGAGTAAATTCTTATCTCTGTAATCTTCGTTAATTTCATTTGATATACGAGTTAGTATATCCTTTATTTCAGATTCTGATACAAGTGTTTTTTTTAAATTCAAATCAGTATTTACCATAAATTATCCTTATTAATAATTTTAACGCTCATTATTTTTTTTGTCCTATCCGTAACTTTTACCCTGTCTCCCACAGGCAGTCCGCAAGCCCAAACAATACCGCCGCCGTCGTACAAAACAGGAATTACATCTCTTATTCCCGCAGGGATTTTATAATTAATATAATTTTTTTTCACGCTCTTAGTCTGTCCGAAAAAAATATATTCATCATTTATATATCTGTTTCTCATATATATTCTTCCTACTATTTTATCAAAATCAATATAAACATGATTAAATAAATTGTAAACATTTTCTGACGATTTATTTATTTTATAGGATTTGCTGATTTTATCTGTCCCGATTTCTCCCGTTATTCCTTTGGTTTCCATATTTTGCATATATTCCGCGAAAACGGCAATATCCGTTCCCGTTATATTATTCAATCCCAATTTCAGTTCCTGATTATATTTTTTCAGAGATTTTATTTCATTTTCTTTTTTAAATATAAGTCTGCCATACGAAACTTCGGCGGTTATATTTTTCGGCAGATTAATTCTCTTGTTTTCCCGTTTATCAATAGTTTCTTCAACATACGTCAAATGCTTATATTCAAGTCCGCCGTTCAGTCCGCTCGCGTTATCATACATTTTTCTTATTACTCTCGAACGTATTGCTTTATTTATGCTCAGTAATAAATCAATATCCGCGCTGTCCGTTATATTATTTTTTTGCATAAAGTCCCGAACATATTCATCAATAAAATCAGCGTCGGCGCGTACAAGCTCCGTCATCTTTAGAATATTTTCATCTAATTTTAAAAATCTGCTTTTGAGAGTTTTCGCGACGCTGTGCCTTATAAAATTCCGCGTATATATTTCGTCCGCATTGCTCTTATCCTCAACATAGGCGATATTATTTTTTTCGCAGTATTCAAGTATTTCTTCTTTCGTACAGGCGAGCAGAGGTCTTATTATATTGCCCAATACAGGGGCAATACCGCATAATCCGTCTGTTCCGCAGCCCCTGCCGAGATTAAAAATAATAGTTTCGGTATTGTCCGACGCATTGTGAGCCGTGGCTGTTTTTATATTAATTCCGCCGATTTTTTCGGATATTCTACTGAAAAACAAATATCTTTCATCTCTCGCGGCTTGTTCGAGAGTTTTTTTGGTTTTCGCTGCTATCTCGGGGATATTTAATTTCTCGGCAAAGAGATTTATACTATATTCACCGCATAGTTTTTTTACAAAGTCTTCGTCGCTGTCCGCATCTTTCCCCCGTATCATGTGATTTAAGTGCGCGGCATATATTTTATTTTCAGGATAATTTTTGAGCAAATAATATAACAACGCGCAAGAGTCGCCGCCGCCCGACAGAGCAACGAGAATATTATCGCCGTCATGAATCATATCATGCGTTTCAATCATTGCTTTTATTTTTTTCTCTGTTAACATATTATACATCTATATCGTTTACGTCAAACTTATCTTTTCTTATTTTCTCGGCTGTTTCACGCGCCATAATTTCATATAAAAGCGTATTATATATCAATACACAAATAGAAACAAACGTAAATGCTATTATAGCAGCCCCCACGATAAATCCTATTCCCGCTATAAAAGCGATGATATAATTCCCCGTTGACCACAAGCCTATTGCAGTGACAATACCCAAAATTAAGCCGATTAAAGCTATTGCGCTTGCGATTATCCACATTACAGTTTTCAATATAATGCCTATTCTAATCTTTTTTATCTTGTTTTTGATATTTATAATATTAAATTTAAACATATCAATCACCGCTTACTATCATTTATTATATCAGATTTATTTTAGAATGTCTTAATATAAATTGCTGTATTTATATTTTTATAAGATACGTTCCAAAAATCCTAAGGACTATATTTCAAAAAGTAAAAAACATCTTTTTCTTTATAAATTTCAAATCCCAAACGCTTATATAAATTTTGAGCGGGATTTGTTTTTATTACCTCAATAAATATCGGTACGAAATATTCTTTAGATAATTTTATCAAATTTGATATAAATAAAGTGCCGATTCCTTTGTTTTGAATTTTCTCAGATAAAAAAATAGAAATATCACTGATTTTGTCTTTTTTATGGTCGTAATTCATAAAACCGACTATTTCATCATTCAAAAGCAGTTTTTTGAAAAAACTCAATTTTATTTTATGATAAAACTCGTCAAATGAAAATTTATCATTCCATTCTCCAAAAAAGCAACTATGTTCGTCGATATACTTCTTGTAAACAGTTCTTCTCAAGTGGATATAATTATCTATATCAGTTTCATTTACATTAATCAAACAAAATCCCATATTTTCCAAATTCGGCGTTAATTCCACAATTAATAATTCTCCTTTTCAGAAATCGCCTAAAAATTACTCCGCGTGAATTTTATCCAAATCGTAGAAACGCGTATACTTTGCCTCCCAACCGACCTCGACTTTGCCTATCGAGCCGTGCCTGTTCTTAGCGAAAATTACTTCCGCCCTGTTATGCTTCTCCACAGATTCTTTATAATATTCATCTCTGTATAAAAACATAACAACGTCTGCGTCCTGTTCTATCGCCCCCGAATCGCGCAAATCCGAAAGCATGGGACGCTTATCATCTCTCGATTCCGGTCCTCTCGACAACTGGGCGCAGGTTATTACGGGTACTCCGAGTTCTTTTGCCATTATCTTTAAATTTCTTGATATTTCAGAGATTTCCTGAACTCTGTTCCCCGGAGTTTTGTCGGTGTGCATCAACTGCAAATAATCTATGATTACCAAGTCGAGTTTTTTTAATTTCCGCAGTTTCGCTTTCATAGCAGTGACAGTCATGTTCGGTGTATCGTCAAAATGTATATCGCAGTTTGATAATCGCGCCGACGCTTCCGCAATTTTTGTCCAGTCGTCTTCTTCCAAAAATCCCGAGCGCAGTTTATAGTTGTCTACGAAAGCCTCTGTCGCTATCGACCTCGCAACTATCTGCTCTTTTGCCATCTCAAGCGAAAATACCGCTATCGTCTTGTTTTTGCCCGCTAAATTTATGGCTATATTCATAGCAAATGCGGTTTTACCCATACCCGGTCTTGCGCCGATAAGAATCAAATCTCCCGGGTTCATACCCACAAGTATATTGTCAAGGCTTGAAAATCCCGATGACAAGCCCTTTGCCGCTTCTCTGTCAATAGTCATCTTGTGCAGTTGGTCAAACACCGATACCAATATATATTTTATATGGGTAAACTCCTGCGAGGGTTTACCCTGAGCGAGAGCGAAAATAAGCTGTTCCGCTCGGTCTATTATAATATCAATCTCAGAGTTATCCTGATATGCCATCTCGTGTATCTTTTTGGAAACGTCAATCAACTTTCGTCTGAGCGACTTTTCTTTTACTATCGCCGAATATTCTTTTATATTCGTAATTTCCAGAACGACGTCAGAGAGCGTCACAAGATATTCTTTGATACTGCTTTCGTTGTCTTTGGTGTTTTTTAACAATACGTCGAGAAGAATCAACAAATCAATCGACTTGTCTTTCAAATATAAGTCCGTGATAGCTTCATAGATTTGTTGATGTCTCTCTAAATAAAAATCATCGACAGTCAGTTCTCCCGCAATTTCCTCATACAATTCAGGAGAAATTAAAATTGCCCCCAAAACAGACTGCTCCGCCTCAAGAGAAAACGGGATTTGTTTTATATCATAATTCGCGTAATTGTCCAATCTGTATTTCTCCCAACTATATTATGCTATATATACTTTCAGTTCGCAGTTTGCCCTGAATTTTTAAGACAGAAACCGCGAATTGCAGATATATGCTGTATTAAAAAATAATTTTTATAAATCTTCGTTTGAAGCGAAAAGTAATCTGCTTTTCCCTGTATCGACAGGAATCAAAGGTTTTTTGCTCAAAGCCGATTTAAGCAGCATTTTAACTGTATCAGTCGCGTCTTTGCGGTTTAAAAGTTCATCGCAGTCCATAAAAAGAGCTTCGCTGTTTTCATGACCGTCGGGTTTTGGTTCACCCGAAACATATTCGGCGAGAAAAACCATATACCAACCTGTCGGCGCACATCTTATCGAGAGCATACCAATCGGATTTACAGTTATTCCTGTTTCTTCCAAAACTTCTCGCTTAACAGCGTCGGTAGGCAATTCATCTTTTTTAATAAATCCGCCGGGATTCAACAATTTGTCCTTTGCCGCACCATAAGTATGGCGGACAAGCAATATCTTTTTTTCTCTTAAAACGATAGCTCCCACACTCGCGAAATTATTATCTTCCGTAAAATTATTTTCCACAAAAAAATCCCCCTAAACTTATATTAGACTTCCTCGGAAACTTGCGGGGCGGGCAACGCCCGTCCCCGCGAAAAATCGGGGTTTCCAAAAAAGAAAAACAGTTATTTCGCGTCGGTCACTATTACCGTTAAATTTGCGGTCACTTCAGAATATAATTTTATATCGACAACATATGTCCCAAACGCTTTTATGGGGTCGTCCAATAATATTTTGCGCTTATCAACATCTATATCATAGTCTTTTTTTAGCTTATCCGCTATATTCGACGTCGTTACAGAACCGTAAAGTTTCCCGTCGGGACCCGCCGCCGCAGACAATTTTACAGTTGTTTGATTCAATTTTTCCGCAAGTTCCTGCGCTCTCTGTTTTTCTATGATTACTTTATTCAGCGACGCTTCCTTTTTCATTTTTACTTCGTTTACCGCTTTTGCGTCGGCTACGACGGCTAAATTTTTAGGCAGCAGAAAATTCCGCGCATATCCGTCCGCGACATCGACTATCTCCCCTTTTTTACCTTGACCTTTGACATCTTCTTTCAACAATACTTTCATTATATTTAATTCCTCCTAAGATTATTTATATTACACAACATCAAAATATTCATCAATAGTTTTTTTAAGCACGGTAATCACTTCTTTTACATTCGTATTGCCTATCTGCGCCCCCGCAGCGTCAAAATGTCCGCCTCCCCCGAAAGCTTCCAATATTATCTGCACATTTATATTTCCCAGCGAACGCGCCGATATGTGTACCGTGTTTTCTATCCTAAATATCACAAACGAAGCGGACACTCCGTCTATTGTGAGTATTCTGTTGGCGGCTTTCGCCCCCGCGATTTTATCCGCGTGCGATACTTCTGTCTCGCAGACTGATATTGCGATTACATTTCTGTATATAAAAATATTCGAATTTGATTCAAATTTCGCGTCCCTTGTAAATTCTTCAAAGTCCGTTTTAAACATTGATACCGCGTCGCTTGGATTACCGCCCTCTCCCCTGAGATATAATGCCGCAGAAAACGTCCTTGTTCCCGTATTTTTCGAGAACTGCTGCGTATCCAGAATAATCCCCGCGAAAAGCAATTCAGCCTCTTCTTTCAACAGTTCTCCCGGAGACAGCATTTGTTCAAGCATTTCCGCGACAAGTTCCGACGTGGAAGAAGACGCGGGTTCAATATATGCAATATCGGGCTTTTTTGAAAATTCGTCTTTTTTTATGTGATGGTCTATAATTACTGTTTTATATACGTTGTTGTATACGGCTTCGGATTCAAAAACCATAGGATTGTTAACGTCCGCCACAACAAGCAAACTCTCCGACGTAATCATATCAAGCGCAGTCGATTCATCCTGAAACATATCTTTATATTCTTCTATACCGCGCAGCTTCATGAACGTCGATTTTAAATTTGCGTCATGTATATTTACTATGATATTCGGCTTGCATTTAAACGAGATTGCAAGCCGCGCAATGCCTATACACGCGCCTATACTGTCATTGTCCGCGAATTTATGTCCCATTATCAAAACATTGGAACTGCTTTTCATAAGCGTTATGAGGTCGTTTGCGACAATTCTTGAACGCACCTTTGTTTTCTTCTGAACGGTTTTTGTCCTGCCGCCGTAATATTCCATTGATGATTCACCCTTTACTACAATTTGGTCGCCGCCCCTTTGAAGGGCTAAATCAAGAGCCTGCCTTGCCGCCGTTTCCTTTTCAAAAAGAGTTCCCTCAATATTGGACACGCCGCCCGAAAGAGTTACAGACATATGCGCTTCTTCTATTTTTATTTCTCTGACCGAATCAAGAACGGTTCCGAATTTTGATTTGACAAAATTTTTCAAGATTTTTGCTTCAAAAATACACAAGTATTTGTCTCTTTCGTATTCTTTTATAACTCCTCCCGATTTCTGCATAATATCCTGCATCAGATAAGACACGGCTCCTGACGCCGTTCTGTATTTATCCTGTGTTTTATGCATTATTTCATCTAAGTTATCAATCACAAAATAAGCGACGACGGGGTCTTTAAGCTCAAACTCGGTTTTCATAATTTCTAACGGGGTAATATCTTCAAACGTAAATACATACGATTCGTTTTCATAAGAATTTAATTTATAATACTTAACTTTGAATTTATTTTCTTTTAATAATATTTCGATAGCGTCGGCATTTTCATTGAATTTGTCTATTGATACCTGATTTCGGGTTATTGCCGAAATACTTTTTTTATTCTTTCTGTTTATATCTTCGCCGACCGCCAAATCAGACAACGCATTGTTAGACCATAAAATATATCCCTGACTGTCCGTGATAATAACGGGAAAATTCAGTTTATATAAAAAATCAAACATTGCGTTTTCGATTATATCCGACTCGCTTTTTGATTTTTTATCTCTTGTGCCGAGCAGAATTATCGCCGCGCACAGAAAAAGGGTCAGAACGCCCGTAGCAACGATATAGGCGATTAATCTTCTCTCGGCTCCGACGGAAATAAATAATATTAACAGCAATATCAGCCACAATAAATTAAGCAAAAAGCATAATTTTGCTTTATACATATATACAAATTTTTTTACCGTTTTGGAAAATTTCATCAAAACTCTCCTTTCACGTATATTTTTTTCTAAGAAGCCAAACATATTGCGAATTTTGGTTAAATTATTAGAGTGCGATGCCCTCGACGCACCGTGTGAAAAGCTTTTAAACTTTACAGCAGTATATTAATATTCGTCGTTGTCGTTATCAAAATTATCAAAAGACTTTTTGATTTTTTCCACCAATTTTTTAAATTCCACACTCTGTACGGAATAAATTCCGAAGAATACAACGACCATAAGGGCAAACGGACTGAATAAAAACAGAACAAACGCGAGAATAAAAAGCACTATTACCATAAGCACATAATTATAGTTGCATAAATCCATTACTTTCTCATAAATAAAAGAAAACCCAATAATAAAAAGTCCCGGGGTTAAAATATAGACTATGTTTGACAGAGCGATTACTACCCATATATTCTCCGATAAAAGGGACATAAATATTATACAAAGCACAAAGACAATCGTAGAAACCAGAGACATTGTAATTTTCCAGTCGTTTCTGTATATTATCTTATGATATTTGAGACTTGCGGGAAAATGCAACTGAATGACAATAAAATTATATAATATCCTGAAAGCAAAAGTAGCGAAAAACGAAATAATATTGCAATACAAGATAAAAACAGAGGGAAGAATCGCTTTCAAGCTCTCGACATAGGCGCGTTTTTCAGATTCTTCCATTATAATCGGCGCGTTACCGTCGTCTTGCCCAATATTTACATAATTGCTTACGACAGAGTTGTAATAATCTATAAATTCCTCCGCTTCGCGGTCAATCGCATCTTTGACGATTTCGGGCGAAAACTCGCCCAGTGTGAGAACAAACGTCAAAACTATCGTCACCGCGTAAAAAATCATCATAGCAACCGAAAGTCTCAAAATTATTTGAGTTCTTGTCAGCTTTTGTTTAAGTCCGAGAGAAAGCAGAAAACCCAACGGAATATAGGCAAGTCCCGCAAATGCAAATATAAACTCGCCGCTTATAATCAGCGATATAACAAAGCTTGGCGCGAACATTAAAAAAACATAGAAAGACCGTGTTAAAATTATCAGGCAGGCAAACAGGGCGGAAGCAATAACTAAACAAACAATGCCTATCAAACCAAAAAAATCGACTGATAGATTAATCGCATTTACAACAGAAAAAAAAATATCGGCAACAATTAAAACGGCGAC
>Ga0099364_10006827_pt1 | contig 16525 bp, 16 predicted proteins | sample TergutTh196P3_FD_73070 | JGI IMG/M metagenome (GOLD analysis project Ga0099364, IMG submission 73070) | Microcerotermes parvus P3 segment gut microbial communities from Pointe-Noire, Republic of the Congo - Th196 P3 | ecosystem: Host-associated > Arthropoda: Insects > Digestive system > Gut ... | reverse complement strand
TTTATTTTTTTTTGGATGTGTGTTTTTGTTTGGGGTTGGTTGAAAAAAAAAAGTTGGTGGTGGGGGGGGGGGGGGGGGGGAGCAAGGTAAAAGGTAAGAGGTAAAAGTGACTTGTCTGAGAGCTTGGAGGTATTTCCAACAGGGCTGGTGGTGTTGAGGATTTGATATCTCTCATGTGAAAGATACTACCTGGTTTTTGAAAAAAAAACAAGTATTTTTAAAAGAGAGCCATTATGAGATAAAACCGGGTGGTGTCAGACAATTGAAGGGGTAATCTCCGCAACCGCATCCGGCTTTTCCCCGTCAGCGCCTTCGCATAACATTACCGGAACACACCGTATCGATGAACCCGGCTGCGGCATTTGGCCGGTATAATTGACGCTCAGTTTCAGGTAGTTTTCTGAAACAGCCCGGCACTGTCCCGCCACCTCGGGGTGGCGCACCTTTCCTTTTTCCACTACGGCGGACAGTTCTTTGCCAAGCCAGGCTTGGGCATAGTTCCGTCTGCCTTTCATTGCCAGAGCTGTCAGGGTTTGTACCCGCCGGGTAATGTCACGTTCAGGGACAGGGTTTCCCATCGAAAAAGCCGCCGTTCCCGGACGTTTTGAGTACGGGAATGCGTGTATCCATGCAAACCCGATGTTTTCGCAGAAGGCAATGGTTTGGGCAAAATCGGCTTCGGTTTCGCCGGGGAAACCGGCAATAGTGTCACAGGCAAGAAAGGGATTGCCCTTTACCGATCGCAGCAGGGCGGCGCATTCTGCTGCTTCACGTGTATTGTATACCCTGCCCATTTTTTCCAGTACTGCATCACTGCCCGATTGTACCGACAAATGAAAATGGGGACGTATGCGCGGATGAGCCAGCACAGCGGCAAGGCTTTCGTTGATCCCTTCCGGTTCAAGAGAGGAAAGGCGCAGGGCGATGGAACGGCTGCCATCGAGCAAAAATCGTAACAACCCGGCAAGGTCAAAGTTCTCATACCGGTATTGGGTGATATTAACACCGGTGATCATTACTTCGGCACAGCCTGCTGCTTCAAGAGAATGAAGCTCATCAAGCGCTTCTGCGGCAGGGAGGCTGACACTGGAACCGCGGGCAAGGCGTACACGGCAATACGCGCAGGCATTATCGCAGCCATCCTGTATTTTAAGGTAAGCGCGTGAATGAAAGGTAAATTCCTGCGGCTTGAAGCTGAATGGTGAACCCCTTTGTGCAGTCTCTGCCCATGTATCCAGAGCAGCCGGCAGCGAATTTTCATTGCTTAAACCTTTGGCCGCTAAATATTCGGGCAGTTTTAGCAATGAACTTTTACTTTTTCCGGCACCGCATTCGTCTGTCCCCAATACAAAGAGCCGTCGTGCGGCCGACTCAGCCTGTAATGCCTTGATTTCAGCAGCATCAAGCTGCGCATAACAGCCGGTGACAATCACACAGGCATCAGGATTATCCCGGAGCGCTTTGCGTATTACCCGTCTGGCTTTCTGGTCTGCTTTTGACGTTACTGTACAGGTATTAATGATGAGCAAACCCGGTTTTTCTGAAGCAGCGCCCCAAGGAACCAGAGAAAACCCCGCTTTTTTAAATAAATCTGCAATCGCCTCACTTTCAACCTGATTGAGTTTACATCCGAGGGTGAAGATTGAAAAAGGAGGTGGGGGGTTACCTATTCGCAAGGGTTTGGCGGACACGGTCAAGGCCCCGGCGCGCATCGGCATGCTGGGGGTTGAGCGAAATGGCCCTTTCGTAGGCAACAGCCGCTTCAGTCAGGTCCCCGGCGTTCTCCCGCGCAAAAGCAAGCCGCGTCCACCAGTTTGCGTTGGTCGGAACCCAATGAACCGCTGTTGAAAGTGCTATATCGGCATGACGAAATTTTCCTGTTCGAATATAAATTTCTCCCATAAAATAGTAAACAGTACTTATACGCGGCCCTGAGGGTGACTGGTTTGCATATTCCTGAAAATACAGCATGGCTTCGGTGTTGTTTCCCTGGTAAAAGAAAATTTCGCCTAAAATCTGGGTTACCCTGGGATCAAAACGGGCGATGTTTCGTGCAGTGCGGGCATAACGAAGAGCTTCCTCATACCGGCCCAGGCTGATAAGGCTCCAACAGATAACAACATAAGAATCGAGATTATTCGCGTTCACGGCAATTTCATCCCGGCATATCTGGACAGCACGTTCATAATTTCCCTGGCGCCATTCGGTCAGAGCATTGGGGGGAGGACTGCGAATTGCCGGTATCAGACTCTGCCGGGTTTCATCGGGAGTATCTGTCTGTGAATAAACTACAGACGCTGAAAATAATACAATCAGAATAAAGATGAAAAAAAACCGCATATTTATCATCAGATGGGTTTTCTCCCGGTCATTGTACAACGGCCATTAAATATACAGCCACCTTCCATAAATATTTCAGGCGCTGTAATATTTCCTTCAAGAGTTCCGGTTAAGGATACTTCAACCTTTTCCGTGGCAGTAACATTTCCCTTTACCAACCCCCGGATTACCACCCGCGTTGTTGAAATATCGGCGTTTACTACCGCTTTCTCATCAATCACTAAAAGCCCGCTTGCAGTAATTTCACCGGAGATTTTACCCTGGATAAGAAAAGGTTTCTCAAAATTCAATGTTCCGGAAAAATCAATATCCGGTGAAAGAACAGTGTCAAAATCCTCATCTTTAAAAATATCACTGTGAACATCGGTCATTATTTTACTCCTAAATCCCCTGAAGTATACTGCATACGGTTAAAAAAAAGCTGCCGGATGCTTGCGGATTTCCCCTTGTCATTGTACTATATTACTATCATATAGTACAGGTATTCGGCAATATGTCAAATAAAATGCTGTTCATGCAAAAAAGGAGAAAATTATGGATTTTGTAAGCACTATGAAGGCCAAAGCAGTTTCAATACGAAAAAGACTGGTACTGCCGGAAGGGGCTGACCCCAGAATTCTGCGGGCAGCCAGAATTATCCTGGACGAGGATATTGCGGTAAATGTTACTCTGCTGGGAAAAGTTGCAGACATCCAGGAAACAGCAAAAAAAGAAGGGGTAGACTTAACCGGCATCACTATTGTTTGTCCCCATGCCGAAACGAATGTCAATGATTACGCCAATGAGTACTATGAACTGCGAAAACACAAGGGAATGACAAAAGAACAGGCCAAAGTTGAAATAGTCGATCCCCTGCGTTGGGGAGCAATGATGATCCGCAAAGGTGATGCAGATGCAATTGTTGCCGGTATCGAAAATACCACAGGCGATGTACTGCGGGCAGGCCTCTCCATCATCGGCATTGTCCCCGGTCTTAAGACCGTTTCGTCTTGTTTTGTAATGGCGGGACTTGACCCGAAATGGGGCATCGACGGAGCATTGATTTTTTCCGATTGTGCAGTAATACCTGACCCTCTGCCGGATCAGCTTGCCGATATAGCGGAAGGCGCCGCACAGTCCTGCCGGGAATTCCTGGGGGTTGACCCGGTAGTCGCCTTGATGTCTTTTTCAACAAAAGGTTCAGCCAGTCACGATGACGTAAAAAAAGTCCAGGCAACTGTTGAAATACTTAAGAGCAGAAATCCGGGCTTTGTGTTTGACGGAGAACTACAGGCAGATGCAGCGCTTGTTCCATCCGTTACCGACCAAAAAGCGCCGGGCAGCCTGGTCAGAGGAAGGGTAAATACACTGATCTTCCCCGACCTTAACTCAGGCAACATCGGTTATAAACTGGTACAGCGCCTTGGCAAAGCGCAGGCTTTTGGTCCTTTCCTCCAGGGGTTTGCATCGCCGATAAGCGATCTTTCCCGCGGGGCTTCCGTTGACGATATTGTCACCACCTGCGCGGTAACATTGTCGCGGGCCGGATAGTAAGGGACAGACACTATCAGCTTAATAATTACCGGGTATTAATGGCATCTACGGCAGTGTTCTGAAATGTTTCCGGTAAGTCACGCAAAAATTCATTAAGCACTGCCGCCATTGCGTCAAGGGTAATTCTTTTTCGCTTAATCGAAGTTATGTCAAGATCAATAACCAGGCCCGGCAGGAGTTGGGACGGGTCTGTCATATTGCTAAGACAAATATATTCTTTTTCCAGCAGGCCCAAACGCTCTTCCATGACACAGCGTTCAACAGGGTACAGGTATTTGTACATATTATTTATCCGTTCACGCAAACGTACCAGACACGCTAAAGCATTGCCGCGCTCGTAATGATTCCCCGATCGGAACGAAATATTATTCCATTCATTACCGGTTATGCAAAAAGAAGCCTCATCATATCCGGTTTTGAACAGTTTTTTTACACGGCTTCTGTTTTTCATGGCTAAATCATTAAAATCACTAACCTTGAATACAGACTTTGAATCCCGGTATAACACTTCAAACAGATTCCCCAGATGCCTGACAGCTTTTTCAAAGGTATATATGCGCTCATCATAGGCTTTGCGGGCTTCATGAATCCCCGCATTATCCAAAATCATGATGGATATTTGGTACTGTTCATCGGGCGCTTCGCTTGTCTCTTCATATTCCCGGATTACCATAGAGTTTTTATCTTTCAGGTTTTCCATGAACTGAAAACCTAAATTTGATTCATCAAGAAGCCGGATTAGGGTGATAACCGCATTATCAAAACCCCTGGCAAGGATATCGGTAATGACCGGATTTTCACTGATGTTAATGCGTTGTTCATTATCGGCGCCGGATTCCATTATCATTTCCAGAAACACTGCGGCATTAAAATTTTTACGGCCGGCCATTGCTTCAATTTCTCTATTGATTCTGTATATAAGAGGTTCCGATATTTTTTCACTAATAATATACTTTGCCAATGCTAAACCATAAAAAACCGGACTAATCAGATCAGAATCGGGGATGTTGATGCAAAACCTCAGATCGGTAACAGTACCCGGTTTACACGGGTTGTCTCTGAAAGAATATTTAACGACTTTGCAGATATTATCCCCGGCAGGAAACGCTGTAGAAAAATAATGCTGCCGCAGAACATTGCCGGCATGCAGTTCAAGGTTTTTCACAGCCGTTCTTGCGGATGTTTTTTTTTCTATACTGCCGGTGTTAAAAGCATCAACGCCGCCAAACGAGTGAATTAGTTCCGCTATCTCCTGCGGAGATTGACCGGGCAGCAGACTGCTGCGGTTTACATATTCATTTTCCGGAAAGCGGTTGAAGATAGTTTGAAAACTCCGGTCTAAATATGTATACAGTCTGTCATTCAAACTTTCCGAAGAAGAACCGTTATTATTTGCAAAAATGTCAGCCATCGCTTCTTTTGGCAGACAGGCGGTCAGGTATTTGATGATATTGCCGGTTTCTTCCGCTAAAAGCCCGGCTGTTATCTGCCGGAAAGCGCCGTCAGGATCCGTTAATTTTGCCCAAAAACCCGCTGCCGAATGGGGGCGTTTTTTCCCGAATTCCGGTGATTGTCCGGACGCAGCGGTTTGAAAATCTATTGTTCCCATGAACTGTCTCCCTGTGGAGGTATGGAATATATCATTGAAACATAGTATCATATCCTTGAATATCTGAAAACTGCCTGGAATTTTATTTATGTTTGAAAAACTAAAACTATTTATTGAAAAATATGATTTTTTTATCATCACCACCCATGATCCTGCAGACGCTGATGGAATTGGCGCCCAGTTGGTCGTAGCCAGTATTCTGAACAAAGAGAAAAAACAGTATCGGATAATAAACTCAAGTCCCAAACCGGAGCACTTCATTTTTATGGACCGATACAACATTATTGAACAATGGGACAGGGAAAAACATGGGGATCTGCCGGAACAGGGAGGCGCAATCATCGTAGACACGGCAGATCTGCATTTTACCGGGCAAATTCGGGACGCAATTTGCCGTTCACAGGAAATATTCGTGATTGACCACCATGAAACAAAGCCTAATTCTACTTTTTCGGGGATATATGATCCGAGTGCCGCTTCCACGTGTGAAATAACAGTTGAATTAGCAAAAGAAGCGGGTATTTTACTTGACTCTGATACCGCTTTAGCCGCTTACACCGGAATAATCTACGATACGGGATTCTTTGCCTACCCAAAGACAGGGCCAGGGACATTCCGTGCAGCACTGACACTGCTGGAACTGGGGGTTAACCCCAATGAAGCCTACAGGCAGCTCTGTGAAAATGCCGCAACACGTGTGCTGTTTTTACAGAAAAAGGCCCTTGCCAGCCTGACCCTCCACTTTGAAGACAGAGTTGCCGTTCAGGTACTCCGCAAAGAAGACTTTATTGAAGCAGGCGCCCTCCCTGAAGACACTTATGGTTTTGTCAATTTTCCGCTTAAGGCAAAAGAAATCATTGTTTCACTTTTAATTAAGGAAACACCCGGAAAAAAAATATTGTGTTCTTTGCGTTCAAAAGGAAGTGCAAATGTTGCGAAAATTGCCCAGGATCTTGGAGGCGGCGGACACATCAATGCAGCGGGTTTCAACAGTACTATGGATATTGACCAGACATTATCAATAGCCCTGACAATGATATCAAAATATATGGAAAAGCCATGAAACATAAAAAATTATTGAGTACAATTGTTATTTTTTCTTTCTGCGCCATAGGCATCGTTGTTCTCATTAAATGGCCGCAAACAGAAGAAATCCCCAGAGAACGGCATCGTACCCGTATAATTGCTCCGGCTGCAGCAGACGGGCAGCAAATAAATTCCGGGCCAACAGATTTTAACGGTTATGATGAGGACAGTTACCGCCTCTTAATTTCTCTTGGTGAAGGAGAACAGGTAATAACAGTACTAAATCATGATTTTAACAGTAATTCCATAGAAGAACAGCTTGCGGTCTACCGCGTTCTCACTGACAGCGATAGTCTTATCAGCCTTACCTTAATTGCCTTTGACGGCCGCTCCTACCGCCGTATGTGGGATGCGCCTGTCGCGGCAACCATGCCGGGAACAATTTTTCTTGACATGCAGGATCTACTGGGTGACCGCAGCAACTGCATCATTATTACCGGAATGAACTCATCAGGTGAAAATACCATGACCATTTTTCACAGCATTCCCGAGGAAGACCCTGGTCTGCAATTTACGAAAATTGCGGAAATACAGATGGATGGCTCCATCACAATAAATGAAGTACAGCGCACATCCGCATACCGTCAGGGTATAACAAGAGGGCAGCCATTTTCCATAACCGCTTATGGCCGTGACACTCAATCAGATAATATACTGGACAGAATTGAAATCACCTACGAATTCAATCAGACAAGCGGCATCTTTGAACAAAGCAGCATTACCCGCGTGCCGGGAACTCAAATAGAACAGATACGGGTCAGAGAAATCCTTTCGGGCCAGCGGGGGGTTTTTGAAAATTTCATTAACGATCTCTGGTATCATGTCAACCGTGACGGAACCATTGACAGAAATCAATACATTTTTTTTGATCACGATAAACGAGAAATCATTTTTTACAGCAGTCAGACTCAGCAAATTTACTTATGGCAGCAGTCCATTCCCACACGCTTCGGACTTAATATAACAAGCAGAAGCATCTCGGTAAGTACCATGAACCGGATAATCAATGTCGAACTGGCATCCATGGACAGTATTCAATTGAGGATCACCGAGAATATCAGGATAAGGCTGGATGTATCCGAATCATGGGACGGCATGTACCGCCGTGCCGGGACTCTGCCGCGGCCATCTCATGCGGGGAGCGCATCACAGACATTCACGGAAGCTGTTTTTGACAGTTTGCTGGGGAGGCTGCAATTCCGTTCAAACGGTGAATACGAGTTAAGTTCAGGCGGGACAGTGACAATGGGCAGATATGCCTTTTTCCAGGCTGCCGGAAACAGTTTACTGGAACTGCGCCCGGGTAACGGTGCTGCTCCCCTAACGCAGCAGCAGTCAAATGACAACCGGTATATCTACCTTCTGTCTGCCGCAGGTACAAATACTGCCGCAGTTAATATCAACGGACTTGACAGCGTCAGGCTGACACGTGTCCGGCTGGGAACCGGAGGCATTCAGGAACTCCATGAACCGCCAATCGTACTTACCCGCACCCAGGATAATAATTAGGAGCCACTCGTGAACGCACAATACTTCTTATCATTTTACATTTTACTTTTAACTATTTGCTTTTTACCATCTTGCGCATCGCTGGTGGAAAAATCCGGCGAGGCTTTAGATGGTTCGGCGTTTGAAGAAAAGACCCTTGCCATATACCGCACAGCAAAAAAAGACCCGGGTGGCTCGCCACCCGGAGGTGGCGTTGAAATCCGGAAAGTGCAGAACAGGCTAGGTGTGTATTCGGTAGTCATCACATTGAATAAATTTCCTTCGATAAAAATACGAGGGACTTTACCGGATGAACAAGGTGAATTCAGCATTGTCTCGCTGGATTACCTTGGAGGCAGCCCCCAGGGCTGGAACGAATACAGCCTGGACCTTGCCGGACAGGGAAACCTTGTGCTGGGCGAAACTACAGCAATTCTTTCGATTAACAGCCCTATTGAAACAGGGCAGATATTCTGGGGGCGAATACGCCGTTACGACACCCGCATCACGGGAAATGAAGCGGTAACCGGCCTTCAAGGCCGTCATGAAAGATTGCTTTCCCTTGCCGAATGGATGAATGCCCGTGAAGATACCCCGGCAATTCTGATACGCAAAGACTTTGAACAATACTGGAAACCAATCCTGTTCCCCGAATTAGTCTCAAGAAGGCAAAAACCTCACGGCTGGCAGCAGGAAAGTGACGAATGGGTAACAGCCGAAGACATCAGGTGGAATACCGGCTACACAGAACGTGTTTTTCCGGAAGAGCTTTGGCGTATACGCAATTCCGGCGCTATGCTGCGGGATTGGGAAGAAGCCCTTGAATGGATGTACAACGAATATGAGTGGGAACGGCTAATTAGTCAATTTTCGCAGGAAACTATACTAAGTAAAGTGAGGCATTAGATTATGGAAGAAAGCACCGTATCTTTTACGCTGATGGAACTATTCCAACTGGGAGGCGTGTTAATGTGGCCTCTTCTGGTTTATTCGATCATTACCATTACCATTGGTATTGAGCGGGTAATTTTTTTCGTGTACCATGATCGCAAAATTGATGATATGGGCAGAGCTGTTTCAGAATTTATTGCAAACCGGGACTATGCCGGTGCCGAAGTATACCTTTCCCCGCTGACAAAACGGCGTATGGGAGCGCGGATCCTCCTTGCGCTGGTCAACCGTGCTCGCCACCTTGGGGTGGCGAGCCACCTGGAGGTTGCGAGCACCATGCAGGGCAGGGTTTTTTCCGAACGGCAGATTGAAAGGGCGGTTGAAACAGAAGCGGTAACCTGTGTTAATTCACTGGAAAATGGCTTGAATTTCCTAACCGCGCTCGGTTCGCTTTCCCCGCTGACCGGATTTTTAGGAACCGTCGCCGGAATGATCGGAGCTTTCAGGTCCATTGCAGAGGCAACGGAGGTAAACGCGCAAATTGTCGCAAACGGCATTTACGAAGCCTTGATAACCACGGTGGCCGGCTTGATCATCGCGATTGTCGCCATGATCTTTCATTCGATCTTTAGCCATTATGCGGATAAATTTACTGCCGATATCGAAAAAACCTGCTCCGACCTGATAGCAGAGATTGCAGACCAACAGTTATGAAACTGAAACGAAAAAACAGACGGGGATTCCTTGAATCATCGGCTTCAAGCGATTTACCATTTTTGTTAATAATATATTTTATTGTCATTGCCGGTTTTAACCTCAATACGGGGTTTCTCATAAACCTGCCGGCAAAGGATTCCACGCGTTTGATCCACCGCGATGATTTAATCCGGTTTGCATTGGATATGAATGGAAATATTATCTACGATAACAGGATTATAACCATCTCCGATGCAGATAATATCATCTCTGCGGCACAGGAGATAAATCCCCATCTGGCGCTGATGTTAACCATAGACCCGCAGGCACGATGGCAGCGGGTAGTATCATTTGTAGAACTTGCCCAGGATCTTGCTGTCGAAACATTTTCATTTTCCATGAGGAGAGATACCCCATGAAGCTGCGGCGGAGGAAAAACACTGCTTTCTCTGTCCCGTTGTTTTCAACTTCGGACATCGCGTTTTTACTGCTGATCTTCATCATGCTCATCGTGTTAATAAATTTCCGCAAGGAAGTTACCATTGAATATCCCGAAGCACATACCGCCCTTATTACAAACGCCGATAAAAACCTGGAAGTTTGGATAGATATCGGTGGCGCTGTCTACCTCGACGGCGATCCGGCGGACCTCAGCGCTCTTGGACAGGCCATTATCGAATTGCAGCAAACGGACATGAATACACAAGTGCATATTATCGCCGACAGGAACACTCCCTACGAACGGGTAAATGCCGTACTGGAAGTGCTGCAGATCTACCAGTACCGGTTTGTAAGTTTTGTGGTACGCAATGTCGAGTGAAAAACACATGCGTCCGTACAAGTCGCCGCGTCCTGACAGGACGCGAAGGTTGCTGTTGTTTTTCATTGTCGCTGTTGTCCACATTATCATCATCCTCTTTCTCACCGTTAATATTGCCACTACTCCCCAAACTGCCCCGGAGACCGCTCGTGTTATGCGGGTAACGGACCTTGCAGAAATCCCGCAGGAAGAAGAATATATCCCGCCGCCGCCGCCCCGCCCTCCCCCGCCGCCGGTTACCCTGGATGTACCCGTGGTAGAGGCTATCGCAGAAACAATGATAGAAACAGACTACGACCCTGATCAAATTATTGGCACTCCCGGATCAATTTCGGATAATTCCGGCCCTCCGCAAGCTCCTCCCCGTGTTTCTGTCCTGCCGCACTTTGACGAAAGGATAATGCGCAGTGTGATTGGCTATCCTCTCATGGCACAGCGTTTAGGCATTGAGGGACAGGTACTCCTGGAATTGTTTGTGGACCGTGACGGTATTGTACAGCAGGTAACTCTATTACGGGAAACACCAGAAGGCCGCGGGTTTGGTGAAGCGGCAGTCAGAGGATTTACCGGCAGACAAGGTACTCCCGCCTATGACTCATACGGCAATCCGGTATCGCACCGTTTTCGTTACCCGGTTAGATTTACACTCAGGTAATTAAGTCAGAGAAAAGAGTAATACATAGTCTCTCTGTTCTACCGTTTCTTCCACACTTCCTGTCTGCGGCTTCTTGTATATGTACCAGCACCGCCGCTTGCATACTTTTCGTGCAAATCACCGGGAAATGCGTCTATGCTGTCAATGGTTGTATCACTTCTGGCAAATGTTACTTTGGTAAGGTTGCGGCAGCCTGTAAAAGCAGAACTTCCAATGAGGGTAATAGTGTGAGGTAAGTTCACGCTTCTGATGCTGCACCCGGCAATAGCCATCCCCTCAATGGTCGTTACCGTAACTCCATGTATATGCGAGGGTATGCGGACAACATTTTTACTCCCCGTATACCCGGTAATATGCACCGATCTTGTACTGCCTACAAGCGCTATTTCAAAATCATCATATGAGCTATCCTTCTGCACACATGCTGTGAGGCAAAACAGCATCATTAATGTAAATAAAAAAACTGTTTTCATGTTCATAATGGAATTAAAACTCTGAGATATCGGAAATAAGTTCGTTAAATTCTTCCTGGCCAATAGTGGCAATTTTTTTAACAATCTGCACTGCCATTTTTTTCCCCATAACCCCGGGGCGGCACATGAATTTTGGTTTACTGCCGATGTTGAGCGAGTAGAGATCGCCAACTCTCGTATTGTTCAACCGGATGACATCCCCGGCACGAAGTGAAAGCACTTCACGGACGGGAAGGGTTATTCTGCCAATTTCAGCCACTGCATCTATGTCTACGGATTCAAGCTTATCCCTGAGGACAGTGAGGTTTTCAGATGTTCCGGCACGATGTGCTGTGGAAAACCAAAATTGGGTGGACAGTTTGCCGATAATCGGTTCAATGGTGATATAGGGGATACAAAAATTAATCATCCCTTCTACATCGCCAATCTTTGTTTCCAGGGTAACAAGAACCACCATGTCTGTCGGCGGTACAATTTGAGCAAACTGGGGATTGGTATCTATCTGTCCCAAACGGGGTCTAAGGTCTATTACCTGTGTCCACGCTTCCCGCATGTTTCCCAATATCCGGACAATAATCCCTTCCATTACCGACTGTTCAATATCGGTTAATTCATGCTGGGATTTGTTACCCTCTCCCGTACCGCCAAACAAGCGATCGATAATCGAAAAAGTGATAGAGGGATCGACTTCCAGTATGGCATTACCTTTGAGGGGGTCCATATTGATGATGGCAAGGGTTGTAGGCGTGGGAATTGAGCGGATAAATTCCTCGTAGGTAAGCTGATCCACCGAAGCGACATGAACATGAACAACTGACCGGAGTTGGGCAGAAAGGCTGTTGGTGGAAAGGCGGGCAAAAGTCTCATGCATCATGGCAATTGTCCGAATCTGTTCTTTGGAAAATTTATCCGGCCGTTTAAAATCGTAAATTTTAATTTTCCGGCTGTCTGATGCAGGTTTATAGTCCTCAGGCCCGGTATCTCCGGAATTTATTGCGCTTAATAGCTGGTCTATTTCATCCTGGGACAGTACTTCTGTCATTTCCCATTTCCTCGCTTAAACTCGCTTATATTACAATTCTAAGGGATTTAGCTAAAAAGTCAATGTTTTTTCGGGAATTAGTTAGTCATTGAGATTAATTCTGCCGGGAACGGACAAGGCGGAATCCGATATTACTCATCCGGTAAAACGGAAGGCTATAAGCCCTGTATGCAGTACGAAGATTATCGGGTTCATTAAACCAGCTTCCTCCCCGTAAAACACGTTCCCGGACAACAGCCTCATGCTCGGATGCACCCCGTGGATTCCTCTGAACCTCGTTCGGGTATTCCTTATACCAGTCCCAGCACCATTCCCAAACATTCCCGCTCATGTCGTAAAGACCCAGGCTATTTGCCGTTTTTTCCCCCACCGGATTCGTACCATCATTGCTGTTCCTGTTATGCCATGCTGCTTCATCTGCATTATTACTCCCTGAAAACTCAAATATAAGGGTATCTTTTTTTCCGCCTTTGGCCGCATATTCCCACTCTGCCTCAGTTGGCAGCCGGTAACCGTTGGCATTCCAATCGCAGGTAACAATATCCCCATTCACATGGTAAACCGGTGTAAGCCCTTCCATCAGGCTCCGTCTGTTACAATATTCCACAGCTTCAAACCAGTTGACATAGTACATGGGGTATTTATCTCCCGTCCCTGCCATTAACCATGAATCACTTATCCTGTCCCGCTGTTGATACACGGTAGTTCCCATTACCGCAAACCACTCTTCCTGTGTTACCGGATACTTACTCATGTAAAAACCGGAAACTGCTACCATACGCACAGGTCTTTCATCTCCCGAACCGTTGATACTGCCCATCAGGAAGGCTCCGCCTTCAACATGCACAAAACCGGTTAATGCAAGAGCATCCCGTTCTGCATCGGTTAACGGTATCTCCGGCAGATCGTTGGCTGAAAACAGGGCAGTAGTTGATGAAGAGGCAAACAAGGTCAGGTGAGGATCGTTTTGAATATTGTTAGCCGACCATTGCCCGGTAATGCCGGCATCTTCTGTATTCAGGGCCTCCAGCTCAAGCATCCAATTCTGACCGGAACGGGTAAGCAAGCCGGAAAAAATAATGTGCGCTCCCAAATAATTCCCAACAAACAGTTCGGTTTCCCGGCTGATATGACCAAAAATACCGGAGTACAATTCCCGGGAAATGATATGCAGAGCCGCTTGATCACTTCTGACTACAGTTAACCACGCTCCTTCTGCCAGGGCCGCACTCAACTTTCCCCGTACATATTCGCCCAGTTCAGGATTTTCGGCATTTATGGCAAAAACTGCTGCATGCGTACCTTCAGGAATAATCCCCGTAAAGTAACGTGCAGCGTCTTCAATTGCCTGTTCAAGGCTGATCGGGGGTTGACTGCATGCAGAAAATAAAATTACCGGAAATAAAAACAATACAAAATAACGATAAAAACTATGCATCATTAATCCTCCATTTGACACAATGCTTTAAGAAATTCCCTTACCGCCGCTTTGTTTCCTCCCCGCCACTCCCCGGTGGCGGGACCCACACAGGACGGACAGCCGGATTTGCAGGAGCACCGGCTGACAGCGTTGTATACGGAGGCAAAGAGTTCCGTAATACGGCGGGAAAGCCCTTCGGCAAGGCCGGTTCCGCCGGGGTATTTATCGTATACATACAAAGCAGGAATTCCAAAGTGTGTGTCCCTTACCCGTTCCGCTATACCCAAATCACGGGGGTCACAGAGCAGAAACACTGGCGCAATGTTACGAATTAATGTACCTGCTCCGGAAAGAGCCGCACCGATTTTCTGCTCGTCCATCCCGGCCAGCACATTCCCCCCGGCGCTTTCCGGCCCAAATAACATTACTACGGCCCGTGTCTGCATTTCTTCTTCGGGAAGGTCAATATTCCCGTAACCTATATTCTCATGCGTGTGAAACCGTATTTTCTTGAATTTAGCAACCTGTGAACGGACAAGTACATCGGAGAGCACACCTGACCACTCGGGAGTGGTCAGGCGCTCATCTTCCGTTAAAACCTTAATATCTGTCTTCACTAAACCGTCGGTAAAGTAATTTACCTCGGCTTCACGAACGAGGCATTTGCGGTTTTCGATGTCCAGGTTTTCAACAAGGTACTGCCGCCCCCTGTGGATGTATACGGCATTGTTAAAAATTAATTCTTTCGCGCTCGGCCTGTCCATTTCCCCGATGACCGCATTCCTTCCGGCAGTCACATCAATGATCACCACATTGTCAGCGGTAGCGGATCGGATGCTGATCCCTTCCGCCGGGAAAGATCGGTCCGCCCAATGCCACTTGTCCCCCGCATGCCGCACAATGCCAGCTTCTTCCAAATACTCAAGTACATCCCGCACATTCTCACCAAAAACATCCACCCTCTGTTCACTGTTCACTGTTAACTGTTCACTGTTAAACGGTAATTCAAAACAGCCGCACTTGACATGGTCGGTGAGAATGTACGGGTTTTCCGGGTCTACCCTGCCCTCTTCAGCAGATTTACGGAAGAACCAGTTGGGGTCGTTCATAATAAATTGGTCGATGGGAGAGGCAGTGGCAATAAAAACCGAAACCGACGTGCCGCCACGCCTGCCCGCCCTGCCTGACTGCTGCCAGAAACTGTTGAACGATCCGGGAAAGCCCGCTACTATCGAAGCGTCAAGGCCGCCAATGTCGATGCCTAATTCCAGTGCGTTAGTCGACACCACTCCCTGTATATCGCCTTCACGCAGGCCGCGTTCAATTTCGCGGCGCTCGTTGGGCAATAAGCCGCCCCGGTAGGGCTCAACCCGTATACGGGAATTATCGGTAAAGATATTTGCCAAATCTTCGTTGACATACGAGGCGGCTACTTCGGTTTTTATCCTCGAATGGGCAAACAGTATGGTTTTGATGCCCGCTTTGAGGAAGGATGTCATCCAGCGGCGGCTTTCGGTCATGGCCGATCTGCGGATACCTTGGACGGGATCGACTAGAGGCGGGTTGTAAAGGATGATCCGTTTTTCGCCGCGTGGGGCGCCGTTGTTATCAACGAGTGCTACCTCAACACCGGTGAGCGCCTCGGCAAGTTCCTGCGGGTTGCCGATGGTGGCCGAGCAGAGAATGAACTGCGGGGACGCTCCGTAAAACGCGGTGACGCGGCGGAGGCGGCGGATGATGTTGGCGACATGGCTGCCAAGGACGCCCCGGTAGGCGTGGGCTTCATCAATCACGATAAATTTGAGCCGCGAGAAAAACTTAATCCATTTGGGGTGGTTGGGCAGAATCCCCGCGTGGAGCATGTCAGGGTTGGAGATGATGATCCTGCCGGTATCCCGTGCCGAAACCCGCAGGGACTCCGGTGTGTCGCCGTCATAAGTGGTAACTTTAATGCCAAAATTGCCGCCTTCGACAGTTTCGTTCAATTCTGATTGCTGGTCTTGTGACAGGGCTTTTGTGGGGAACAGGTACAAGCAGCGGGCGCTTTCATCAGCAAGCAGCGCCTGGAGGCAGGGCAGGTTGTAACACAGGGTTTTCCCCGATGCCGTCGGCGTGACCACCACAACGTTTTTCCCCTCGCGCGCCTGTTCCCAGACCTCGGCCTGGTGGGTGTACAGGCTGTTAATGCCCTTACGGTGCAAAGCTGCGGTTATCCTGCCGTCCAGGCCCGCCGGGAAAGGGACACACATCCCTGCTTGCGCCGGTAACAGCCGGTTGACGACAATATTGGGGGCAAAATCGGGGCTTTCGAGGATATCCATCAATTTATCGTGGGCGGTCATGGTACATGTAAGTATAAAGGGAAAAGGGAAAAGGGGAAAGTGTTGTTGCATGGGGACTTAGTTTACTTTTGCTTCACGTTCCTTGTTCCCCGATTTTACCTTATTAATCCTGTTGCAAGCTCCCAATCGT
>Ga0099364_10006826_pt1 | contig 16525 bp, 9 predicted proteins | sample TergutTh196P3_FD_73070 | JGI IMG/M metagenome (GOLD analysis project Ga0099364, IMG submission 73070) | Microcerotermes parvus P3 segment gut microbial communities from Pointe-Noire, Republic of the Congo - Th196 P3 | ecosystem: Host-associated > Arthropoda: Insects > Digestive system > Gut ... | reverse complement strand
TTGCTAAAAATTATGTTGACACAAAAATAGATGAATGGCAACAGAGGGGTGAATTTGAAAGAACAGTCGACTGGCAGCAGCGCGTAAATGAAAATACCCGTGCTGCCAAAGCCGAAGAACTGCTCAAAGAAGCCGAGCGGGCGTATATTGCAGAACGTTCCAAAAATATAGCCGTTAATATGACGCTTGGCTCTTATGATGCCGACAACGAAGTGTTTCGCCTGAACGACAACTGGTTGCTGCCTGTGCCTATTGACGAAGCGCCAAACTTCAGAAACAACTGGAACAGCCACATAAGGTCGCCTCAATTTGTTATCAGAGATGACCGACTGGCTATTACCGAAATGGCTTTTATCGCAACCAACGGCAAAACCTACCAAGCCGACAATCGGAACAATCTGATTTTTGTTGACAACAATTCTGCTCCTGTTGAAATGAATATTGCTTATGGCTCTGCAAATGTTCAACAAGCTCGGCAGCAACAGACTGCCGCGGAAAGCAGAAGCCGGTCTAATAATTCATCCGACCGGCAGGGCGAGACGGCTTTAGGTGGGCATTTTGCATACAGTGGCGGCACAGGTATCGGAGCGATGCTGCGAACCGACCTGTCTAACTCTTTCCGTCTGCAAGGTCAACTGACTTACTACTTTAACAAGGAAAACGTTGCAAATATATTGACCCGCAAAACGAGTGTATGGGATTTAAGTGTGAATGGACATTTTTTGCTCCACGCATCCGATCAGTTTACTGTATATCCACTGTCGGGTCTGGGTATCAATATTTTTAAGTATACCGGAAATGTTAATGTTCCCGGCTTTTCAAGCCTCAACTTCAATGAATCTATGACCAAAGTTGTTATTAACGCCGGCAGCGGTTTTGACATTAAACTCGGCAACAGGGTAGTATTCAATAATGAACTGAGATACGTTTGGGGCAACAAATTATTAAACTACTGGACGTTTATGTCCGGTTTAGTTTTTATTTTTTAATTGTAATCAGTTATATTTTATAATGTCTATACTTTTTTCGAAAAATCGTTAAAAAAAATAACACTTTACGGTTCTCTTGTCTACTTATACGGTTTTCTGTTATCTTTGCGGCTTAACATCTCCTTGAGATGTATTTTATATTAATTTTATTATGAAAATTCTGAAATTTGGCGGAACATCAGTAGGTTCGCCCGGCAGGCTGAAAGGCGTAAAAAAAATTATCGAATCGCAAGAATCAAAATGCGTTGTTGTTGTTTCTGCATTTAATGGAGTTACAGACGAACTGAAACAACTTTGCAATCTGGCTTGCAATCAAAACGACAAATACAAAACCGGACTGCAAAACCTTAAAACAAAACACAAAGATTTTGTTTTGCAATTAATTGAGGATAAAAAACATACAACGGTTTTCAACCTTATAGACGAGATTTTTTCAGAACTCGAATCTATTTTTAAAGAAAAAACATGTGTTCCCGAAATATTTGATACTGTTGTAAGCACGGGCGAAAGACTTTCATCATTAATAATAAGTTATTATCTTGATGATTGCGAGCTTATTGATTCAAGAAAGATAATAAAAAACGACAGCGCTTTCGGATGCGCGGAGGTTAATTTTGAAGAAACCGACAAGTTGATTAAAAGTAATATCACGGGCAAAGCGAAAGTAACGCTGCTCCCCGGCTTCATTGCTTCGGACGATAAGAACAGAACTACAACTCTCGGACGCGGAGGCTCTGACTATACTGCGGCAATTATCGCGGCAGCGCTCGATTCACCCGCTCTCGAAATATGGACTGACGTTGATGGTTTTATGACCGCCGACCCGAAAAAGGTAAAACGCGCATATTCAATCAAAAGCCTCACCTATGCCGAAGCAATTGAGTTATCTCATTTCGGAGCTAAAGTTATCTACACGCCGTCATTGCGACCTGTTTATAAAAAAAATATCCCCGTTTATGTTCTCAACACGTTCAAACCTTCGCACGGCGGCTCAATAATAAGTTCCGATTCGTTCAGCGATAATAAAAGTCCTATAAAAGGAATTTCGTCAATCGACCATATCGACCTGATAACGTTGCAGGGAGTATTTATGGTGGGAGTAACAGGCACATCAATGCGTTTGTTCAGCGCGCTTGCGCAACAGTCTGTTAATGTCATCCTTATCACTCAGGCTTCATCGGAATATTCAATAACTTTTGCGGTAACTCCCGATGATTCCGGCAAAGCTGTAAATGCTATAAACAAGGAATTTAAAAAAGAGATTAGCCGTAACGAACTCCATATTGATGTTGAAAAAGAGCTTTCGATAATAGCGATTGTGGGCGAGAAGATGAAAAATACTCCGGGCATATCGGCTACGCTGTTTTCGGCTTTGGGGAAAAACGGAATAAACGCTATTGCCACGGCTCAAGGCTCGTCTGAGTTGAATATTTCAGTAGTGATAAAGCAAAAAAGTCTGAAAAGAGCTTTGAACGTTATTCATGACGGTTTCTTCCTGTCGCAATACACTGAGTTGCACTTGTTTATTGCAGGATTTGGCGTAGTAGGCTCGCGCCTGTTGAAACAGCTTAAAGAGCAGGCAGATATTTTGATAAAAGATCATAACCTTAAGATTAACCTTATGGGAATGATTGATATAGAAAAAATGATTATCGACAAAAAAGGCATTTCGCTTGAGGATTATGACGAGAGATTTAAAACGTCTGATGAAAAAAGCGATATAGATTTGTTTATCAGTCAGATGACAGCGTTAAACCTCATAAATTCCGTGTTTATAGACTGTACGGCTAACGGCGTTGTCGCTTCAAAATATGGTGATATTCTTTCAAAATACGTTTCGGTTGTTGCGGCGAATAAAATTGCCTGCTCCTCATCGTTGGATTATTATTATCGTCTGAAAAGCCTTGCCGCCGAAAAAGGAGTCAAGTTTTATTACGAAACGACAGTAGGCGCGGGGTTGCCTGTTATAAAAACCATTAACGATTTGGCGTTGAGCGGCGATAAAATACTTAGAATAGAGGCGGTGCTTTCAGGCACAATGAACTTCATATTTAACGAGATAGGTCCAGATGTGCCGTTAAGCGAGGCAATAAAAAGAGCCAGAGAAAAAGGCTACTCCGAGCCTGATCCGCGTATTGACCTGAGCGGAACAGACGTGGTAAGAAAAATACTTATTCTTTCGCGCGAGGCAGGGTATCAACTTGAGATAGACGATGTTACTATTGAGAGATTTTTGCCGGCAGAGTGTTTTGAAGGCGATATGAACGGCTTTTTCGAAAAAGTTAAAAAATACGATTCCGAGTTTGAGGAAAAGAGAAGGGAACTTGAATCGAAAAATCTGAAATGGCGATTTTTTGCAACCCTCAATGACGGCAAGGCAAAAGTTGAACTTTTAACGGTCGATTCAACTCATCCTGCATACAACCTTGAAGGCAGTTTGAATATTATCATACTCACCACGACAAGATACAAAGAACTCCCGATGGCTATTAAAGGCTACGGCGCAGGCGACCAAGTAACCGCCGCCGGCGTTTTTGCCGACTTGATGAGGGTTGTGAATGTTTAAACTCTCAAAAAAATGACAAACAAAGTGAAAAATTTCGCCAAATATACAAAACAATTATCGAAACTGATTTCTGCGTCAGACGACATATTAATTATCTCTCACGTCAATCCAGACGGCGATGCAGCAGGTTCGCAACTTGCTCTATATTACTATCTTACCTCGAAAGGCAAAAGAGTTAATATGATGGCGCCGAATTACTTGCAGGAGTTTCTGAAGTGGATGGAAGGAAGCGAACTGATTAATATATTCATAGGCAACAGGCGTAAATGCAGAAAACTGATCGCCACATCGGATCTGATTATTATGGTCGATTTTAATCAATCGAACCGTCTTGGCGAAGCCGAAACGCTTGTAAAAAGGTCGTTTGCCCGCAAGGTTTTAATTGATCATCATCTTGATCCGCAGTACTTTGGCAATTTAATGATTTCAGATCCTGCAATGAGTTCAACTTCCGAGCTTATATACGAAATTATTGCCGACATTGAGGGTAAGCCTTTTGTTAACCGCGCGTATGCCGAAGCTGTTTATACGGGAATAATTACCGACACCGGCAATTTTGAGTACGGCTCATTTACGCCTCAAACAATGAGGATTGTAGCCGATTTGCTCGAAACAGGATTGGACAAAGACCGCATCAAAGATTTGGTTTACAATAACTTCTCCGTTGACCGAATGAGGCTTCAGGGACTTGTCCTCAATAAAAGAATGATAGTTTTGCCCGAATTTAAGAGCGCCTATATTTATATTAAAAAAGACGATTTGACGGAATATAACTACGCAAAAGGCGACACGGAGGGGTTTGTAAACATGCCGTTGGCGATAAAGGGAATCAGATTTTCGACCATGTTTGTTGAGAAAGACGGTTTTATAAAACTCTCTTTTCGGTCGAAAGGCAAGTTTCCCTCGAATGAAATTGCCTCAAGATATTTTAACGGAGGCGGACACATGAACGCATCGGGAGGCGAATATTACGACACGCTCGAAAAGACTATCGAATATTTTTTGAAAGTTTTGAAAAAAAATGCCTGGCGGTTTGACGATGAAGAATAGAAATATTTTGTATTTTTGAAGTTGCAAACTATGAACGACTGACTATAGACTAAAAAAATAACTATAAAACTATTAACTATAAAACTAAAATATGACATAATACAAAAAAGAGATAATTAACATATAAAGAAGTGGATTGCAGTTTGTTTTTGAACATCATTTTACCACGAGGTAACTTGACTTTTTCAAGTTACTACACCAAAAATAAGTTAGCGAACGCCCTTGTGGCGTGGATAGCTTGTTTGGTGTAGTAGGCGTGGTAACCTGATGTTCGGACAAGAGATATTAAGTTCCACGCTTTTTTATTTTATAAGGTAAAATTTGAATACTCAAATATATTTTCACCCTTTAGGGGGATTGACAGGTATGAAAAGCGGGTGTAGTTTTGCAGAAGAAAATTTAAAAAAATATTAAACAAAAAAAAATTATTATGAAGAAATTATTATTTATCGCGGCAACAGTCGGCGTAATGGTATGTACCAACGGTTGCAGTAAACCGGATGAATTGAATATATCTGCAACTTCGCTGGAATTTCCACACTCCGGACAGGAAACGTCATTTACTGTTCAATCTAACGTAAGTTGGACAGTCAGTGATGATGCAGCAACATGGCTTATGGTTTCGCCAACTTCCGGCTCTAACAACGGTAGGGTAACAGTTTCAGCCGCTGAAAATACTGCAACATCGCAAAGGACGGCAACCATAACCGTCAGCGGAGGTAAAAAAACGAAAACCATTGACGTGAGGCAGGTGGGCGCGCCTATCACTGTATCAGCGAAGACATTGATTTTTACATCCTCCGCTACGCAGAAAACATTTTCCATTTCCTCCAATTTAAATTGGACTGTGGAAAGCGATGAAACATGGCTTACAGTTTCGCCAACTTCCGGCTCAAGCGACGGTACGGTAACAGTATCAGCCGATGAGAATATTTCAACATCGCAACGGAAGGCAACCATAACTGTGAGCGGGGGTGGCATAGTAGAAACTATTAATGTGACGCAGCAGGGCGCTGCTGCATATTTGAATGTAACACCGGATTATATCTCATTACCGGCTTACGCTTCACAGACAACGCTGACCATTTCCTCCAACACAAGTTGGTTTGTACAAGGCTCTACTTCGTTTACCTTTTCACCGTCTTCCGGCGAGAACAACGGCACGGTCACAATCACAGCCCCTACCAATCCTTACCAAACGGAAAGACATTATCAGCCAATAATAGTCAGCGGAGGTGGAATCACACAAAGCATTAACGTGTCACAGCAAAGAGCGCCTTTATCTGTATCGCCGGGTTCATTGAGTTTTACATCTACCTCTGAACAAAAAACATTTAACATTTACACTACCAATTCCTCCGACATCAGTTGGACTGTACAAAGTTCTGAAACATGGCTGACGGTTTCACCGATTACCGGTTTGAATGAAGGGACGGTAACAGTCACAGCCGATGACAATATTTCATCATCGCAACGGACGGCAACCATAACTGTCAGCGGAGGCGATGTAACGCAAACCATTAGGGTAACGCAGGCGGGTTTCGTTCCATCTTTGACCGTAAATCATTCATTGAGTTTTTCATCCTCATATGAAAGGAAAACACTTATCATTTCTTCCAATACAAGTTGGACAGCACAAAGCTCTGAAACATGGCTGACGGTTTCACAGTCGTCAGGAGAGAAAAATGCTACGGTAACAGTCAGAGCAGATGACAATACTTCAACAACTCAACGGACGGCAACCATAACTGTCAGCGGAGGGGGTATAACACGAACGGTTGACGTGACTCAAGCGGGAGCCACTGATACAGGTTCTATTATGTTTTATGTTACTGCAGATCCTGGTTGCGGATATATAAATGTAACATTAAGCGGGTATGGGACAAAATCAATAACCAGGTATTATTCCCCTTATCCATATTTTTGCGGTGAAACCGGTACAGCAACTTTTACAGACCTTCCTGTTGGAACGTATTCTTACACCGCTTCTTGCGGCAGCCGAAGCTGGTCGGGTATCGTAACAAGAACTGCAAGTTGTCATAGAATTTCATTGTAATAAATATTTTTTTCATGCAAATAATCAAATAATTTTTAAAACAATCTTAATATGAAAAAACTGATTTTAGCAGCAGCAATAGTAGCCATAGCGCTGACAGGCTGCAAGAAAGACAAAGAACCTAATGAGGTTTTTTATACCGTTACGTTCAATACTGAAGGTGGAACTACTGTTCAGTCGCAAAACGTTGAAAAGGGCGGTGTTGCGACTGAGCCTGCAAACCCTGCAAAAACAGGATATGTATTTCTTTTCTGGCATTTGAGCGGAGCAACAACCGCCTACAACTTTCAAACGCCTGTAAACAGCGACATCACACTCACAGCCAAATGGCAAGACGAGGCAACTGCGGAATACTGGCAGGTAACATGGACGCTTAACGGCGGCTCATTCCCCACGCCGAGCAACCACGCAACGCAGGTGGTAAAAGGCGGTACACTTGCCGAGCCTAACGAGCCGACAAAAACCGGCAGTGAATTTGACGGCTGGTATAAGGAAGCTGCTCTAACCAACAAGGCAACTTTCCCGCTCAGCGTAACGGCTGACATCACGCTTTATGCTAAGTGGACTACAGAGGAAGGCGGTAATGGCGGAGACCTTAACCACAACATAGGCAGCGCGGCGGAATGGAACACTGCCATTGCCGCTGTCAATACCGCCGGAAGTAATAAAACCCATACCTTTAACATTACTAAAAGTTTCGACCTTCAGGGAAGAACCAATAGTATCTTTAACGATGAATTGACAGGACTTACAGTAACCATCAAAGGACAAGGTATTCCGGCGCCTGAGATAAGGTTGGCAAGTAGCAGTACGGGAAACTTAATCTGCCTTGATGCGCATTCGTTGCGACCACAAAAAATTATACTTGAGAATGTTATCCTCAAAGGTCATGCAACCAATAACAGACCTGTGATTGATATTGGTTTTGGAGGAGAATTAGTTATGGAGGAAGGTTCGCTTATTACAGGTAATACCAACTCCGGCGCCCAAGGCGGTGGCGTGCGTGTACTCGGTAAGCTAATTATAAAAGGCGGCGAAATATCAGGGAATATTGCAGGAGTATCGAGCAATAATACCGGTAGAGGCGGCGGGGTGTACTTGTCTGATCTTTCGGAATTAATTATGGAAAGCGGCAGCATTAGCGGCAACCTTGCTTATGGACAGGGCGGCGCTGTATATATTGGCTTTTCGGCAGAATTTTATATGAAGGGCGGCGATATTCTCGGCAATACGGCAAGGGCAACAAGTTCAGGCGCTCGCGGCGGCGGAGTATATAACTCTTATGGATATTTCTACATGAGCGGCGGCTTAATTACCGGATATAACTGGGAACATGGAAATGATATTGACGGCTTAGAGCATTTTAACCTTAGTCATCGTGACGCCTGCAATGTAGTCATTATTACAGTTACGGCTGTGGGAAACTATGGAGCGGCTTTATACAGTCAGGTCGGCGATAATAATTTCTATGGCGTTTTTGAGGGAGAAACTTTTACCCAAACAGGCAGTTTTGGAAGTGGAAGCGATAGAGACATCGGGGTTGTTGATGGGGTTAGGCTCAACCGATTCGATGTGAACGGCGAAACCTACACGATCACGCGCGGCGGAATGGATTACTGGGGCAATTACTTCAATGCTGCCACCGATAACATATTTCTTGGATTAACTACGGGAAACAATGAATGGATTGCTTTAGATATGCTGGTGCCCAACGGCAATAACAGGCTTGTTGCGGGAACGTACACATTCAGCACAGCCACAGGAGCCTCTATTGCGGCGTATACTTTCGTGGACAATAACTATACCAGCTATATTCAGGATGCGGACAACAACAAACTCAAAATAACCGGCGGGACGGTAAAAATATCCGTCACGGGAACAGGAGACAACGCCATTTACACTATCTTAATAGACTGTACGCTTGAGAACGGCGGCATTGTGAAAGGAATATACCGCGGCACGTTGAAATGGTACGACCTGACCTAAATTTGTTTTAGCAACCTTTTTTCGTTGAGCGTTGGAATTTGGGAAAAAAGACGTAAATTTGTGCGCTAAAATGGTTATTCGAGCAAATAAACGGAAAATAGTAAACGATCCGGTTTACGGATTTATAAATATTCCAAGCGATTTTATTTTTAATATAATCGAGCACCCGTGGTTTCAAAGACTCAGAAATATCAGGCAGCTTGGTTTGACCAATCTTGTATATCCCGGCGCTAATCATAACCGCTTTCAACATGCGTTAGGCGCATTGCATCTTATGACGATGGCTCTTGCCACGCTTAAAAGCAAAGGCGTAAAAATATCCGGCGAGGAAGAAGAGGCTGCGCTTCTGGCTATTTTGCTTCATGACATCGGGCATGGTCCATTTTCGCACGCACTCGAAAAAACAATTATTGAAAACATTGACCATGAAGCTCTCTCCCTGTTTTTAATTAATAAGCTCAACGAGCTGTATTCGGGCAGACTTACCCTTGCAACAGAAATATTATCAGGCAAATACCCAAAGATGTTTTTACACGAGCTTGTATCAAGCCAGATGGATATGGACAGGCTTGATTATCTGCGGCGCGACAGTTTTTTCACGGGCGTTATAGAAGGGTCGGTAAGTTCCGAAAGAATAATCAGAATGTTGAATGTAGCTGACGACAGCCTTGTTATAGACGAGAAAGGCATATATTCGCTTGAGAAATTTCTTTTTGCCCGAAGACTAATGTACTGGCAGGTTTATATGCACAAAACGGTAGTTTCTGCCGAAAGTTTATTGGTGAAACTGTTGAACAGAGCAAGAGAATTGACAGCAAGCGGAACAGAAATATTTGCCACGCCTGCGCTTAACTTCTTTCTTAACAACGTGTTTGAGAAAGCAGACCTTTTAAATGACAGGCGCATCGCAACAGATATTATTTCAGAACGCTTTGTGAGTTTAGATGATTCCGACATTCTGATTGCGGCAAAATACTGGGCTAATCATTCCGACAAAGTTCTTTCAGACCTTGCCCAACGTCTTTTGTGCAGAAATCTTTTTGCAATAGAACTCAGTAATGAGCCGTTTAACAATGAAAGAATAGAAAAACTTAAAACATTGGTCGAAAAAAAGATGGATATAGGAGAATCCGAATCGAACTTTTTTGTCTATTCGGGAGCCGTTTCAAATCTTCAGTATTCGCCTGAGTTCTACGAAATTAAGATTTTATTAAAGAGTGGCAAAATCGACAACATCTCTTCGGTTTCAGATATTTTTAATCATAAATTTATATCCGAAAAAATAATCAAACACTTTTTGTGTTATCCTAAAAATATAGATGGTGTTTTTTGAGCTTCTCTGTAATATTTTAATAATCAGCTTTTTATATTTTCCATTTTAGGACGTTTTGTTTTGCCCCCCATACAATAGCACCCCCCTTTGGCACGATTTTTGTAGTGCTTATATATATTACGCCAGTTTCACTATGTGACTGACGATGCGTGAGCTATGTTCCAAACAGTCGGTCGCCGGCATCGCCAAGTCCGGGAACTATATAGCCGTTTTGGTTTAACTTTTCATCAAGTCCCACTAAATAAATCTGAATGTCGGGGTGGTCTTTCGATACGTGTTCAACGCCTTCGGGAGAGCCTACAATGCAAACAAGTTTTATTATTCCGGCTCCGTTATCTTTCAATATCTTTATGGCGTCAGACGAGCTTCCTCCAGTTGCAAGCATCGGGTCGAGAACCATAACTGTCGAGTCGGACATGTTTGGAGGAAACTTTGAATAGTATGCAACCGGTTTAAGCGTGTTATGGTCGCGGTACATTCCAATATGACCAATGCGAGCCGTTGGAATCAATTCTGAAATTCCTTCAACCATGCCAAGTCCCGCCCTCAACACAGGAACCAGAGTTATTTCGGCTGCAAGTTCTTCGGTGAGGCATGTTTCAATAGGAGTCTCTATGGTTACTTTTTTAGTTGGGAGATCGCGGGTAATTTCGTATGCCATCAGTGCGGCAATCTCTTTCAACGTTTCGCGGAACTCTTTTGTCTGTGTCTCTTTTCGGCGCAGAATTGCTAGTTTGTGGGTTAGCAGCGGGTGTTTTATCAGATTTAACATATTATTCCTTGAATTGTATGGATATATTATCTATCTTTAAATCTATTACAGTCCCATCAGGTCTTACTATGTTCGCCTCAATATCTTTCGGTACGGTTATAGTCGTTCTGCTTATGCGCGGGGTTAACTTTTGGAACGAAGTATTTATCGTATAATTGGCAAAATTATCATTCATGAGATGAAGAACAGTATATTTAGCATTAGCCAACGTTTGTAAATCTGCGTTGGCTGCGAATAAAATATGAATTGCAGATTTATTTTGATTAGAAGTATTAATATAACGAAAAAAATGGCATCCTTCTTTGTGCCCAATGTAGCTCATATAGGTATTAGAATGCTGCCTGGCACGCTCAAGATTTAATCGAATGATAATAGCACATGCCATTCCATAAACACCATGTATTGATGTCATTAGGTCATGGTTTAGATTTGAAGTATCGCTTCTTGTATTGATAAGAGGAAGTGTCATAGAAGTTCCTTTAGTTTTTTTTTCCAAAACAAAGGTTCCTTCTATAGGATAGGCTGTTCCATTGGAAAGGGTAATTATAGATGAAAATTTTGCATTTACAAGGTAGTTTTGATGCAAACGAGAATTGGTATTTAAAACCTCTCGAAGAATTCTTCTTGACCTGTTATTACCATATCCGAAAATTACCACCTCTCCCAAAGCAAAGATATCTTCTTCGGTATGGATTAATTCACATTCCTGATTTTGTTGTATCTGTTGGTTGTAAATCAGAGATACAGGAAGCAACCCAATCATTTTTGAGGTTATAGTATCTCCCGAATTTAACTTATCCACAGGAATATTGGCAACTCCGGCAGCATTGGCTATGGCTATCGGCGTTCCATTAACATTGATATATGTATATGGCAATGGTTCGTTTTTGTAAAATACGTTTACCTTAATTTCCTGCCCCTGTAAAATCAAAGGCGCCATAAAAAGCAATGCCGAGAAAAAGTGTTTCATATATAATGTGTTTATCAATTAATTCCGTCAATCCACGCTTTTATTTCGTCTTGAGACGGATTTTGTAATCCTAATTTGTGTTTTTTGTTATATCCGCATATATCCTGATGAAGCCGTGTGTGTTTTTCAACCTCTTTCAGTTTTTCAACGGTAGTGAATCCGAGTTTTCTTAACGGTTCCACCCATTCGCAAGGTATTCCTGCCGCAATAAATTTGTCATCCTTGTCAACCGGTGCGGCTCTTTTTTCGGGTTTCATCTGCGGGAAAAACAGCACGTCCTGAACAGAGGGCTGGTTTGTAAGCAACATTGTAAGCCTGTCAATGCCCATACCCATTCCGGAGGTGGGGGGCATACCGTATTCAAGGGCGCGTATAAAATCATAATCTATAAACATCGCCTCGTCATCTCCTTTTTCGGACAGTTTCAGCTGCTCCTGAAACCGTTCAAGCTGGTCAATCGGGTCGTTAAGTTCGGAATAGGCGTTTGCAATCTCTTTTCCGTTTATCATCAGTTCAAAACGCTCGGTTACTCCCGGCTTGCTTCTGTGCTTCTTGGTAAGCGGCGAAGTCTCAACAGGATAGTCGGTTATAAATGTCGGTTGTATATAATGGCTCTCGCATTTTTCGCCAAAAATCTGGTCAATAAGTTTTCCTTTTCCCATCTCGGGCGAATTCGGCACATCGAGCGCATTGCATGTTTTTCGCAGCTCCTCTTCGTCCATTCCCGAAATATCAACTCCGGTATGTTCCTTAATGGAGTCGGTCATGCTGATTCTTTTGTAAGGCGGGTTGAGGTTAATTTTTTTATCTCCGACAACAATTTCGGCAGTTCCATGCAGGTCGAGGGCAACTTTTTTAATAATTTCCTCCGTAAAAGTCATCATCCAATTGTAATCTTTGTAAGCCACATAGATTTCCATAACCGTAAACTCCGGATTATGAGTCCTATCCATACCCTCGTTGCGGAAGTCTTTGGCAAATTCATATACACCTTCAAACCCTCCCACGATAAGCCTTTTCAAATAGAGTTCGTTGGCAATTCGCAGATAGAGAGGCATATCGAGCGTATTATGATGAGTGATGAATGGTCTTGCGGCGGCTCCTCCCGGAATAGGCTGAAGAACAGGCGTTTCCACTTCAAGATAGCCGCATGAGTTGAACAGCTCACGCATTGACTGAACGATTTGAGTTCGCTTTTTAAACACATCGCGCACTTCGGGATTAACTATCAGATCTACATAACGTTGCCTGTATTTCATTTCGGGGTCGGTTACCATGTCGAACATAACGCCGTCTTTCTCTTTGACTATCGGCAGCGGACGAACAGACTTGCTGAGTATTGTAAACTCCTTAGCATGAATGGTTATTTCTCCCATTTGGGTTTTGAAAACGTCTCCCCGCACTCCGATTATATCTCCTATGTCGAGCAGGCGTTTAAAAACGGTGTTATACAATGTTTTATCCTCATCAGGACAAATATCGTCCCGCCTGAAATAGACCTGTATTCTCCCAGACGAATCCATAAGTTCGGCAAACGAGGCGTTTCCCATTATTCTTCTGCTCATTATTCTGCCGGCTACGCACACGTTTGTAAAGCTATCCGCGTCAGAGTCGAATTTATCAAGAATTGTTTGCGCAAAGGCATTGGTTTTATATTCGGCAGCAGGATACGGCTCAATGCCGAGGTTACGAAGTTCGGCAAGCGAATTTCTTCTTATCTGTTCCTGTTCGCTTAATTGAATAATACTCATTGTTTTTAAAATTTTTGCAAAGATAAAAAAATGGTTAATAATTGAACGTTGGAATTACAGAAGTTGCCAGCCTGAAATTTGACCTATAAGCCTATTTTAACGTTTATTTTTATTTAATGGATTACAAATTTACTGCAATTTCGACATACTAATTTTGCAAGGAAAAATATCCCAAAAATGAATATAATTGTGGATAATTTAGTGACATTGCCCCTGATATGGATACCTCTGAAGATTTATCTTTTTTACTTCGTCATGCAAAAGGTTGCGGAGTTCTTCAACATTCTCGCCGGTCTTTGCCGATATGAAAACGCTTTTCTGATGAACACCCGAAGCCATCCAGCTCTTTTTCAGGTCGGAAAGCGAATAGTTTTCTTTCAATACAGGGGTAAGATCGAACTCGTCTTTCTCGACATAAGTGAAAGCGTCTATCTTGTTGAAAACCACGATTACAGGCTTGGTTCCCGAATCTAACTCCCTAAGCGTTTCATCTACAACTTTTATCTGCTCTTCAAAGCGAGGGTGCGAAATATCAACTACATGAACAAGCAAATCCGATTCGCGCACCTCGTCCAGTGTTGATTTAAACGACTCTATCAAATCGTGCGGCAGCTTTCTGATAAAGCCCACAGTGTCGGACAACAGGAACGGCAGCTCCGAAACGACAACTTTTCTAACCGTAGTGTCGAGCGTTGCAAACAGCTTGTTTTCAGCAAAAACGTCAGACTTGCTAAGCAAGTTCATTATTGTTGATTTGCCAACGTTTGTATAGCCTACAAGAGCCGCCCTTACCATTTTGCCTCTGTTTTTGCGCTGGGTTGCCATCTGGACGTCTATCTTTTTTAACTGCTCTTTCAGATACGCAATTCTGTCTCTGATAACTCTTCGGTCGGTTTCTATTTCTGTTTCGCCGGGTCCTTTGAGACCTATTCCTCCTCGCTGCCGTTCGAGGTGTGTCCACATGCCGGTAAGACGAGGGAGCAGGTATTGATACTGCGCCAGCTCAACCTGCGTTCGGGCATGAGAGGTGCGTGCTCTGCCGGCAAAAATATCGAGGATAAGGTTAGTGCGGTCGAGAACGCGAATGCCGAGTTCTTTTTCGATATTCCTAAGCTGGCTGGGCGTTAGCTCGTCATCAAAAATTGCTATGTCTATATCGTTGTCTTTTATAAATGCGGCTATATCCTGAATTTTCCCTGTGCCTACAAACGTTCTGGAATTGGGAACATCAAGCCGTTGCGTAAATCGTTTAACAGGTTCGGCTCCGGCTGTTTCGGCTAAAAATGAGAGTTCGTCGAGATAATCCACAACTTCGCGGTCATCCTGCCCCGAACGTATAATACCGATTAATACGGCTCTTTCTGTTTTTCTTTTTGTTTCAATCATGTTTTTTTGTCAAAATCCATTGTGTATTGAAAAATTAGTTTTAACATGCGGAAAAAAAACCACAGCTCACGCGCCGCCAGTCACATTTGCAACTGCCGTCATATATAATGCACCACAAAAATCGTGCCAAATGGGTGTTTTGTTGCGACAAAAAAGCAGAGGCTGTCTCAAAAGCCCCATATCAGCGCTCTCAAAAATGAATTTTTAAGTGAACTTTTGGCGCTTCCATAAGGCAAAAAGGCACTCAATTAAAAATTGGTTATGCAAATTTAAGAGCAATTTTTCATTTTGTTTAGAAGATTATCATTAGTTTTGTTGTCTATTGTATGTTTTGGTATGATTTTTGAATAAGATCACGTATAGATTGACACTGAAAAATGGCTTATGTCAAAAAAATAGTCTTGATAATTCTGGCTTGCGCAGTTTGCAAAAACGCAAGCAGTCAGTTTTATAACGGGCATCAAATGAATTTTGGAAAAAATTCAGTCCAATATTATAACTTCTATTGGCAATATTACAGATTCGATAAATTTGACTGTTATTACAATGAATTTGGTCGCGAACTTGCCCAGTTTACCTCGCAATATGCTACAAAAAAATTGCAGGAGCTTGAGGACTATTTTGATTACAGCCTCGAAAAACGAATGATTTTTATTGTTTACAACAACAGCGCCGAGTATAAACAAACCAATATAGGACTTATAACCTTTGATGAAGAGTCGTATAATATCGGCGGATTCAGCAGAATAATCAAGAATAAGGTGATGCTGTATTATGAAGGCGACTTTGTTTCTTTTCAAAATCAAATTGCGGCGTCAATAGCGGAAGTAATTATAAACGAGATGCTTTACAACGCCGAAACAAGGGACAGAGTATCGAGTTCTCAAACCATTAATATGCCCGACTGGTACATAAAGGGATTGATAAAATATACCGCTAATGAATGGGAAGTTAATATAGAAAGCAGGGTAAAAGACGGTTTTAAATCGGGCAAGTACAAAAATATCAACCACTTGGAATATGGTGATGCGGTTGATGCGGGCGTGTCGTTCTGGAAATTTATCGGAAAAGAATATGGCGATGCAGTTATTCCCAACATATTGTATATTACAAAGATACATAGAAATATTAATGACGGATTTAAATACGTTACAGGAAAAAAACTTAAAGAGTTGCTTGTTGATTGGAAAAATTTTTATGCCGAACACTATTCAGACGACAAAGGACTTCCCCCGGATAACGATTATGAAACTTTAAGAAAATCGCGGAGAGATCAGGCGTTCCAACAGGTAAAAGTAAGTCCCGATGGAAGATACATCGCTTATATAACCAACGACTGGGGCAAAAGGCGCATCTGGCTTTATGACAACACTACCGGAAAACAGAAAAGAGTTTTCAGAAAAGAGCCGAAATTCGAGCAGTTTTTCGATGGTACGTATCCGGCAATAGCATGGCACCCTTCAAGCCTTATACTTACGTTTATAAATGAAGAAAAAGGCGGTCTTGTAATGTATTTCTATTGGGTTGACGAAAAAAACACCACAAGCAGAACGCTTCTTTATTTTGATAAAGTTCTTGATTTTTCGTACTCGCCCGATGGAACAAGGCTTGTGATGTCGGCAGTGCAAAACGGAATGACGGATATTTTTATACACACAATAGCTTC
>Ga0099364_10006825_pt1 | contig 16525 bp, 9 predicted proteins | sample TergutTh196P3_FD_73070 | JGI IMG/M metagenome (GOLD analysis project Ga0099364, IMG submission 73070) | Microcerotermes parvus P3 segment gut microbial communities from Pointe-Noire, Republic of the Congo - Th196 P3 | ecosystem: Host-associated > Arthropoda: Insects > Digestive system > Gut ... | reverse complement strand
AACATTGATGGTAAACACTATGTGTATTGTGAACATATGTACGCCTTGCGTAATGGCGAAAGGCATTACATCTTCACTAAAAATGAATTAAAAATCTTTGTAAACATATTCAATCAAAAGAATTATTTACTTTATAAACCAATAGACCAATGAAAAGAATCATAATTTTAGCAGTAAGTTGCATTGTAGCATTAAATTTGTATGCACAACGAGCAACAGGCGAGCAACCGTTCGGATTAACAGACGGTTTCAGGGGGTTACCTCAAAAAAAGGTTGTTTTGCCAGCGCCAGACATGGCGCAAATTGAAAAAGAAGATCGGGAAAACGACCCAAAACCCGGTCCTGTACGCTACGCCTATCCTGTGTGGGTAAATTATACTCCTGAAAATTCTGGCGTGTGGCAAGATTTGGATGACGGAAGCAAGGTTTGGCGTTTAAATGTAAACATTCCCAACGCATTAGCAACCGTAACGTATTACGATCGTTTTTGGCTGCCCGAAGGCGGTAAATTCTTTGTTTATAGCGAGGATACTGGTCAGTCAATAGGAGCTCTTATTTCCGATTTTATTGAAAGCAAACGCGAAAAGCCCATCGAATTTGCTACGGCTCTAATTTACGGTGAAAACATCGTTTACGAGTATTACCAGCCGGCTTCAGTGAAAGAGCCTCCCGTTATATCCATCAATCGCATTGATTATGGCTATCGATATGTTTTCAATCCATATAGTGATGATTATGGAACAAGAAATCAAGACTGTCATGTAAATATTAATTGTACTCCTGAAGGAAGTAACTGGCAATCGGAAAAAAATGCAGTAACAAAAATTTCTGTTCAAAAATCTTGGGGATCTGAATGGACATCAGGCGCATTAATTAATAACACAAATAATGATTATACGCCTTATGTGTTAACATGTAATTATTCTCTTCCTTCCGGAATAGATGCTATCGGTAATAACAATGCATCTCAATTGATATTTTATTGGCACTATGAACTTCCCAATTGTGCAAATATTGCTCCACCAAATCCGCCTTCCTCAGTTGGCGCAACGGTCGTTGCAAATAATAACGTACATTATGGAGTTTATTTCGCATTACTAAAGATAAGTTCGCTGCAGGATCCTCGTTATATTTCGGGAGTTACCCCCTATTATTTAGGTTGGGATCGTTCGGGAAATCCAGGTACGGGAGGAGTATGCATACATCATCCAAGTGGGGATGTAAAGAAAATAGCGACATACAATCAGGTCCCAGAGCATTGGTATCCTGGTAATACTCACTGGGGCGTCTATTGGGTGCAAACACCAAATGGGCATTCTGTTGCAGATGATTCCTGGGGTTCTCCTCTGATAAACAGTAATCGTCACGTTATAGGACAAAATTATGCAAGTGCTCCTCCTTATAATTTGCCTACACGTTGTACTGATCCTGCAATTGTTATTTCGACATATGGCAAGTTCAATAATTCGTGGATTGGTAGTACCACAAGCACTCCTCACCCGGATATCGAAAGACGCCTTAATCATTGGCTTGCCCCTGGCTTAAGTAATCCTCCTCAAACTCTAAATGGAATTGGAGTGCTGCCTACTATTGATGGTCCCAGTGTGGGCTGCTACAATGGCAGCCAGTTTGAGTTATTTAACCCTCCTTCTGGAACCATTTACTGGACGGTAACCGGTCCTTTTTCTTTCAGTTCTACTTCGGTTGTTACTTCAACATCGGGTAATCCTGTAACCGTTTACAGAACCGGCTCAAGTAACAGCACAGGTACATTATCGGCTCGTACCGGGAGCATCAGCGGTCCTGTTGTTGACGAAAAGACGATAACTCCGTGTCCTCCTCCAGCAATTACCGGTCCTTATCTTGTGTGTTCCGGTTCTTCGTCTTTTTCGGCAACGAATTGGCAACCGGGTTATACATGGAATAAGAGTTCCAATATAAATATTTCCGGCGCTAATACCAATTCTACTGTTTCGATAACCGGCGTCAGCAACGGTAATGGTTGGGTAAGCGTTAATTTTGGCGGTCGTGAAATAGTAAGGAGTAATGTTTGGGTTGGTTCTCCTATTTTTGATTACATTTCTGGTCCCGAAGAAGTTTATCCAAGCGGGAATCCCATTACATACGAAGCATTTTTCCAAGGATCCCTTAATTCTTATGAATGGTCAATATCCGGTTCTCATCCTTCGTTTCCGTTTACTGCTCCCTCGTATTGGTATGACGTTTACCATTCCTACTATGAATGTAATTGGGCAGACCTCTATTTTTATTACGAGGCGTATTATATTGCGTATGTCACCGCTACGAACAATTGTGGCTCCACTACCGGTTCTATCATTGTTTTAGCCGATTATGATTTTGGAAGAGGCGGCGGAAGCAACATTGTTTATCCCAATCCTGTTTCTGATGTTCTCTATGTTGAGATAGATCAGACAATGATTGACGCACTCAAAGCCTTGCTTTCATCAACTATAAGCGCTACTCCAATTGAGCCGACATTCGATGTGCGTCTCTACGACGGTCAGGGTAATCTGATGCTTCAACAGTTTACCAAAGGCGGAACAATTGAGTTTAAAGTATCACATTTGGCAGACGGGATTTATCATTTGCACATCTACGATGGCGTAAATAGTAATCCTCAAATGCATCAGGTCGTAGTTGAGCATTGAAAATCGGCAAACCTTATCGAAAATAAAGACCGGTAATTTTTGTTACCGGTTTTTTTACATTTCGTTAAAAAATAACTTTTTTTTGTTGTTTTATTTTTTTATTCATATCTTTGCCGCCGCATTGGTTCGGAATATGTCTATCGCCATATCCGACGAAGAGGGAATCGGGTGAAAATCCCGAACAGACCCGCTACTGTAAGTCCCAATGCAACGTTTTGACAAGCCCAAATGCCACTGCATGATAACGATGTGGGAAGGCGGTTCAAAACGGGGACAAGTCAGGAGACCTGCCAATGCAGAATTATTGTTTAGAGCCTTCGAGGAATGGGGCTTTGAAGCCAAATGCGATCTGCATAATTTCATTTGATTTCACTTTTTCCGGGAGGCTGTTTGTTGAACCGGAGCAAACAGGCGTTTTTATGTTATATGACGCCCGACGCTCCAAAAAATAGTTTGAAAATGAAAAAAGTGTTTTTTTCTTTATCAGTAGTAGCCCTTTTGACGGCGGGGTGTTATAAAGACGACAGCGGATTGAAAAATCATATCGTTATCGACAAGATGAGTTGGCTACGTATTCAACCCGAAGCGAACATCGGCGGCGGTGCCTACATATGGTTGCTCGACGGCGAAGAAATAGCCGATGCCAAAGACCTGCTCTACGTTTTTGCCCAAGCAGGAAGTTACAGTCTTGAATTTAAGGCAATTAATGAGACGGATGAAAGTACGGAGAGCTTTACGGTTACGGTAAACGACAAAAACTGTACAAACGGCATAACGCGCGTATTTGAGTATTTGCCTGCTCCGGGACAGTTTATCAATGAAATGCCCGCTGCTACAGCCGCCGATACGCCCGAAACAATGCGGCAAAAAGCGGAAAAAGCGCTGACTGACGGTTCTATGATTTCTCTTGGCGGATTTGGCGGCTATGTAGTTTTCGGCTTCGACCATGTAGTTGTAAATCGCGAAGGAGCTGACTTTACGGTACTTGGCAATGCGTTTATAAATTCTGCCGAGCCCGGCGTTATAATGGTATCGTATGACGCCAATGGCAACGGATTGCCCGATGATGAATGGTATGAAATAGCAGGCTCGGAATATAACAAGTCTGCAACTGTCAAAAATTACGAAATCACCTACTATAAGCCAGAAACAGAACCAGTTGTCTCACATGAAACAAATTATATCCGCTGGACGGACAATCGGGGACAATCGGGTTTTCTTTCCAAAAATACTTTCCATCTCCAGTCATATTATCCTCTTTGGAAGGGCGACAGTTACACGCTAACAGGAACCTTCATGGAAGCAAACATTTACGACGCATCGGGCAACGGCACAAATTGGGTAAACACTCCCTACGACTGGGGATATGCCGATAATTGGGCTAACAACGACCCCAAAGCGCAAATCGACATCGACTGGGCGGTAGATAAAAACGGAAATCCCGTCAAATTGAAAGGCATTGATTTTGTGAAGGTCTACACGGGAAACCGTACCGAAGGCGGTTGGATGGGCGAAATATCAACCGAAGTGAGCGGTTTTAGAGATTTGAATTTATTAAATCAATAGATTACATAATAAGTTTAGTATTAATTTATAATTTTTTTAAAAATGAAAAGAGTATTTTTTTCTTTAGCAGTGGTAGCCCTTTTGACGTCGGGGTGTAATAAAGACGTCGACGATTTGAAAAGCGTCGTAACCGTTGGTTTGTATGTTCTTTCGGAAGGAGACTGGAACGTGGGCAACGGACAGTTGGTTTATTTCGACTACAATTCGGATACAGACCGTTTTGTACGAAATAACGACAAGCGTTTTCAAAATTTCGGTGAAATGCCCAACGACATGGTAATTTATGGCTCAAAGATGTATGCCGCAATTACCGGTTCGGGTTCTGATGTCGGCGACGGCATGGTGCGGGTAATAAATCCTTCAAACGGCGAAATCATTACAGACATTGTAATAACCAAAGACGCCGCAGAGCAAATGCCCCGTCGTTTGGCGGCAACGGGCGGTAAGGTATATGTAACGCTGTATTCGGGAGCGCTTGCGCAAATTGATACGGCTATGTTTACTTATGACGTTATCAGCCTTAACGGAACATTTTCAGATGGAATTTGCATCTACGGGCAATCGCTTTTCATCTGCAATTCGGGACAAGGCGCAGGAAATACCGTTTCGATAGTAAACATTTCGACGTTTACCCAAACCGAAACCATTACCGTTCCCTACAATCCCGTAAATATTGTAAATGCCGGTAACGGCGAACTGTATCTTAATACGGCAACGGTATGGGATAACTGGGAAGTCGCCGCACCTCCCAATGTGCATGTGTTGAACGCAACCTCAAAAACTGTTACCCAAACTTTGAATGTTGCGGTAGAAAATCTTGCAGTGGGTAAGGATTATGTGTATGGAGTCGGGTTTGATTGGAGTTCTTTTGAAACTACACTCAAAAAAATAAATATTGCCGACAAAACCGTAAGCGAATTTACGGAAACCCCGCAAGATTACTCGATGGGATATAAGTTATCGGTAAATCCTTTAACTAACGATGTTTTTCTGACTGATATGGGGCAAAACGTATATCGGTTTGAGGAAGACGGAACGTACGTCGAAACATTACAGATCGGGCAAAATAACGGTGCAGCAGTGGTGTTTATAGATGCAAATAAATAAAATGTAACTTTTTTTTCCAATTTTATTTGCAAAAAATCATTATCTTTGTGGGTTCAAAAAAAAATATATGGATCTATACATTATCAAGCGTGACGGGAAAAAGGAGGTTTTTTCCATCGAAAAAATCAGGAATGCGATAGCGAAAGCGTTCCTGTCAGTTGGCAGTTTTGCCACGCAGGAAGTTCTGGGCAATATCCTGTGCCGCATCAATATCACCAACGATATTACGGTCGAGGAGATACAGAATCAGGTGGAGGTGGCGTTGATGGCAGAGCGGTATTACGCCGTTGCCAAGTCGTACATGCTTTACAGGCAAAAGCACAGCGAAGACCGCGAAGTGCGCGACAAACTTAAATTTTTGATGGACTATTGCGATGCTTCCAACGCCGCTTCGGGTAGCAGATTCGACGCAAATGCCAACGTGGAAAACAAAAACATGGCAACGCTTATAGGCGAATTGCCAAAACCCAACTTCATACGTCTGAACCGACGAATTTTGACCGACAACCTGAAAGATATGTTCGGAAAAGAAGTTTCCGACAAATATATCGAACTTCTAAACAGTCATTTCATCTATAAAAACGACGAAACAAGTCTTGCCAACTATTGCGCCAGCATCACCATGTATCCGTGGCTAACAGGCGGCACAACGTCAATCGGCGGAAACTCGAAAGCTCCGACTAATCTTCGGTCTTTTTGCGGCGGATTCATCAATATGGTTTTCATTGTTTCCAGCATGTTGAGCGGAGCCTGCGCAACACCCGAATTTCTAATGTATATGAACTATTTTATCGGTTTGGAATACGGACAGGATTATTATCTTCATGCCGACAGGGTAGTTGATATGTCCAAAAGACAACGTACTGTTGATAAAGTAATTACCGACCATTTCGAGCAAATCGTGTATTCAATCAACCAGCCCACAGGCGCGCGCAATTTTCAGGCTGTTTTCTGGAATATTTCGTACTACGACCGCTATTATTTTGAAAGTTTGTTTGAGAATTTCCGATTTCCCGATGGCAGCAGTCCTGACTGGGCGTCGTTAAGTTGGCTTCAAAAGCGTTTTATGAAGTGGTTTAACCGCGAGCGTACGCGTTCGGTACTGACTTTTCCTGTTGAAACGATGGCGTTGCTGACCGAAAACGGCGAGCCTAAAGACAGCGACTATGGCGATTTTACTGCCGAAATGTATTCGGAAGGACATTCGTTTTTTACATATTTAAGCGATAACGCCGATTCGTTGAGCAGTTGCTGTCGCCTGCGCAACGAGATAACCGATAATGGATTCTGTTATACTTTGGGAGCCGGCGGCGTTTCAACAGGTTCAAAAAGCGTATTGACAATCAATCTAAACCGCTGTATACAACACGCTGCAAAAAAAGGAGTACTTTTTCCGTTTTTCCTTGAAGACGTTGTTCATCTGGCGCACAAGGCGCTATTGGCATACAACGAAAATCTGAAATACATGCACGAAAAAGGTATGTTGCCGCTGTTTGACGCAGGTTACATAAATATCGGACGCCAATATCTGACTATCGGCGTGAACGGCTTGGTGGAAGCCGCCGAATTTTTGGGAATAGAAATCAACGATAATCCAAAATATGTAGACTTTGTGGGGCAGGTACTCGGAGTTATAGAACGATACAACAAGAAATACCGTACAAAAGACGTTATGTTCAACTGCGAAATGATTCCCGCTGAAAACGTTGGCGTGAAGCACGCAAAATGGGATAAACGCGATGGATACGTCGTAAAGCGCGACTGTTACAACAGTTATTTCTATGTTGTTGAAGACGATTCGCTAAATATTTTGGACAAGTTTCGCCTGCACGGACGCAAATACATCGAACGTCTGACGGGCGGTTCGGCGCTTCATCTGAACCTTGAAGAGCATTTGAGCAAGGAGCAATACAAACAGTTATTGCGCACAGCAGCGCAAGAAGGCTGTAACTATTTCACATTCAATATACCAAACACTGTTTGTAACAATTGTGGATATATAGATAAACGACGATTGAAAGTCTGCCCCTCGTGTCAAAGTGAAAATTTGGATTACCTAACGCGCATCATCGGCTATATGAAACGTATCAGTAATTTTTCGCAACCCCGTCAGGAGGAAGCGCAACGACGTCATTATGCTACGGTTTCACAATTATGACATTGTTTTTCAGGAAGTTCCCGACGAGGTGACGTTAGCGCTCAATATCACCAACTGCCCTAATCGTTGCGAAGGCTGTCATAGTCCACATCTGACGGAAGATACGGGCGACGAACTGAATGAAAACGTACTTGCCGACTTACTTGATAAATACGGTAACGCCGTTACCTGCGTCTGTTTCATGGGTGGCGACGGGTCGCCCGACGAAGTCTTGAAGTTAGCGCGCCTTGTCAGACAATTTAACAAAAAAACTGCATGGTATTCAGGCAATTCCGAACTATACGGAGATGCGCTGCATTGTTTCAATTACGTCAAATTGGGAAAATACGACAAAAAATTTGGCGGCTTACGTTCCCCGACGACAAATCAACGGTTCTACCGAATTGAGGATGAAAAAATGATTGATATGACAGTTCAATTTTGTTAGCCCTCCTTCGTTTGATCCAATATTTCCAAACGCTTTACCGATTCTACTCCTTTGAGGCTTTTCAACTCCGACATCAGATTTTCAAGGTTAATGGTATCGTGTACGTAAAGTTCTATTGTTCCTTCAAAAATACCATCGTGGCTTAACATATTGAATGTACGTATATTGACGTTCAATTCTTCGGTAATTTTAGTGATTATTTGCAGATAAATATCTATTCGGTCGATACCCTGTATTTCAATCTTTGCCAAAAAAGAAAACAACTTTGACGAAGTCCATTTCACCGGAACAATCAAGTCGCCGCGATTTGCCGTCAGTTTTACTGCGTTAGGGCAACGAACCTTGTGTATCATTACCATGTCGTTAGTTGGATTCAAACATCCGGTTACATCGTCGCCGGGGATTGGATTACAACATCTGGCAATCTGATAATCAAGTTGCGAAACTTCGACTTCCTTTTTATTCGTTCCGTTCAAAATGGCTTCATTATTGGTTTCGTCCTTTTTGGGCGTAGAACGTGGTTTGGTTCCGAACAACTGTAATTGCCAATAGCGTATCCATTTGTTTTGGCTGTTGCGTTTGAGGATTTTGGGCAAGTCTTCCAATGATATCATATCGGCGCCTATTTTGCTGTAGAGTTCGTCTTTGCTTGTCGTTTGGTAAGCGTCAAGCACTTTGCGCATCACACGCGAGTTGGGCGTCAGATTGTTATCCTTCAATTTTTCTTCAAATATCGTTCGCCCGCGTTCCAAATGGTTCTTATACTCGGCTTTCATGTTTTGCTTTATCTTCGATTTGGCTTTTGCGGTGATCACTTGATTTAACCATTCGCGTTGCGTTCGTTTTGTGTCCGAAGTGATTATTTCTACCTGATCGCCGCTTTGCAATACATGTGTAAGGGGCGTTAACTTGTGATTCACTTTTGCCGCAATTGCCCTGTTGCCTACTTCGGAGTGAATTTCATAAGCAAAATCAAGGGCGGTAGATTTTTGCGGAAGTGTTCTTATTTCGCCTTTGGGCGTAAAAACGTGAATCTCGTTGACGAAAAGATTCATTTTGAAATCGTCAATAAATTCCATAGCATCAGGGTTTGGATCCTGCAACGATTCCTTAATTTTACGCAGCCACTTGTCAAATTCCGATTCCGAAGCGCTGACGCCTTTGTATTTCCAGTGGGCGGCAAAACCTTTTTCGGCTATTTCGTCCATTCGTCGGGTACGTATTTGCACTTCCGCCCATTTTCCGTCTACTCCCATTACTGTGATGTGCAAAGCCTCATAGCCGTTTGCCTTTGGCGTGCTTACCCAGTCGCGAATACGGTCATGACGCGGCATATAAATATCGGTTATAAGAGTGTAGATGTTCCAGCACTGTTTCTTTTCGGGAACGTCAAGTTCGGGGTCGAAGACTATCCTGATTGCCGTAAGGTCATATATTTCCTCGAACGGCACGCCCTTATGCTGCATTTTGTGGTAAATAGAGTAAATGGATTTCGAACGACCCGTCATTTCAAACTTGTATCCGTTTTCGGTAAGAATACTTCTGATAGGAGCCATAAATTCTTCTACCATTTTATTTCTTTCTTTTTCGCTGTCTTTTAGCAAATTGACTATATCAGTATAAATTCTTGGATGCCTGTATTTGAGACTGATGTCTTCGAGTTCCTGCTTGATGGAATAGAAACCGAGCCTGTGAGCCAATGGAGCATACAGATAAATGGTTTCGCTGGCAAATTTTATCTGTTTTTCGGGCGTAAGGGATTCTAACGTGCGCATGTTGTGCAGACGATCGGCAAGTTTGATTAGAATAACGCGCAAGTCTTCCGAAATGGTAAGCAGTATCTTGCGATAATTTTCCGCCTGCGTCGACGATGTTTTGTCAAAAACATCCTCTATTTTTGTCAAACCATCAACTATCAAAGCAACTTTCGGACCAAATTGCGTACGTATAAAATCTAACGTATAATCGGGGTTATCTTCAACGACATCATGCAAAAGCGCCGCCACAACGGGCGTAGTGCCAAGCCCTATTTCTCCAACAACGATACGTGCAACACATATAGGATGAATGATATACGGTTCGCCCGATTTGCGACGCATATTACCGTGCGCCTTGTTTGCCAGATCAAACGCCTTGCGTATCAGATTACGGTCTTCATCGGTACGGATAAACGTACAGGCATGCAACAATTCCTGAAACATGTTCTCTATTTCAATATCTTCAATTTGGGTAAGTACTGCCATAACAAAAAATTTTTAAACATTAAAATCAAAACGCAAAGTTAGTTTTTTTTTAGAAAAAAAGTATACTAATCTCAATAAAAACTTAAAAAGTGTCCGTTTTCGGACAGTAGGTGTACGAAAACGAACACTTTTTCAAAAAGACGTTTTTTGTAAAAACTTAAATTTCAACATATTAAAAGTTTGGCACGGTATTTGATACTATATAATTAGTAAAAAATATAATCAAAAATCAAAAATCAAAAATGATAAAGATAGTCGATTTAGAAAAAATCTACCGTACCGAAGAAGTAGAAACGGTAGCATTAAACAGGATGTCGCTCGAAATCAACGAGCATGAATTTGTAGCCGTCATGGGTCCTTCGGGCTGCGGCAAGTCTACGTTGCTTAATATACTTGGCATGTTGGACAAACCCAATGGAGGAAGTTTCCTCTTCAACGGCGTAGAAGTGGCAAACTTCAACGAAAACGAGTGCTGCGACCTTCGCCGTCAAAACATCGGATTCGTATTTCAGAGTTTCAATCTGATTGACGAATTGAGCGTGTTCGAAAACGTCGAACTGCCGTTAGTGTATAACAATGTAAAGGCAGTTGACCGCAAGCCGCTTGTGGAAGCGGCGTTAGACAGGGTACAGATGATGCACCGCCGCAACCATTCCCCGTCGCAACTTTCGGGCGGACAGCAGCAACGGGCAGCAGTAGCGCGGGCGGTAGTAAACAGCCCCAAACTAATCCTCGCCGACGAACCGACAGGAAACCTCGACAGCCGAAACGGCGAAGAGGTGATGAACATGCTAACCGAACTGAATCAGGCAGGAACAACCATCGTAATGGTTACACACAGCGAACGCGACGCCCGATATGCACAGCGTATCATACGCATGCTCGACGGAAAAACAGTATTGGAAAACACAATGTTCCAATTATGATTTATTTATGAATAATCGAATAAAAAATTTAGTATGATAGCAATACTTCGTAATTTAATAAGCGTAGCCCGCCGTTTTCAGTTGGCGGCATACCTCAATATTTTGGGGCTTTCGGTTGCTTTTGCAGCCTTTATGGTAATCATGATTCAGTTGGATTATGATTACAGTTTCGACAAGTTCCATCGGGATTACGACAAGATATTCCGGGTGGAAACCACACATCAAACTGACGTAGTGGCGGTTATTTCCCGTCCTCTTGCTGAACGTTTTTTTGAATCGTCGCCGCATATACTTGCCGGCGCCATTAGCAATCCGTGGAGCGGAGAAGTTTTTTTTCATGTGGAAGACGACATTTTACGTAGTTATTACAAGGAAAAAGCAATAGGCGTATCACCGGAATTTACCGAAGTATTTACTTTCGATTTTGTGGAAGGCGCCGAAGATGCTCTAAAAACGCCCGGAAATGTTATCATCCCGTTGAGCCTTGCAGGCAAATTATTCGGCGATGAATCGGCAGTAGGAAAACAGCTTGTTTACAGTTGGGGAAATCAAACTGTGGGAGCGATATATCGTGATTTTCCCGCAAACTCCATCATCAATAACGATATTTATGGAGCAATACCGGAAACTGAAAATAAAAATAATTGGGGCAATTCAAATTATCATGTATATATTCGTGTCAATGACGCCTCCAATGCACCTTTGCTATGGGATAACTTCAAACGTAACTTTGACCTTGGCGCAGCCTTTTCAGCAGCCTGGGGACAGGAAATTAATTTTGACGATCTTGGCTTGGGTTTGCGGCTTACGGCTTTACCCGATATTCATTTTGTAACGGACGTTCAGTATGACCCAACCCCGAAGGCAAATCGTCAGATATTATCGATTTTGTTTGCAATCGCCATAGTGATTATCGCCATTGCAGCCATCAACTTCACCAATTTCAGCACTGCGCTAACACCCATGCGCGTAAAAAGCCTAAATACGCAACATGTATTAGGTTTGCGGCGAAGCAAGTTGCGTTTTGCGCTTGTTTTTGAAGCGGTATTCGTCTGTTTCGTGTCATACCTTGTTGCGCTCCTGCTTGTCGATTTGTTTAAAAACACCCCTATGTCGCGGTTGGTAGACGGCGACTTGTCGTATGCCGCCAATCCGATGATTTTTATCGGAACGGCATTGGTTGCGATACTTGTCGGTTTTATTGCCGGCGTTTATCCGTCGCGCTATATGACCTCTTTTGAACCGGCTTTTGTCTTGAAGGGAAGCTTCGCGCTATCGCCCAAAGGCAGACAATTAAGAAGTTCTTTGATAGGTATTCAGTATATAGCGTCGTTTGCGCTGATTGTAGGAGCATCGTTCATGTTTTTGCAAAATCGCTTCATGCAAAATTCGTCTTTGGGATACGAAAAAGATGAGTTGATTGTTACCAATATTGGAAGAATACAGCAAAATCGCGACGTGTTTACAAATCAACTTAAGTTGCATGCAGGGATTGAGGATGTAACATTTGGCGAATCGCTTCTGTCGAGTTCCGACCAATACATGGGCTGGGGACGAATGTACAGAGGCGAAAATATCAATTTTCAGACGCTTCCCGTACACTACACATTTATGAAAGTGATGGGCATTGAGATTACCGAAGGGCGTGATTTTCGTCAGGAAGACGCCAATACGCAATACGGCGCGTATATCTTTAACGAAACAGCGCGCAGCCAATATAACATGGAAATCAACACAACGATTGATAACAGCGGCGAAATCATAGGTTTTATGCCCGATGTGAAGTTTGCTTCTTTTCGTACCGCAGTTGTTCCTATGGCGTTTTATGTGTGGGGAAACGAAAACTGGGGCAGTCAGCCCAACAATGCCTATATCAGAGTAAAAGCCGGCGCCGACAAGCGCGCCGCGATGGCATATATTCGCACAACGCTTTCCGGGTTTGATGCAGATTTTCCGTTTACAGTCCGTTTCTATGACGAAGTCATTCAGAACCTCTACGAAAAAGAAAAATCTATCAGTTCATTAATTTCGCTCTTCAGCATACTTGCAATATTTATTTCCATAGTAGGCGTATTTGGCTTGGTAGTCTTCGACAGCGAGTGCCGCCGCAAGGAAATAGGCATTCGCAAAGTGCTTGGCGCATCAACAATGGGAATCATTATCATGTTCAACAAGGCGTATTTCAAGATATTGATGATATGCTTTGTAGTAGCGGCTCCGCTTGCATGGTACGCAGTTACGCGCTGGTTGGAAAACTTTGCTTACAAAACGCCGATGTACTGGTGGGTGTATTTGCTGGCGTTGGCGGCTGTGGGAGTAATAACTGTGAGTACGGTAACGTTACAGAATTGGCGGGTGGCGAATGACGACCCTGTAAAATCAATAAAAACGGAATAAATGCCGGTTTTGGGTTGTATTTAATTGAATAATTGAGAAAAAACGTTCAATTAATCAATTATTCACACTTCATAATTGATTTTTTTGTATCTTTGCGCGATATTAAAAATAATAGATATGCGTAGGTTCAATGTAACGGGAATTTGTGTTCCACACATGCACTACATGGTGGATATCAGCCAGAAAATAGATAAAATCTCTGATATGGTTGAGTATGGCTATTACTTTACCATTAATCGCGGTCGTCAGTACGGCAAAACGACGACGCTTGGAATTTTGGAAAAGCGCCTGACAGACGATTATGTTTGTACAAGTATCAGTTTTCAGTATTCTGATGTTGAGATGTTTGCTGATGCGCGAGGGTTTTGTCAGGGATTGTTAAGTAGGATACATCGGGCTTTATTATTGGAACAAAAAGAAGAAGCAAAACTTTGGCTTAATGAAAATGTTACGGATTTCGAAAAATTAGACCTTTTTATTACCGAACGGTGCGTTGACAAAAAGGTAGTCCTGATTATAGACGAAGCCGACGAAGCCTCTAACAACAATCTTTTTGTAAAATTTCTTAAAATGTTGAGAGACAAATATCTTTTCAGGAATGCCGGAAAAGACTATACTTTTCACAGCGTCATTCTTGCGGGCGTTTACGATGTTAGGAACCTGAAACAAAAGATGATTTTGCAGGGCAATTATGTGCCTGCTGTCGGCGAAAGCGCTATGAACTCGCCATGGAATATCGCCGTAGATTTTAATATAGACATGTCATTTTCGGCGCCGGAAATAGAAACCATGCTCGTTGATTACGAAAACGAACATCATACAGGAATGAATATCAGCGAAATAGCACAGGAAATTCGTTTCTACACAAGCGGCTATCCTTATTTGGTTTCGAGAATATGTCAATTGATTGAAACCGAGTTAGATAGAAACTGGACTGTTGAAGGCGTTCAGGAAGCGATAAAGATTATTTTGGACGAAAACAGTACTCTTTTTGACGATTTGATTAAGAAAGTAGAAGAGCATCAAGAATTAAGCGATTTGCTCTTCGATTTGACGGTTGGAAAAATAAAATATATGTTCAATGCGGACGTTCCTGTGCTCAAGTTTGGGTTGATGTTCGGTTTTATAGCACGGGGAACGGATGGTATGCAAATACATAACAAAATTTTTGAAATTCGTATTACTGATTATTTTATTTCAAAGCAGATGTTACAATGGAGGAAAAACAAGATTGCCCAAAGCCCTGTAAGTGAAATAGTCAAAGACGGGTTTTTCGATATGGAACTTTGCCTGAAAAAATTCAAACAGCATTATTCGGAAATATATACAGAAAAAGACCGTGAATTTTTGGAACGAGACGGCAAACTTATCTTTCTGACATACTTAAAACCATTGATAAACGGCTACGGTTTTTATCATTTTGAATCAGAAACCCGCGAACACGGCAAAATGGATTTAGTAATAGACTATTTAAAACAGCAATTTATTCTTGAGATGAAACTCTGGTATGGCGCCAGCCGCCATCAAGATGCATACAAGCAACTTGCCAACTATCTAAAATCCAAAAATATGGACTGCGGCTATCTTCTGACCTTCGATTTTCGAAAAAAAGCAGATGCCGATTTTATCGAGCCTAAATGGATAGAATTCGAGGGAAAACGTATTTTTGATGTGGTGGTGAATTGGGGGGAAGAAGAATAATTGAAAATTGAAAATCATCAATTATTCACACTTCATAACTGAAAAAGTGTCCGTTTTCGGAATTATTTATAACTATTTATAGTTTATCATTGAGAATCCGTTTCTTTTATTCTTGGTAGCGTTGGCGGCAGTTGGTGCGATAACGGTAAGTACGGTAACATTTCAGAATTGGCGTGTGGCGAATGACGACCCGGTGAAGTCAATTAAGACGGAATAAATGTCGGTTTTGAGTTGTATTAAATTGAATAATAGGTTAATAGAGATATTAAATAGACTTATTAAATAGTTCAATTAATCAATTAATCAATCATTCACAATTCATAAATTTAATTTATGATTTCTCAAAAATTTTATCTAATTTTGCGAAATTTTATTTTTGAACCAAATGAGTGCAAAACGTTTTTTCAATACCACAGGTCCGTGCAATTCGGACGAACATCATATGCTTCCGCCCGAGGCGCGTCTTGTTGATGCACAGTTGAACCGCTATATACGTGATAAACTTTACTGGGTGCTTCATGCGCCGCGTCAGGTAGGCAAGACGACTTTTCTTCAAAGTTGGATGCGACAAATCAATGCCGGCGACGAGGCTGTGGCTTGTTATGTTAGTGTAGAAGATTGCCAGGGAATTGCCGATTGGAAAGATGGCATGAAAATTATTTATCAGGCAATTTGTGATTTTGCAGATTGGGGGGGATTACCTGTTCCATCGATAGAAGAACAGGAGCCAGTAGGTCTTTTGCGCACAACATTAAAAAAATGGGCGGAACTTGTTGCTCCCAAGCCGTTAATTGTTTTGTTTGACGAAGTTGATGTAATAGAAGGTGAAACCATGATAAGTTTTTTGCGTCAATTACGTGGCGGTTTTGCAGGACGCGGCGTAGGAAAGTTTCCTGTTTCCATTGCATTAGTAGGAATGCGTGACCTGAAGGATTACATCACAGCATCAAAAGACGGAAGAAAGCCAAATCCGGGCTCGCCGTTCAACATAAAACAGGATTCTGCCGTATTGTCAAATTTTTGCAAAGAAGATGTTGCCTGTCTTTTTGCGCTTCGAACCGCTGAAACCGGACAGCAAATTACACAGGAAGCGCTTGATTATGTTTACGAACAGTCGAAAGGGCAACCATGGATTGTAAACTCGCTGTTCATGAGGGCAACCATGCGCATACTTGATGAAAACAGCGTTGAAACTGTAACTTTGGAACTTATTGAAAAAGCGCGAGAACAAATGATAAATGCACGTGAAACACATCTTGACGCTTTGGGCGAGCGTTTAAAAGACCCGCGTATTCGACGTGTGATAGAACCTGTTATTACCGGCGAAATGA
>Ga0099364_10006824_pt1 | contig 16528 bp, 13 predicted proteins | sample TergutTh196P3_FD_73070 | JGI IMG/M metagenome (GOLD analysis project Ga0099364, IMG submission 73070) | Microcerotermes parvus P3 segment gut microbial communities from Pointe-Noire, Republic of the Congo - Th196 P3 | ecosystem: Host-associated > Arthropoda: Insects > Digestive system > Gut ... | reverse complement strand
CGAAACCAATATCATACGAAGCGCCGTCGCCCCCCACAATCCACTGACTGCGTTTGACAAGGAAATGTTTCAACGCTGTGATTTGCTTGCAATAATCGCAATCACAGGCTTCAACGAGCGGAATAATCTTTGCGGCAAGTTCTTTGGTTGCAGCAGCATCCTGTTTGCCGGCAATCCATTCCCTGAACAAGCCTTTCATTTCGTCCGTACAGCATGTGCAAGTCTGCGCCTCTGTCATGATCCGTTCTAATCGGTCACGCATCTTTTCATTGGTTAATTCCATACCAAACCCAAACTCGCAAAAGTCTTCGAACAATGAGTTAGCCCAAGCCGGCCCCTGTCCTTTATCATTCGTTGTATAGGGTGTTGAAGGCACTGAACCTGAGTAGATAGATGTACATCCTGTGGCATTGGCTACCATTTCGCGGTCGCCGAATAACTGGGTTATCAGTTTCAGGTACGGCGTTTCACCGCAACCCGAACAGGCGCCCGAAAATTCAAACAGCGGCGTAGCAAACTGCGAATTTTTTACATTGGATTGAATGTCAACCAGATGTTGTTTGGTTGTCACATTGTTTGCACAATATTCCCAGTTAGCCGTTTCATGTATTTCTTCATCAATCGGCACCATCGTAAGCGCTTTTCCGCCTGCTTTCGGATTACCGGGACAAATGTCGGCGCAATTACCGCAACCCATACAGTCCATAACACTCACCTGAATACGGAATTGCATACCTTTCATGGCAGCAGGCGCTTTCATTTCGAGCGTTGTGAAATTAACGCCCTTCATTTCGTTTTCGTCTAATACGAACGGACGGATACTTGCATGCGGACAAACATACGCACACTTGTTACACTGTATACAACATTCCGACTTCCATCTGGGCACTGAAACGGCAACTCCGCGTTTTTCAAATTTGGATGTTCCCGGCAACCATGTACCGTCTTCCATTCCTTTGAATGCAGAAACAGGTAATAAATCACCTGCCAGCGCATTGATTGGGCGTACCAGTCCGGCGATATGTGCAGGTTCGTTATTCGTTTCCTGTTCGTCATCGGGAAGATTTGCCCATGCTTTGTCAACCGTCAACTGTTTGTATTCGCCTCCGCGGTCAACCGCCGCATTGTTTTTATCAACGATACTCTGACCTTTGCTGCCGTATGATTTCACGATGAATTTCTTCATTTGTTCGATAGCCAAATCAACCGGAATAACCTGTGTGATACGGAAAAAAGCCGACTGCAAAATGGTATTTGTGCGATTGCCCAATCCTATTTCGCTTGCAATATCAGTGGCATTGATATAATAAACCGTAATATTCTTTTGTGCAAAATATCTCTTCACCTTATTGGGTAAGTGTTGCGCCAACTCTTCCTCATTCCATATCGTATTGAGAAGGAATGTTCCATTTTCACGCAAACCGCGCGTTACATCATACAAACGAAGATATGCCTGTACGTGACAAGCCACAAAGTTTGGCGTATTCACATAGTAGGTAGAGCGAATCGGGTTGTCGCCAAAACGCAGGTGCGAACAGGTGAAACCTCCCGACTTTTTGGAATCGTACTGGAAGTATGCCTGGCTGTATTTATCTGTGTTATCGCCAATAATCTTAATCGAGTTTTTATTTGCCCCGACGGTTCCATCGGCTCCCAAGCCGTAGAATTTGGCTTCGTACAAGGTTTCGTCACCCAGCGTAATTTCTTCTTTTTGAGGCAGAGAAGAGAATGTGAGGTCGTCAACTATACCAATCGTAAAGCGATTTTTCGGCTCCGGCAACGACAGGTTCTCAAATACAGACAAAATCTGTGCAGGGGTGGTATCTTTTGAACTCAATCCGTAACGACCGCCGACAATAACCGGCTTGTCCATGCCTGCAAAATATTTGCTTTGTGCAAAAGCCTCTACGACATCAAGATACAAGGGTTCGCCGCTTGCGCCCGGTTCTTTTGTACGGTCAAGGACACTGATTCGTTTGACGGTTGCCGGCACTACGTCGGCTAAATATTTTACGGAGAACGGACGATACAGATGAACGGCAACCATTCCCACTTTTTCGCCTTGTGCATTCAGATAGTCAATCGTTTCGCGGATTGCCTCCGTTACGGAACCCATGGCAATGATGACACGGTCGGCATCTTTCGCTCCGTAATACACAAACGGCTTGTATTCGCGGCCTGTGATTTTCGTAATTTCGTTCATGTAACCGGCTACAATATCGGGTACAGCGTCAAAATAACGGTTACATGCCTCTTTGTGCTGGAAGAAGTTGTCCGGATTTTGAGCCATTCCGCGTATCACCGGATTGTCGGGATTCATGGCGCGGGCGCGAAACTCGGCCAGCGCCTGTTGGTCAATCAGCGGTATCAAATCTTCATTGTCCAAACGTTCAATCTTCTGCATCTCGTGCGAGGTACGGAAACCGTCAAAGAAATTCAGGAAAGGCACCCGCGCCTTGATAGCCGCCAGATGAGCGATGCCCGCCAAATCCATTACTTCCTGTACCGAGCCTTCGGCCAGCATTGCAAAACCTGTTTGACGGCAAGCCATTACGTCCGAGTGGTCGCCAAAAATACTCAATGAATGTGATGCTACGGTACGCGCCGACACATGGAATACGCCCGGCAATAATTCACCTGCAATCTTATACATGTTTGGAATCATCAGCAGTAATCCCTGTGAGGCCGTATAGGTTGTCGAAAGCGCGCCGGCCTGCAACGAACCGTGTAAAGCGCCTGCCGCTCCTGCCTCAGATTGCATCTCCTGTACCAATACCGTTTCGCCGAAAATGTTTTTGCGGCCGGTTGCTGCCCACTCATCTACATATTCTGCCATCGTAGATGACGGCGTGATCGGATAAATAGCCGCAATTTCACTGAACATGTATGATACATGCGATGCTGCCTGATTTCCGTCACAAGTTAAAAATTTTTTCTGTTTACCCATAAATAATTAAATAAAAAATATTATAATGATACAATAAATTAACTAATATAAAAACCCGAAAAGCCAAAGCGGAATCTGGTGTTCTTCGCCTGTTTCCAATTTTTCCACCACATGATACACGTCGGATGATACTTTCGGATTCGGCTCGGTCATTATCTGGAAGGTATAATTCCCATTGATCAGGAATCGCGCACTTTTTTCGCACGTATTCACTGTGTTATCTTTTAAAAGTTGATTGCAGAAAAATGTTTCGTATACCGCCAGTTCATCTTCACGCATCTGGTTGATGACGTAAATCAGGTTGGAGTTATACATGTATATTTTGGCCGGTTTTTTGGAATGTTCCTCTCCTGTGTCGTACAATAAATTAATCATACGCGCCTCCCTCAGGTATTTAATGTAGTTCATTACAGTTGCCCGCGAGGTATGAATGGCTTTGCTTAACCGGCTCACGTTGGGCGAACAGGGAAGGTGTAACGACAAAAGATACAATAATTTTCGCAGTTTGGACAGGTAGTTTTGTTCGATTTGTTTCAGGAGCAGCACATCCACTTCCAGTGTCATATTCATCGTCTTCAACAGGTTTTCCGAAAAATTGCGTTTCTCCAGAAAAAAAGGATAAAAACCATGTTGGAGGTAATCCTGAAAATAGGCTCTTGGCTTTGTTTGCGCACAAATGTCTTTTGCTATCTCTGCATGATTTTGGACGATTTCATCCAGAGGATACACCGGAAATTGATTGCCGGACATCAGGTTCAGGTATTCGCGGAATGAAAAGCCCCGTAAATAATAAGGCGCTACTATGCCCGATAAATCCGGATTTCCTTCCCTGAGCGGCATCACCGATGAACCCGTAAAGACAATCCGCAAATCCGCGTAATGGTCGTAGCAATAGCGCAATTCTTTCGACCAGTTCGGATACTTGAAAACCTGGTCAATCAACAGCGCTTTCCCGCCACGCGCGTGAAACTCGCCGGCAAAATCGACCAATGTTTTGTCCGTAAAAAAGAAGTGATTCATATTAATGTACAGACACTGTTTGTTGTCCTGCCCAAAAAACTCTTTGGCATACGACAGCAAAAACGTAGATTTGCCTGCTCCACGCGAGCCTTTGATGCCAATCAGCCTGTCGTTCCAGTCGATTTCATCCATTAATCCACGCCTTACAGGTGAATTCACATGTTGAACTAAATATTTATGTGTCTCGTAAAATGATTCCATCCGGCATATAAAAATCACAGACAAAGATAGACATTTTTATCCAATTGCAACATCCGGATAGCAAAAAAACCTTAAAATTGCTAATTAATAGTTTAGTATTTACTTTTAATCATATTATTGTTTGTTTAATTCGGTTGTAAAGACAGTATTTTATTGGAATTACAAATCCGATAATACTATTATATTCAAATCTTTAAAAGTTTTTAAGCGTAAATCGTTCGTTAAAAAATAATCAGCCAAACAATACTTTGCCGCAGCAAGTTGTATGGCGTCTGGTGTTCTTATGGAATAATCAGCTCGTATTTTGGCGGTTTTTTTGGCTATTTCAATGTTAATATCAAAAATTTCCATGTTTTCCGACTTTGTAAAGATTTCCATGTACTGTTTTGCTAACTGCATTTTCCTTTCACGCAAAGGCATTACCAAAACCTCCGACAAAGTGATAACCGAAGTTGCGAATCTGCAATTGTTTGATATAGAAAACAAATCAGTTAATTGAGGCAAAAAATCGCTTACCTCTTCCATAAAATAGATTAGTGGAGCAGTATCAAGAAAAATCTTCTTGCCAAACAATTCATTTATCAATCCCATGTTTTTCTTTCTTTGGAAACAAAATTATCAATACCGTCTTTTATCCAAATACCCTTGCCTAAACCTTTAAAATTTGTAATTCTATATTTTTTTTCTTCGGACTTGGCAAGTGTTTTTGCAAGATGTGACAAAAGATGAAATTGGTCAACGCGATTAAGCATATCAACTTCTTTGAAAATTTTATCCCTTTCAATTACTTGTTCCATAATTATATCTGTTACAGTCTCGTTTTTTTACTCAATTATCTGTACCCATCCGAACAAATCTTCTTCGTCGCCATACTGAATCGCGCGCAGTTTGTTGTACAGTTTTACGCAAACAGGACCCGGTTTTCCATCCGGCGCAAAAACGTATGATTTGTTTGCATCCAGGTCGTCAATTTGTGAAATCGGGGTGATAACGGCTGCTGTTCCACATGCCGCCGCCTCGTCGAATGTTGAAAGTTCTTCCAGTGGAATTGGACGTCGCTCAACGGTCATTCCAATGGATTCGGCCAACTGCATCAGACTTTTATTCGTAACAGAAGGCAAAATGGATGCGGATGCAGGCGTAACATATTTATTGCCACAGATTCCGAAGAAATTGGCCGGCCCGCATTCATCCAAATATTTCTTTTCTTTCGGGTCTAAATAAAGTACCGAAGCATATCCTTTCGAATGGCCGATGTCGCCTGATACTAAACTGGCCGCATAGTTACCTCCCACTTTCAATGAACCTGTACCCAGCGGAGCGGCACGGTCATAACCATGCATGATACATACTTTCGCCGGTTTAAATCCTGTTTTAAAATACGGCCCTACCGGCGTTGCCAAAACAAGAAACAGATATTCGTCAGCCGGTTTCACGCCAACCTGAGCGCCCGTGCCAATGGTCAATGGACGGATATAAAGCGACGATCCGCTTTCGTAAGGAGGAATAAAACGCTGATTCAACAGCACTACTTTACGCACGGCTTCTTCAAATCGTTCAACAGGAAGTTCAGGCATCATAATTCCCCGGTTGGACGCTTGCATGCGCTTGGCATTTTCATCCATCCGGAAAACGCGGATTTTACCGTCTTTTCCACGAAAGACTTTCAATCCCTCAAACGATTCTTGTCCATAATGCAAACACGTAGCAGCAATATGAATGTTTATCACTTCGGAAGATGAAATTTCCAGTTCACCCCACTTGCCGTCCTGATAATAACACCGAACGTTGTAATCCGTTTTCATATAACCAAACGGAAGTTCAGACCATTGTATTTTTTCCATAATTCTCTTTTTAAAAAATGCAAATATAGTTGATTTTATTTTTATGATTGCAAAAAAAAATATATCTTTGCAAAACAGAAGTATGTATTCACTTTTAAAAACATATTTATGATGGAAACATGTCCGGTATTAGGGATTCCTTTTTGGATTTTTGGTGTCGTTGCCATTATGGCTTCATGGGAGTTAGTTTGGAAGTTAATCGCCTTATGGAAAGCGGGAAGAAACAATGAACTTGGATGGTTTATTTGCATCGCCCTGTTCAATACGGCAGGTATTTTACCTATTATTTATCTTTTAATACAGAAGAAGAATTCAGTATAGAAGAAAAGGCATTATATAATTCATGGATTGCTTCGCAAGTTGTCAATGACAAGTTTATGCAACGCATTGATCTTCTGTTTTTCCGGATTGCTTCGCAAGCTCGCAATGACGATGTGTACCACTGTTATGCGAGTTTGTGAAGTAATCCGAAAAAAAAACAACAAAAACTATATCCGATTAACAATGCCGAAAACAATAAGTTAATAGAATGAAAGTCATCGAATTGATAAAAGAAAGTAAGAAAACGGCTTTCTCGTTTGAATTATTGCCTCCATTGAAAGGAAACAGTATTCAAAAGGTTTTCCATGTAATCGACAAATTACGTGAATTTAATCCCAAATACATTAACATTACCTCTCATCACAGCGAATTCATCGAGAAAAAACAGCCGGACGGAAGCATCCGAAGGATCAATATCCGGAAACGTCCCGGTTCGGTAGCCATCGCCGCCGCCATTCAAAACAGGTATGGAATAACGGCTGTCCCTCATATGATATGTAAAGGTTTTACGAAAGAAGAAACCGAATATGCGTTGATTGATTTGAATTTTCTCGGCGTATATGATTTGCTGTTGCTGCGCGGGGATATAAAAAGACTTGAAGTTGAACAAAATTCCGGTCTATACCACGAATATGCAACCGATTTGCAGCAACAGATCAATCGGTTTAACAGGGGAATTGCCTTGGATTATTCGACTTTTGAAGTTCCTGCAACTTCTTTTTCTTATGGAATGGCCTGTTATCCGGAAAAACACGAAGAAGCGCCCGATTTGGAAACGGATATTTACTTTGCCAAAGAAAAGGTGAAAAACGGGGCGGATTATTTAGTGACTCAGATGTTTTTTGACAATGCAAAATACTTTGCCTTTGTTGAGCGTCTGCGTGCTGAAGGGATTGATGTACCGATTATTCCGGGTATCAAACCTATTGTTTTTATGAACCAACTAACTGTTTTACCTGAAATCTTTAGATGCGAAATTCCGTACCCGTTAGCCTCCGCTCTGAGAAAATGCAAAAACGATGATGAAGCGAAAATTGTCGGGATCGAATGGAGTGTACAACAATGTAACGAGCTGATTTCAAAAGATGTACCAAGCATTCATTTTTATACCTTTATGGCTACTGACAGTGTATATCAAATTGCAAAAAGCATTTATTAATTAAGTTTTATATTTTATTAATCTATTAAATAGTATGGTATGAAAAAAATTTTTTTTGTATGTACAGTTGTCTTGAGTTGCTCCGTTGCAATGAAGGCGCAAATTAAAATGGCCATCAATGCCGACCAGGGCGATCAGGTAATCAGCAGGCATATCTATGGTCATTTTTCGGAACATCTGGGTCGGTGTATCTATGGAGGTTTTTGGGTCGGTGAAGCTTCATCCATTCCCAATACCCGCGGAATACGCAACGATATTGTCAAAGCCTTGAAAGACATCCAAATCCCAAACCTTCGCTGGCCGGGAGGGTGCTTCGCCGACGAATATCATTGGATGGACGGCATTGGTCCGCGCGATCAGCGTCCCAAAATGGTCAATACACACTGGGGCGGAGTAGTCGAAGACAACAGTTTCGGTACGCACGAATTTCTGGATCTCTGCGAACAATTGGAATGCGAGCCGTATATATGCGGAAATGTAGGAAGCGGTACTGTTGAAGAAATGTCGAAATGGGTGGAATACATCACATTTGATGGCGAAAGCCCGATGGCAAACCTTCGTCGGCAAAACGGACGCGAGCAACCCTGGAAAGTGAGATTTTGGGGAGTAGGTAACGAAAACTGGGGATGCGGCGGTAATATGACAGCCGAATTTTATACGGACCAATATAAACGTTATGCCACCTATTGCCGCAACTATGGAGATAATCGCTTGTTTAAAATAGCCGGAGGTCCGAACACAGACGATTATCATTGGACGGAAGTCATGATGAAAAATGCTGCCAGAAATATGCATGGACTTTCACTGCATTATTACACCGTACCTAAGGATTGGAGCAACAAAGGGTCTGCTACACAATTTGATGAAGCAGAATATTTTACTACCATAGAAAAAACATACCGGATGCAGGAACTTGTTATGCGCCACGCAACAATTATGGACAGATACGACCCGCAGAAACGCGTTGCATTGGTTCCCGATGAATGGGGCACATGGTACAATGTCGAACCGGGTACCAATCCGGGGTTTCTGTATCAACAGAATACATTGCGCGACGCCATTGTTGCCAGTATTAATTTGAATATCTTTAACCAACATTGCGATCGGGTAAAAATTGCCAACATTGCACAGACAATCAATGTATTGCAGGCAGTCATTCTGACTGAAGAAGATAAAATGATACTGACTCCGACGTATTGGGCATTCTATTTGTATAAGGTACATCACGATGCAACCTTGCTTCCTTTGGCGTTTACAAGTCCCAAATATGAAATAAACGGACGGCAGATTGATGCAATCAACGCCTCTGCTTCGCGAGATGCCTCCGGCAAGATCCATATTACGTTAGTCAACGCCGATCCCAATAAAGCGCAGGATATAGAATGTGAACTGAGAGGTATTACTGCAAAAAATGTGACGGGACAAATCCTGACCTCTCCCAAAATCGATGACCACAATACATTCACCCAACCCGACAAGGTAAAAGTGACCGCCTTTAATGGAGCAAGGCTCAACAGGGGTAACTTGTCCGTTCAACTTCCTGCCAAGTCGGTTGTAATGATTGAAATTCAGTAATATAAAAGATGAAATTATGAATACTAAAAGCTTATTTTTTGTTTTCTTGTGTACAATACTGTCTGCGTTGCACACAGGTTGTAGTGCTGTGAATGATATCCGTCCTTATCCTGGAGGATCTGAAAAATTCACCCGATTGGTTTGGCAGGATGAATTTGAAGGAATCGGCTTACCCGATTCAACGAAATGGGGTTACGAGAAAGGATATGTACGCAACCAGGAAATGCAATACTATACCTTTGAGCGACTGGAAAATGTGGAAAGGCGTGATGGAATGCTGATTATCACATGCAGGAACGACTCGGCAATGATAGACGGAGAAATACGCCCTGTCACATCAGCCAGTTTGATAACACGAGGCAAAGGCGACTGGAAATACGGACGAATCGAGGTACGTGCCAAACTGCCATCCTGTCTTGGAACGTGGCCTGCAATCTGGATGATGCCGACAACAAGAGTGTATGGTGGCTGGCCCAAAAGTGGAGAAATAGATATCATGGAGCATGTGGGATATGATCCAGATAAGATTTACTTTAATCTGCATACCGAAAAATACAATCATACCAAAGGAACCGGACGCGGCACTTCCGTAGATTGTCCGAATCCTGACAGGGAATTTCATGTGTATGCTGTTGAATGGTTTGAAGACCATATCAACTGGTATCTTGACGATAAAAAAGTGTTTTCGATACAGGATGATCAGACCGGATGGGAATCATGGCCAATTGATCAGCCTTTTTATCTCATCCTCAATTTTGCATTTGGCGGAGCGTGGGGTGGACAGCAGGGCGTTGATTTATCGGGACTTCCTCAGGAGTACCAAATTGATTATGTGCGGGTGTTTCAATAAAAAAATCTATTCCCTGTTATGAAAAAACGATACTTATTGATCTTTTTAACAGTTGCTTTTTTGCAGTTACATGCGCAAACTGAAGAAATTGAGTTGGTCGTCAATGCGCAAAGAAAGGGAGCTGCAATTTCACCCGATATGTATGGTGTATTCTTTGAAGATATCAACTTTGGGGCTGATGGCGGTTTGTATGCCGAATTAGTGAAAAACAGGTCGTTCGATTTTACCAATTCACCACTGATGGGATGGAGTTCCTACGGGTTGGTCGAAGTCAGAACCGACGGAGGACCATTCGAGCGAAATCCTCATTATGTCCGCCTGACCAACCAATGGGAGTTACTGACTGGAACAGGGCTAATCAATGAAGGTTTCAAAGGTATTGGAATCATGCAGGATGAAACGTATCGTTTCTCATTCTATGCCCGGACTCCCGATAACGATTCCAAAAAGATTGCAGCCGAATTGATCGACAGCAAGAACAATCCTGCCGGTCGCATAGAAATAGAGATCAACGGAAAGGAATGGAAAAAATATTCCGGTGAAATCGTTGGTTTGGTCACCGATACACATTGCCGTCTTCATGTAAAATTGCTTACTGCAGGCGTTGCTGATCTGGAACATATCTCATTGTTTCCTGGCAAAACCTGGAAAGATCGCGAAAACGGTTTGAGGGTAGACATTGCGCAAGCCTTGGACGACCTCAGTCCGGGTGTATTTCGTTTTCCCGGAGGATGTATTGTTGAAGGCAATAACTTAGCTACCCGCTACCAGTGGAAAAACAGTGTCGGACCGGTTGAAAACCGTCCCATAAACGAAAATCGCTGGAATTATGAATTTGCGTATAAGTTTTTCCCCGATTACTTCCAGTCCTACGGGTTAGGCTTTTTCGAATATTTTCTTTTGGCCGAAGATTTAGGCGCCGAACCGCTTCCTGTGATTAGTTGTGGATTCTCGTGCCAGTTCCAGAGGGGTCGTGAACAGGTTGTGCCGCTCGACTCGCTGCAACCTTATATTGATGATGCACTGGATTTGATAGAATTCGCCAATGGACCGGTCACGAGTAAATGGGGCAAATTACGCGCCGATATGGGACATCCCGAACCGTTCAATATGAAATATCTGGCAATAGGAAATGAGCAGTGGGGGGAGTTGTATCATATCTAACTGGAAGCATTTATGCAGCAGATACGGGCGAAATATCCCAAGATAGAAATTGTGGGTTCCTCAGGTCCATTTGCTTCGGGGGAAGAATTTGACCGTTTATGGCCACAAATGAAAGCGCTGAAAGTCGACTGGGTAGACGAACATTACTATATGCCTCCTCAATGGTTTCTCAATAATGCCGAGCGGTATGACAGTTACGAACGGAAAGGTCCGAAAGTCTTTGCCGGCGAATATGCCGCTCATACACGCCCGGTAAAGAAAAATAATTTCGAATCAGCCCTTGCTGAAGCCGCCTTCCTGACAGGTGTCGAACGCAATGCCGATATCGTCCGGCTGGCAACTTATGCGCCATTACTTGCCCATGTCGACGCCTGGCAATGGAATCCCGACCTGATATGGTTTGATAATCTCCGTATGGTAAAATCGGTCAACTACTATGTACAGCAATTATATAGCCTCCATAAAGGAACAAATATACTGCCGTTGACACGCAATGGAAAAGTGGTAGCCGGCGAAGACCGGCTCTATGCAAGCGCTGTGATTGATACCGATAAAAAAGAGATTATTATCAAGCTGGTTAATGCCGCTGAAACTGACTGTCCTGTAAATATAAGGATTGATATACCCCGAAGAGGGGTGAAGCTCCCTTTATTTACAGAAGCAACCATTTTGACCGGCAATATGCAGTCTGAAAACACATTAGACGATCCGGAAGCAATAGTACCCGAAAATAGATTATTTGCAGTCGATAACCAAAGACTTGAAATCAATGTCAAAGCTCAGTCTTTCAATGTTTACCGGATAAATTATTATGAATAGAGAATAAAGAATAAATATACATAATGTAACATTTTTGAACATTTCTCGTCTATAAAGTAAGAGCAGTGGAATTATTGGCTATTGTTCACTGATAATAAAAGACAGAAAATGATCAAAAGAATGAGACATTTGAAATGGATAATTGTAATTGTATGTTGCTGGGTTGCAAATCTTTTGCAAGCGCAAGAGGTGACCGGAAATGAGAATGGACGTACATACCGGGCAGAACGTATAGCTACACCCCCGACTATCAACGGCATATTGGATGACGATTGTTGGAATGAAACAGGCAAATGGTCGGACAACTTCGTCCAGCAGCGCCCGAACGAAGGGCAGCATGCGACTGAAGATACCCATGTCAAAATCCTTTATGATGATGATAATATCTATGTAGCATTCCGGTGTTTCGACTCAGAGCCTGAAAAGATAAACCGTTGGCTCGCCCCCAGAGACCAACTAAGCGGAGACTGTATTGCAGTTATCTTCGACAGTTATAACGACAGACGTACCGGGTTTTCATTCGGACTCACAGCAGGAGGGACGAAAGTCGATTTCCTTACTTTCAATAATACCAACGATGACTATACGTGGAACGCTGTTTGGGAAGGGAAAGTGTCGCACGACCAAAAAGGATGGTATGCAGAACTTCGTATACCCCTCTCACAACTTCGCTATGCCGATACGGAAGGCGATCAGGAATGGGGATTCACAGCCGCCCGCATTATTGACAGAAAAGCAGAGACATCATTCGTACACCTGATACCTCAACAAAACAGCGGTTTTGTTTACGCATTAAGCAGGCTCGAAGGTATATCCGGACTTTCGAAATCAAGAAGAATTGAGCTGATGCCCTACTCTACCGTCAAACACCAACTGTCGCAAAAAGAAGAAAGCAATCCCTATTCCACGTCATCCCAATGGCGATTCGGAGTCGGTTTAGACGGCAAGATAGGTCTGTCGAGCGACTTCACCCTCGACTTCAGTATCAACCCCGACTTCGGACAAATCGAAGCAGACCCTTCAACCATCAACCTTACCGCCTTCGAAACGTACTACGAAGAAAAACGCCCCTTCTTCCTTGAAGGCAAAAACATTTTCAACAACTTGGGCGAAGCGCTTTTCTATTCGCGGCGTATCGGTTCGCGAACGATCTGGTCGCCTGACAATCAGGAAGGAAGATACATATCCGAACCTAAAGAAACAATGATTATCAGCGCACTCAAAGTATCGGGTAAAAGTAAAAACGGTTTAGCTGTGGGTGTACTCAACAGCCTTACAGCGAAGGGAAATACAAAGATCAATGACTTAGGGCACGAATATTCCATGACAGCGCAACCATTCACAAGTTATTCTGTTGCCCGCCTGCAACAGGATTTCCATAAGGGCAACACCATACTCGGCGCAATGTTTACATCCACCAACCGTGCGATCAATAAAGATCACTTGAAAGGCATGGTCAATAATGCCTATTCCGGTGCGGTGGACTTTGAACAGTATTTCTTCAATCGCAACTATTTTGTCAGGGGCATTCTTCAGTACAGTTACGTCGAAGGCGACAAGTTAGCCATCACCAGCCTTCAGGAATCACCTGTACATTACTACCAAAGAGAAGGCGTAACTCACCTTGGAGTAGACAGCTCGCGTACTAACCTGACCGGAAACGCCGGACGCATTATCCTGGGAAAAAGAGGGTCGAATGCCAAAATCATCAGCGAACAACGTTTCTCATGGGCAACACCGGGATTCGATATCAACAATCTCGGATACCTGCAAAAAGCAGACTACAAGAATTTTAACGGTTTTGTAGGGTATTCTGAAACCAAACCGCAAGGGATATTTAACAGATACTTCTTCGATGTCTTCTACCAGTATCAAACAGATTTCAGCAATCAACCATTATTCGGGCGGGTCGGATCGGAAGCGGAACTCTTATTCAAAAACAATTACTTCGCCTATATCTGCGCTTTCTACGATCTCAAACAAATCGAAACATCCATGTTGCGCGGAGGTCCTCCGGTCGATGTCAACCCAAGATGGGGAACAGACTTCATTATCGAAACAGACGGCTCCAAAAGAGTTTCAGGAAGGGCATATCATGGAACCGTGTTAGGAAGTAAACGTTATGCACAATTCGCTTTCGGCGAGGTAGCTTTTCGCCCGATGCTCAACCTCAAACTTGCATTAAGGCTCGAATACGGACATTGGAATAAAAAACTTGAATATGCAGCCACGCCAACTACTGGCGAAGGAAAGAAAATATACATGATGAGCGCACTCAAACACGAAACCATGTTTCTCACTTTGCGAGTAGACTACATCATCACCCCTGATTTGTCTATCCAGTTTTACGGCAACCCATTTGTTTCATCGGGGAAATATACGGATTTTAAACGAGCTACGAATACAACAGACAAAAAATACGAAAACCGTTTCCACCTCCTGCAACCGAATGAACTGACTTACAACGCCCAGGACAATACCTATTCAGCAAGGGAAGTGTCTACCGGTTATAACTACACTTTCAACAATCCCGATTTTAGCTTCCGCGAATTTCGTTTCAATCTTGTCGCACGCTGGGAATACAAGCCTAATTCCATTCTCTATTTAGTATGGGCGCAGGATCGTTCGGGCACAGGATCTGAATTTATTCCATCTTTTTCACAGAACGCCAAAGCATTGTTCAACTATTATCCCGACAACGTATTTATGATCAAATGGAATTACTGGTTTTCGATATAGGGAAAATCATGGTTCAAATAAACAGGCGGTACTATGGGTATGCCTGTTGTATCTCCCTATATGGGACTACGCTCAAGGCAGACTTTACTCGAAATGACGTGAAGAATGAGCAAACGCATGAGTGCAAATGTAAAGACGCAAGATTTTGCGTCTCAACAAAAAACCCGGTTTATTACATTTTTTTCGTCATTGGTAACTCTAACGGGACATTCCTGGAGAAACCCAAATGTACGGATAAAATACAGTAAAATATTTTTTCAGATAAAAGAGTATTTTACGGCTGAGAACAATTGTTTATAAAAAAATCGTATATTTGCATCAAGAAATTGATTCCTGATTCTGATTTTTAACTTACAATGAAACCAACAGGTTACCCGACAAAACAATATGCCATACCGACGAAAAGGTATTGTCAAATGCTTGATTTAAAAGACGAACCAAAGCTAATCGAGGAATATGTAAAACGTCACGGCGAAACAGAAGCATGGCCGGAGATACGCGAAGGAATACGCAGTGTGGGCATTCTGGAAATGGAACTTTACATTCTGGGCAACCACCTGTTTATGATAGTGGAAACTCCACTTGATTTCGACTGGGACGAAGCTTTTGCACGGTTGGCTACACTGCCTCGCCAGCAGGAATGGGAGGATTATATGTCGATTTTCCAACAAACAGAACCTAATGCCACTTCAGCCGAAAAATGGAAACAGATGCAACGAATATTCAGATTATATGAAGTTGAATGACTGAACGGATTTATATACTTGAAAGTGTGGATTTGGTTGCGTTTTACGGCGTGAACAATATACACATGCAACTGATTAAGACGCTTTTCCCGAAGTTGCGTATTGTGGCGCGGGGGAATGTGATGAAAATCATTGGCGATGAAAACGAGCAAGAGATTTTCCTGAAAAAAATCAGGGACATCGAATTGTATTGCGAAGAATATAATGCATTGACCGAAGATGTAATCGTGCAGATAGTCAAAGAGAAAGATGTTACGCTAACGAAACAGAACAACCTGATTATCCATGGCGTGAACGGACGTTCCATCACAGCCCGCTCCAAAAACCAGCAACTGCTGGTAAAAAGTTTTGAAGAAAATGATTTGACTTTCACCATCGGCCCGGCCGGCACGGGAAAAACCTTTGTAGCCATCGCATTAGCAGTCAAGGCTTTGAAAAATAAACAGGTAAAGAAAATCATCCTGAGCCGTCCGGCTGTTGAGGCAGGCGAGAAACTCGGCTTTCTTCCCGGAGAGATGAAAGATAAGTTAGACCCTTATCTGCAACCGCTTTACGATGCCTTACAAGAGATGATACCTGCCGCACGGCTCAAGGAATATATGGAAAACAATGTGATTCAGATTGCCCCGCTGGCTTTTATGCGCGGACGTACACTGAACGATGCCGTGATTATTCTCGACGAAGCGCAAAACACAACAACCCATCAGATTAAAATGTTTTTAACCCGCCTTGGACTTAATGCAAAGATGATTGTCACCGGCGATATTACACAGATTGACTTACCCCCCCAGGCCACCTCCGGACTGATACAGGCGATGCGTATTCTGAAAAAAGTTCCTGGTATTGGCAGGGTGGAATTTACAAAAAAAGACATTGTACGCCATAAATTAGTACAGCGGATTGTAGAGGCGTATGAAAAAAACGACGAACAACAGAAAAAAGAAATGAGTAAAAACAAAAAGCAAGATGATAAAAGCGTTAGTAAAGACGGAATTTAATTTTCCGGGGCAGGTGAGTGTATACCACGGCAAGGTGCGTGACGTATACAATATCCGGAATGAGGTGTTGGTGATGGTGGCGACCGACCGTATCTCGGCATTCGATGTGGTAATGCCCGAAGGAATCCCCTACAAGGGACAGATG
>Ga0099364_10006823_pt1 | contig 16528 bp, 12 predicted proteins | sample TergutTh196P3_FD_73070 | JGI IMG/M metagenome (GOLD analysis project Ga0099364, IMG submission 73070) | Microcerotermes parvus P3 segment gut microbial communities from Pointe-Noire, Republic of the Congo - Th196 P3 | ecosystem: Host-associated > Arthropoda: Insects > Digestive system > Gut ... | reverse complement strand
GGACAGGTACGGCGAGGTCAAGACGTGGTACGACGGATACAGGTTCGGCGGCAGGGACATGTACAACCCGTGGAGCATCACGCAGTATCTGCGCAGCCAGGAGCTGGACAATTACTGGGTGAACACCGGCTCGGTGAGCATACTGCAGGACGTATTTTACAAAGGCGACGACAAGCTGAGGGACGACCTTGCGGGGCTTCTGACGGGAGCGCCCATCGAGATGAGGTTGGAGGACGGGATAACCTACCCGATAAAATACGTCAAATCGGACACGTTTTGGTCCTTGTTCCTATACGCCGGGTACATAAAGCCGTGCAACGGGGCCAAAGCGGGGAAGTTCAAAGCCGAGCTTGTGAACATGGAGGTAAGGAACATTTTCGCCCGTTACTCCGAAAGATGGCTTGCCGAGGAGCGGCCTTCCGCCTCCGAGGCGATATTGGAGTTCGTCGGGAATCTGCTGAATGGCGACGCGGAGGGGGTCAGGGCCGCCCTCAACGACGACCTTCTGAACAACCCGAGCTGCCACGACTTCAAAATGGAAAACAGCTACCACATGTTCATCTACGGAATGCTGATGGCCGTGTCAGGAAATTACGTCGTGCTGTCAAACCGGGAGTCGGGGAAGGGGCGCTCCGACTGCGTGATCAAGCCTTTGGACAAAAGCAAGGGCGCCGTGATAGTCGAGTTCAAGCACGTCAAAAAGCTTCCGCCCGACGGCTTGGCGCGTGAGGCGGAAGAGGGGCTGCGGCAGATAGAGGAAAAGGGCTATGCCCACGGCTTGAAAAGCGAAGGATATGATCGGATAATAAAATACGGCATCGCGTTCCATCAGAAGAATTGCGAGGTCGCGATGGACTGTTCCTAAGAGGTACCGGCGTTGTTGTAGGCGGAAAGAGCCAAGTCGGCTATGGCGGTCCTCATGTTTGCGGGGTTTCGCACATTGCCGGAGAGAACGACTATGGCAAAAGGGGAGCTTTCCGCAAATACGATGCCGATGTCGTTTTCGACGTCATTGAGTTCGCCCGTCTTGCTTGCGACTGTGACGCCGCCCGGGAGCTTCAGCGGGATTTTCGTCCGTATCTGCTGACCTTTCATGATATCCATCATATTCCGGTATGGTTCTTCATCCTGATTTGCGTAGAGTTTTTTGAGGAAACTCATGCAGTCGTCCAAAGATGTGTAGTTGTCATAGCCTGCAGCGCGCCTGTCTAAATCCAGCATCCTTCTTTCAAGCACGGTGTCGGCGTAGCCTTGCAGCGAAAAGAAAGAGTTTAACGTTCCCATTCCGAAATGGTCGATCAGCGCGTTGGTCGAGTTGTTGTCGCTTTGCTGGATCATGGACGTTATCAACGACAAAATCGTCCTTCCGTTCAACGTTCCGTCCAAATCCAAAAGCCCGCGCGCGTTTTGGGAAAAGGCATATTCCATGATGAAGACTTTTATCACGCTGGCGGACGCGGTTTTGGACGAGGCGCCGCTTGTGCAATAATCCCCGGATGCAAAATAATAAACTCCGTAGTAGACATTTCCCGCGTTCGCGTAAAGGCCGGCGTCGTTTAAAACTATGATTTCGCCGGAGTTTCCGTCAGGCGAACCCTGTGTTTCGTGGTTGCCATTGTCAGGTTCGGGCGAACTTGTTGGAGGGTCAGTTGCGGTATTTTGTTCGCCGTTTCCGTTGGCGGTCTGCTCACCGTCCCCGTTGGCGGCCTGTTCGCCGTTTCCGTTGGCGGTCTGCTCACCGTCCCCGTTGGCAGTCTGTTCGCCGTTTCCGTCGGGCGGCGTTGGGGTATCAGGCGGTTCATTTGTGGGATTCTCTGCATCCCCTCCCGGGGCGTCGGTCACGGGGTTTTCCGGAGCGTGGCTCACCTGCGGGGAATTTGTTTCCGCTACACTGGCATTCGGCGGTGACTCCTGTTGTGAAGTCCTGCGGTCATTCGCCGGGGGCGCGTCATTATCCGTGCGGCGTAGCCCAAAGAATAATATCGTGGCTACAATCACGATCAGAGCTATGGTCGCGTAGGTCGGGAACATCCTTCGCATCCCGCCGCGTTTCTTTTTTTTATGCAAATGTGCCCCGGGTTTATTCATGGTTATGACCATCCATCGTTTTTCGTTTTCGTTACGGGTTTTTCATTTCTTCATAAGTTACGCTTAATATGTCGGTAATCATCTGCGTAACATTGTTCGCGGTTCTGGAATTGCGGGTCATTATTGAGATGCAGTATCTCACGTCGCCTGAGATTATTACCGCGAACACATTATATGCGCTGCCTATGCCCTGTCCTCTGTGCGCGTACACTTCCGCCCCGGAGGGCGTTCTAATCCCGTCGTTTGTCAAAGGATGCTTCATTTTCGTGTGGCTGCCCAGGCGATAGAGCTCATGCAGAATGTTTGCGGCGTCATATGCGTCAGTGTAGTTTTCGAGGCCCCTATTGCTGGCGGCCGTGTCGCCGAAGTTTCTTTGAAAGGTCGTGTTGCCGTAGCCTTCGCGCGCAAGGGCCGAGTTGATCGATGACAAACCTCCGAAGTCGTCGATCAGCCGGTTTCCGGCGCTGTTGTCCATGTTTTCCATCATTTGATTTGCTCTTGTTTGGCCGGTAGCGCGCGCCACAATGTAAATCGGGGCGTAGAATCCCGCGGATACAAATCTGTCGCCCGTGGTGCCGACCGCGTATGTGTATTCCGTGCTTATGTCCGCGATCGACACTACCGCGTTGCCTGACATGTTATGCCGCTCGATTATGGGGGTTACTTTGTTATTCAGATCGCTCCATATTCCTTCTTTCGCAAACTGCATATATGCGGCGCTGTCCTTGTAGCCTGCCAGCGATTTATAGATTTCGTGCGCGGACCTGTATTTCCCCGCTATATACATCGATTCCGCCATACGGTAGCGGCTTTCCTTGAGCTGCTCCTCGCTGTCCTTGTAATTGCCCACCGCTTCAAAGCGTTGGATTGCTCCGGGGTAGTCCCCGTCGTTGAGAAGGTCGATGCCGAACAAATACCGCACTTCCAACAGCATGTTCCTGCTGTCGCTGTAGTCCGCGATGGCGTTGAAAGCGTTGTACGACGCGCCGTATTCCTTCATTTCGAGAAGGTCGTGGGCTATCCTGTATTCTATTTCCAACAGCATATCCCTGCTGTTTTCGTAATCCTCAATCGCGGTGAAGTGTTCGCGCGCGCCGTCGTAGTCCTTTTCGTCAATCATTTGCACGGCCATGAAATAACGGGATTTGAGCATCCTTTCGGCGCTGTCCATGTAATCTCCGAGCTCGCCGAACGCCGCGAAGGCTTCGCGGTATTCCCCGCGGTCGAACAGGCCCGATGCCGCGTCGTATTCTCTTTCCTCCACAGTTCTGAACCGTGATCCTGCCCCCGACGGGTCTTCACCAGGCGGGATCTGCTGACCTCCGTCGGACTGCGTCCCGGACGGTCCCGTCGTTGCCGGGCGCGGAGCATCATTATTGTTTTGCATCGATAATAATACCGCGACCAACGCAATGCATGCCGCGCAGATTCCTATTATCGCCGCAATCTTTTTGTTGGGGTTCTTTGGGAGTGGAGAGTCGGGGGACGATGGGAGTTGAGAGTTGAGAGAGGAGAGTTGAGAGTTGGGGGACGGGGGGAGTGGAGAGTTGAGAGAGGAGAGTTGAGAGTTAGGGGACGGATGACCGGAGACGGTCGTCCCTATAGGTTGCGGCGCGTTGTATGATATAGGCGATACCGGGGGGGTGTTTGTAGGTGCGGATGGCGATCCGCCCGTGCGCATAGGCGGCATGGGCGGTGTGGCGGGTCGATTGCCATCGACCCCTACGAGGGCGTCGTATAGTTCCGAGACAGTCCTGAACCTGTCTTCCTGCCTCACGGCGAGGCCCTTCATCAGCGCCGCTTCCTGATAGTCAGGAAGCACGGCCCCCAGATGGCTGGGAGGCGCTAGCGAATCTTCAAACATCCGATCCATCGAATCCGTCGGCGTAACGCCGGTGATGGCCCTGTATATCGTCGCGCATAGCGCATAAACGTCTGTGTGCGGGCCTTGAATGCCCCTTGAACTGTATTGCTCGGCAGGGGCATAGCCATGCTTTAGCACGACGGACAGGCTTTTGTTTCCGTCCTCGTCAAATTCCCGAGCCGCGCCAAAGTCCAGCAGCTTCGCGCTGCCGTCGCGGGCTATCATTATATTGTCGGGGCTGATATCCCTGTGGATTATCCCGCTTTCATGCACCTGCGCCAGCGAAACGAACACCTGCTTGAGCATTTCAAAGACCTGCGCGGCAGGCAGCCTGCCGCCGACCTGCGTCAGGTAGGTTTTGAGCGTCTGGCCCTCCACATATTCCATGACGATGTACGCAGTGCCGTTTTCAACGAAAAAGTCGTTTACCATCACGATGCCGTGGAGCGTACGGAAACGGGCAAGCCGTTTTGCCTCGTCAACAAATCGGTCCCTTCCTTTGAGGAAGGAATCGCCCTGTTCCCCGCCAAGAGGCTGCACAGTCATGGATACGGTGGTTGCGCGCATTACCAAGCCGGTTGGGTAATACTCTTTTATCGCGACTTTTATATCGAGGTTCAGGTCATAGCCGATATAAGTTATGCCGAAGCCGCCCTCGCCGAGTACCCTGCCGACAAGGTATTTGCCGGCTAATATCGTGCGAAGGGGTATCTGGTATGGCGACTCTACCTGCGACGCTTGATTGTATCCGCAAAACGTGCAAAACGAGCCGGGCGTTTGCTGCTGCGAGAAGCAGCTCATACATAAAAGATTTAGGTTTTCAGTGTTCATAATGAGCTAGCCGAGCGTTCTTCTATTTGGTACTTTTGCTCAAATTCGTCAATGAGGCTTCTGAGCGAATTTGCCTGCGAGCTCATTTCCATCGATGCCGCCGCGCTCTCCTCGGCGGTGGCGTTGTTCTGCCGGATGACGTCCGCCACATGGTCGATGCCCGTGTTTATTTGGGATATGCCCAATGACTGCTCCTCCGAGGATGTCGCGATGTCGCTGATAAGCTGGCTGCTCTCGTTGATGCCCGAGACTATCTCCGTGAGGCTTGCCGCCGTCTCGCCGGCTATGCGCACGCCAAGATTAGCCTTGTCGATCGAGTTTTCGATGAGGCTGCCCGTGTCTTTCGCGGCGTCGGCGCTTTTTGCTGCGAGGTTGCGTACCTCTTCGGCCACGACCGCGAAGCCCTTGCCGTGCTGGCCGGCCCTGGCGGCTTCGACCGCGGCGTTGAGTGCGAGGATGTTTGTCTGGAAGGCTATGTCGTCGATGACTTTGATGACTTTGCTTATCTGGCCGCTGGCGTCGTTGATTTCGTTCACCGCGGTCATCATCTCATCCATTTGCATGCTGCCTTTTTCCGCGTTCCCCTTTATCGTGTCCGCGAGGACCGCGGCTTTGGTCGCCATTGAGGCGTTCGCTTTTGTTTTGTCCGCGACCTGAGAAATGGAGTCGGACAATTCCTGTATGGACGCGGCTTGCTCCGTTGCCCCGTGCGCCATCGATTGGGAGCCGTCCGCTATTTGCCTCGATGTTGTAATGAACGACGTGCTGACTTGCTCGATTTTGGAGACAAGCCGGGCTTCCGCGTTCTGGCTTTCCGTCATCGCGGTGATGTCCTGGACGAATTCTATGTGGCCGATTTTCTTGTTGTTCCTGTCTGTCAGGTAGCTTGCGTCAACGCGGAAGTTCATTCCGAACTGGTCAAATTTAGTTGATGTCTGGCCTCGTTCCAGACAGTTTATGCCGCAGTTGGGGGTGTTGCATATGGCCGCGCCCCATTCATTGCACGTATGTCCGTACACTTCCGCGCGTTTTTTGCCGAGCAGGTCTTCGACGGCTTTGTTGACGAATGTCCATCGTCTGTTCATGTCCGTGACGGTGATCGGGAAGGGTATGCTGTCAAGCAGGCATTCATACCAGTATATCTTGTTCATGACCCATCGCAGCAGATAAACCGCGACAAGTATGCATGATATTATCGCGACAAAGAAAATGGCGGCGGCAGTTCCGGCCGGCTCTCCGTCCGCTCTTCCCATGAACGCCATTCCGGCGCCGCCGGCAACAACACCGAGGACCGATATAAGGGCAAATCCAATAATTGCTTTCAGTTTAACGCTCATAATGATGTACCTCCCAGTTTTTTTTAATAATTTGTTTACGATGGCTAGCGGACGGAGCCCAGGTTGTCGGGGGGCCATATCCTGAACAGGGCTTTTCCGACGATTTGATCCTGGTGTATCGTGCCGATTTCCGAGCTGCGGCTGTCCAGGGAGCTTTGCCTCTGGTCGCCCAGGACGAAGAATCGGTTTTCCGGCACCAAAGCGGGCAAGGCTATGTCGTATTCGCCCATGCTATGCGCAATGACGTAGGGTTCGTCGAGCGGCGCGCCGTTCAAGAGCACGGAGCCGTCGTCGTTGAGGTCCACTTCGTCGCCGGAGGCCGCGATGACGCGCTTTATCAAGACCTGGTTGCCTTGATAGAACGCGATGATGTCGCCGCGTTCGATTTGGCCGGTCGTGATGAAGATTATTACTTCGCCGTCCCTGAGCGTAGGCGACATGCTGCTCCTTTGGACTTGCAGCACGGGAAGCCATTGGGTCAGAATCAGCGTTACCGCGGCCGCCGTGACGATGAGCGCGCTCAGCGTGCTGATTATGCTTTTTCGGATTTCGCTCTTCCGTTTCAGCCGCCGCAGTTCTTTTTCGAGCTGCTGCGCGCTTGGGCGGCCGGTTTTGCTCAAATCAAACTGTTTCATAGTTTTTTATGTCCTGCAGCCATGCGGTGTCTACCGTGTCCATGCGTTCGCTTGCGTCCTGCGCCGAAGGGCTCGGGTCTATTTGTATCGTCGCTTCCGGTTCCTCGGGCAAGACCGCGCCATTGCTTTCCGCTTGCAGGACAGCATCGACCGATTCCGCGGGGAGGAGCCCTTTAAGGCTTGTCGTGCTGAGTTCTTTTATAAAGTCCTCGTGCATGGATTGGAAGAGTTTTTTCAGCTCCGTAAAGACATTGTTCATGTCGGTGAGCGTTTTTCCGGCGGTATTCGCCGCGTCCTCGGCGTATCGTTCCGCTTCGTCGTAACGGCGGCGGGCTTTGTTTTCGAGCATTGCTATGCCGTTGATTTTTTCGTCCTCGACGTTTTGAATGTTTTTCAAATATGAGTCCGCCGCGTCCTGGGCCGCCTGGACGATTTCGCCTAGAAGCACCGTTTCCGCGTTGGCCCTGGGTTTGTCCAGTTCGGCGGTCAGGCGTTCTATTTCCTTTTCTTGTTCGTGAAGTATTTCAAGCATCTGTACTTTGGAGAGAGATTTCAATTGCCTATCCGTCATACAAGCATCCCCTCGTTATTTTTTGTCGCCTTCGGGCGGGGAACCACCCCGTCCGCTTCGCGGCCACCCCTCCCCGGAGGGGAATTTAGGACATTAGTTTTCATTGGTTATTTTACATTACCTTATTTTTGTTTTCCGATTATACCATATATGTTGCGTTCTTAAAAGAGTAAATATTAAAAGGTTGAATAAAAAGTTGAATGTTATAACGTAAAGTTTGTATAAAGCTTTGAATAAAGCTGTTGATTTCAGGCAGAAAACATTGTATACTCCTAAATGCGGTCTGCGGACCGCGAGGGAATAGGGGTCAGGGGTCAGGAGACGATGGAACAGTTTTTTTGTTTTTGATTTGCTCATTGCGATTTGTCATAAGGAGATAGGGCCCATGAAAGTTATTCGGAAAATTGAGGTTTTCGGCGATTCGATTCTCAAGGGGATTCAGGTGAATTCGCTGAATAAGCGTTATCATGTCAACAACAATATCGACACCGACATGCTCAGCAAAAAGTTCTCCCTCAAGATAATAAACCGTTCAAAGCTGGGGCATACCGTTACGAAGGGGAAGGCCGCTGTGGACAAGTTTTTGGATGAGTCGCCGGACTGCGCCGCGATTCTCATGGATTACGGCGGGAACGATTGCGATTTCGATTGGAAGTCGATTTCCGCGAATCCGGACGCGGAGTATGAGCCGAACACGCCGATCAATGTGTTTGAAAAGGTTTATACGGGCATCGTCGAAAAGATAAAGAACAAGGGCATCCGCCCGGTGGTCACGAATCTTCCGCCTATTGAGCCGCAGCGTTATTTCGAGTGGTTCTGCAAGGGGCTGAATAGGGAAAACATCCTTCGTTGGTTGGATGGCATCAGCGCGATTTACCGGCATCAGGAGCTTTATTCCCGGGTTGTTGAGGAGGTTGCCAGGAGTACCGGGGCTTTGCTGGTCGATTTGCGCGGCGCGTTTTTGAAAGAAAGGCACATGGGGCGTTTTATTTGCGAGGATGGCATTCATCCCAATACAGAGGGGCAAAGGCTCATAACGCAGGAGTTCGCGAAGTTTTGCGCTTCCGCTTTCGCGTAGTGTGATTATTTTTTCATTTTTTTAAATTTTTGTTTACAACTACAGGAATGATAACGTATAATAGGTCGGTGAAATCTGGGAGCTAAACAGTTTCGGAAGGATTTTGCAAATACAATTTAATATGTATCCAACAAATGGGGGGGCGCAACACTTTTATGAAAAATCTGAAGATTGGCGCAAAGATTCTGTTGGGGTTCGGCATTATGATCGTCATGATCGCCGTGATCACCGTTGCCGTGCTGATTTCCGGCGGGGCGATATCCAACGCCACGGATGACGTGGGGATGTACAACAGCATTGATGAAATCATCACTGAAACGTACGGCAGGTTCTTTGACGCGCGAATTTACGCGACAAGGTTCAACATACGGTACTCTACAGACACATGGAACAGTTTTAACTCCGCGCTCAATGACGCCAATAGCTCCAAAATCGCGGGGGCGGCGATGATAAGCAATACCCCGAAGCTGCAAGAGCATGCTGCCATATGGGCCCAGACTATGAGTTTGCTTGACGACTATTTCGCCTCTATGGACAATGTTAGAAAGGCATATGTGGAGGCTGAGGCGGCAAAGGACGCCCTGGTCGCGATCGGGCCGGAAATCGTCGACGCGGTCTATACGATGTACGACGCTCAGGCGTCGGACACCAGGGTCCGAATCAACAACGGGGAGTCGCCGCCCGATCTCAACATCAAGATAGACAGGATCAATGACACTATTGAGATAAACAATCTTGTCACAATAATGCGGATCAGCGTTTCGCGTTTGATCGAAAACTATACCGCCGAAAATGTCGCCGACATTAGAAGCAACATAGCCGATGTGCGCAACAGGACGAACGTGTATATGGACATTCTGCGTACCGAGGCATCGAAGGCCATAGCCCAAAACGCTTTGGATAAGCTGGAATTGTATGAAGCTGCGATTGACATTTTTATCAGCCAGCAGGATATAGTGGCGGCTGAGCGGCTGAATGCCGAAAGGCTGGGTGGGGAGACACTCGCGAACCTCAACGAAAAATCGGCCCTTTTCGCTGAAAGGCTGGACGATGCCATTGTCGCTGCCGAATCCGCTTCGCAAGCGGCGCAGGTCATTACCATGATAATTGCCGTCATCGCGGTGGCCTTGAGCGTTTGCCTGGCTCTCTACACCAAAAACGCGATCACGAAGCCCGTGATGTATATCAATGACGTTGCGGACAAGATCGCGCGGGAGGGCAATTTGCATTTCGACGCGGCGGAGACTGAGCTGCTGCGGAAGTTTTCGGAGGGCAAAGATGAAACCGCTCAGACTGCAAGAAGCTTCGGCAAGCTGGTAGACAGATTGAAAACCGTGGGCGAGTGTTTGTCAAGCATTGCGCAAAATGATTTGACCGTGAGTTTTCAGTCGCTTGGGGCAAAGGATGAAATGGGTATTGCCCTGCAATCCACGCTGCAGACGCTCAATGCCATGTTCGGGGAAATCAACTCTTCCGCCGATCAGGTGTCCACTGGCTCTAAGCAGGTCGCCGACGGCGCGCAGACGCTTGCGCAGGGTGCGACGGAGCAGGCCGCGTCCGTCCAAGAGTTGGCAAGTTCCATCTCCGAGATAATGACCAGGACGAAAGAGAACGTCGCAATGGCGGGTGAGGCGTCCGATCTTGCCGGCACGATCAGGGACAACGCGGAAAAAGGCAGCCGCCAGATGGATGAAATGATGGTGGCGGTGAACGATATCAACGAGGCAAGCGGCTCTATAAGCAAGGTCATCAAGGTAATCGACGACATAGCTTTCCAGACGAACATCCTCGCGCTCAACGCGGCGGTGGAAGCGGCGAGGGCCGGCCAGCACGGCAAGGGCTTCGCGGTCGTCGCCGAGGAGGTCCGCAACCTTGCGGCCAAGAGCGCGGAGGCGGCGAAGGATACGAGCGGCCTGATCGAGAACTCCATCGAGAAGGCGAACCTCGGGGTGCGGATAGCCGGCGAGACGGCGGAGAGCCTCAGCGAGATCGTGTCCGGGATAAGCGAAAGCAACCGCCTGATTGGCGAGATAGCCAAATCGTCGGAAGAGCAGTCAATGGGGATCAATCAGATCAACATCGGCATAGACCAGGTCGCGCAGGTCGTTCAGCAAAACAGCGCGACGGCGGAGGAAAGCGCGGCGGCAAGCGAGGAAATGAGCAGCCAGTCGTCCATACTGCAAGAGCTTATCGCCCAGTTTAAGCTGAACGACTCCAATATGCCTTATCGGGGCCTGCCCTCGGCCGGGGTTTCCACGACGAGGCGCGCGGCGGCGCCGAGCAGCCCTGACGTTGATTTTTCACAGGGCGGCGATTTCGGAAAGTATTAATTTAATCGCTATTCAGGAATCGGTGAGGAAGACGTTTATGACAAGAGTTCCGGAAGCTAAAGGCTTCCGGAGCTTTTGCACCTTGTTTTTTTGCTGTTCAGAGAATTGTGAATTGATGGAGAAGAGTTTGGTTGAATGCGTTTTTAAAGCTGCTGAAAGATAACGTTATTGCTATTTTTCCGATAATTGCATTAGTGCTTATCCTTAATTTTGTTGTCTCCCTCGGATCGGCGTTAATAATTAAGTTCCTCATTGGCGCGGCAATGATCATTCTGGGCTTGTCCATTTTTCTTCTTGGGGTCGATTTGGCTATCATGCCGTTGGGCACTCATACCGGGGAAACGATTTCAAAATCGGGCAAGCCGTGGATACTTATCGGCGGAGGCATCATCCTCGGTTTCTTTATCTCAATGGCGGAGCCGGGAATGCTGGTGCTGGCGAATCAAGTGGATTTGGTTACTATGGGCCAGCTTTCAGGCACAAGTTTGCTTATTTTCGTCTCAGCAGGCTTTGCAGTCGTCCTCTCATTGGGGTTGAGAAGGATTTTTTCAAAAATCCCTTTCCATATTGTGCTGATAGTCATCTATGCCATCATCGGGGTAGCGGCTGCGTTCACGTCCCCTGAGTTTCTTGCCCTCGCATTTGACTCTTCCGGAGCCACGACCGGAATAATGGCTGTCCCATTCATTCTCGCGCTCGGCATCAGCATCGCGTCGCGGAAAAAAGACACCGTCCGGGCGGAAGAGGACAGTTTCGGGCTTGTCGCGATGGCGTCAGCGGGCGCGGTCGTCGGCGTCCTTGTGCTGAACATGGTATCGCGAACGGCCGAGTACGATTCCAGCCTTCCAATAACGCTGGAAGTGACGGATTCGATCATACATTCGTTTGCCGGAATAATTATTGACACGCTGTATGACGGGTTTATTACCTTATTGCCGTTGCTTATAATATTCGCGCTTATGCAATTTACGGTGCTAAATCTGAACAAGAGGCGTTTCAGGCTGATGATGATGGGCTTTGCCTACTCGTTCATCGGTTTGGTGCTGTTTTTCATAGGGGTCAACGGCGGATTCATGGATGTGGCTGCGGTCCTCGGATATAGCCTCGCGCTGAAGGGCAACAACATCTTAACCATTATCGTCGCATTTTTGATCGGGCTTATAACCATAGCCGCGGAGCCTGCGGTTTACGTTCAAACGCACCAGATTGAAGACGTGACGGGCGGACACATAAAAAGAAAAACGGTGCTGGTCCCGTTTTGTCTCGGCGTGGGGATCGCGGTGATGCTGTCCGTCGTCCGCATACTCAATCCGGCAATCATGCTTTGGCACTATCTGCTGCCGGGATTTGCGGCCGCATTGGGTTTGACGTTTTTTGCCCCAAAGGTTTTTGTGGGGATAGGGTTCGACGCGGGCGGGGTGGCCACGGGGCCTATGACAGCGACTTTCATACTCTCATTTACCCAGGGGATCGCCGCCAGCAAGGGCGACGCGAACATGTTGATTGACGGTTTTGGGATGATATCGCTGGTATGCATGTTCCCCATAGTGACAATACAGCTTCTGGGTTTGCTTTATAAACTGAAAATGCGAAAAAAATCAGAGAAAAGCGAGGTCTGAACCGATGGCCGGATTTGACTTGATTTGTTGCGTCGTGAACATGGGGGATGCGTCAAAGACGTTAAAAAGCGCAAGGAAGCACGGAGCCAAAGGCGGAACGATATATCTCGGCAAGGGTACCGTTGCCAACCGTTTTCTGGATATGTTTGGCCTTAGCGAGATGAGGAAGGAAATCCTCCACGTCATTGTGGAGGAGGAGATGGCCTCAAGCGTGCTTGCAGGCATCAGCAAGGATATGGGTTTTCATAAACCGAACAGCGGAATAGCGTTTTCGCATTCCTTATCGGGGTTTTTCGGCAGGGTCGGCACTTCCGCAAATGATGAATCAATAAGCGAGGTGAGCAGCAGCATGTACAAGATAATCCATGTGGTGGTTGACAAGGGCAAGGGCGGGGATGTGATTGAAGCCGCCAACAAGGCCGGGGCGAGGGGCGGCACCATCCTCAATGCCAGGGGGGCGGGGATCAATGAGGCTCAGAAGTTGTTCTCAATAGAGATCGAGCCTGAGAAGGAAAGTGTTTTCATTATAACGAAATCGGAGATGAAGGATTCCATAATCGAGTCGGTCAGGACTTCCATGGAAATCGACAAGCCGGGCAAGGGCATAATTTACGTCCTGGACATCAAAGAAGTCTACGGCCTACATCAGGAGTAGGGATTTCAGTTTAATAGTCAGGAGATGCGAGTATGATAGCGGTAGTAAAACAAGGGTCAAGTGAACAGCAAATCGAGAGTTTATTGACATGGCTGCGGTCCAGGGGGTTGAGAGCCCATGTTTCCGTGGGTGAATTTCAAACGATCATCGGGCTTATTGGCGATACCACCAAGGTGGACATCGATCTTTTGGAAGGGCTTGAAATCGTGGAGTCCGTCAAGCGCATAAGTGAGCCTTTCAAAAACGCGAACAGGAAATTTCACCCTGAAGACACGGTGGTCAACGTTGGCGGGCTGAAGATCGGCGGCGGTAATTTTCAAGTGATCGCGGGGCCGTGTTCGGTCGAATCGCCGGAGCAGATTCTTTTCGTGGCGGAGAGCGTGAAGGCTTCGGGCGCGTCCCTGCTGCGCGGAGGGGCTTTCAAGCCGCGCACGTCGCCGTACGATTTTCAGGGCTTGCGCGCCGAGGGGCTGGAAATGCTGCTTGAAGCGAAGGCGAAGACGGGCATGCCTATCGTCACGGAAATCATGAACGCCGTGCATTTGCCTTTGTTCGAAGAGGTGGACGTGATTCAGGTGGGTGCGCGGAACATGCAGAATTTTGAGTTGTTGAAGGAACTGGGCAAACTGAAAAAGCCCATTCTGCTCAAGCGCGGGTTCGCGAATACTTTGCAGGAGCTTTTGATGAGCGCGGAGTATATCTTAGCTGAGGACAATGAGAATGTGATCCTGTGCGAGAGGGGGATACGCACTTTTGAGACTTACACAAGGAACACCCTCGACCTTTCCGCCCTGCCAGTGCTGCGCGAGCTTTCGCATTTGCCCGTGATCGTCGATCCAAGCCATGCGATCGGCGTGTCCAGATATGTCAATCCGATGGCCCTTGCCGCTGTGGCGGGAGGCGCGGACGGCCTGATAATAGAGGTTCACAACGACCCGCCGAACGCGGTTTGCGACGGGGCGCAATCCCTGACGCCTGAGCAGTTTGCGGATCTGGCGGGCAAAATATCGCGGATACGCGAAGCGGTGATGTCGCTATGAACGTCAGCATTATCGGTTTGGGGTTGATTGGCGGGTCTTTCGCCAAGGCTTACAAGGCCGCGGGGCATACCGTGTTCGCTTGCGACACGGACGAGAGCATTTTGGAGTTCGCGATCCTCTCGGGCGCCGCCGACGCGCGGATGGACAACGAGGCGCTGCATGGCTGCGATTTGGTCCTGATCGCGCTGTATCCCCGGGCGGCAATCGATTTTCTTGACGAGTCGGCGCGATACATCAATCCGGACGCAATGGTCATCGATTGCTGCGGCACCAAGAGAAGCGTTTGCGCCGCCGGTTTTAGTGCGGCGGAGCGTTACGGGTTCAGTTTTGTGGGCGGGCATCCGATGGCGGGCATCGAACAGTCCGGCTTTAAATTCAGCAAGGCGAATATGTTCAAGGGGGCGTCCATGATCATCGTGCCGCCTATGTTCGACGATATCATGTTTCTTGACAGGGTCAAGCGACTGCTGGAGCCAGCCGGGTTTGGCAGGATGACCGTCACCACGGCGGATAAGCACGACGCTATGGTTGCGTTTACTTCGCAATTGGCGCATCTGGTTTCCAATGCGTTCATAAAGAGTCCGACCGTCTTTGAGCATAAGGGTTATTCTGCGGGGAGTTATAAGGATTTGACGCGCGTGGCGTGGCTCAATGAGCGGATGTGGGCGGAGTTGTTTCTGGAGAACCGCGATAATTTGCTGCATGAGCTTGATTTGCTCCTTGCGTCCCTCGGGGAGTACAAGGCCGTGCTTCTTGAGGCAGACGCCGGCGGGCTTCAAGGTTTGCTTTACGATGGAAAATGCCTGAAGGAAAAGGTGGACAGACGTTGAGAAATAGTAGTATAATGTCTGATGAAAAGAATTGAGAGTCGTTTTTAAGGGGTAAATCTTATATGGGAATGACTATGACGCAAAAAATCCTTGCGAAAAGCGCCGGGCTTCCGGCGATAAGCGCGGGCGAGTTCGTTGAATGCTGGCTTGACCTTGTCATAGGCAACGACGTCACCGCTCCGCTGTCTATAGACGAGTTTTTCAAAATGGGATTTAAAAAGGTATTCGACAAAGACAAGATCGCATTGATACCGGATCATTTTACGCCGTGCAAGGACATTGAGGCCGCGACTTTGGCAAAGAAAATGCGGGAATTCGCCAGACAGATGGATTTATCCCACTACTACGAGATCGGCAAAGCGGGGATCGAACACGCGCTGCTGCCTGAAAAAGGGGCAATCACCCCCGGCAGCGTAATAATTGGCGCAGACAGCCATACATGTACCCACGGGGCGCTCGGCGCGTTCGCGACAGGCGTCGGTTCGACGGAAATGGCCGCGGGAATGGCAATTGGCCATGTGTGGTTCAGGGCGCCTTCCGCGATAAAAGTGGTCATCAAGGGGGAAAAACGTCCCTATGTTTCCGGCAAGGACGTGATTCTCCACCTCATCGGCATTCTCGGCGTCGATGGGGCGCGTTATGAATCGCTTGAATTTACGGGCAACATAGCCGCTTTGACCATGGACGACCGCTTTACTATGGCGAATATGGTTATCGAATCCGGGGCGAAAAACGGTATTTTCCCGGTCGATGACATCGCTGTCGAATACATTCGCGAGCATGGCGGAAAGATGGGTCAGGTTTTCGCTGCCGATCCCGACGCGGAATATCGCCAAGAGATTGTCATAGACCTTGCGGACGTAGGGCTGACCGTGGCTTTCCCGCATTTGCCGGAAAATGCGAAAACCATACAGGAAGCTGAAGAAGCGGGCATAGTGATCGATCAAGTAGTCATAGGCTCCTGCACTAACGGGCGCATGGAAGACATGCGCCAGGCCGCTGAGATTTTGCGCGGGCGCAGGGTCGCGGATTCCCTGCGCTGCATCATTATTCCGGCGACGCAGGCTGTGGTAAAACAGTGCATAACAGAAGGGTTGTTTGAAATATTCATAGACGCGGGGGCGGTAGTCTCCACGCCGACGTGCGGCCCGTGCCTCGGCGGGCATATGGGAGTCCTTGCCGAAGGCGAGAGGTGCGTGGCGACCATGAACCGCAATTTCGTAGGACGAATGGGCCATGTGGGCAGCGAGGTTTATCTGGCGTCCCCGGTGGTCGCTGCGGCTTCCGCGGTCGCCGGCCGTATTTGCGGGCCGGAAAGGCTTGTGAGAGTTGAGAGTTGAGAGTTGAGAATGGAGAATGATCAGAGATGATTTATCGGGGATTTGTACATAAATATGGCGACCATGTCAATACGGACGTTATTATTCCCGCGCGGCTTTTGAACAATCCGGATCCTCTTGTTCTCGCGACCCATTGCATGGAGGACATCGATATTGATTTTGTCAAGCGCGTGAAGCCCGGGGACATCATGGTCGCCGGCGCCAACTTCGGGTGTGGGTCTAGCCGTGAACACGCGCCGATTGCGATAAAGTCAGCAGGCATCAGCTGCGTCGTGGCGTATAGTTTCGCCCGCATTTTCTTCCGCAACGC
>Ga0099364_10006822_pt1 | contig 16528 bp, 11 predicted proteins | sample TergutTh196P3_FD_73070 | JGI IMG/M metagenome (GOLD analysis project Ga0099364, IMG submission 73070) | Microcerotermes parvus P3 segment gut microbial communities from Pointe-Noire, Republic of the Congo - Th196 P3 | ecosystem: Host-associated > Arthropoda: Insects > Digestive system > Gut ... | reverse complement strand
AATTAATGGGTTGAATGCAAATGCGTCTCCACGAGCTGAATGAGGAGCTTGGGAAATACCTGCGTATTCTCCTTGGTGTCCTACGTTCATTGCATAGTTAGGATAGTTTGGTCCTCTCATTTCAACAGGTAATCCTTCGTCTGCTCTTATAGAGAATACGTTGGATGCACCACATTGATCTTGCAAGTCGTAACCATAGAATCCTAATCTTGCGTGTTGTTCTTTGTGTAAGTACATAGATAAGTACCATGCACTTAAACCAGTTTGTGAGTTTCCAGTAGCAAAAGCGGTTGAAATACCAGCTGCTGCAGAAACTACAGAAGCTCTTTGAGAACCGCCGAATTGAGTTTCAAGTAAAGCTGGGTATTCTTCGTATTGTTCTAATCCGTAGAAAGTTACTTCAGAACCAAAATCGAGAACAGTGTCCATGTTGTTTGGAGCTTCACATAATCCAAATTTGTCTTCGACATATTCTTTACCATAGTAACAGAAGTCATCGAGAACATTATCAGTGTAAGCAGCGGTTGCGTATTGAGTAAATCCGACACCACCAGACATGTAGGAACCTAACCAAATCTGATCGTATAATGCAGCACCCATAGCTACTACTTCAAGAGCAGAGTTAACAGGGTCATCAGGACTAACTCTTGTACCTTGACAAATATCAGCTAAGAAACCAAAAGCAACTCCACCAGGCTCGTTTTCAGCTCTTGCTCTTCTAACTGGCAAGTAAGTACCCATATGGATAACTTCTGCATGCTTGGAAGCGTATGCAAAGTCCCCAGTAGCTGCTTCACCAGCACATTGATTGTATGCGGAAATCATTGACATACCAATTTGCATTGCAGACCAACGGGAAGTGGTACCTCCATCACAAACTCTACTTACGATTGTAGGAATTCTAACAATTTGCCAAATTTTGTCTCCAACTTCAGCTTTTAAAGCAGCAGCTTGTTCAGCAGGGAACTCTTTATTGATGTCTAAAACAAATGCACTATCAATTTCATCTGCTAATTCATCATCACCAGTGAATATTTTCACATAACTGTCAGCTACTAAAGATGGGTGAGTTTCAACCATGTGCTCTTGTACAACAGCTGCACCAGGCATAGCGTGGTTTACAGTTTCTAAGTACTCCATAATAGTTTCAGGAGTTACTTCCATACCTAACCTTTTTTCAATAACATTATGTGCAGTATTTAATCCTACAATAACAGTTCTTCGAATGTCATCCCACATTTGTTGGATAGCAGCATTATTTACGAAATGGAAATCGTCACCTTCAACATAAGTGTCAGTTGAGGATGCTTGGTAAGGCATTAATGCTCTTTGTCCAAGTGGAGTACCTACATCTGGGCTATATTGAGGAATTCCTCTTTTTTTAGCCACTTCTTTACCTGCATTAACGAATTCAGTTTTCCTTTCAGATTGTGTCCATCCGCCATATGTATAATATGTGGTGGTTTTTTCTTCAGGAGCTTCTTTAAATTTTTTATTTAATGCATCTATGAACTTTTTATTAGCCATATAAATCAACACTCCTTTTATTCAGGACAAAATCCTCCTTGGGATCTTGAGACGTGTATTTTGTGTAATACTTCAACAGCGTCTTTATCGTCCTTATAAGCTTCACCATCTACTCTGTAAATAGTGGTTTTCTTCATTAAAGTTTCTTCATCTAATGGTTCACCGAGTACGACAGGTTCATCAAGCTCTCTTCCAATTTGATCTTTAACAGATTCAACTTTTCCAGTATCTTTGTTTAATATTTGTCTTCTTAACATATCAAACATCATACCGTCTTCGTCGAGTCTTAAAGAGTGACCGTGAACTGTTTTACCTCTAATTCCAGATCTTGCTGGGTCAAAGTATTCGGTTTCTAAAAGTTCTTTAGAAATCTTTTCAAGGTCTCTTTCTCTTGCTTCAATAATTTGTCTTCCAGATAATGTACCTGCGTCGACTCCTCTGAATCTGTTTAGGTATGATCTGGATCTTATGAATGGGTGAGCTGGAGCAAAGTACATTGAATCAGTGAATTGAATATATCTTATCCTATCCCCTGCTTTTGCACCATCGATTGGGTCTACTAATTCTCTTACATAGTCATCTGGCTCGTCCATTTCATCTAATGGTGGGTGAACACTCTTATATTCTTCACCTGGAGCTCTGTGACCTAATACTTTTACTACGTCTTCATCAGATATTTCTCTTAGTTTTTCTAACTTGTAATCTGGGTCTGAAAAATTTCTTCTATTTTGAGCTACCTGAGAAGTTCCTGGATAATATTGTGCCATAAATCATGCACCTCCTAATGAGATCTTAACTTTTCTAATAATTTCATCTAATTTTTCTTGGGAACATGTTTCTCCCCTAATAATACCACTAACAATATTAACAATTTTACCTTTAGATTTTACTTCAATAGGCATGACTTTAGAAGTTTTAACACCAATTTTAGCAAAATCTTCAAAATCAACTGGATATTCGCAAATAATAACACAAGGCTTATTAACATTTCTTAAAATTAACCTTGCCTTATAAACGATATGATTTTTAACTCCTCCTAAATGCACAACAAGCAATTTAAATTGTTTCATCTGCTTAATCTCTTTGTCAGTTAAACCGAATCCACCACTTGCACCGGGAGCATCAGTAGGAGTTCCAGCACCAGCATTCAATATCATTGTACTTGTTAAAACATTAGCTTCACGAAGAGCAAAAGTTATTTCACAAACAGGCTTTGTAATGTGTCTTCTACCTGGTGACATAGCTACTGCCAATGCACCTGAACCACATTCAGCAAAAGTACCTCTTTGAGCAATGCCTCCACCTTCGCCAAGTCCCATTGTTTCACGACAATCAACAACGTGAGTGCATCTTCCAATCATTATTATTCCTTTTTGTTCTTTTCGATAAATGTTAATCTATCTGCGAGTTTTGCTGAAGGATCAGTCATTCCAACTAATTCATCAGGAACATCTGCATCTCCATATTTTATATTATCAGACACAGTTTTCTGAGTTCTGATGTATTTTCCAATATTTATATCAAATCCAAAAGGAATGTATTTAGTACAAATTCCTTTTATTTCATCAATAGTTGATTCATTTGATATTTCAACAAAAATACGACCAGTTTTCACTTTAAGCTCGATTTCTTTACCGTTGACAGTAATTTTTCTCCTTTCGGCATAACGTGGATTTTCATTAGGGTCTTCGGGAGGAAGTCTTGGTCCTTGTATAACAGTTTTTTTAACATCTTCTATACATTCAATACCATTTAACAACTTTTCAGTTGTATCAGTTCCTAATACTCGATGTGGAAATACTTCAATATCCATTTATAATAAGCCCCATTTAAATTAGATTTTAATTAATTGAATAAATGCAATACATCTTTTGTAAGTAATAACAGAGTAATAAAATTATTAAGCAATATAATAGGATTATTACAATTGCAATATTTATTACAGCAATATAATACTAATACAGCTAATGTAATACATGATTTTCAGTTAATTTATGAAAAGATTAGATGTCGCCTTTTATATCAGCGGCTGCCTCCACAACATATTTTAGTGGCTCTCTGAATTCGTCTACATCACTGAATACTTCTTTAATTAATCCAGAAGTAGATTCAGGTGAGAAAAGTTGAGTACCTGCATCTAAACACATTCCAGCAACAACACAAGGGATACAGAATCCTTTACTGTGTCTTGTAACAACGTGATTACCATTAAAGAGACCAGGGCCTCCACCACCGTAAATAGAGTGACTGAAGAAAGAGAATCCTACAGCTACACCTTCAGCTCGACCAAAGTCTACGCTTGGAAGACCAGTTGCAAATTCAAGAGAATCGTTGAAGTACAATATGGTTGATGGTACACCTTGTGCAGCTCTTGCAGCACCTAAGTTAACCATACAAGCAGCAGTAAGTCCAGCAGCAGCATAAGCGTTCCACTTAGCTAAGTCATTTGTGTCATAAAGACTGAATCCGTTCAAATCTTTTTCTACACTTACAACACCATCATCAGTAGCTCTTGCGATAGTTCCGTTCATTACAGATCCAACAGTTCCATCTTTAGCATTGTCTTGAACTAAACCTAAAACCATATTGTCTGCGTTCATTCCTTGGTAAGCTAATCCTAATAAGTGCATTCTTTCAAATGCTCCTACAGCATCGCCCATTTCAAACATTGCAGATTGTTCTAAAATACTTGAAAGTGCAGTACCTTGTAAACTGTTTTTTAAAGTAGCAGCAGCTACATGGTTAGCCATAATATTCCTTAATGCATAACCTGGTCCTTCAAGTTTTTGCGGAATATCTAACATAGTTGCTATGTTTCCACCCATAAATTCAACAGATTGTGGGTATCTTCCTAAAATTGCAGCTTTTACCATGTTAGCATCATACATACTAACATCGAATTCTTTAATAATTGCTTGTACCAGTGCAGTTGCTGTAGCTAATGATGTTACAGAATATTCTGCAGCAGAATCTAATCTTGCAGTAGGTACTTGGACTAAAATCCTTTTACCGCCTGAAAGAAGCTTTACAACAGTGTCGTCGTCTTCAGTTACTTGAATCATTTCTTTTAATGCTGCTGCAATAGAATCAGCACTGCCAGTAATATTAAGATCCATTTCTCTTCCTAAGATCTTACAAGCAGGTCCACCGACTGTTGCATTCTTTAAAGCATTTTCTATACCTTCTAAATTTACAGCTACGGTCCTTTTAACACCTTTAACGATGCTTTTTATAGCAGGGTTCCGTAGTGGGCTTAAGGCTTCGATAGGTACACTAGATTCTACTAATGATCCTCTATCGTCGTACAAATCGACTTTGTCATCAAACTTTGCCATTTTTTCCCTCCTAACTAAATATAGTTACAAATATACCATAACAATACAAACGGTCATTTTTAAGCCTGTATTGAGCAAGAAGTATCGCAGTTTTCTGCAATAGCATACTATTTGGTATACAAATTTTATTCTGATAAATATATATTATAAACTTTCTCTTTAAATTCAATTAGTAAAGCTTATAAAGGAGAACATAAGGTGTAAATATTAAGATTTAAGGTGTTTAAAATAATACTTTTCCATATTCCGAAAATGGCTTTTTTTAATGAGTATCATTATTATAATCTTTTAAAATTTAAACTATATGAAAATGATGATTATTATCTCATTTAAAAATATAATAACTGAATAAAATAGTAAATCATTGAAATTAACGGCGTTAATATTATTTGAAAACTTTAGCTAATTTTTGTATTGTTTGATTAAACAAATAATATAAATTATTAAGAAATTTAGTTAATATAGAAACAATAAACTAATTTATTAAAATAATTTCTTATGAATCGTGAAAATTAAATATTATTTTTAATGAAAAAAAGTAATAACATTTAGTGTTCTACTTTGAATGAAATATTTAGAAAATTTTTTGTTTAAATTTGTGAAAAGCCATATAAATTTTTGTTGATATTTACATTTTAAAAAAAGTTTTTAAAAATTTTTATAAAAAAATTAAATTATTTTATAAAAAGATTAAATTGTTATTTTAGTTTTTATATTCATAATAATTCTTAAAAAAATACTTATTTTTTATTTATTTTATCTTAAAAATAATTATAATTATTAAATAAATATATAATCAATTTCTAAAAATTTACAATGAAAATTAATAAAAAAATAATAAATAATAAATAAAATTAATAAATTTTAATAATAAGATTATTGCTTCTAAATTTGAAACTTGTTAAATACTTCTTAAAAGTTTTTGGGGATGGAATAAATTCTTCAAAATAATAATATATTAAAAATTAATAATAATTGAATATATTAAAAATTTACTTATCATTCTTTTTATTTTTAATGAATATTTAATTAGATGTGAAGTTTTGATAGGGTGAATTCTTAATAAATCTTTAAATCATAATCATGAAAAAAAATAAACATGAAAAGTGATAACTTTTTAAAATTTCGTGATAACTTTTTAAAATTTCAGGATAGAATAATACTTTTTTTATATGATAAGTGAGAAAAAAATAGTCATGCAAATAGTAGCTGATGTTGGTGGAATCCCAGGAAAAGATTGTAGAGGATTTTGTAAATACTGTTATTTTAGGAAAGTTAAAGAAATTGAGCCATTAGGTTGTAAAGATTGTCCATCTGGGAAAATAGGTTGTCCGAGATGTAGTGAAGGAGTGACAGAAACAACTAATGAATTTAAATTACCTTTTGCTGTAATGAGTGAGGTTCAGCAAACTCTAATGATGATGAATCCACCAGATAAAAATCTAAAAATTAATATTAGTGGAGGAGGTGATGTAAGCTGTTACCCTCACTTAGAAGAATTAACTGGAACAATACATGAATTTGGACTTCCAATACACCTTGGATACACTAGTGGAAAAGGAATTGATGATAGTGAAATAGCTACAAGATTGATAAATAATGGTGTAAATGAAGTAACTTTCACATTATTTGCAGCAGATGCAAATTTAAGGAAAGAATGGATGAAAGACCCTGAGCCAGAAGAATCTTTAAAAGCCGCCCAACAATTTGGTGAAAATACCGACCTTCATGTAGCTAATGTTATAGTTCCTGGAGTAAATGATGGAGAAGTTTTAAGATCAACTTGTGCTACACTGGAAGACTGGGGAGCTAAAGCACTAATTTTAATGAGATTTGCTAATACTGCAAAAGAAGGACTAATATTAAAAAACGAACCAATAATAAAAGATTTTGAAACTCAAAGCTTAGAAGAGTTTGGTCAATTAGTTAAAGACATTAATTCAGAGTTTAATTTTAGAGTTACAGGAACTCCAGTTTGTGATCCCGAAACAAACGCTCCATTTGCAATAGCTAAGGATGAAAATGAAATTTACTTACAATTTATTCAAGAAGTTACTGGAGAAGCTACATTAATCTCTTCTAAAATAGCTGCACCACATATAGCTAATATTTTAGAAAAAATTGGAGTTAGTGAAAACGTTAATGTTGTGTCTTGTGAAAAAGACATAGCTTGTCTAATAACTAAAGAAGATTTAGAAGCTATTGACTTATCTGAAGTCAAAGAGTCTGTTATCATTCCTGGAAGATCTTTCATTCATCAAATAGATGCTGAAAAAATCTTCAGTAGTGATGGAGTAGATAGATTAGTTGGAAGAGGTCCAGAAAAATTAAGTGTTGATGGAGAAATGAGTGGAACATTAACCGAAGAAAATGTTATAGAGCAAGAACTAGAATTATTTAGGGAATTAGTTGAAGCTATAAACTTCTTTGGAATGAAAAAACAATTTTAATTATAGTCCAAAAAAAGTTTTAAGAAGTGGCTATTTTTAAAATAAATAATTATATTCTTTAATTTTATACTTAGAAGAGATAAAATTTTTTATTTTCTTAATAATAAAAATATTTAAAAAAAAAAAATATTAAAAACAAAAAGAACTTAATACTGTTTTTTTAAAAAAAATTCTTAAATTGACACACTGGTTTGAAAAATTAAAACGATTGAAACAAAATAAGTAACTATTATCTATTTTTCAAATATAGTGATATTAATTAGCTATTGTTTCAAGCTACTTAATTTAAGTAAAATCATTTCACTGTCGCTACCCCATCTCATTGGAGGACCTAAAGTTCCTATTCCAGATGTTACACAAAGATACTTCCCATCATTTTCAAAAAGTCCTTTTAAATAGGGAAAAACTAATTTAACTAGCCAAACCATTGGATAAAACTGTCCACCATGAGTATGACCAGATAACTGAAGATCAACACCTAATTTAGAAAAAATAGTCCAATTTGTTGGAACATGATTAACTAACACCGTTGGTAGATTTGGATTAAAATCATTTAAACTTATATTATCCACTGTTGTTTTTCCATAAGTCGTGGTTTCTTCAAAGCTAAAAGGAAGACCAATAATCTGTAATCCTTTGAAATTAAATATTTCATTAAATAAAACCTTAACATTAGCTACTTTAGCTCCACTAATAACATTTTCAATCCCGGGGTAAAAATCATGATTTCCAGGAGTAAATACTATTGGTACTTTAGAGTCTTTAAAAGCTAAAAAAGAATTATCATCAATTGGGCAAGTTCCATCAGCTAAATCTCCAGATATTATTACTAAATCAGCATTAGTTGAGTTTATCTTAGCTACAATATTTTTAAGCAATCTTTTATTTCTTATAGATCCAATATGAAGATCCGAAATATGAATTAATTCAATTTTCTCTTTCAAATTAGCTATTTTTAATTCATGTGATTTTATTTTAATTTTATGTCCTTTAATATATGCATAAATAGCTAAAATAGGAACTATAGTTAAAAACAATAAAGTAATGATTTCATTGGGAATTTTAATAGCTATTTCTATGAGGTAAATAGCTAAAGTTAAAAAACCATACATTAAAAAAACCCATTTTGTGATTTCAGCTATTTCCATCATTGAACGAGTGATGAAGTTGGATTTTTTAAGTTCAATAGCTATTGGAATGAGAGTAAAAGCTCCAATGAAGATTGGAATTGAAATTTGATAGTAAAAACTAATCTCATTAAATAAATTAGCTATTGCTCCTATTAAAAAATATAAAAAAACAGTGTATAGAATGTTTGGGAAAAATCCAACCATTAAAAGACGCCATTTTATAAAATTCAAATAAATACCTCAGAGATTATATTGATAATGTTTAAGTATGTTGATAATTATTTAAGTAAAAAGTTAAATTATATACTTACTAAATTTTTTTAATATTTATAAAAAATGTTTTTTAATTATAATCCTTTAAATCCTATTAAATTCACTTTAAAGATTTTTATGATGATTAATAAAAATTTTATCTGTAATTAATATTAAGTAAAATGATTTAAAGAAAAATTCTAAACAGCTAATAATTATTTAGATAATTTATTTTGAAAAAAATATTTTATAAATATATTCTATTAATAATATAAATTTTACTTGAAAAAATTTAAAAATATAATTTAAAAAAATTTTAATAATTATAAATAAAATAAATAAAAACTTCGTTTTTCTAAATGAAAAAATAAAAAAGTTTTTCAAATAAATAAAATAATGAATTAATAGAAATTTTATTTTAAAATAGAAATCAAAGGATAATAAATTAAATATTAGGTAATAGATTAGCTTATCTCATTTAAGTAGTTTAGCTAAAAATTAAATCATGTAATTATATTATAGAACTTTCATTAAGTAGCTTAACTAAAATATAGTCATACATAAATGATTTTTTAATTTCAGCTATGTCTTTAAGTTTTTTATCATTTATTTCAACATTTTCTATTTTTTCATGGTACTTATCATAATCAAGTTTAATTCTCAGCCCATCTAATTGACTCGTAACTGGAGTTGGAGATATAAGACCAGTGATCAATGAAATTTGATTTTCAATTTGATTTTTAATTAATATTGAAGGAGCTAATGGAGGATCTGAAGCCATAGATCTTCTTTTTTGATCCAATGTATTTTCAACAACTTCAACGAGGTTTCTCAAAGCCCTTATATTTTCCCCTCTTTTTAATCGTCGGGGAATTCTTCCAAGCCCGCTAACATAAGCATTTGCACCAGGAAGATCATTTAAATCAATTTCAGGAGCCCCAGTAACAATTACTGGAATATCAATATCATCGAATAAGAAAGCTTTATCAATAATACATTGTTTAAAGCTACCTAATGCATAAATAGCTAAATCATGTTCTTCAATAAGTTTTTTTTCATATTCAGTTATTCCAGCTGTTCCTTTACCTGCACCACGAGCAAGACCAACCATATTATCTTTAGCTCCATATCTCCGCAAATATTCAGATATATCACAAGCAGCGTGAGGTAAATGATGCCTTGCAAGTGTTGGAGAAACAATAGCTATTTCTGTACCTGCCATAGGTGCAGCAGATATTTTACCCAATAGTTCTTTAGCTTTCTCATTAATTCTATCAACGTCATTGATGGGAACAGCCATATTTAAAATTAAGTCCATCTGCAATATATTTTCTTGAAGAACAAATCCACCTAAGTCTTCAATTAGTTCTTTCATCTCTTCACTTTTGTGGATTCCACCAGAATATGTTAAAGTTTCATACATTTGTCATCTCCTGCAGCATAATGAAGCTTTACAAGATAATAATTCTGTCATTAGCTATTTTTAAACTTAATTTAAAAATTTTTAAATAATTAAATATGAAATTATCAAGTTATTTACACATTGAAATAAATAATTTGAGTTAATAAATTATGATTCAATATAAAATTATAATTCAATACTAATTTTTATTTTATTATTTTAATTTAATAATTAATAATATTGATAATTAATTATTTTATAAATTTAAAATTAATAATTAATAAAATTTTTTAAAAATCTTTATAAAAATATTTAAAAATTAATGTACTAATATCAATAAAGTTTTTAATTCTTCTTTTTTGTCTTAAAAGAAAATATTTTAATTAATAATTAGTAAAATATTAATTTATTTTTAAAAAATCAAATAATAGTTCTTTTAATTTATAAAATAATAATTTATATATTTATCTTTAAGAAAAAATAAATTATAATCCATTTAATTAATAAAATAAATGAAAAATATAATTTCTAAAATCATTATTTCTAAAAACTTTTTTTTAAAGGATATTATCAAAACTTCAAATTGCAATGAAACTATTGCAAATATACAAAACAATCACAAAAACACAAAACTATTTTAAATAAACAAAACAATTACAAAAACACAAAACTATTGTAAATAAACAAAACAATTACAAAAACACAAAACTATTGTAAATAAACAAAACAATTACAAAAACACAAAACTATTGTAAATAAACAAAACAATCATGAAAACACAAAACTATTAAAAAAATATGAAACAATTGTAAAAAAATAAAACAATACCACAAACACAAAACTATTAAATAAATATGAAATAATTGCAAAAACACAAAACAATCACAAAAACACAAAACCATTGTTAAACTGTAAAACTATTCCAGAAATACAGAACAATTGCAAAAAATTCAAACAATCACCAAAGTAAAGTTTTAAAAAAAAAATGAAAAAAACTATTAGAAAAATACAAAACTATTTTATAAGCATCAAACTGTTAGATAAGTAAAAAACGACTACAAAAAATAAAGATATTGTACAAATAAATTATTTAGAAAATAAATTATAATCCCTCTCTTAAATTAGAATATTACAGTTTTTTAAAAGTAAATTTTGGTAAATATACAATTTTTTCATAATTACAAATACAAAAAGTCCATTTTTATCAAAAAATTAAATTTTATCATGGAATTTCTCAAAAAAAGGAATAAATTAATCTAGCGACTGTTCATTATATTTTTTATTCTTTTTTAATGTGTAACAACATTTATAACTGTTTATATCCAAACTAAGCATAGGTTATGATTTTTTTAAGGATGTCTTTTTTAAAAAATACCCACTTCGGATTTCCTTAAGACTTTAATCATGACCATTAGAAGAGACCTAAAAAATATCATAACCCCATATGTAAGGTTTCTTCTAAATACTCTTTTTTTAAGAATTATTCTATAATTTAAAGTTTTTTATGTTATGAGAGATTTTTTCTAAAATAGAATACCTAATTTCTGCTCTTTTAATTGGATTTAATGGTGCATTTTTATGGGTTGGCAATTCAACAAGAACATAATCAGCATCTTCATCTATTTTTAGTTGTAAATAATCTGGAAAGATAACATAATCTGGGTTTTGATTTACTATATTAAAACCCATATCTTCAACAATATCTTTAATAAACTTGGAGTAAACTTTAACTTTGATTTGTGAATTAATCGTTTGTAGCTTGTTTCTTTTGTGCTCGTCAGACCATCTATTAGCTACATCAAAATTATTATACAGATTATCTAAAATATTTTCTAAGTCAGTAGCTACTGCCTTATCTTCATTATACTTTGAAACTTTTCTTATGCTTTCTTTTATTTGAGAGAAAGTATTAAGTTTAATAGCTAATGAGGGTAATTTAGTTTTATTTTCAGATAATAAAATAGCTAAGTCCGCTTTTTCATTATCTACTTTAACATTTACCTTAAAATCTTTAATTTTAGCTAATTTTAATATTTCTTTGCACATTGGTGTTGTTACAATAAACATTTTAATCAAGTTTTTTAGAAAAAATCTAATCTAATACTGTATCTAATTTATTACTGGTATCTAATCTAATACTGGCATCTAATCTAATACTGGTTTTATCAAAAGGAAAATTATTCTGAACTTTGAACAATCTTTGTAAAAAAAGTTTTAAATTTTTTAGGAGATTTTAAGTAAACTTTATCAAAGGGAAAAGGAGATAATCTTTCAATATCAACATAATCAGAGTTTATAATAGCTTGTGCATTAGTTTCACTTATATTTGGGTTAAGAATAACACAAAAATAATATTTTTTAGAATCAAAAATTAGCTTATTTAAATTTTTACTTATTTCTTCACTACAATTTTGAAAAATCAAATGAGGTAATATGCAATTTAATGATTCTAAAGACTTCAATCTGAGACTAGGTCTAATTTTTTCTTTTAAAATTCTTCTATAATTTTGATTGATATTGTTGATAACTTTAAATTCTATAAAAAGTAGATCTAATTTACCATCTCTACGTTTTCTATAATAAAAACCATCTACACTAGAGTGTCTATTCTTATCATCATCATTTTTATGGATATACTTATGAATCTTTTTTGAAAGCTCATCCATTGCAAAAATTTTAGTGTTATCTTCAACAGCTGAAATATAATGTGGTTTGCCAGATTTTGAAATTTCAGTTATTGTATTATATAAGTTATTGTTTGATGTGAAACTTTGAAATAAATCATCAAATAAGCGAATATCATCCAAAAAAATCAACCTTCATCTAAAAAATCTTTAACATCATTTTCAGCATTAATTTCATCAATTATTTCATAAATTCTCCCTAATTTAGAATGGATTTCTTTAAGATTGTTTCTAGGGATTTTTTTAAAATCAAATTTATTATTTTGCATATTTCTCTCTGTAAGGTAAAAATTAGTTTCTTCCTCTAATCCATAATATTTAGAATATGCTTGAATAGCCTCTATAAACTGAGGACTGTGAGAATTAATATAAAAAATTATGTTGGCTTTTTTTGATAATATAACTACAAGTTTAGCTAATTTTACTTGCCATTCAGGATGTAGGTGAACCTCAGGCTCGTCCATGATAATTAAGCTATTAGTATCTAAATTATTTTTTACTAACATTTTTAAAATACCAATAGTTTTAATTCCTGAAGCTGTATGAGCCATTGGAAACTTATTATTATCATTTACATATTCAAATTTATTATTATCATCATTATATTTTATATTTCCACTAAACAAATCAAATAACCCTAATAATTCAGAATTAATTGAGTTTCTAAGTGTTTTTTGCTGATAAGTCGGATATAATTTTTTTAAAAGTGCCTTTTGATGGTATAGGAAATTTCCATTTATAACATGATTAGTATAATATGAATTTTTAAGGGAAGAAAATTCATCATGATTATTATAAGCTAAGTCTAGTATATATGGGGTTTCTACATATACCACATCATTAATAAATGGGTTTCCTTTAACACTAGGCAGATTATTTTTTTCAATATTTTCTAGTGAATTAGTTTCTAAATCATTTAAAGGCAGATTCAAATTAATTTTAAAAGAGTTATCGTTGGAATACATGCTAATTTTACTATGATTCCACTTGAAAAAAATTTCTTTCATATTTCCAAATTCATTCATTAAAAACTGGAATATTAGTTCACTAATCCTAATCTCATAATTCTTATTATGAAATATCTCAAATAAGTATGCTAAATCATGAATATAATGCTGTAACTTTTTAGACTTAATTTTTTCTTTAGCTATTTTTTCAGTTTTATACAATTGTTCAATAATGTTTTTTTCAATACTTTCATCAATAGAAATTGAATTATTACTTAAATCTTTTAAAATTTCAGAGGTTGAAAGGATATTTTCATCAATGTTGGAGTATTGTTTTAAATCCTGTGAAACATTTCCACTAGCAATAAAAATAAATTCATTTAAGAGATTTTCACCTTCTTCACATGATGGAGCTAATATAGAGTATAAAAGTTTACTTATTGATGATTTTCCACTAGCATTTTCACCAGTAACAACATTGATTTTTCCTATATCAATGTTTGCTTTATTAATATGTGCAAAATTATTTATTTCTAAAGTAAACTTATTTTTCATATGTTTCACTCGTATTAAAGAATCCAGCGTAAAATATTTTCTCAAAAAAACTAGATAACTAATATCTAATTTTCAATGAAAATTTAATCTTTAATGTAATTTATGTATAAAATCATAGAAAAGTTTTCTGGTTCTGATTATGATAGAATTCTTTTTGAGAAATTTTTGAAAAATCTTAAAAAATGCTAAATATGTAATATTTTTAAATAATGTTGTTTCAACTTTAATTAAATTTTTAGATGTGAAATTGGAAAATAAGTGAGGAAAAACTTTAAATATGGAAAAATTTGATTATAAATGTTTAAAAATCTTTAATTCTTTTAAAAACTTATATTATTAATAATTAATGTTTAATTGCTTGTTTAAATTATATTCTTCATTAATGTTTAATAAAAAATAAAATTATTAAATTTAAGTATAAATGATAAAATTTTATTAAAATCGTAATATTATTAATTTATGAAGCTATTTTTAAGATTAATATAATAATTATCCATTATATTTAATTAAATTAAATTAAATATTAAAATTACTTCTATTGAGATACAATATTATTATAAACAAAATTTAATAAATAAATTATTGAATAATTTTAAAAAAAAAACGATCATGAATATTTTATAAATTCTTATTAAAAAAAAGTTATAAATTTAAAAAACAAAATAAAAACCATGAAGATAAGATACATTGATATTAAGCACAAATAATGGAACACAAAACTTGAAAATACTAAATTAAGAGATTTAATAAGTTGTTTTTAAAAGGAAAATCAGTGGTTAAAAGAAATATAAAGTTTTTTAATAATTAATTTTAAAAAATAATTTATATATTTCATTTTTTAAAATAAATAAGGGATATTAATGATTAATAAAGATAAAATGAAAAAAGAACCAGATGAAGAAAATAATCTTGACAATGATTTAAAAGAAATTTTTCTTGCTGGAGGATGTTTTTGGGGAATTGAAGCTTATATCTCAAAAATTAAGGGAATTGTTGAAACAAAAGTTGGCTATGCAAATGGAAAATATGAAAATCCTAGTTATGAAGAAGTGTGTAATTTAGATACAGGTCACAGTGAAACTGTTAAGATCAAATATGATAGTGAAATAATCTCCCTTCAAAAAATATTAGAAGAATTTTTTAAAATAATTGACCCTACCTCCTTAAATAGGCAGGGTGGCGATATTGGAAAACAATACAGGACAGGGATATATTATTCAGATGAAAAAGATTTAGCTATAATCAATAAAGTATTTAAAAATGAACAAAAGAAATATAAGAAAGATATTGTTACAGAAATAGAACCAATTGATGTATTTTACATAGCTGAAGAATATCATCAAAAATATTTAGAAAAAAATCCTGAAGGATACTGTCATGTTGATTTAAGTTTGATACCCTCAGATATTTTAAAAATTGAAAATAGTACTGCGGAATTAGTCGATGATTATAATTTTTATGAGTGTTCATTGGAAAAATTCGCAGAAAAAAAAGAAGCTAGATTAAAAAAATTATCATCAAAAGAATACGAAATCACTCAAAACAATGCTACTGAAGCACCATTTTCAGGAAAGTATAATTTTCATAAAGAAGAAGGAATTTATGTTGATGTAGTAAGTGGTGAGCCTTTATTTACTTCATTGGATAAGTTTGAATCTACTTGTGGTTGGCCCTCATTTGCCAAACCAATAGCTAAGGACATATTAATTGAAAGCATTGATACATCTTATAGAATGTTAAGAACAGAATTAAAGAGTAAAATAGCTAAATCTCATCTAGGACATGTTTTTGATGACGGACCAAAAGATATGGGAGGGCAGAGATTTTGCATAAATTCCGCTTCTTTAAGATTTATTCCCGTTTCTAATATGAAAAAAGAAGGATATGAAAAATATCTTTCTTTGTTTAAAAAAATCTAACTTTTAAAAGTAGAAAATCTGTGATTTTCTCTATTTTAAAAACTTTAGCTTTGAAAAGTAGAAAATCCGTGACTTTTTTTATTTTAAAACTCATTGATTATAAGGATAAAATAATCTTTATTTTAAAACTCATTAACTCTAAGGAAACAAGGTGTCTGATTTAGGTGAAGTCAACTAGCTTTATTATTTCTTCAATTTCGCTGTAACCCTTGCTAATTAGTATTCCTATTAAAAGTACATTTAGATAAACGTGTTTATAGACAGATTCCATCGTATATGCGTGTATATTCTTCAATTTCAATTCATTTTTCAAAAAATCAAAAACTT
>Ga0099364_10006821_pt1 | contig 16529 bp, 10 predicted proteins | sample TergutTh196P3_FD_73070 | JGI IMG/M metagenome (GOLD analysis project Ga0099364, IMG submission 73070) | Microcerotermes parvus P3 segment gut microbial communities from Pointe-Noire, Republic of the Congo - Th196 P3 | ecosystem: Host-associated > Arthropoda: Insects > Digestive system > Gut ... | reverse complement strand
CCCTAAGAAACGCCGGATCATCTTCAATTTTTTCCGCCAGGGAAAAAAGCCCTTCCAATTCTTCTTTAGTAAAGTCCCCGGGTTCAACTAGATGACGTCCTTTTAGCATGATCCATGCTACCATAAAATTAATAAATATGTCACCCTTATATAATGATGTCCCCGGAAACGGTTTTTTCTTTTATTGAGGATCTGGACGATGAACAGCGTGCCGCAGCCCTTGCAGAAGAAAATACTGTAGTCAGCGCCGGGGCAGGATCGGGAAAAACAACAGTACTTAGCGCTCGTTTTGGCTGGTTAATTATGAGCGGCAGATGCGAAATAGAACAGATACTTACCATTACCTTTACCAACAAGGCGGCTAACGAAATGTACCGCCGTATTTATTCCCTTCTTTCCGATCATGCACCGTTTAATGAATATGCCCAAAAAGCATTGGTAAATTTTCATAAGGCCCATATATCTACCTTGGATTCCTTTTGTGCAGGAATAGCCCGGACTGTTTCCCGGCGATTTGGGATAAGTCCCGATTTTAAAAGCGACGAAATTCGTATTAGAGATATAGCCCGTTCCCTGGCTTTACGTTTTGTATTGGATAGACGAAATAATCCTGTTTTACAGACTCTTATTGCAGAGAAAAAAATCACCCTTATTGCCGAAGAACTTTTTGTCCGGCCTGTAATAAACCACAGTACCATTTCTTCACCGCATTTTTTTGACCATTTTGAAACAATTCAACGAAATGAAATAATACAATGCTGGACACATTTAAGCCGCCGTGCAGATGATCAGATTAGGCTAATCCAGGAAATGCAGAATCAATTAGCTGCCGGAAAGCCGCTTCATCTGCATCTTTGTACAGTACTGCCAAAAATGGTACAGGCACCGCCCATAAACTCATTATTTTTGGATGGGGAAGGAAATACTGCAAAAAAGAAGGTAATGATATATTTGGATTTTCTTTCTGAATTTTTAAACTATGTTTTTCGCGGCAGAATAACAGATCAAACCGCCCTTCTAATCAAGGATATTTTTAGTGAACTAAAAGAACTTAATATTCAGCTAAAAGCACTGGCAAACAACGCATTTCAATGGGGTATAGTACGGGCAGTGTTTCCCCTTGTTGATGAATATCAGAATATTCTAAACCAAAAAAAACGGGAAACAGGAATACTAACATTTAACGATATAACACAGCTTGCCGTAGATGGCTTGCGTATGCATGAAGATATTAGAATTATGTACCGCAATTCATTTAAGATGATTATGATCGACGAGTTTCAGGACAACAACAGCCTTCAAAGGGAATTAGTTGAATTGCTTGCCAATCCTGCTAAAGTATTTTATGTAGGAGATGAAAAGCAGTCCATTTACCGTTTTAGAGGCGCCGATGTGTCGGTATTCCGCCAGCTTGCGGAACAAACAAAAAGCACTCTTAGTTTAAGCAGGAATTACCGTTCGCATAACGACCTTATCCGTGCATTTAACCTGATCTTTGGCGGTTACAGCCGGGCAAATGATCCCCAGCCGCTTAAAGGAATATTTCCCGCAGACGGAGCCATAACAGAAAAATACCAGGCAGCATATCACTGGACACAATGTGATGAAGAACCTATTGCGGAACCGCGGCTTCTCTTTGCGTTCTTTGACAAGGGCTATATGGATACAAGTGATTACCGCAGTGCCCAGGATTATGAAGCGGTTTATATTGCAGATACAATACGGAACATGATTGATAAAAAAAAGTTTATTTTTAGTGATATTGCTGTGTTAATGCGAAGCCATACTCATCAAAAATCACTGGAACGGGCATTTAAACAGTATGGTATCCCTTTTAGTTCCGGCAGACCGGCGGCACTTTTTAACGATGCCCCATTAAACGATATCTGGGCATTTTTAAAATTGCTTGTGTATCCCAAAGATCGTATTGCTTACGGAGCATTGCTCCGTTCTCCTTTTGTCCGCCTAAGCGAAGATGCTTTTACTTTGTGTATGCTTGAAGGAAAAACAATTTTTGATCTATCATTGGATGATAGACTGCCGCCTTCCGATTGCAGAGCTTTCCAGGAAGCCCGCCGTTCTTACAATGAGCTTTTATTGGAAGCACGTGACCTTCCCGTTAGTTCCCTAATCACAAAACTCTGGTACAGGGAAGGATATCGTTTTGAAGCTCTTTGGTCTGCCGCTGCCCAGGTATATTTGGATCATTATGATCTTTTCTTCGAACAGGTACAGACTATAGAAGAAAGAGGCGGCGGGCTTGTGGAGATTTTGGATTATCTGGAAGACCTGGCAAACAAGCAGGAAAAACCCGATGACTCGGTCCTTCCCGGCGATGAAGAAAATGGCGTAAAGATTATGACAATACATCAATGCAAAGGCCTGGAATTTCCTGTTGTTTTTATATATGGCTGCGGCAACAGGGAAATGACTTCTCTGGAACCGGGACTTGCATATTTTTCGCAGCGATGGGGGATTTTTCTGCAGCTTCCCCAGTCTGAAGAGCTCCCCGATGCCGAAGATTATTTTTACCTTGCAGAAAAGCAGGATCACCGGGATAAAACAGAAGCAGAACTTAGACGGCTTTTGTATGTTGCCATGACAAGAGCAAAACAGGAGCTTTATCTAAGCGCAGTTATTCCCGAACAAAACAAAGAAGAACAGGAAAACCTTAATGTACACATGTACAATGGATACGGAAAAGAGTATATTGTTAATCGTCTTGAACAGTACAGAACTAAACATAGTGTGCATTCTTTAAGTTTTTTACGGCTTCTTCCCTGTTTAAGCGCCGGTAATCCCCTGTATACTGTTGATGCAATAGATATATCCGGCTTCAATGTACAAAAGGTAAAAATATCTGAACGTTCCATGCAGGAAACAGCACAGCTTTTCCAAAAAGACTACCAGGCCATACCGGAAGTTTCTCCTAATCAATTTTTTTCGCAGACTGTCAGCGTTACCAGCCTAACAGCAGATTCTTTTCAACAGTCAAACACAGCCGGCGGTTTTAGGCAGCCTGATGCACCGTCCAGCGGAGCTGCACTTGATAGGCTGTTTGAGAAATGCGGCATAGAAGCAAAAGATTTTGGCATCATTGTTCATGGTTTTATCGAAGCGTTATTTAAAAAACAAAAGCCCATTTTACCTTCTTTTTGCGCCGAGCTTGAAGAAGAAAAACAAAAAGCTCTAATTTCGGAAGCCATGACAATGACTAAAGGATTTTTTGATTCTCCTTTAGGCTGCAAAGCGCTCTCTGCAAACTTTATTAAAACAGAGTATCCTGTATTTACAAGAGTGGAAGGGAAACGACGATTTATTGTCTCTGGTATTATTGATCTGCTTTTTGACGATGGTAATGACATTTATGTTGTTGATTTTAAGACCGACAGGGAAGAAGACATAAGCCGTCATGCCGCTCAGCTTGCAATTTACAAACGGGCGGCAGAAGATATTTTTGGCAAAACTGTTTTATGCAGGCTTTTTTATTTACGAACATGTTCTGAGTTTGATCCTGGTGAAGAAATGGGTAATATCGACCCTGAAAAACTGGCAGAGACATGGGAAAAAAATACAGCTATACTATATTATCATTAAGAAGGTAGGAAAAATATGCCAGATACCGATTCTATTGTCCCTTTGGCAGAAGCGCTGTTCCAGCAGGATGATGTTCAAAAAATCAACAGAGAATTAGTGCAATTTATGTTTCAGGATAATGTTGCAGTTATATGCATCAGCAAAAAAGATAAAAAACAACGGAAAATGCCGTTTAAGAGCTTGTATGATAACAACGAGCGCTTTTGGCAGCAGGCTGGAAGCTGGGAATATTTTATTACCAAAGAAGAATTGTCCAAAGTTATAGAAAAAGCCGTAGATAAACCGGCTAATTGGGAAAAAGAGCACGATTTTTATGAAAAAGCCAAAAAACAAAATGAAGCCGATAAATCGCAGCCTGCTGTTGAACAGGGTTATGGGAAAGAAGCAGAATCTATTTTTATCATGAGCCCGGCAGAGAGGGTTAAAAAAATAGATCTAAACAAGCAGCGCTTGAATGAACTTTCCGGAAAAAAATCCAAAGATCCTGAGATCGTTACAGAAGCTCTGGTAGAAACCACAAAAGATGCTGCCATTATTAACCATGCAGCCCTTCTGGATGCCATACAACTTGCTGATGATGAGGCAAAAAAATTTACTCAGGATCTGGTATCATCCACATGCGAAATGGTAAAAGCTTCTACGCAACTTATTTCAGAAGACATTCTTAACGATGATTTATTGAATACCCTGGTGGAAAAATCCAATGGTACAATTGTTCAGCATATGACAAGAGTATTTCTTAACGGGATTTCCTTTCTGGATTTTTATAATAAACTTGTTACTGGATCAAGTTTAATAAATAAACTAAGAGTTTCCTTTTCAAAAAGGTATGGCAACTTTTACTGCTTATTGTTACCTCATATAGCTGTGGAGGATATAAGCCTTGAACGTATTTTTTATCAGGGCATGAGGGCTGTTCCCCCCAATTCGTTACTGGATTGGGCTGTTGGTTTTCTTGTACACGATATCGGTAAAGCCAGTGCTGTGGAATACCATGAAGGAGAATCCGCCTACAACCGTGAAATTGTAATAGAGCATGTTAAACTTGGTTATACCCAAGTCATGAACAAAACCAACTATCCGAAGGAAGCCGGCCTTATTACCGGATACCATCATGAATATTTCGGCGACAGCGCTGGTTATGGCTATTTTAGAAGTTATCTGGAGCAGTATAAGAAATCAAATCCCAATGCAAAGTATGATTATTGTATAAGCTACGATATAGCTCCCATGCTGGACCATATAACCATAGCTTATTTTCCTGCAAAAGTTCTGGAAATAATTGATGTATACGACAGCGTTACCGATCCTAATCGTAAATACCACAAGGCCATGTCTTCGGAAGAAGCTCTTGCCATGATGAGGGAGCAGTTTATTATTCAGCATCATAAAATAGATCCAATTATTTTTGATATCTTTGAATTGTTTATTCGAAGAAAAAAGAAGAAGGAATAGCTGCTGTTAGAAATGCTCTGTGCGCTCTATTATTTCCTCCTGTAGATCCGGCGCCAACTCGGTAAAATATGCCGAATAGCCTGCTACACGGATAATTAGGCTGCGGTAACGTTCCGGATACTTTTGTGCTGCAATTAGGTCTTCGCGCTTAACCACATTAAACTGTGCATGAACAATGCGAAGTTTGACAAAGGTACGTATCAGGCCAATAAATTTGTTTATGCCGGTTTCGGTTTTGAAGAACTGCGGTATGAATTTCATATTTAACAAGGCGCCGTTACTGCATAGTTCCGGTTTTATTTTTGATACAGATTTAAGAACTGCCGTTGGTCCTTTTACATCGCGGCCGTAAACCGGTGATATTCCTCCGTCTGCTAAAGGCGCTCCTGCTTTTCGTCCATCGGGGGTTGCTCCTACATTTGCACCCATCGGCACATGGGCCGATACTGTATATAATCCCATATGGTAGGGGCCGCCGCGGATATTGGTACGGCTGGAAAGTTTTTTGCTGAATAAATACATCCATTTATTTGCTATTTCATCGACCCAAGGAATGTCATTGCCGTACTTGGGCGCCTTATTTAACATTTGCAGTCTAAGAGCTTCATTGTTCTTGTAATTTGTCACAAGAGCGTTATACAGTTCTGTTTTATCAACTGTTTTTTCATCGTATACAAGGGTTTTTAGTGCTGCAAGGCTGTCTGCAATATTGGCGCATTGAATTGCCTGTATTCCGGAAAAATTATATTGTGCACCGCCTGCAGTAATATCTATACCACGTTCCATACAGTTATCTACAACACTGGAAAGGAATGGAGATGGCAGCAGTTCTGCATGTATTTTGTCTACTATTTCACAGCAGGATATCATTCTGTCAAAAAAGAAATTAATTTGAGCTTCCAGTGCACGCTCAATATCTTCATAATTTTTATGTTCTTTTATTGTTCCTGTATACGCGCCCATTTGTATTCCGGTAACGGTACAGCGTCCGTCGTTCAGCGCAAGTTCCAATGCTTTGACAAGGTTAAACATGGCAGCATTGCTCCATCCAAGAAAATTTCCCGTACTTGTCAGTTCCACACAGCCAATAATTGCATAGTCACGGGCATGTTCAGACAAGATTCCCCTGCCCTCCAGCGCCGGAATAATTGCTTCGTCATTAAATAACTGCGGCATGCCGCCGCCTTTACTAATTACCTGTATACAGCGAGTTATTAATTTTTCTGATGATCCATTATATACTCTGACAGAGAGATTGGGCTGAGGCAAAAGCAGATGTTCATGAGCCTTTAGCAATATGTACGACAGTTCGTTTGATGCATCGTTTCCGTTTTCGTCCTGGCCGCCAATGGCTACATTAAAACCGATAGGAAAACCGGCAAAATATTTGGCACTTGAAGCGCTTCTCATATATACAATTTGATTAAACTTAAGGAAAAGACATTCTACAAGTTCCAGGGCATAGTCAGGAGTAAGCGTACCGGTGTTTATATCGTTTTGATAATAACAATACAGGTATTGATCCATGCGTCCCGGAGAAAACGAAGAAGCATTTGATTCCATGTGCAATATTACATACAAAAACCAAAGTGATTGGACAGCCTCGTAAAAGGTTTCCGGCGGATGTTCGGATAATTTTTCGCAGATGCGGGCAATTTCTAAAAGCTCATTCGGATCAGCCGAAGCATCTGCCATATCCCGTGCCAAAGCGGCATAGCGGCGCATAAAAATAAGCGCTCCTTCAAGCGATATGGCAATTCCTTCGTAAAAACCGGCCTTATCCGGGTATTGGTTCTTTTTTGCTAATGCAATTTCCCGAAGTTTGGCAGGACCATTTTTTAACCAATCGGCTGTATTAGGGCATATATGACCCTGGGAATGGTCGGTCTGGTTAATTTTAACCACCTTGCCGATAGAAGCCATTTCCTCTCCGATAAGCTCTCCCAGCTTATCTTCCATGGTTTTGCCCTTCCAAAAAGGAAGAATATCCCGCCAAAAGATTTCTATATCTTCCTGCCTAACTGCAAAGGTATCCTGCGGTCTGGTTGGAAGTGTTTCAAGTTCCTTATTTATCCAGCTTAGGCCTGTTTCCGGAGAAACAATTCCTGCACGTACAGCGGCGGTTCTGTTACCGACAATAAGTTCGCCAGGCGTAATGCGAATATTTATTTTTGAAAGTGATTCTTTTAGCGCCAATGCACGCTGCAAATTCCTAGACAGTGTTGGATTGGATTTATACACTTCGGTTATGATGACAGCCTGTTCTATTGAAACAAAGCGTTCTTCGGCGAACATCTGTTCCCTAAGCTTGATAATTCGCTCTTTTTGTTCAAGTTGATTTATTGTTTCATCAGACATTGATTAGATCACTCCTATATTATTTAATTATAATAGTAATCCTGCCAATTTTGCTTCTTCTCCCGGCGAAAGTTCTCCAGGCAGTATCGCTGGTTGTTCCGGAGACGGCGGCAATAGAAAGCCATTTTTCAGAAAATGCCGAAACAAGGCGGCATAATCTTTACCTGTATAGTGCAGGTAAATGCCCAGACGTTTCCAATTTGCAGTTTGTTTTAGGGCTTTGTCTGTTTTAGGATAATACGGATTTCCCCGCCCCGGATTGGCAAGAAGGTCGTAAATGCTTCGCGCTGCTGCCGATAATACGACCGGAGCAAATAGATGGGAAGGTGGGAGTTTTTCTGCAATCATAACTTCTTCCGGTAATAAGGCAAGTACTGCCGGAGTACCGGGAAAGGGGCAGGGCAGTACCGGTGCCAAAACCGGTTCAGCTTGCAAAACAGTTTGGGAATCCTTGTCCAGAAATGGCCGCCACAGTACCGGCTGTTTGGTCCAGCTTTGCTGGACCAAACAGCTTTGCTGGACGACAGCGGCGTTTAATGCCTGGTTAAGGAAAATTTCGCTTTCGTACAAAACGAATGAGCGCTGCGGAAGTAATGCAGAGAGGGCCTTATGGAAACGTTCCTGGGTAAAGTGAGGAAGAGGGATAAACAATCCCCGTTCAGCGGTATTTTTAAAAACACGAAGCAGACCCGGACTTTTGTGTCCCAGAACAGCCCGGCCGCCGAATTGCCAAAGGTCTACAAGCCGGCCGGTTTTTGTATACAGTCTCCAGCCCCTGGCACGAAGTACATCGGGAACAAGGCCCAACAAATCATTCATCATTTCCCATTTTGCTAAAATTTCCGCTTTGGTACAAGCTTAAAAACCGTGTATCGTATCCATTGTCAAAACGTACTTTAATTACCGGGCCGTCGTCGGTTTCTGTAATATCCGTAACTGCGCCATAACCATGATCGTCATGAAATACCCGGTCTTTTTGTTTCCAGCGTCCATCCGAAGAAACTTTAACAGCTTGATTAAAGCTCTGGTTATTATAATCCGTGCTGCTTGCTCTGCGAAAAGCAGCAGGAGCTTTTCCTATTATACGAAGGACAGATTTATCAGCTTCATGCAGAAAGAGCGATGGGATCATATCGCTGGTTCTGCCGTACATACGGCGGGATGCACAGGAACAAAGGTATAATTCGTCCATTGCCCTGGTAACCCCTACATAAAAAAGCCGGCGTTCTTCTTCCAGATCATCTCCTTTTTTATCTTCTCGTGGAAATATTCCCTGTTCAAGACCGGTAATGATTACACGTTTGAATTCCAGGCCCTTGGTATTATGCAGGGTAATAAGGCTGACCGAATCGGAAGGATTTTCTTTACTGTCTTCTATAGAACGATCCAGTTCTATATGTTCAAGAAATTCTGCAAGTCCTTCCCTGGAAGCGGCATATAGACTGGCTGCATTAACCAGTTCCTGCAAATTGCCAATGCGCATTTTGCTATTAAATTGATCATGAGTGCCGTGGTACTCTGCCAGTTCTGAATCATTAATCAGGGATGCAACACATGCAGAAAGACCGTCGCCGCCGCGGATTAGACTGCCGGCAGCACTTTGTTTTGCAGATGTTTTTGATTTTTCTGGTTTTTCCAAAAAAACCGTTTTGTCGAGCAAAACCGTTTTGTTGAGCAAAACCTGGGCTTTTTCCATAAAAGAACAAAAGTTTTCTATTCCTGCCGAAGCTTTGGCAGAAAGCGAAGTTTTTTGAGCAATTGCAGGAAGACCCCCTGCCAAAGGAGGATTACCATATGCAGCATCAAAAATTTTATCCAAACTTGCTTCTCCAATACCCCGTGCTGGTTTATTAACAATACGGCGGAACGCTACTTCGTCCATGGGATTAACCAATAGGGCAAGCAAAGCCAGGGCATCTTTAATTTCCTCTCGTTCATAAAATTTTAACGAACCTATTACCTTATACGGAATACCTCGGCGCAGCAGTTCTGTCTCGAATTCCAGAGACTGGGCATTGGTACGGTATAAAATTGCCCAGTTAGAATAAGGCAGCTCCTGGTTTTTTTCGGTATCTGCAGCACGCTGAATTAGTTCTGCACAAAACGCAGCTTCCTCATCCTGGTTGGGAAGAAAGGTTAGGGTTGGAAGCTTACCCAGGCCGCGTTCTGCACGAAGAGTCTTTCCCAAACGGCCCTGATTATGATCCACCACCGATGAGGCCAGCGATAAAATGGGAGCATAGGATCTATAATTGGCTTCCAGGCGGATAATGTCCGTACCAGGAAAGTATTCGGGAAACTTTAAAATGTTCTGCACTTCTGCTCCGCGGAAACGGTAAATTGATTGATCATCGTCTCCAACCACACAAAGATAGGTTTCCTGTCCGGCAAGTTCAGAAAGAAGCTTAAACTGGGCTACATTGGAATCCTGGTATTCGTCAACCATGATAACTTTAAAACGTTCCTGGAGACTTTGTGTAATATGCCGGTTTAGACGAAGTATTTCCACCGGCTTTTTGATTAGATCGCCAAAATCTACATTGCCGATTTTTTGCAGCCTCTCTTCATAACGGGTATAGATCTTTTTAAATTCCGGTCTATAGTCGATTGTTTCCAGTTCTCGATCGTCGGGAGAAATAAAGTAATCCTTGGCCCGGGAAATAAGCGCTGCCATTTCCTTTAATACTGCACGCGGGCTGTCCATGTCGATACTTCTTAAAAGTGAAACTGTGTCATCGTCGTCGTATATTACAAAGTTTGAATTGAGCCCGGCCAGTTCTGCATGACGGCGCAGAAACCAGGCACCAAAGGAATGAAAGGTCCGCATCATGGCCTGTCCAGACCGGCTGTCAATGTTTTGCGCCCGCGCTGACATTTCTCTGGCTGCCTTGTTGGTAAAAGTTACTGCCATAATGGAACGGGGATCGATGCATTCTTCGCGGATTAGATAGGCAATTTTTGTAGTAATTACCCTGGTTTTTCCCGAACCTGCTCCAGCTAAAATTAACAGGCTTTTTCCCTTGTGAAATACAGCTTCCCGCTGCTGGGGGTTAAGAATTTCCAAATATGAAGGAAGATTGTTTTCCATACTATACTGTAATTTCCAAATCAAATCCTGCCCTGCCAACAACAGTTCCCCGTATCATATCACCTGGTTTTGGAGCCTTATCAATATTTCCAGCTTGTTTTTCCGTTTGTATTACTGCAGCACCGTCTACTTCCGGGGCCTGGCAAAAGACTCTTCCCAGCCATAAATCATCTATGGCTTCCTCTACAAGGACATCCATAGTTCTGCCTATAAAACGGTTCATATTTTCTTCTGTAATGGGAATTTGATTTTGTTCCATAAGTGTTTTACGCAGTTGTGCAATTTTTTTGCTAATTCTGCCTTTCATGGAATATGCTGCTGTTCCTTCTTCTCTGGAAAAGGTAAAAATCCCCAGCCAGTCAAAGCGGGCTTTTTCCTGAAAATCCAATAGTTTAATAAAGTCTTCTTCTGATTCTGACGGAAAACCAACTAGAAAGGTAGAGCGGATCACTGCATCGGGAAGACCTGCGCGGATTGTATCAAGTAAATGGAGGTAGCTTTCTGCATTGCCGTTTCGTCCCATCAGCGAAAGAAGCCGGGGAGATGCATGCTGGAAAGGTATATCAAAGTATGGAAGAAAACGCTTGTCGCCGGCAATAATATCCAATATGTCCAGCGGAAAATGATCAGGATGAAGGTACAATAAGCGCAGCCAAAAATTTCCGGGCAAAGCAGCAATGGCTTTTAGAAGATCGGCAAGCCCTTTATCATTATTATTATATGAAGCTAAATCCTGTCCGATTAAACACAGTTCTTTAATGTCCCGGTTTAGAAGCTTTTTACATTCTTCTATTATATTGGGAATGGAACGACATTGGAGCGGACCCCGGATAAGGGGGATAGCGCAGTACGAACAGTTATTGCTGCAGCCCTCGGATATTTTTATATAGGCAGAGCCGGGAAAGCCCAAGAGGGGCCGAAGTCCTGGACCTCTGGCTTTGGGAAGTTTTGGACTGCTTAGCCCAATAAGTTCGGCTGCTTTTTCTGCGCTATTGTCCAGTTCTGTACAGCCCAAAAATCCATCTGCTTCGCTTAGGTTTTCTTCCAGTTCAGATCTGTAACGCTGGCTAAGGCAGCCGGCAAGGAGTATTTTTTTTTCCGGATATTGTTTTTTCCATGTCAAAACTGCATTAATGGATTCTTGTTTTGCTGTTTCGATAAAAGCACAGGAATTTACGATGATAAGATCTGCCTTGTGAGGATCATCTATGGAAGCCCAGCCTGCCTGGTTAAGCCGGGCCATAATGATTTCGGCATCTACCTGATTTTTTGCACAACCGAAAGGATCAATATAGTACAGCATTGCTGGACGGTACTGCATGGTCAAACAGCGTTATGTGAAGTGCAAGCTTTATTCAAGCCTGTATTGGGTAAGCCGGAATCTGCCTTCGGCATCCCTAAGCCAGCGCAGATCAATTACAACAACTTCTCCGGCGCTTCCAAGGTTAAGGTTTACTGTCCGGCCTGCGCCGGTTAAGTCAATATTTGCTGCTGTAGCATTTGACAGCCAAAGCCGGATGGTATTTTGCACCGGTATTGTCAGCCTTTCTCCCCGTGTAAAATATCGTTCTGTTCTTTCCCTGCGGTCAAGTTCCCAGCGGAACATGCAGTAATTTTGGAACTGGATTTCCAGGGTAAATGGATAGGTATTGGTTGAAGTAAAGATAATGGTTCCGGTTTGGATAGCCCTTTCATCCGGTGATGCATCGGGATCAAAAGCAATAGCGGATGCATCATTAATATTAACGTCGAAACGGATCAACGCACCGGCGTTGGGAATATTTCTATCGAAGTCGGAAAGGGTTATAAGCAGATCTGCAATACCATCACCGTTTAGGTCTACGGCAATATCTGCAGATAGATCCAATGTTACGCTGCCTCCGGGAATAATTAAAGTTAGAGGATCGTCCATATTGCGAAGTTCTATTCTGTATAGTTCTTCTCCCAGGGGAACGAGGATAGTATCTCCCCTGTAAAAACGCCGTTCCAAAAAGGAAGCTTCCAGTATATACTCCATGGGAAGCTGGATTGGGTTATTAAGCACCGGTTCTGCCGGAGTTCTTCTAAAAATATAGTACCCCAATGCAGCTATAATAATTAAAGCTGCTGTAACAGCAATAAAGACAGCCAATAGTTTGGGAATAGAACGTGAAGACTTTAAAAGCTGTTCTACAGGAACAGGCTGTTCCTGAATTTTTATATTTCTGTATAATGAGATTAGTTCATCTATGTCCAGGCCCAGATATTCTCCATAGTTTCGCAGAAATCCAAATAAATATGGTTCTCCGGGAAATTTAGAAAAATCCTCGGTTTCCAGGGCTTCCAGGTAACGGCGGGCTATATTTGTTTCTCGTCCTACATAATCGTAAGACAAGCCTTTTGCTTCGCGGGTAGATTTTAATTTTTCACCCAGAGATTCCACGGCTGCTCCTAGAGCGCTTTTTAATCAACACCCCGTAACAGGAAATTATTGTACATATTGGTATTAGGAGGAGATTCAAAAATAAAGAGCCGCTCTGGTATTCCGGAATTTATGCTGACACCCGAAAAATCGAAGCGTACTGTAGTGCCTTGAATGGTCCTTCCGGTAATACGCCTTATAAGCCTGGTGTCCGGAGATACATCCAGGATTATTTCTGTAAACCCTTCGCCAAGAGAGCGGCGAGCCAGCCTAAGCTTAACTACCATTTCGCTTGATCCTGGGTCTATGGGAACCGGAGCCGGACCAACCACAAAAGCCGGAACATAATTGCGCTGTAAGAGGGTAAGCCCCCGTACAGAGGCAATATTAGCACCTCCGCTTGCAACAGATTGATTTAAAATCGCCCGTTCACCGGGAAGAAAGATCATCATGCTTTCCCCGTTATAGAGGATTACCTGTTCTGCCGGCGAAGTAAACTCTATACGAAGGAAATTGGGCATCATGGCATAGACCGTACCAGCCATATTGGTACCGCCGCTTTGAATGTTAATTCGTGCAATATATGTCCTAATTTGGCTGTAGCGTTCAGAAACCTGCTCTAAATACCGTCCTGCAGTAAGAATTTCCTGCGAAGATGGAGTAAACCCGACAAAAAGGACCAAAACCAATATAAAAAGGTACTTTTTCATGATGTAAGTATATGGTAAATTGGATTTTTGATCAATACAGGGAGCTGTCGCCTCCCCACAAGGGAGGCATTCCCAATGGAATTACTGTGTTTCCTCACTGGAACCATACCAGTCAAATTTTCGGGTTAGGAACATAATAAGTGCAATCATTACAAAGATTCCGATCGAACCAATAAGCAGGGCATAAGTTTCGGCATTGAGTAGTACATATAATAGTATATACGAAATTATTACAACCAGTCCCATATACCAGCTTTTGTTCCACGAAGGCAATAAGGATCGTGAATAAAGCGTCATCATTACTGTTACGGCAGAGGCCGCAATAAGGTATGCCAAAGAAAATTGTATCTGCTCAGATAATGAAAGCAATAATAAATAGAAAACAACATTGGCTATTCCCGACAGCATATACGGAACAGGATGTATCTTTTTTTTGCTTAATATCTCAAGTAAAAACAGGGTTAAAAAGGGAACAATCAAAAAAAGAAAAGCATACTTAACGGCCCTGTCATTAAGCGCATAGGTATCTATGGTTCTGAAAAAATTTACGCCAAACATCAAGTTCGAATAATCAATACCATGAGTGCCGGTTTCATTTTTCCAAAACAATGGTATGTCACGGCTTAAATAGCTGATATCCCACAATGCGTCAAAACCATCATCTGTTATATTTGATGACGAAGGAAGAAAAGACCCTTGAAAAGACGGCGATGACCAATCTGTAGAAATATTAACATGAGTGTCCTGCCCAATTGGCAGGAAGCGTATAAATTGACCGCCTTGTATGGCGATGGTAATGTTGAATTCCGACTCCGAATTGGTAAATTCCGGAACAACTGCAAAAATGCCGTTTCTCATGGGAGCTCCGTTAAACCGTACCCTGTCCGAGATTACCATATCAGACGTATTCTGTCCCCTGCTTCCAGGCTGCAAAAACAACTCCTGGCTGTTCCAATGTGCCCTATCAATCCTTCTGATACCTTTTTGATTGGAAAGAGCAATTATTAATTCCGCCTGCTCAAAAAAAACCTCTTCGTTGGGTAATAATGCGGCTAGCGCCGATGCCGGATTAAAACTCCCGTCTAGGCTTAGTTGCCCGGAAAATAATGGTACAGAAAAAATCCCCCGTCTGCGTATCTCTGTTTCAAAACCTGCGGTGATAGTAAGCTGAGCAGGGGTAAGAATTAAGGTAAACGGCTGGCTTCTCCCGTACTCCAGAGTTCTGATGCCGGGAATTGCAATAAATGGGCCAGCCGTAACCAATTGGCTGCCCCAAGCTTCCATAATTTCCGCTTCGGCCTGATTTGCTGTCCAATTTCGCTCGTTAATCAAATTACGGATCATTAAAAGCGGAATTAATAGTAAGAGCAATATACCTACCAGCAGAAATATTTTTGATGTATAACCTTGAGTGATCTTTTTAAATGTAGACTGCTGATTTGCTTCCATAAACTCCTGCTCCAGGCAACTTATTAAACTATGGTATAAAAATTAGGAGATATAATCAATGCTCTGCCTGGCATGACGGTTAGGGGCCGGCGGACTGAAAGCCCGAAGAGAGACCTAAAATTCCGACTAATTTTTCTGCTTTTCGATATTTTTAAGTGTTTCCAAATCCAGCTTGGTTATTCTGTGAACATATTCGATAGAAGAACCTTCCGTAAATGCATTACGGGCAATTTCTTCCCGCTCTTCTTTACGGCCTTCTCTACGTCCTGCCTTGCGCTCGTAAGCCCTTTCGCTTTGGTAATCAAGACGGTTCTTCAACTCAGACATAAGCCGTACGCGTTCTAGTTCATCTTTGCTTATGCTTTTTAAGACCTCATTCGCCATGGCTATGCCCCCTTCTTTCTCTACTATCTCTCTTATTTTACCGGTTTTATCCCTATCCGTCAAATATTCAAAAAAATATGCCCATAATTCTGCCGCACTCATCTCTTTTATTGGTTTGTCTGCGATTTTTTTGACCTTACATAATTCAAGGGTGATAATTCGGGTTTTTCCGCCAAGCGATATTTTTTTTACCGGATCAAAGTATTTAAAACAATGGTACAATTCCTCATCTTCAAAAAAGCGTTCTTTGGCAAGAATTGCTATCTGGTAAGTCCGCTTTAAGTCATCATAATCCTTGCCGGTTCCGCTTATGTCCTGTCCGGTAAAGAGTATTCCAGAATAATATTCAAGGCGGAAAGGTTCATAGGATTTCGGATCAAGACTCATCTCGACATTAACCCGTTCATCGTTTTCCGTTTTACAACTAATATCAAAGCGGATTTTGCGATCTTTTAGGTTAGTGACAGGCGGTTCATTAACACAAAGGGTTATAATGGATACCGTTCTGCCGATAAGGGCAGAAATGAGTTTGGAGAGGGCTTCCTGCGAAGCAGGAATCTCCTTGGTAAATACTGCCTTAAATACATTGTCATAGCGGATGTCGATAGGGTCATCATTTTCGTTAAGTAATGTTTTCATTTTTTTGCCTCCTGCCCCTACTAAGGCACAGAATGGCGGTTTTGCTTGTATGAGCGGGGAAATTTCCGGAAATTTTTCTCACAGAGCTCACAAAGTAATGTAAACGTTTACATTTTTTATAGATTATACTTGGAATTTAGTGGAAAAGTGACTGTTCTAAATGTCCGTCTAGAATTTACGGCAAAAAAGCCCAAAACTTAGTAAATTATACCAAGGATGTTATAGTTTTGCAAGGCAAATTTATCAAATTTTTAGCAAAAATCTTACAAAAAAGTAGATTATTGTAATTTTTGCATTTCTCCGCGCTTCTGGAGTTTGTAGAAAAACCTTTCTGTTATATTTTATGTTTCCTTCTGTTTAGCTCATTCAAGCATTTACCCAGGTTATGAACCATACAATACAACTGCCATTGACCATTAACCTTTTCTTTACCACGTACCATAAAACT
>Ga0099364_10006820_pt1 | contig 16529 bp, 12 predicted proteins | sample TergutTh196P3_FD_73070 | JGI IMG/M metagenome (GOLD analysis project Ga0099364, IMG submission 73070) | Microcerotermes parvus P3 segment gut microbial communities from Pointe-Noire, Republic of the Congo - Th196 P3 | ecosystem: Host-associated > Arthropoda: Insects > Digestive system > Gut ... | reverse complement strand
GCAAAGCCCGATTAGGCCTTTTCTCGCTCAAATGCCTCTGTGTCTCGTCTGCCTTCGGAAGACAACCGACACAGGTAGCCGATTAAGTCGCAACTTATCGTGCGACTTAATACTATAAAACTCGATTCCCCATTTACCGGGTGAGGCTTGCAAACTCAGTTCTTGCCCCTTTCAACCTCTCAATCAATCCGCAAAGCTGTCAAAATACCCCTGCACCAAAACAATCGGCGTGCCTTTATCGCCCGAACCGCTTGTTAAGTCACACAAACTGCCGAGCAAATCGGTAAACCGTCTCGGAGTCGTCCCCTGTGAGTTTATATTCCCTGCCGATTCGGTCTTTTCGTTTCGGATAAAATCCTTAATCGCTGTTTCATCGTCATTAATATTATCCGCCAAATACTTGAGCTTAACCTCATTCGGCGTACCGACCAGCCCTTTAGTAAATCCGGGGGACACAACGGGGTCAGCCAACTCCCAAATCCCGCCGATAGGGTCTTTAAACGCGCCGTCGCCGTAAACCAAAACCTCTATATTCTTCCCTGTCATCTCATGCAAAACCGCACTCAGCTTTTCGGCAAACTCTTGCGAATCCCGCGGGAACAGCTTAATTGTATTATCGGTAGCAAGATTAGAGCCGAGCAACCCGTATTCGGGATGCCATCCGCTTCCGTCAACCGATGCATTGAGAATTTCATCCACTCCTATCACACATTCCGCGCCCGCCGCTTTAAGCAACCGCTTTGAACGATGCCGCGTGTGAATGTCGGAACATATTACGTTTTTGGTATATTTCAGTATTGCGCGCGGGTCATTCGCCATGATTATTTTCGCTTTATTGTCGGTAATTTCCTTGTAATACTCAATGTAATCTATTGCCGTAAAAGGGTGAACGGGATTACCGAAAATTTGCGCAAATTCCTCCGCGGTAAAAACATCGGTATATGGATTAACGCCTTTTTCGTCAAGAATGTCAAGGCTCACCAAAGGATTGCCGACTTCATCAGACGGATATGCCAATTGCAGATACAATCCATCGTCCGATGCCGCCATTGATATACCGCGCAGGATTGAGGAAAACCTGTTACGGCTCAAAATAGGGAGAGTTATACCTATTTTCCCCGACGGCATTTTATTTCTCACATCTGCGGCAATCTGTTCCAACGTCGCGTAATTACCTTGCGAACGCGCTAATATTGACTCGGTAACGCCGACTACATCACGGTCATTAAGCGTGAACCCCTCCTGCCTTGCGGCGGCTGTTACCGAATCGGCGACAACCTTCACCAAATCCATTCCCTGTTTAATTATCGGTGCGCATATCCCGCGCGAAACTGCCCCTACTCTTCTCATGTACTTTCTCCTTCCATATTTAAGGCTATTATTTCAAGCCCTCTTTCCAACGCTTGTTCGTAAATATAGTCACCCGCCGCTTGCTCGGGAGTCCCGCAGAAAAGCAACCTTCCGCAGTCTTCCAGCATATAGTCTGCCGCTCTTTTGATTAACACGTCTGTGTCCTTAGAAAAAACTCTGTTATCTTCGGCATCATAATCGATGTAAGTGAGAATTACATCGGTGCTGTTCTCGTGTACCTTGTGAAACCTGTCCCGCCAATTTGCGGTATAGGTATAGGGCTGGTTTTCATATGCGTACATGACATACAGCCGAATGTCGTTATAGCGCATAAGCCCTGTAACAATTTCGCCTCCCCAAAGCGGGAATCCGTAATTGCAGTTGGTATAAAACTCATCAACACCCCCCTCTCTGTGGAGAGCGGCAATTTTATTTAACATATTGTTTTTTATTATTTGGCAATCACGGCTGTCCTCATTGTACCCGAAAGGCAAAAGCGACACATCAATGCCGGATATTATACATCGGTTCTTCTTGTCTTTCACACTACCCCCCTATTCACGCGCCGTTAATATCTGCGCCTGTAATTCCTTTATGCTGTTTATTATACGCTCGGAGACTCTTCGGAGTTCCTTTCTGTCGCTGTCATCTGTAATATTTATTTCATCGGGTAAAATAACATCGCCTACAGCGAAATCGAGATTTTTTTTGTTGCCCCCGAGTCCGTACATAATGCAAACAGGAAGCACAGGTACACCGGCAGTTGCGGCAATAAGTGCCGCGCCTGACTTTGCCCTGCCTATTGTCCCGTCCTTTGAGCGTGTCCCCTCCGGGAAAATTACAAGAACCCGACCTTTTTTCAAATACTCTACCGAATCGTCAATAACCGACTTATCGCCCGCACCGCGTACAACGGGGAATGCCCCGCACATTCGTATAAGGCGGGCAAAGAAACGGTTCTTGCGGAACAACTCGTCCTTTGCCATGAACGAGAACCTGCCCTTGACAAAAGCGGCAATTGCGGGCGGGTCGATGTACCGCTGATGATTACAGGCGACAATATATCCGCCCGTAAGCCGTAAATTCGGGAGTTTATGCGGCAACTTCTCCTTATTATACAAAGTAACCTTGAATTTGAACCAAAAATACAACCGCACAAAATACCGCAAAAAATTATAAAAGAAATTACCTATTTTAATGACCATGCCGACCCACCTTGCACAAATCTCAAAGAGATTCTCGGCATGGTGGTTCGCCCTTTCTTTTTTTCAAGCTTCAATATGCCTTTCTTTAATGCGCGTACCTTTCATTAATAATCCGCATTACCGCTTCGACGGATTCTTCAAAAGTGTTCCCCGTTGTATCCGCCACAATCGCATCGTCCGCCTGTCTGAGCGGCGCGTGTTCCCTGTGGGAGTCATCATAGTCCCGCTTGACTAAATCGGCGAGGACTTTTTCAAATTCCACATCCGCGCCTTTTGCGATCAACTCGTCATAACGACGCTTAGCACGTTCACGTGGCGCGGCAGTGAGAAATATTTTTATATCGGCATTCGGCAAAACTACCGTTCCTATGTCGCGCCCGTCCATGACTACCGAATTTTCACGCGCGAATGAGCGTTGCAACTCAAGCAGGAATGCTCTTACCTCGGCTCTTGCCGAAATTGCCGATGCGAGCATTGACGCTTCGGGCGTACGGATTTTATCGGTATAGTCAACCCCGCCCGCAAACACACGCTGCACCCCGTCCGCGAATTTCAGGCTTATGTTCGAGCTGCGGATTCTTTCCTCCAACCGAGTCGAATTGCCCTCAAAGCCTTTGCAATACACGCCGAGTGCGCGGTACAAAGCCCCGGTATCAACGTAAATGAACCCCAAGCGGGCGGCACATTTTTGCGATATGGTGCTCTTTCCGGAACCTACCGGGCCGTCAATAGCTATTGAAATATTTTTATCTTTTTTAATCATAACAAAGACCATGCCTTTCCGACACCAACGAGTCGTGAAGATTCGCCGTGTCTAACAGCTTGCTCGAAGCGGAGCTCCGACCCGCTGTTTTTCTTCAAACTACACCTCACAATAATAAATTTAACATAATATTGACAAATTGTCAATAACAGTTTATAATATAATAATGAAAGAATTAAAAACAATACACGTCTTCTCCGACGGAGCTTGTTCGGGCAACCCCGGGCCGGGCGGTTGGGGTGCAATTTTGCGCTTTGGGGACATGGAATCCGAAATTTGCGGCGGCGAACCGCACACTACCAACAACCGAATGGAGTTGACCGGAGTAATAGAAGCACTGTCGCGGCTTAAATACCCCTGTAAAGTCATTGTCCAAACCGATTCGCGCTATGTCGTGGACGGGATTACAAAAGGCTGGGCAAAATCGTGGAAACGTAATAATTGGGTAAAAAGCGACAAAAAGCCCGCTCTTAATCCGGATTTGTGGGAAAAGCTTTTGACACTCTGTGAAACTCATCAAGTCAGCTTCAACTGGATTAAGGGGCATTCGGGTCATCCCGAAAATGAACGCTGTGACAAATTGGCGGTTGCGGCGCGGGAAAAATTTTAGGAGTTCCGATGATTTATAACAAGCTTAATATAAAAACTCCCTGCTACGTTATCGACAAAGCGAAGCTTATACGCAACTTAGAAATTCTGAACAGTGTTGAACGGAGGACAGGCTGTAGGATTCTGTTGGCGCAGAAAGCCTTTTCAATGTACAGCCTGTACCCCTTAATAGGGGAGTATATTTCGGGAACAGCCGCAAGCGGATTGCACGAGGCACGCTTAGGCAATGAATATATGGCGAAGGAAAATCATGTGTTCTCCCCTGCCTACACCAAAAGCGACTTCGCCGAACTGTTAAAAATATGCAGTCATTTGGTCTTTAATTCATACGGACAATTTAAGAAATACCAAAACGACATACAAAACTCCGAAACAAGTCCAAAGCCGTCAATCGGGTTGCGAATAAACCCCGAATACTCAACTCAAAATCATGCAATATACGACCCCTGCGCACCGTTTTCGCGCTTGGGTGCGACATTGGAAAGTATACAAGGCATGGACTTATCGGGAATCAGCGGATTGCATTTTCACACTCTGTGTCAGCAAAATGCGGATGCACTTGCGGCAACCCTTGATGCTGTAATCGAAAAGTTCGGCTGTATTTTCCCGCAATTAAGCTGGATTAACTTTGGGGGAGGACACCATATTACACGCGAAGACTATGACATAGCTCTGCTCGAAACGTGCATTAAACGGCTTCAAAACGACTACGGGCTTGATGTTTATCTTGAACCCGGGGAGGCTGTCGCTCTTAATGCAGGTGTGCTTGTTACAGAAGTTATGAGCATAATTAATAACGGCATGGACATTGCAATACTTGATGCTTCCGCCGCTTGTCATATGCCGGATGTGCTTGAAATGCCCTACCGCCCCGAAATATCAGGCGCGGGCGGAGAAAATGAAAAAGAGTATAAATACCGTCTTGGCGGGAATACCTGCCTTGCGGGTGATATAATCGGAGATTTCGCGTTCGATTCCCCGCTCACTGAAGGAGAACGCTTAGTCTTTACAGATATGGCGATTTATACCATGGTTAAAAATAACACCTTTAACGGAATGCCCCTGCCGAGTATAGCAATCCTGCATGGGAATAACAAGATAGAAACAATAAAGGAATTCGGCTATGAAGACTTTAAGTCCAGACTCTAAAACTTTTCCCGAAACAAGTCGCAAAAATCCGGAATTTAAAACTTTTCCCGAAATAGTCATCGCCGAAAATGCGGGATTTTGTTCCGGTGTAAAGCGGGCAATAGACATCGCAGTGTCTGCCGCGGCAAAGCACGGAAAAGCTTACACTATAGGAAGATTGGTTCATAATAATGATGCAATTCGGCTTCTTGAAGGCAAAAACGTGTTCGCATTAGAAGATAATGACAACTTTGAGGATTACGCGCTTTCTGTTCCGAAAGATGCCGCTTTGGTAATTCGCAGTCACGGAATAGGGAAAGAGGCATATAATAAATTGTCGGAGCGTATCTCGAACGGCACTTGTTATGACGCAACCTGCCCCTATGTAAAAAAAATCCACGCTATTGCAGAGAGCTGTTCGGAATCTGACAGTGAAAATCCGACAATAATTATTGCGGGCGATAAATCTCACCCCGAAGTAAAAGGAATAATTGCCCATATTTCCGAAAAAAATAAGTGCGAAAAAAATCATTTTACTGTAAATTCACCCGATGAATTAAAGGCGTTGTTAAGTATTAACAAAGATTTTCGTCAAAATGCACTAATTTTTATTGCGCAAACCACCTTCCTTGAGTACAATTGGCGAGAATGTATAAAAATTTTAAAAAAAGGCTGTACAAATGCAAAAATATTTGATACAATATGTAAAGCGACAGTTAAACGCCAAAATCAGGCACGCGAAATTTCACGAAAAATTTCCGAATCTGAGGGCATAATGATAGTAATCGGCAGCAAACAAAGTAGTAACTCGGTAAAGCTGTATGAAATATGCCGCGATAATTGTGAAAATACTTTTTTTATAGAAAACGCCAATAGTTTAGACGTTAAAGACATGATTGGGCAAACCCGTGTTATCGGTAAAATAGGAATTACTGCGGGGGCAAGCGTCCCTGCGGAAATAATCAAGGAGGTTCACGATATTATGAACGCAGAAATCAAGACCATGGGGGAATTTGGCACCGAACTAAACAATGAAGCGGATGAAGCCGCTTTGGAAGCTGAAATCGACTTTATGGCGGAGGTTGACAAAACCTTCCAAAAAATATACACAGGAAAGAGAGTCAAAGCTTATGTAATGAGCATCAACAACAATGAAGTCGTTGTTGATTTGGGTGTTAAGCAGTCCGGGTACATACCCTCGGACGAGATAGGCGATGCCGAGCTCAAAATGGGTGACGAAATCGAATGTATTGTCACTAAAGTAAACGATGCGGAGGGGTTTGTCCACCTCTCAAAAAAACGAGTTGACTCTGAATTGGGATATGAAAAATTGTTGGCTGCGTTTGAAATGGGTGCAATTTTGCAGGGTAATGTGGAATCTGTCGTAAACGGCGGTTTAATTGTTGCGTTTGAAGGGCAGAGAGTTTTTGTACCCGCATCACAAAGCGGCATCCCTCGAAGTGGCAAATTAGAAGTGTTGCTTAGGCAAAAGGTTAAGTTCAAGGTTATTGAAGTTGATGAACAGCGTAAGCGACTTGTAGGTTCGATAAGAGCCGCAAGCCGTGTCGAAAGTGATGCATTGAAAGAAAAGTTTTGGAAAGAAATCGAAGTGGGCAAGACTTATGTCGGCGAAGTAAAATCAATCGAGAGCTTTGGTGTCTTTGTTGACCTCGGCGGAGTTGACGGAATGGTGCATCTGTCAGAACTCACATGGACACGGGTAAAACATCCGAGCGATGCGGTTAAAGTAGGCGATAAATTAGAAGTTGCCGTTAAAAGCTACGACCCCGATAAAAGGCGAGTATCGCTGACAGCTAAAAAAACAGAAGACAATCCGTGGACAAAGTTTATCAGCGAGTACAGCGTGGGTCAAACCATATCCGTTACAGTTGTTAATATAACTCCTTTCGGTGCGTTTGCGCAGATTGTCGAGGGAATTGACGGGTTGATTCACATTTCGCAGATTTCCCGCGAGAGAATCAACAATGTAAGCGATGCGTTAAGTCCGGGTCAGGTAGTCGATGTGCAAATCACAGAGATTAATGCCGATTATGAGCGTGTCGGCCTTTCAATAAAGGCATTGCTTGAGCCGGAAGAAGAACCCGAAGAGAGCCTTGAGGAAAAAATCACGGAAAACCTTGAAGAAGGCTCACCCGAAAATGTTTCCGAAGAAGCTTCACAATCGGAAGAGGTTGTAGCGGATGTGTCCGAGGAAAATGTCTCCTAAATAAAATTTTTATAAAAATAATAAGCGGCGAATTTGTTGAAAGTTCGCTGCTTATTATTTTATTATTATTTATGTATCGGGGGCAGATTAAGCCCCCTTGATTGCACTATCGCTTCCTACGGGTAGTTGTCGCCGCTATTGCCAATGAGCCAAGTGCAAGTGCGCCGAAAGTCACTATTTCAACTGAACCTGTGCTGGGGTTGTTGTCGGTTCTTCCTGCCGCTGTTGTCGTTGCGGCAATTGTTGTTGCTCCGCCTGTTGTAGTGGTTTGAGGAGCGGTAGTCGTCATTATCTCGCTCGTTGTTTCTTCGCCGGTTGTTACTTCCGCCGTTGCCGCATTTACGTCTCCCGTTTCTTCCGCCCCCGTCTCCTCACCGGTCACTTCATTTATATCACCGTGGACTTGACCTTGCCCTTGCCCGGTAATCCCGTCTACAATATCCTCTGCGCCGTTAAGCACGCCTTCAGCGGCATTGCCTACGCCGTCGACTACATCGCCGACTGCTCCGCCAATTGCGCCGGCAGCAGATGCGGCTGTACCGAATATCGTGAAAGTCGCGAAGGCTCCTATTAAACCGGAAATAAACTTATTCATCTCAGTTATTCTCCCTTAACTCTACCAATTATGACAGGTCAGCAAACGCAAAAACCTATCGTTTTTATTATCTCTAATGTTGAAAGTATTATTAGTTGAAATTTTTTCGATAAACACTAAATAATGGAAATGTCTATACTGTAGGTGAACTCGGCAGTCTTAATTAAATCGCGCCATTCATCCTCTGCTTTTATCCACATGGCATAATCGTAATGCTTTACCACATCTTCCAAATTAAATAAATCGCCGCCTACACTTTGTACCGTGTCTACAGTGCTTGTAATTTTTGACTGAACCTGCTCTTCCACTAAAGCCTTTACTTTGTCGGCATTGATTCCGGGCTCGGTTAAAATGCGGTTGCCGGATTTATCGACTACTGCTCGAACGACTATATGAAACGCTAAAACTCCGTCTTTCTCAAAGCTTTCAAAAATCGGCACTATTTTGGGTTTAACTCCAAAAAGTTCAATTGAAATAACTTCATTATTATAATTAAGCTCAACGCTCGACATTTTTATATCTTTACAAAGCAAAGCCAGCCCCGCACATTGCTCGGAATCCATAAAAGTGACAAGACTTCCGTCTATTAACAACGCGCCTCCGTCTGCAATAACTCTCGGATTTGACTCGCCCGGTTTACCGCCGTCACTGCCCCCTCCACTGTCGCCGCCTTCTTCGCCGCCTTGTTCACTACTTGACTCATCTGCCGCCGCTTGAGCCCCGCCCCCTGCGGAATCGGATTCGCCTGTCTCTAATATTTTAACCATCGGGATAAAATTCGCGCCGCTTTTTCCGTAGGCGAACATAAGACTTCTGTATATAGTGCAATAAGTGGGATAAATTCCCGTATCGTTGGCGTTTTCCAATATAAGGAGGAGCTTATTTTTATCGGTATACTCGTCTTTATAGGTCAGCGAAAGGAGCTCCTCAGCAGTCCCGTAAACACCCGCCACATATGCCGTGGAGTGATTGTTGAAGTAAGTCAGATAGTCTTGGATTACTTTTACGGAATTGTTTTTCAAAACCCCCTCACCCAAGAATAACACCTGATTATGGGCGAAAAAGAACTCCTTGCCAATGCTTGTTCGCGCCTGCCTCATTGCCGAATATATATTCGCACCCTTACCTGTGACAGTCTTGAGGTCGTTTTCGGTCTTCCCTCCATCGGAGGATTTACCCATGGAAAACTGCGCCGACACAGTGTAAACACCGTCATCGTAATCAACACCCACTAATTGAACCATTATCCTCTGTTCAAGGCGGATATAAGGAGTGTAAACATTGCACCCGCTCAAAAAAGCCGTTAATAAAACAAGGCTGAGCGTTATCTTTATTATCGAAACTACTTTTTTCACGCTTATGACCCTTGCCCCTTCTGCGTATTCTTTTTAAACATTTTTACCCTTGTCCTTTTTGCGTATTCTTTTTAAACACTTTTACCCTTGTCCTTTTTGCGTATTCTTTTTAAACACTTTTACCCTTGACCTTTTTGCGTATTCTTTTTAAACACTAATGCTGCGGCGGGTAAAATAAACGCCGCCGTTATCATTGGCACACCGTAAAAGATGCTCATTCCGCTATTGTTATTAAACCATTGCTCCCGCCCCAATAATAAGCGGACTAAAGCCGCCGTTGCGACAAGCAAGATTGCCGCCGTTATTTTTGCGGCGCGTATTCTTTTTATTTGCCCGCCCCCTCCATTGTCTTTCTGCTTATCCCTGCTGTGTACTGCGAAAAGCTCAAACAAAATAACTCTTACACAAATAAAAACGAGAATAATTTTAAATATTCCGCCGAGAATTGTTGCTGTTGCGAAAACCCCGTCCATCCGTTCAATGATATTAAAATCCGCAAACGACGAAATAGTGTACATTGGATAGAGAACGCTTCCCAAAAACCGCCCGAACACCGCGTTGTACAAGAAATTCAGCCATAGTCCCACTATAATCACAATCGGGAAATAATAAAACAATACGCTCTTGTAGCTTTGTCCGCGAACCTTGCCTTGAACGTCCTGCGCGTCCTCAGAACGCACAAACCCGCTTAATACTGCAAAGAAAAACAGTTCATCGTTTTTAACGGCATCATTGAGCGAACCCCAAAACATTCCGCCGTTATCATTGCCGCCGAACATTGCTAAGGGCGAATGAATACGGATAATATCAACATTTTTCCATATAAAAACAGACACCAACGCTATTACCAAAAGATACAGCGTCAATGCAACGGGGGCGACCCGTGCAGCGGATTGTACTCCTTTGTTCATGCTGTATAACGCGCTTAAAAAAACAACAGTTGTAAAAAAAATCGGCGCGAGATAAGGCATTATTGTTTTTGTAATTGCATATTCAAGCTGAACGGCTGTCAAAAGCGCGGCAAAAAGCAAACGGAACACTATTACAGAGCCGACAATCCATTTTACAGCACCGAAATTGCTTTGGAGTACGCCGTCTTGATTCCTTGCCGTAAATACAATCAGGGGCAGATAAATCAAAAGCAACAGCCCGCTTGTAATAAGCAACGATGCAAATTTCGTCATTGAATGCTCCGACATATCGGGCAAACCGCTGCTCATGCTGAAAAGCGCACTGACAATCAAAAGCGCGGCTAACTGAAAATGACTAATCTTAATCTTCAAGCCTGCAACCCCTCCTTTCAACTTTCAATCAGCTCAACCCCCGTCAACTCATTTATACCTACATCATAATCCGCCAATTTGCGCCAGTCCTGCCTTATGAAATAGTCGCGCATAGCTTTTAAGGTAAACGGCGTAAGCGGTGCCATATAGGGGACTCCGTAGGCAGACATTGCGCAAACCTTAAACAAGACAACGATACCAAGAGCGGTAATCCCGAACAGACCGAAGAATCCGCCCGCCAATATAAACGCAAACCGCAGAATTGCGATTGAAGGGTACAAATCGGGTACGATAAAGCTCGTAATTGCCGAAAGAGCAACAATTAAGACTATAGGGGCGGAAATCAAGCCGACATTTACCACTATGTCCCCCAATACTAAACCGCCTATAATGCTGACTGCGTGACCGACTACCGATGGCAAGCGCAACCCCGCCTCCCTCATTATCTCGTAAATCAAGATGACTATTATACATTCGCTCAAAATAGTAAACGGAGTTTTTTGTTCGGCACTTATTATATTAAAAAGAATTGTCGGCGGGAAAAGCTCCGGGTTAAAATTAGATACTGCCACAAAAAATCCGGGCAAAAGCACAGTTAAAATGAACGCGATATATTTCAGCCAACGTGTAAAAGTCGTAAAAACAGTCAGCCCGGAATAATCGTCCATTGTTTGGAAATGCTCGCTGAACAATAGCGGCAGGTACATTGCGTAAGGCGTTCCGTCTACTATTATTCCTATTCTCCCATCGTAGAGCTTTGCCGCAAAGTTGTCGGGTCGGTCAGTGCTGCCCACTTGGGTAAACACTGAGTTGCCTTTATCTTGCAAAAACGGCTCAATATACCCGCTTTCGAGAATCATTTCAACCGGGATTTTCTCGAGCCGCTCCTCAACTTGCTTGAGCATTTGGGGCTCGGCTTTATCGCTGAGATAACACAGCGATACATCGGTTTGACTTCTTTGCCCCAACGTCAAGGTTTTGACTACAAAAGTGGGGGACTTAATTCTGCGGCGGACAAGGCTTATATTCGTCCGCAAATTCTCGGTGAATCCCTCGCATGAGCCGCGCATATTCGTATGAATAAGCGGACGTTCAACCGAACGAGTGTTCCAGCCTTGAACCGCAATTGCAACGCCGTAGTCAATTCCGTCTGCCAATATTACGGCGAATCCCGACATAAAAAACCGTATCAGCTCCTTGTAAGTTGAGATATGGTTTTGCTCAACCGCGACAAGAAGCTCTGACTGCATCTTCTGCATCAGTTCATCCGGCTTTAAACTGTTTTCCAATCCGCTTTCAAAAAGCCTCATCGGGTTATATATCAACCCCGCGATTGTCTGTGTGTTCACCATGCCCTCGCAGGCGATTACACAAATGTTACAGCCGGCAACATTGGCGTACTTGATTATCAAGTCGCTTGTATTTTCTAATATGGAACGGACATTCACGGTATTTGACACTAAGTCCGTTGATAACTTATTGTTTAATTCTGCAATTTCTTTCATTTCGGTATTATAATTCCCAAACAGGTTAAAATAATACCGTTGAAAATTTTTTTGAAAGCAAATCCGCGTGAATACAGAAAATTAAACTTTCAACAGCACGTTTGTGCAGAAGGGGATGGTTAAGATTGGAAATTAATCTACGTAGATGGGAAAACGAATTTTTATGGCACGTTTGTGCAGGAAGGGGATGGCTAAGATTGGAAATTAATCTACGTAGATGGGAAAACGAATTTTTATGGCACGTTTGTGCAGGAAGGGGATGGTAAAAAATGTTTAGCTTAGTTTTAAGAACTTTAGTTTTATATCTTTTTGTAATTTTGGCAGTCAGGTTAATGGGGAAAAAACAACTCAGCGAGTTACAACCCTCCGAGCTTGTTACTACTATTATAATTTCCAATATAGTTACCGTATCGCTTGAGGAATCCAATATTCCGCTTTTGGCGGGAATTATACCTATTATGTTTATAGTGTGTATTGATGTGTTAATCACCGGGGTTAATCTCAAAAGCAACCAAATGCGCAAAATTACAACAGGTTCACCCAACGTGATTATTTCAAACGGGACTATTGACCAACAAGCGATGCGCAACCTGCGTTATACAATCGACGATATAATGGAATCCATGCGTGAAGCATCCATTTTTGACATTTCCGAAATACAATTTGCCATTGTGGAAAACACAGGGAAAATAAGCTTCCTCCAAAAGGCAGACTCGCAACAAGCCTGCGACCCGCAGGCGTTGATTATCAAAGACGGGCAAATAGATGCAGACGGACTAAACCAAAGCGGGCAAGATGAAAAATGGCTCAACATGATTTTGAATGAAAAGCAGATTTCGGTTAAAGACGTATTTTTGCTGTCCGCCGATAAAAACGGAACTTATAATTTTGTCGCGAAACAGAAAAAACCACCGCTATAGTCAAGCGGTGGTTTTTTAGGGTTAAGCTATCTCGTTGGCTTATTGAGTTTAAACCGCAGCAGACGGAGGCAATGCAATGCTCTCGCCGTCTATAACGCTGCTCATACCTACGATATACTTCAGCACTTCTAATACGCAGAAGATATTGGGTTCGGGTTCTTCCTGCGAGTTTGCGTTATCGCTGAGTGTAGCTACGCGTCTTGCCTCGGCGGCAGTGATAATAACATTTCCTTCCGAATCGGTTCTTCCGTCGGTTATCGTGCTGTTCATGCCAACGATAAATTTAAGGATTTCAAGCACATCGAAAATGTCAGCCACAGGGTTTCCGTCCTCGTCCACTTCGCCTCTTACAGAGCCGAGTGCGGCAAATTCCTGCTTAGGGTTGCAATTTATGCAACTGAACTTTCTGCACTTCGCGCCGCTTTCACTTGTGCAAACATAGCAAATGCTGCAAAGCGGGTCAGCACAGAATGCTATACCGTGCTTATCATTGGTGTCGCCTTGGAAACATTGAGCGCAACCGCATAAACCGCAGAAATCCTCACAAGTGCATCCTGCACAGTCGTCACAATTTTCTTTGAGGCAACCGTTGCAGTCTTCACAGCGTTCATCATCAAAGCACAATGTGAAAGTAACAGTGAAAGAGAGAATGTCATCGGCAAGCTTTTCCTCGTTCGCCAAAAGCACATTAGCGTTGTTAGAACCCGACCTTGTTTCTAAAGCGAGGGGGCTGTCGCCGCCTGTTTGCAGGAGTTGATGCGGTTTCCACCATGCGTTCCATACAGGTGCGGAAACAAATCCGGCATGACCGTCACGAGGACACCAGAAATCGTTAGGTGTACATCCGTTGGGAACCCCTGTCATGCAAGTGTCTCCCAGACACTCGGCATCATCATCACGCGCCACAAACCACGGGAGCATATAGTGGTCGATCAAATCAACCACAGTGTCGTTGACCTTAATTTCGTTAAAAGTTACGCCGACTTCCCTGAACGGACCGTCAACATCGCGGTTCGCATTACCCGGATTAATAAGCTCATCTTGACCGCCCATTTTTGTACCTTTTTGTGCAATCTTCAAGTCGGTAATCATATCAAGAATACAGCACATATCATCGCAGTCTTCGTGTCGTCTCTTGACATCTACCGTAAGAGTATAAGTCTTGTCTTGGTCGTCCTTTGCAATTCTGAGTACATCACTGTCCTGATAAAGACCCCAACCCGTTTCAGTTCCGAATGCGCCGCCACTGAGCCAAATAGGTCTTGTTTGGAGAACGACATCTACACAACCGTTACAGTCGAGCTGATTACAAGTCGGGCAAGCATCGGGGTCAAAGCAAATCTCGCAACCCGATTGCTGACAATCAGTGAGTGCCACGTCGCATTTGGCGTGAGCGCATACCGTGCCGCAGACTGCGTTTGCCGCCCACGTATGAGATTGGCAGAAGCAAGTCGGGCAAATTGCATTGCCGCAAGTTCCGTCATCGCAAGTTCCGGCACCGTCAAGGCTTATTGTGAATTCAATGGTGATTTTGTTTGTTGAAGCGGGAATGTTCAACCCTGTTCCGCCCCATACGTCCTCTGTTGTAACGCCTGTGACAGCTTTGGGTTCGCCCCATGCGTTCCAAAACTGTACATCGGCATATCCCGCCAAATCATTGTCGGTTGCAACAAGGGGGAGGTTCAAAACATCTTCCAAACCGAGATTGTTAAGTCCCGCATTTGCCGTAATTTTTGTAACAGAGATTGTTGCATCGCCAAACGCCGCAGGTGCTGTTACAGCCGTTCCTTTTTCGTCACCGTCATCTCCCCATGAAGTTCCGGGAGCACGCAGTGCAAAATTCACGAATTGCTGTAGTGTTCCGGGGAAAGTTACTTCCGCGGAGTATGCGCCGTCGTCTTTAATCATAACGGCAGGGCCTTTGAAAATTGTTCCGCTTCCTGTTGCGTTTCTCGCCATAAGTCTTACAGGGAGTGAACCGGCGGGAACGCAAGCACGATTTTCACATTCAGTCGAGTCACATACGTCACAAGTAGCGGGAGGCTGATAATTTCCGCCGCCTACAATGCCCGTAACGGTAAAGTTGACTGTGATTGTAGCGGTTCCGGTCGGGAATACTACTCCCGGTGCGGTATTGTGAACCCAACCGTTTTGCTCAGTCCCGCCGTCTGTGAACGCGGTATCAAGACCGCCTCCTGGAGCTACAATACGGTTATTGGGTTCGTGGTAAGTGTTCCACAATTGAACGTCAACATAATTCAAGAACGGGTTTGTAGATGCTGTTCCCCATGAGGATACAAGCTCAAGCTCTTCATTGTTCTGCAAACCGATAGTTGCGGTCGCACCCGTAACGGTAACAGAGTCAATTGTGATTACCGCATCTTTGTAATTTTCATGAGCTTCCTCTGCATCGCCCTTGTTATCCCATTGGTTACCGGATGCGCCCGGAGTCGAACTCTCGGAGCGGATTGCGATTCCTGTGAACGCCCTGCCGCCCAAAGTAGATGAGGGTGCAGTAATGGTAATAGTTCCGGGGCCGTTTTGCTCAATGTTTACAGTTTCGCCTTTGAGAAGTCTTTCAGCCCCTGTGCTTCCATCGCCATCGGGGTCAGATTCCCAAGCGGTTCTCGCCATAAGCTGAACTTCAAGGCCATCGGACTGAGTTGTGGTGATTTCCCATTTTGCATAGAAAGTTCTATCTCCTACTGCAAGGACGGGGAATACTACTGCATCTCCTGTGCCTTCCGCATTAACGAACCAACCTAAAAACTCGTAGCCGCTTCTTGTCGGCGCAGGAGTAGGTGCAGCGATATTATCGCCGTGGTTTATTACTGTTTCTACTGCTGGCGGAGTACCAATGTAGTTCAAATCCCATGTCACGGAATATTGCGCAACCCATTTTGCGAAATATTCCTTTGCCTCGGTCGCGACTAAACCTGTAAATTCTACTGCTGTGCCTGCTCCTTCGGCATTGTCGAACCAACCCGCAAAAACAAATCCTTCTCTTGTGGGTTCAGAGGGCAAGCTAATCTCCGCATATTCCGCAACATCGACTACGAGAGAGTCAGGCGAACCGGAATAGTTATAATTCCATGTTATTGGGTATAAAGTCACGCTTTCGTCTACCCAGTTAGCAGTAAAAGTAACTGCAGCGGTAACGATTGTATTCGCGTCTACAGGTGTACCGTCAGTAGTCCAACCTGTTAAATTGAATCCCGCGCGTGTTACTTCGGGGAATTCGCCTACCGCACTTCCATGTTCTACACTTCTTGTACCCTCGGACGGGGTGACAAGTGTACCTTCGCCGGGGTTAAACGTCACTACATAGGTTTTAATTTCCCATTTCGCAAAGTATTCTACCGACTCGGTCGCGACTAAATCGGTAAAGTCTACCGCTGTGCCTGTTCCCGCGGCATTGTCGAACCAACCCAAGAAGTTGTAACCTGTTCTTTCTACAACTTCGGGCGGGACTACAGCTGCACCATCGGCAACAGAAGTTGAAGTCGCGGGGATTTCCGAATGGTTAAGATTCCATTTTATGTCATGATTTTCGGGTGCTACATCGCCGTCAATTGTGACAGTAAAGTCA
>Ga0099364_10006819_pt1 | contig 16530 bp, 14 predicted proteins | sample TergutTh196P3_FD_73070 | JGI IMG/M metagenome (GOLD analysis project Ga0099364, IMG submission 73070) | Microcerotermes parvus P3 segment gut microbial communities from Pointe-Noire, Republic of the Congo - Th196 P3 | ecosystem: Host-associated > Arthropoda: Insects > Digestive system > Gut ... | reverse complement strand
AAGTTCTTACGGTTATATTGGTTTTCTTTTGAAAAAGAAAACCGCCTAAGAAAACTTAGTTATAAAAATCAATCCAGAGTGAATCCGACTTGATTTTTGCAAGATAGTATGATACAATAGGGGTAAGAAGAGATCTTTGGAGGTAGACAGTGGGCTACTTTTATGGAGCGGGTATCCGCCGAAATTATATAAATAATATCATGAGAGAGAATAAAAGGAGAAAAGTAAATAGTGGAAAACGATAAACAGAGAATGCAAAGAATGCAGAGGTTACGCGAGGAGCGATTAAAACAGGTTGCCAAAAAGCGCGAGATGAAAGAGGCTGGCGTGGCAACAAACGGCAACGGCAAGAACGCTCGCGGAGCGGCCCATGGCATGCCTAAAAAGGACCGTTACCAGCAACTGAAGCAACAAAACGAGCAGGCCCGAGTGCGCAACGAGGAGCGTCGTCGGATGCTCGGCGTATCTAGCCGCGCCGGCGAGGTAACCCGCGCGCAACGGATGAAGTCGCAAGACGTGGTGGCGCAAGCCAGCCAGCATCATATTGGTGTGCCGGTCAATAAATCGCGTTATAATGGCACGAACGGGCGGCAGCTAGAGCCGAGGTTCGCCAAAAACGTGCCGCGAGACCCAGATGCGGTAAGAATTGTGCCGCTGGGCGGTCACGGCGAAATCGGCATCGGTAAAAACATGACCATGATTGAGTACAAAGACGAAATTATTATTATTGACATGGGAGTGCTGTTTGCCAACGACGATTACCCGGGTGTTAACTACTTGACTGCCAGCACCAAATATCTAGAGGACAAAATGGACAAGGTGAAGGCGATTTTGTTTACCCACGCCCACTTGGACCACATCGGCGGCACACGGCATATTTTGCCGCGGTTTAATCCGATGACGCCGGTTTATGCGACCGAGTTTACAATAAATATGATCAAAAAGCAAATGAGCGAACTGCCGGAGCCGCCAGACACTAACTACCAGATTGTGGATCCGTTTGCGCATAAAGAGATTAAGTTGTCGCAGAACCTCTCGGTGGAGTTTGTGCATGTGCTGCACTCTATTCCAGGGTCGGCGGCGCTGGTAATCCGCACACCGAATGGGGTGGTTTTATACATGGGCGACTGGCGGTTTGAAAACAACCCGGTGGCCAAACAGTTTGACATGCCACGGCTGGAAGAAATCGCCAAGACCGAGAAAATCGCGCTGATGGTAAACGAGAGCACTAACATTGACAGTCCGGGCACGCATCCTTTTTCGGAGTTTGATATTGCCGAGAACATGGGCCGCGCGATGGACCGCGCCAACGGACGCTTGATTATTTCCTGCTTCTCGTCTCAAGTCGTGCGCATGCAATTGATTCTGGACGAGGCGGTAAAACGCGGCAAAAAGGTGGCGTTTGCCGGATTCTCTATGATCAATAACGTGGAGGTGGCGCTGCGCAGCCGTCAGATCAGGGTGCCAAAAGACACCGTGATGAAGATGGAGGACATCGTCAAAATCCCGGAAGAAAAATCGGTGATTGTTTGCACTGGTTCGCAAGGCGAATTAAATGCGGTGTTAAACCGGATGGTCTCGGGCGAGCATAAGCATATTAAGATTAAGCCGACCGACACAATTATCTTTAGCAGTAACCCGATTCCGGGTAACGAGCCGCACGTAACAGCGACAGTTTCGGGGTTGATGCGCGAAGGGGCCGAGGTAATCCAAAACGGCAAGGGGCACATCCATGGCTTGGGGCCGCTGCACATCTCGGGCCACGCCTACTTTGACGACCACGTTAAATTGGTGCAGACGCTGAAACCGCTAAATTACCTGCCGAATCACGGCGAGTTCTATATGCTGGAGCACAATGCCGAGATGGCAGAAAACATTTGCGGCATTCCGCACGACCGGATTCTGGTAGTTGACGACGGCGATATCGTGGAGTTAGACAAAAACCAGCGAATGAAAAAGGCCGGCCGAATGCCAGTGGCTTCGGAATTGTGGGACGACGCTGGGCATATCGTGAGCGAGGCTGTAGTCAAAGACCGGATTCACATCTCTACCGAGGGTATTTTTGTGGTGGTCTTGACCTTTTCGCGCAAGACCGGCAAGCTGATCAAGTCGCCAGATGTGATTAGCCGCGCCTTTATTTATATTGACGACTCAGAGGAGCTGATTGGTAAAGTGCGGCACTATATCCGGACCAAGACCGAAAAAGGCGTTAATATGAACAAGTTGGACGCGCTGAAAACCGAGCTAAAAGAAGACGTTTCGCACATTTTGTTTGACGCGACCGGCCGCACGCCGATTGTGTTAATTGCGACGAATTATATTTAGCCCATTTTTTTGGGGGGCAAAAGCCCATAGCCCCCTTGGTTGATTCGGACTTGCGGGCTTTTGCCCCCACATACATTTAGTAGCCTAATAGTATGGTGCGGTGGGAGGCGAAGAAATAGGCTAGTGCGGTCTGACCGTGGAAAGCAAAAATACCCGAGCCTGACTCGTATTCCGCCTCGCTGCCTCGCAACCACCACGGTTGTGTTGCCACGATAGAACGAGTGCGGTCGTCGTTCCAGCCTAAGCGATCAAATACATCGGCAGTTGGGGTGCTGACTAGTTCTGATGTGCCTGAGCCAAAGAACAGAGTGTTCTGTGCGAGACCACCGTTAGATATAGACATATTATTCGTCACGCCGAGTTGGAGGGTTAAGATTGCTGGGTCGCTAGCCACTCAAGGTAGGCGGTAGAAAAGTTGCCGATATCGCCGTCTAGGACGCGCTCGGCGTCGGTTTCTTCGTATTTGGTGCGAGTGTCTTTGACGAGCGTGTAGGGGTGCAAGACGTAATTGCGGATTTGGCTACCCCAGTCGGCGGATTTGCCGGCGCGAAGCGAGTTGAGGTTCTCGGCGTGCTGTTCTTGTCTGAGCTGCTCTAGCCGGGCGGCGAGAATCTTAAAGGCGAGCTCTTTGTTCTTGAGTTGCGAGCGCTCGTTTTGGATGGCGACGACGGTATTGGTGGGGAGGTGGGTGAGGCGGACGGCGCTGTCGGTCGTGTTGACGGATTGGCCGCCTTTGCCGCCGGAGCGGTAAATATCTACCCGAACGTCTTTGGGGTCAATTAGGGTTTCAGGGCTTTCTATAATTGGCAAGACTTCAACCAAGGCAAAGCTGGTTTGGCGCAGGTTGTCGGCGTTAAATGGGGAGAGGCGGACCAGCCGGTGCGTGCCGTGGTCGCTTTTGAGTTGGCCGTAAGCATAATCGCCAGCGACGTCTAGAACGCTGGTTTTGACGCCGGCTTCCTCGCCCGCGACGCGTTCAATTTGGGTCGGCTTCATGCCGTTTTGCTCAAAGAAGCGTAGATACATGCGTTCTAGCATGGCGGCAAAATCCATTGCCTCGGTGCCGCCGACGCCGGCGGTGATACGCAGAATCGCGTTGCCGGAGTCGTAGTCGCCGTTGTAAAGCAGGTGCTTTTTGAGCTCGTTATATTGGGCGATGGCAGATGCTAAATCGGCCGCCAGTTCTTGAGCTTCGGCCTCGCTGGCATTGTGCCCGAGCATCAAATCAAGTTCTACCAAGTCGGTGACTTTGGTATCCAGTTTGGTCCAAGGTTCGGTGATTTTTTTGAGGCTGGATAATTCGGCTACCGTCTTTTCGGCGGCCTCTTGATCGCTCCAGAAATCGGGGCGCGCCATCTCTTGCTCAATCTCGGCGAGGCGAGCTTGTTTATCGCTAATCTTGAGGGTCTGCAAGGCCGATTTGATTTGATCGTGGAGTTCGGTTATTTTCATAGCTTGTTGACCTCTATGACGAATTCCTCGGCGGATAGCCCGGGGACGGCAGGAACAAAGAGCACCACATCGCCATCTTGGGCGAGGATGCTGGCCAGCGCCGTGGCATCGGTCAGCGAGTCGGCATGGTCTATTAGCGGGTCGCCAACCATGGATTCGGCGCGGTAGGGTGAGCTGCCGGCGACCGGGATGATGACTTGGCGTTTGACCAAGTTGGCCTGGAACTCGCGAGCCGAGATGATAATTGGTTTGTTAAAGGTGCGGACTGAAACGACGGCTAGTTCGGGAGTGGTGGAGATACTGTCGTCGTAATAGCGGACGCCGTTTACCTCGCGGATAAAATCCAAGTGGTGGGGGAGCTCGTTGAAATCGGCCAGCGCACGCTGGATTAGTTCGGCCTTAAAGCGAAAGGCGGTGGCGGTCAGCGCGGCGGCCGCGGCGCTCTCGTGTTGCCAATTGCCAACGACTTGCAAGGGCGGCAGGCTAAACGGCAGATCATCGGGGAAGGCGTGCTTGTTTTTGGCGAGGCTGCGATTGGCGAGGGCGTAAGAATTGAGGTCACGGCCGAGGAAAAAGGTGGTCCCGGCGACCAGGTGGGTGGAGCGGACGGCGGCGATGTTGGTGTTGGGGTCGGTGGTCTCGCCGATGACGAGATAGGGGAGATTGACCGCCAAGTTGGCCAGTTGCTCATCAGACAATATATATAGCACAATGTCAATGTTAGAGATGTCGTTGAGGACATCCATGTCGCGATAAATTTGGTGCGCCGGGTCGGCGGCCGCGGCGACAAGATGAACCTTGTCGTCTAGAGCGGTAGTGGCAAAATAAGTGTTAAAAATCTGCGCCAGCATGGCCGCGGTGGTCTTGCTGTTGTGTCCAGCAATCGCGATGACGGCGGCGGGGCAGTTCTGAAAGAAGATTTTACTATCCACTAGTCCTCGCCTCAGTTTGCAGTTTTTCTAGTTTTTGACCGAGATCGTCAATTAGCTTTTTGTCGCGTTTCTTGCCGACAGCTACAAAGGCCAGTTTGCCGTGCTCTAGAAACTCGGCGGCGATTGTCTGCATGGTGCGTTTGGTAACGGCTTGGATGCGTTCTTGCATGCGGTCGTAATCGTCAATCTCGCCGTAATTGACATAGCGGCCGGTATAAAAATTGCCGGTTTGAGCGACGGTTTGACCCTGCATTTGCAAGCGGCCGAGGGCATAGCTGTGGTTGGCTTTAACTTCGTCCTCGGAGATTTCGCCTTCCGCGACCTTTTTTAGTTCGCGGGTGATGATGGCAAAGAGTTTCTCCATGGTCTCTGGGTTGGCCTCGCCGCCAAAGTCCCAGCTGGCGTTTTGTTGGCCCAACTGGGTCTCGGAAAAGATACCATAAACCAGGCCTTTGCGCCTGGCCTCGCCGAAAATGCGGCTACTCATGGTGCCGTTAAGCAAGTGGTTTAGGCCGCTCATGGCGTCGGATTCTTTGCTTTCTAGGCGGCGCGGCAAGACGAGTGAAAAACCAAACGAGACATTGCTGGCGTCGGCGCGCTGGATTAGCTCGGGGGTGTTGGCGTTGTAGTTATCCACCGGGAAGGGGAGCTCTAGGCCTTCGGCAAATTTGGCGGTCTCCAGCAACTCCAAAATGCGGGCGGTGCGGCTAGTAAAGTTGCCGGTGATGACAAAGCGGAGGTTGCGCGCCGTGTGGGTCTTTTTGTAGTGGGCCCAGACGTCGTCTAGGGTAATATTGGGCAGAGTTTTGAGGCGGTCTTGCAAGGTGAGGACTTGCTCGCCGATGCGGGTTTGCAGCTCGGGCCAGAGGAGGCGCATGTAGTCGTTGAGGTAGCCGGTCAGTTCGGACTTGATATTGCCGAGTTCAGCTTGGAGCTCGGTCTCGTTGAACTTGGGCTCGGCGATAGAGAGGAGCTGGAGGTCTAAAATGCGCTCCCATTCAAAATCGGCGCACTCGGCAGAGTAGCAGACGAGGTTGTCCGAGGTGTAGGCATTGTGGTAGGCGCCGTTTTGAGTGAAGTCGTTTTCAAACTCGGTTTGGTTTTTGTGGCGGGCGTTGGCGCCAAACGCCATGTGTTCTAGGAGATGCGCGACCTCGTAAACCTCGGGTTTGGCAAAGCGAAACCCGGCGCGGAATAGAAACTGAAAATTCATCACGGTCGCGTCTGGGATATGGATGAACAAACCCTTGGCGCCGTTCTTTAGTTTTACCTCTTTAACTGTATGTTTCATATAGACCCTTTGGTGTTATTATATCATACTAGGAGAAAGCTAAATACCTTTGCAAAAACCCACTACCTTTGCAAAAATCAGAAAAATGTGTTATACTCTACCGAATGGGACTAAATACGTTTAAGATTATTGCGGATATCCAGAGCGGCATTGACGCTGCCAGCGTTGGCGGCGATTTGTCGGCCGGCGTTGTGACGATTGAAAGCTTGATGGAGTTGATACTGAACATCTTGACAACTTTAGTCGGTGCGCTGGCGGTCATGTATATCGTGATTGCCGCTATCAAATATATTATCAGCGGTGGAGACGAGAAAAAGGTCGCGAACGCCAAAAATACCTTGCTTTACGCTATTGTTGGGTTGGTTGTCGCGATTGCGGCTCGCCTTATTATTGGCTTGGTGCTAAACGCTCTCAACTTGGGCGGCACTAGCGGTGTTACCGGCTAATTGCTCGGCGGGTGCGGGTGTTGTTACTGGCGCGCTTGCTGGTGCTGGTACGCTTGCTGGTGCGGGTGCGGCCGCTGGTGTTGACGCGATGACTTGGGGAGCTGGAGCTAGCGGGCCGGCTACTTCGGGGACAACGGCTGTCGCTGCTGCGGTGGCTGCTGCCGCCTCGGGAGCCGGGGCGCCGCCGGCCATGGCCAAGGCGTTTTGCTCGTGCATATATTGCTCCTCGGACAAGCGAGGGAAGCGTAGATAAAAGACCGAGCCGCGCCCAACTTGACTCTCGGCGTAGAGCTTGCCGCCCATCGCTTCGGCGCGTTGCGCCGCGATAAACAACCCTAGACCCGAACCGCCTTGCTCGCGCGTGTCGGTGTTATCCACTCGGTAGAACTTTTGGAAAACATGCGGCAAATCGGCTTGCGGGATACCGATACCGGTGTCGCGCACGGTTACGACCACCTCGTGTTCGTTGCCGACCGCTGAAACATCTATACGACCGCCGGCTGGCGTATACTTGAACGCGTTTTCTAGGAGTTGATTAACGATTTCGCGTAAAAAGTTGGGGTCAATTTTGGCGTAAAGCAGCTGTTTGATGCGCGTTTGGCTAGTGGCCGACATCGGCACCGAATCCAGAGACAGCACCTGCTGTTTTTGCATCGCCACGGGGATGGCGTGGGCCGCGATATCGGACAGTGCCGACCCGACCTCAAGCGCTTGAAACTGCGGCGTCATCTGGTGATCGGACAATTTGGTGGTGTCTAACAGCTGCTGTAAGAGCGTGCCGAGGTGTGTCGTGGCGCTATGTGCTTTGGTGACGTAATCTTTGGCGCGGGCATCTAGTGTGGCGTTATTGGGGTCAAGGGCGATACTGAGGTAGCCCTCAATCGCCGCCACCGGGGTCCGCATCTCGTGCGAGGCGGTAGAGACAAACGCAAGCTGCTCGTGGCTCTCACGCACCTCATCGGTGATATCACTATAGACGACAATAATCGCGTCGTCGTCTTGGGAATATGTGACATGGAGCGAAATGGGGACACGGGATTTTTGCTCTTGGTTAAACAGCTTGAGCGTTCGACTGGCAAAGTTGGTGCTTTTGGTGAGAGCCGTGCGAATCGGGTTGTCGTTGTCCGGGATTGCGTTGTCGGCGGCGTCAAAAAGCGTTATTACGCTGGAATAGTTAAGCCCAACCGCATCGCTCGTGAGCGCAAAGCCGGCGAGCCTTAAGGCCGCGGGGTTGACTAGCCTGATGTTGCCAAAGCGGTCTAGCGCCATCACGCCATCGGTAATCGCGTTGACTACGGAGCTTGCCGGAATGGTTGGCGCGCCACCGGCGCCGCTGACGACGGCGCTTGTGCTGGGAATCGGTTTGGTTGATTCTGCCGCTTGCCCGGTTTTTTGCTTTTTGCCAGTGTTACCTATAGGGGTGGTCATAGCTGTTTTGATTTTCTGAAATAAATTCATATTGTTATTATATCACGCTCATGGTAAAATAGAAGTATGAAGAGGCGACAAAAGAGCGCGAAGGCGCTAAGGGTGTGGTGTATCGTATTAGCAGTTCTACTAATTGGGGCGAGCGGCACTTGGTTCTTGGCTCATCGCAATGGTTGGTGGTTTTACAATGAGGCTTACCTAGAGCGTAAGCTGAGCGATCTGGCGCACAACTATTTTGCCGATTATCGCGAGCGGATTATTACCGAGAGCGGTGTGGAGGCTGCGACCGAGGCGCTGAGGCGGCTAGAGGACAACGGCGGCTTGGTGATTGCGCTTGGCGATATGTTTGTGGGGCGGAACGCCGACAAAACCGAGCTGCGCGAACGTTTCCTAGAGAAATCCGGCTGCGACAAGCGACAAACTTTGGCTAATATCGTCCCGCGCGAGCCTTATGGCGCCACGGATGTGGAAGTTTCGGTCAAACTCTCCTGCCGCGACTAGGCTTTGGCCGAGGCTGGTTCTTTGTTGCGACTAGTTTTTGTCTGCTAGGTATGGACCTATGGTGGGGCGGGGTGGTATAATGACGCAAATAGGAGGTATATGGAAAAGATTTTAGAGATGTTGCAGGGTGTGTTTTATATCGCGACCGAGGATGGCGACCAGCCGCGCGTCCGTCCGTTTGATGGGGCGGCGCTGATTGATAACAAGATTTATATTGAGACGCTGGCGAAAAAGAACGTCTCTCGGCAGTTGCTGCAAAACCCGAAGTGCGAGATTTATACCATGGGCGATTTTGGTTCGGTGCGGCTTTCGGCGACGGCTCGGCTGGTGGATGGCGAGGAAAAGGACCAGGCGATACCGGCCATCGGCAAATACCACGAGGGGGAACTAGACGGAATCGCGATTTTTGCGCTAGAGAATATCTTGGCGGTTGTTAGCGACCGCAATGGTGAAATCAGCGAAATTACGACTTAGTCTCGCGCCGATTTTGGGGTTGTGGTGTTTGGGAGCTGCGATGTCCTGGAGCCGCGGTGTCTTGGAACCATGGTATAATAGTATGTATGTTTGATTTAATGAGCCCTTATCAGCCCGCCGGTGATCAGCCGAAGGCGATTGAGGCTTTGGGCAAGGGTCTCAAGCGTTACCGCGAGCAGACTTTGCTGGGCGTGACTGGCTCGGGCAAAACTTTTACGATGGCTAACGTGATTAAAAACTACGGCCGCCCGACGCTGGTTTTGGCGCACAACAAAACGCTGGCCGCGCAATTATTCGCCGAGTTTAAGGAGTTCTTCCCTAATAACGCTGTGCATTATTTTGTCTCTTACTTTGACTACTACCAGCCCGAGGCCTACATCGCGGCCTCCGACACCTATATAGAAAAAGACAGCGCCATCAACGACGAGATAGAAAAAATGCGCCACGCCGCAACCGCCGCCTTGCTCACGCGCGAGGATGTGATTGTGGTGGCGTCTGTCTCGTGTATCTACGGCATCGGCGACCCGAGCGACTACGAGGATATGTCGCTCCTTTTAAAGGTTGGCGACGAGCGGCCGGTGCAATGGTTAGTCAAATTCTTGACAAATATCTTGTATCACCGAAACGATATTGACTTTAAGCGTGGCACTTTTCGCGTTAAAGGCGATGTGATTGACATTTACCCGGCGGGCGAGGAGCGGGCGATACGGGTGGAGTTGAATTTTGACACGATTGAAAAGCTCAAACTGATTGACCCGCTAACCGGCAAAACGGTCGGCGAATATAATGAGCTGTTTTTGTTCCCTAATTCGCACTATGCTACGCCAAAAGAAAAGGTCCAAACCGCGACCGAACGGATCCGCGCCGAGTTCAAAGAGCGCCATGAATACTTTTTGAAGCATGGGCGCCATTTGGAGGCGGAGCGGCTTGCTCAGCGCACTAAATACGACTTGGAGATGCTGGAGGAAACTGGGTTTGTCAAGGGGATTGAAAACTACTCGCGTCATCTATCGGGCCGCGAGGAAGGCGTGCCGCCAAGCACGCTGATAGACTATTTCCCGGAGGATTTTTTGCTGTTTGTGGACGAGAGCCACATGACGATGCCGCAAGTGCGTGGCATGTATAACGGCGACCGCGCGCGCAAGCAGAATCTGGTGGATTACGGGTTTCGTTTGCCGTCGGCGCTTGACAACCGGCCGCTCAAATTTGACGAGTTTTACCAAAAGATTAACAAGGTGATTTTTGTCTCGGCGACGCCAAGCGAGTTTGAGCTGGGAGTTTCGCCCGAGCCGGTGCGGCAAGTGGTGCGGCCAACCGGGCTCTTGGACCCCGAGATTGTTGTCCGTCCGATTCGTAATCAAGTGGACGATTTGGTAGAGGAGGTGGACAAGCGGGTGGCAGCTGGTGAGCGGGTGTTGGTAACTACGCTAACCAAAAAGATGGCCGAGGATTTGAGTATTTATTTGCAAGAGCTGAAAATCAAAACCGCCTACTTACACTCGGACGTTAACACGCTGGAGCGCTCGGATATTTTGCGCGACTTACGGACCGGCGTTTACGATGTATTGGTCGGGATTAACTTGCTGCGTGAGGGGTTGGACTTGCCGGAAGTGTCGCTGGTTGCGATTCTGGACGCTGACAAAGAAGGCTTTTTAAGGAGTGAGTCGGCGCTGATTCAGACGATTGGCCGCGCCGCGCGCCACCTCAATGGTAAGGTGATTATGTATGCCGATAACATTACCGATAGTATGGCGAAGGCGATTCAGGAGACCGAGAAGCGACGCGCCGTCCAGCAAGAATACAATGATAAGCATGGGATTACGCCGGAGGGGATTAGCAAGAATATCACGGAGGGTCTCCGTGCTGTGGCACCGAAAAAGAACGAACCGACCAAACTTGATTTGCGCAAGGTGCCGAAGAGCGAGCTTAAAGAAATGATCCACGAGCTAACCGGCCAGATGCAGATGGCCGCCGCCGAGCTTCGGTTTGAGGACGCCAGCAAGTTGCGCGATCAAATCCGCGAGTTGGAGGGGGCGGAGTAATGCTTGACAAATGTCTAAATAATTGTATGGCAACAGACGTCATGTTATCACACGATATATAAGCTGCCTTGCACCAACTACACTTATCACATTATCCTTATTCCCCAACCATCAATTTCAACTCGGCGTGAATGATATTAACGCCATACCTATTGGTGGCTTAGCCAATAAATCTCAGTTCTTTGGCTCCAATACGGCAGAAACTCTTGGGTCCACTACAGCTGCCAACGGTGGTTGGAACGAAGACCGTGCCGAATCTCCCCAATCATCCAACCCGTGGGCTATGTTTGGCGGACAATCGCCAAGCGCTACAGCTGGTAATGGTGCTGGTATGTTTGCCTTCGCTCGCTTTCCAGGTAACATCCAGGTTACTGTCTCCCACCGCACCATACTATTAGGCTACTAAATGTATGTGGGGATGCTATAATACTCTTATGGAGCGACCTTCTAATGATAAGTTCTCAGATGAACTGCTGTACGCAAGCCAAAAAAATCAGTTTGCGATATGGAAAATAGTATTAGGGGCCCGGGTGATAATAGCGGTTGCTGCCGTAATATCTATTATACTTCTGTATCAACATGGGGATTGGGGGCCTACCGGCCTTGGCACAGCCCTTCTGGTCTTTATTGTACTGCCAACCATAATCATCTCCCAGATTATTGGTATTGATGATATTAAGTGCAGTAAGAGTAGGGTTAGGCCTAGTGCCAAAAAGGCTGCTGCTGTAAAGCTTAATCAAGTTATTGTGTTAATTGTTGCTTCGGCTATTCTTATCGCCGCCAGCGTTGCAGGGCTGCGAGTTCTTTTCATCTAACCCCCCACATACATTTAGTAGCCTAATAGTATGGTGCGGTGGGAGAGATGGTTAGCCGTATCACCGTTAGCTCCAATCTTAGCCCACAAGCCTGCTACAACGCTATTACCTCCCGACTGAGAGCCCCATCTAAACCATGGAGCAGTTGAAACAGCTGTATAGTTATCGTCTCCATTCCAACTGCCATTCTGATGGTCTATGGCGATAGTTTCTGATACGGCATCACCCAGAAACCGAGAGTTATTGGCTAAGCCGCCATTTCTGATCGCACTTACGTCGTTCACGCCGAGTTGGCCAACTCGGCGTGGATGACCTTGGTGCCATATGGGGAGGCAGCTTAGCTAATAATTCTAGATTCCTCGGTTCGGCGACAGCCGAAGTCACCTCGTACCCGGCACTAATACAAGGTGGCTGGAACAATAACCGAGCTAGCACTATGAATTCTACCATGCCGTGGCATAATCGTGGTGGGATCTCTGGCGATAATGATTATAACAGCGGGATATTTGCTTTTGCTCGCCAAGACGCAGCTCCTAACCCGCAACGCTCCCACCGCACCATACTATTAGGCTACTAAATGTATGTGGGGTAGCACTGGTGCATCATCACACGAAATATCAAAATTGCTATAGTGGTTTTATAGAAAACTCTGGGTTGGTGCATCGGGGCATATCAAAGCTCCAAAATGCCCGGAGCAGAGCCATCAAAGAGCCGTTAAAAGCCCTGCTTATGATCCCTGGACAGCAGAAAACCCCTATTTATAGGGGTTTTCTGGCGGTAGGGGTTTTCTGGCGGTTTGAGCTTCTATCAAAGGTGTAGTCTTAATATGGCAACAGACGTCACGTTTGATAGAAACATACCCTTCGTTTTACATTAGAACTTCCGACTATATTACTATCCGGTATCCTAACATATCGTGTGATGATGCACCAACCCCCGAATAACCGGGTTATGACTGTCTGGCCACTTGTATTGGATCATAGCTATGCTTAACCCCCACATACATTTAGTAGCCTAATAGTATGGTGCGGTGGGAGGCTTGATTGTTGGCGACGCCTGCGATGCCCCCAAATGCAAATACACCGGCAAAGTCCGCGAAATTTGAAGGCGCACCACGGTATGACCAAGGAGCTGCTGGACGAGTAGAATAAGAGCGGTCGTTATCCCACCCGCCGCTGAGACCAGCAAAGGATATTGTTTCATTTATGGAAGCCCCATAAAAAAGAATATTGCCAGCTAGCACACCGCTTGGTATTGCAGTCTCAGCATTCACGCCGAGTTGGCCAACTCGGCGTGAGCAATAGTCTCGCAGTAGTTAACGGCGGGCTAGCAAATAAGTCTCAATTCTTCGGTTCTAACACATCGGAAGTAACCAGCTCTCTTCGCGATAATGGTGGCTGGAATCTAGATTGGATGCACTTAGTTGGAGTAACTCGCCCTTGGAGTCTTTATGGTGCGCATCAGACCTCTCCAGATGGGAGCGTGCGTAGTGGTATGTTTAGTGCTGGCAATAGCCCAGGCAACACTCAAGCTTTCTACGGCCACCGCACCATACTATTAGGCTACTAAATGTATGTGGGGGGAACGCTTATGCTTGGTCATACAAGCACTAAGCTATACAATATAACCATCAAAATGTAAAGGACATTATGTATAAGAAAATCAGCGAAGATAGCAAGCAAAGACTCGCACGACGATATCAAGCGGGAGAGTCGGCCGCTAAGATTTGCCGGGAATCAAGCATCCCACGTAGCACTCTATACTATTGGGCAAAGATTTACAGGATGCAGGTAGCAAAAACGGGTGGGACTGCAACACCTAAAGAACTGGACTCGGCTAGGCGCCGCTTAAAAAAATACGAGGATATGATCTGTGTGCTAAAATCCGTGGATTGCACGGCAACAGCACCTATGAGTTATCGCCTCAAAGCCTTGGAGCCGTTATATGGGCAATACAATATCCATATTCTCTGCGAAGCGCTGGATGTGTCGCGCGGGACTTTCTACAACCACATCCGGCGCAATAAGCGCGATAAGACTTGGTATAACCAGAGGCGCAGTACTCTAATGGCCGCTGTCCAAGCCGCTTACGACAACAGCAACCAAATCTACGGTGCCGGCAAAATTAGAGCGGTTTTAGTAAATGCGGGGTACACCATAAGCTTGAAATATGTCTCGGAGCTTATGCGGGAGATGGGCTTGTCCAGTATCAGTGTTAACGCCAAGAAGAATGGACGCGCACTGGCTCAAATTACAAAGAAGACCAATGTCTTGAAACAAAACTTTGATGTGGATAGACCCAATAAAGTCTGGGCCAGTGATATAACCTGCTATAGATTCAAGGACACCGTGCTCCATATTTGTGTCTTTATTGATTTATTCTCGCGTAAGGTCGTATCGCATAGCATCGGCAAGAACAGCAGCACCTATTTAGTGAAGACGGCGTTTATGGCTGCCTATCAAGACCGCCGACCCACTGACTTGTTAATTCATACAGACCGCGGCACTGCTTACACTTCTTACAGTATGCACAAAACGCTTAAGAAGAATAGCATAGCTCAGTCTTTCTCGCAAGCCGGCAAGCCTTACGACAATGCCGTGATTGAGTCGTTCTTCGCTAGCTTCAAAAAGGAAGAGCTGTATCGCGCAAACTATCGCTCCGAAGCGGAGCTACGTGCGTCCACAAGTAAGTACATAAACTTTTATAATACTGAGCGCATTCACCGTTACCTGTGTAACCGGACCCCAGATCAAGTGGAGGCTGAATTTAGACAAAGTAGTGGTTTGTAAAGGGTTGTTGTCTAAATGTCGGGGGTTCGGATATGGTCATATTAGATTTTCTCTTTAGCGTTTTGGGATTTTTTCAATTAAGCACAAGTAAAAAAGGCAATCTGTTATTTTGGACGATTCCAAAATATTTGATGCAGATTGCCTAAGTGGTATCAGATGGCTGAGGCGCAGGGATTCGAACCCCGGAATGCCAGGACCAAAACCTGGTGCCTTACCGCTTGGCGACGCCTCAATCTACACTGATTATATCACATATTGCGACCAAAGGCCAACCTAACCTCACCCCCCACATACATTTAGTAGCCTAATAGTATGGTGCGGTGGGAGTAGATGTTACTGGTGCCGCCGGCTTGAATCGCTGCTATAAACGCAAATACTCCAGCAGCAATGCCCCCTTCAACTATACCACCGCGGATCAGCCACGGCTGAGTTGAGCCAGTAGATCGCACGCGCCCTCTATTCCAAGCGCCGCCATCAACACTATTTGATAAGGTTTCTGCTAAACTATCGCCGAAGAATAATGAGTTATTAGCGAGTCTGCCGTTAGCTATGGCGGTGCCTGGAGTATTTGCTTTCACTAATGGCACTGCCAGCGCTAACAACTGGACCTCCCACCGCACCATACTATTAGGCTACTAAATGTATGTGGGGGCTATGGCCGGTATTTCCTCATTTCGGCGCGATATAATTTGTAGTTAGGACAGTATTTATAAACCTCGGCCCAGAAAGCGGGCGAATGGTTCATATGCGTAACGTGGCATAATTCGTGGATGATTACATAGTCAATTAGGTGGTTGGGCAGGCGGACTAGGCCAATGTTAAGCGAAATCGTGCCACTGGAGCTACGAGACCCCCAACGTGTCCGCATATGCCCCAGACGCACGCCATCGCGTTCTATATTATAATTGATGCCGGTCGTATTGACCAAGTCAACCAGGCGCCCCGGCAAGACGCGCTTGGCCTTGGCGCGCAGATCCTGAGCTTGCTCGGCTGCTAGCCGCTCTTGCATTGTCATTTGGTGGTCAGTTTTTCCAGCACCGAGCGGACCTGGGTAGAAAAGACGTGCTTGCCGCTGACATAGACGACCTTTTCTTGCGGCTCAGGCAGCTCTACCTCTTTCATAGCCGAGGTAAAGATGTCGGGAGTCAAGCCGTCGGTCTTGATGCGTTCGGTAAAGCGGCGCTTAAGCGTCGGCTGGTCAACTTGCATCCAGACGACCGTGGTTTGGTAGCCGGCGCGCTCGGCCATGACGCGCCACTTTTGACGCTCGGCAAAGGTCTCGCCGCCAACCGCCAAGAGCGGGTAGCCCGACCCGACAAAAGTGCGGAGCATGATTAGCGCCACCTTGTGCGCCAAACGCCCTTCAACCTCGGAATAATCCGGCTTGCGCTTCAGCTCGTGCCTAATCGCCTCCACGTCAACCGTTGGCGCCTTAAACAGGGCGCCGAATTGCTCTGCAAAAGCCGATTTCCCACTGCCAATCGGACCCGCGATAATCAAAAAATGTGGCTTTGCCATAAACCTCCTCTATACTCTGTATTATAACATATTGTTGCCCTGTATCATACCATACTGGATTTTTGCCTGCAAATTGTATATAATAGGGGCGTAACTCGCTACAGGGGCATGGTCTAATGGTTACGATAGAGGTCTCCAAAACCTTTGATTGCAGTTCGATTCTGCATGCCCCTGCCAAGATTATCGTTTTAAGAAGCCCCGACAACCGGGGCTCCTAAAGTGTCCGGTCCAGAAGCGCCGTGACGTCCGGAGGTGTCTGCGCGCGACTAGAAGAAGTGTTGATGTCTAGCCTAGAAGCGTCTAATTCGCTTGAGTTTGAGGGCGACAAAGGTAATCGCGGCGAGGAGAGCGGTAATACCGGCAATAAAACCGATGTTGCGGACGGTATCGCTAGAGCGAATGCGGTCGCTGGTCGGCGGGGCCTCAGGCTCGGTTGGCGGTTCAACCGGTGGCTTCGTTGCCTCGGCGATTGTAAGCGTGATGTGCTTGGTGCCAAGCAGGGCGCTGGTTTCGTCGC
>Ga0099364_10006818_pt1 | contig 16532 bp, 20 predicted proteins | sample TergutTh196P3_FD_73070 | JGI IMG/M metagenome (GOLD analysis project Ga0099364, IMG submission 73070) | Microcerotermes parvus P3 segment gut microbial communities from Pointe-Noire, Republic of the Congo - Th196 P3 | ecosystem: Host-associated > Arthropoda: Insects > Digestive system > Gut ... | reverse complement strand
TAATAGGCGCATGAAAGGAGTTGATTATGATAGCTACCACTACTCCAGCTGCCGATAAGCTATCGTTGGCCTTTGAAGAGAAGACGGAGGCTCTGGTTGACCATCCTTTTATGTACCCGGTCTATGGTGGCAATCCTTACTTCCGCTTTATGACACTACCATACGAATACCTCTGCTTTTACCATGTGGACGAAGACGCGAAAACCATTAGCGTTCATAGAGTTCTGCGCGGGATGCGGGATATTCAAAGTATCCTGTCAAAATAATGGACGATGTTGTTTCAATTTCCGCCGGACAGCACAGCTCGATGGCAATCAAAACAGACGGCAGTCTGTGGGCATGGGGGCTATACTCCTCTGCTAAACGGCTCGCTGCCGAGTCGGAGTGAAAAGGAACATTTTGTGCTTTTTCACTTTTTTGACAAAATTGATTGTTAGAGCCATCAATCAAGTACAGTTCCACAGCTGCAAAGCTAGGGTATATCACAAGCTGAATTGGTATAATTTCAGTTTCTCCCACCATAGCTGCTCCCTTATTTCTATGCAGCGATTGTAGTCCTCTCTGGAAAACAACATGTTCTATCTCCTTCTAAATCGGCGATATTGCGCATACCGAACATATCTGGTGGCTTCAATTGACATATCTCACTGCAAGGCTTATTATAATCCATAAGTCTAGGGTAGTAGTATGAATAATCGTCTCTAAGCAGAATAAATATACCCCTCATCTTTTCCGCTTTTTATCATCCTTATCCAGCAGTTCTTCGGATTTTTTTCATTTGCATACCACTCTGAAGTGTAGTGGAGCCAACGGAGAAGCAAGAGGCGGATCGCATTGCGATGGAAGATGCGATAGACGAGCGCCAAGATGCGCACAGGAAACTGATCAGGGAGCAAAGAGAATCCGGTGACTACAGCAACGAAGGCAGATTTTTTGGCGACATAATAGACGACTGGCTTGAAGCGGGAAAACCGATGGGCATTGAGCTTGTAAGCTTTCTTGAGGGGGAGTGACATTTTGAATTGGGAAAAGGAGCTGACCGCATTTGAGTTAGCTGTATGTGGAAATCCAGCGGAGCTTATGGTATACTGGCAATACTCTCCGTTCCTGTATCTTTTTTTCTGCATCGGTGAGGGCAAGCGACTACAGAACAGAGAGTTTGTATACTGGATGTGTGAGAATGAATCCAAAATCAGTTCTTTTACAATGGGTAGAGGCTTTAACAATTCTGATGTTGAGAAAATCTCGAACCTGTACGCCGATGATGCTGTCAATCATCAGGTTTCTAATAGTTTGTTATTTTATATTATAGACGGTAAGCGGGAGGATACCCATGCTTAATCTTGATGGTCAGCTATTCGATTGGGATATTCACAAGAACTTATATAACATTGAAAAGCATGGTGTCCCATTCAAAGAAGCAGCGACGGTTTTCAGTGACAATGCTGCTGTCATCCTTGATGATACAGAACACTCTCAAAACGAAGAAAGGTTTAAGATCATTGGACATAGCGGAAACTTAAGATTGTTGATTGTTTGCCATTGTTATAGGGATGACGATTCCGTAATAAGGATAATATCCGCAAGAAAGGCAACAAAGAAAGAACAAAACCAATATGGGAGGAGATAAGATGATTAGCGAAAAAATTGACATCAGCGACATTCCTGAAATAACAGATTTCTCAAGTGCGCGACCAAACCCATATGCCAAGAAAATCAGGGAAAACGGGTATTCCATAACTATTCATTATAGCCCCGAGGATGTAGCCCGTATGACGCAAAATGCTTTAGCAATAATCGAAAACCTTGGTATGCTTGAACTTGACCCTGATGAGTTGGCGGCTATGGAGAAATACCATAAAGCCAATTCTGCATGAAATTACCTTTTGTGGTGCTTTACGCTTGTCTGTGTTGGTTAGTCTCGTTAGCAATGTTCGCCGTCAGAGAGATGGACGCACGAAGTTGAGGGCGAAATATTGTTTGACAACGCGGCCGTCGCTGGAATATACTTAGTGGCGGTGATAGACAATGATGTTTGTCAGCGGGCCGGTTGCGGCTGGCTTGTTGGTGGGCGTTTTTTTTGTGCGGTTTGTCGGATTATGAGGGGAGGGTGCGAATGTCAGGGATATTGCGGGTTATCGATGCGCGGGAGATAGCTGAAACGGTCGCCGAGCTTTGCGTGAGCGCGAACATATGTATAGGCGACGACATACTCGGCGCTCTGTCCGAGGCGAAGGAAAAAGAATCGGCGCCCCTTGCGCGGGAAGTGCTGGATGCGTTGCTGGCAAACGCAAGCGCCGCCAAGCGCGAACAGCTTCCGATTTGCCAAGATACCGGCATGGTTGTTGTATTTGCTGCGATTGGCCATAACGTCCATGTCAACGGGGATATCGAAAGCGCGATAAACGAAGGCGTCAGGCGAGGATACCGTGAAGGGCATTGCAGGAACAGCGTGGTTCGCGACCCTATTATGCGTGACAATACGGGAGACAACACGCCGGCGGTCATACATTATAGCTTTGCTCCCGGCGATACGCTGAAGCTGACAGTTTCTCCAAAAGGGTTTGGCAGCGAAAACATGAGCGGCATCCGAATGCTAAACCCGTCGGACGGACTTGAGGGCGCGGAGGAGTTTATAGTCGAAACCGTTCGCCTTGCCGGTCCAAATCCGTGCCCGCCTGTCATAGTTGGGGTCGGAATTGGCGGAACTATGGAAAAAGCCGCGCTGATGTCAAAGCAAGCATTGCTGCGCGAAGTTGGTAGCATAAACGCGGAGCCTTTTTGGGCGGATACCGAGCGGCGACTGCTTGGCCGCATCAATAAACTTGACATCGGTCCCAACGGTTTCGGAGGAGACACGACCGCGCTAGGGGTTCATATCCTTACATACCCCACCCACATCGCGGGATTGCCTGTCGCCGTCAACATAGGCTGCCACGCAACACGCCACCGCACGGCAACAATTTAAATTACAAATTAACTGTTCAGCACACCCCGTCTTTGCGAGCCGCAGCGAAGCAATCCAGTCCTTTTTGCGCCGATTGTCAGGTTTCTTTCTGGATTGCCGCGTCGCTTCGCTCCTCGCAACGACGAAACTGTGAGATTTGCGATACCTGAACAGTTACAAAAATAATTTATAATAGGAGGAAATGGAAATGGCAGTACCGGCATTTGATCCGAAGGAACTAGAGGTGGTAGCTGAGCTTCCGAGTCGTTTTGGCTTCGGCCCGCCGACCCCGATTTACAGCTATCCTGTCGCGCCTAAGGATGCGCAGGTCGCGCTGTACAAAAAAGAGCCTATCTGGCAGATTATGGGAGTGGAGCAGAAGCTTTTTGTCCCGAAAGTAAACCCTGACAATGTTGCGAGAGCGTTTGTCATCGACGGTTCCGGCATGGGTTTTGGAGAGGGCGGAGGCAAGGATCTCTTTGGCATAGAATGGGAGTATGTCCCGCAAGCGGGCGGCTCGATGGTCCGTCCGGGCAAACCGTTCCTTTCTGATGCGAACGAGTGGTATGACAAGGTTGTCTGGCCCGATATTGACGCATGGGATTGGGAAGAATCTGAAAAGGTGAACAAGGAGTATCTCGATACTGATAGTTTTATCATGGCTTGGCTGATGAACGGATGGTATGAGCGGCTGATTTCGTTCATGGATTTCGAGGGCGCGATCATGGCAATGGTCGATGAGGACCAGACAGACGCGGTTAAGGCATTCTTTGATAAGCTGTCCGATTTCTACATCAAACTCATTGACAAGCATCTTTTGCATTTCCCGCAGATTGGCGGCTTTAGCATCCATGACGACTGGGGTTCTCAGAAGGAAACGTTCTTCTCGCCGGCAGTGGCCGAGGAGATGATCGTGCCATACATGAAAAAAGTAACCGACCATCTGCACTCAAAGGGCAGATATGCCGATTTCCATAGCTGCGGGCAACTGATGAAGCAGATTCCCAACATGATTGCCGCGGGCTGGGATACTTGGGGCGGCCAGCCGATGAACGATTCGCAGAAGATTTATGAGCTTTACGGCGACAAGATTCTCATTGGTGTCATTCCAGATCCGTTTGATCCCGAGACGACTTCCGAAGAGGATCAACGCGCCGCCGCAAGGGCGTATGCCGAGAAGTTCTGCCGCCGCGACAAACCTTCCTATCTCAACACTTATGGTATGGCTATGCTGACCCCTGCGTTCAGGGAAGAGCTGTATAAATGTTCGAGACTTAACTACAGCAAGTGATTATAGTCGAAATCAGCCAATGACCGGTAGTAGTAATCGCTCGTCGCTATTACTTCGTCCTGTTTGTCCTTTGAGGATTGGTCGAAGACTGCGACGACGGGGAATCCCGCGCTATTTGCCGATTTAACCGCATATGGTGCGTCCTCGAATACCAATGTGTCCTCAATAGCAGTTCCCAGAAAAGCAGCGGCTCGGATGTATATATCCGGGCTGCTCTTGCTTGTCAGTTCTTCGCTGCATGTAAATATCCGTCCGAAGTAATCAAGCAAGCCGCATCTTTGCAGCGCAGGTTCGATTAGCCATCTATCCGTCGCCGTTGCGACACACATCTTTATGCCTCTCTCGCGCAGGGTATCCAGCACTTTGATGACGCCTTCTTTTGGCTGCGCTTTGTGGAAATAAAACTCCTCTAGCAGCTTGTATATCCCGCGCTGGATTTCGCTTGCGGTTTCGCGCAGTCCATACTCGACTTGGAAATACTTTGGTATCTCGTGTCCGCCGAGCGAGAGAAGTTCGTCGTACAGATTGGGCCGAGGCGTTACGCCCTTGGTAATCAGATAGTCCGCCGCAACGCTTTCCCAAATCGACATTGAATCCAGCATTGTCCCATCAACGTCGAAAATCGCGCCTTTAATTTTAATCATACTATACCTCTACGTTGCAATTTGTGTTACAGTTCATGTCTAACCGTGAAAGGCACATAATCCTCACCGAAAAATGCCAAGCGGGGTTCGCGCTCCGAGCGGGGGTAAATTCTCGCGCTCATTCTGGTGGAAACTTGTTACACTCTGCCCGCAGGCATCTTTTCGGTGATGCTCATGCACCTTCCCCGGTTAGCCATGAACTGTAACTAATTTGTACATTGTGTATTGTGCGAGTTTGTGTTATTGTTAGATGGAAAGAGAGATGCGAAAAGGGGGATGCGAATGATTTACGATAAATTGAGCAAATACTCCGAGAGCGGGGTTTATCCGATGCATATGCCGGGGCATAAGCGAAACACGGAGCTTTTGCCTGCGGGGCTGCCGTATGATATCGATATAACCGAGATACATGACTTTGATAATCTGCATGACCCTCATGGCGTTATTAAAGATGTTGCAGACCTTGCGGCCAAGCTGTATGGGAGCGACAGGGCTTTCCCTCTCGTGAATGGCGCCACAGCGGGGATACTCTCGGCAATCGGCGCACATGCGGAGCGCGGGGATAAAATACTCGTAGCGCGGAACAGTCATTTGTCTGTGTATAATGCCATTGCGCTGTTTGGGCTCGAACCTGTGTACATCGTGTCCGAAGCAGACGAGGCGACCGGGATATCATGCAGTATCAATCCTGAATCCGTTAAAGCGGCGCTTGAGAAGAACGAGGATGCAAAGCTGGTCGTCGTCACATCGCCTACGTATGAGGGCGTTATCAGCGACATAGGTTCGATAGCCGCAATCGCACATGAGCGGGGGATTCCGTTGATTGTCGATGAGGCTCATGGGGCGCATCTGGGGTTTTTCGAGGGTTTTCCGAGGAGCGCTGTGCAAGCGGGCGCCGATATAGTGGTTATGGGCCTGCATAAGACGCTCCCTGCGCTGACGCAATGCGCGTTGCTGCATGTCTGCGGAGAGCTTGCAGGCGCGGATGAGATAGCGCGTCTGCTGGCGGTTTTTCAGACGAGCAGTCCGTCATATGTCCTGTTGGCGTCGATCGATCGGTGCTTGCGTATGCTGGAATCCGAGAAAGATAAGCTGTTTGGCGAATATAAGTCGAATTTGGATCGTTTTGGCACGGAAGCGGAGGCTTTGAAAAATTTGTCGGTGCTGTGCAAGGGCGGCGATTTGGCGCATCCCGGTTTTTTCGCTTTCGATCCGGGCAAAATCGTTATCGCCACGGGAAAAACTTCGCTCAGCGGCTTGATGCTTTCGGATTTGTTGCGCGAGGAACATAAAATCGAGCTTGAGATGGCATATGCTGACTATGCCGTTGCAATGACAAGCGTTTGCGACACATCGGATGGTTTTGAGCGCCTTTCCCGCGCACTCATGGAAATCGACAGCGGGTCGTCGGGGGATGGGGCAGGGGAGCCCTTGGGACGGCTTCCGTATATCCCTGATACAAGAGAACCGTCCATTATGCACCCGCCGAGCGATGCGCTAAAGCGGAGCGGCAGCTTTGTTCCGGTTGCAGGAGCGACCGGATTGACGGCGCTTGAGTATGTGTGGGCATACCCGCCGGGAATCCCGATTGTCATCCCCGGCGAGGTTATTGATGCCGGCATTATTTCACACATAAATCAACTGGTCCGCGCGGGCAACGCACCGAGAAGCACGTACGGTCGGCTACCTTTTGTCTATGTGGAAAAAAGTAAAATTGATGTGTTTGCCGCAGATTTTGAGTAGGCGGTCATTTGGGCAGTTTATAGATGCGCATGGCGTTATTATAGAAGAAGTTCTCGAAGTGTTTTTCGGGGATGATATGTTTGAACAATTGGATGTAGTTTCCAAAGTCGGTTAGGGGCCAATCCGTGCCGAACATGAATTTTTCGTAGTTTTCAACGTAGTGAATCCATGTCTTTAGCTGTTCGACATAGCCCCGTTGGTCTTGCAGATAGCTCTCAACGTCGAGTTTGCCTGCTATGAGGCCGGACAGATCCGCTGATACATTCTCGTTTTTCTCCAGTACGGCGGCGGCGTCCATTAGCCAAGGGTTGCCGAAATGGCACATTACGAACTGCACTTTTGGAAAGTTAACCGCTACTTGGTCGAGCAGCAGTGGGTGGCAATAGCGCAGGAGAGCCTGTGAGTGAGCGGTAGTGCCCATGTGTACAGCGACAGGTTTATCGTAGCGCTGCGCCAGCTCGTAAAACGGAGTGTATTTGGGGTCGTTCAAGTCGTAATGAGTGTAGCCTGCGTAGATTTTCAGGCCGACGCAATCACCGATGCGGAGATGCTGTTCAGTTTTTTCTACAGATTCCGCGACATTTGGCGGGTCGAGCGCTTCATGCCCAATCCCCGCGCAATAACTGAGAAAATCCGGATAGTTCATATCCTTGGCGTCTATCCTGATGTCGCTCATCACAACAGCGCGTTCAATGCCTTCTTTCGTGAAAGCTTCCTGCAAGTAATCCTCAGAGTTATCAAAGCCATGCTCTTTTGCGAGCTTGTCAAAATGAGGCATTCCCTTCCAAAAGTGTATATGCGCGTCGATTATCTTCATAATGAACCCCCAGGGCGGCCTTCGGCCGCAATTTATAATTCATAATGCATAATGCATAATTATGGTCTTCGCTTCGCAGATGATTTGATTTTTCTTGTATAGCTGTTGCGTCCTTGTTGTATTTGTTCAATAAAGATACCACAATATTCATGCTAATTCAACAGCCGTGCAATTTTTTTCTCAGGGCAATATGTTGCAAGTGCCTATTCAGCCCCCCGTCTTTGCGAGCCGCAGCGAAGCAATCCAGTCCTTTTTGTGCCGATTGTCATGTTTCTTTCTGGATTGCCGCGTCGCTTCGCTCCTCGCAACGACGAAACTGTGAGATTTGCGATACCATCTGAATAGAGACTGTTGCAATACTATACCCGTACGTGCTAATATAGTGGAAATGAATTATGCATTATGAATTATGAACAGGGGTTGTTTAAATGCAGGTATGTGAGACGGCGAAGCTGATTAGGGAAAATATTGAGAAAGTTATTGTCGGGAAGGCGGATGAGATAAACTTGATTCTGGCGGCGATGCTGGCGGGCGGGCATGTTTTGCTTGACGATGTGCCTGGTACGGGGAAAACCATGCTGGCAAAGGCGTTGGCGAAGTCGGTTGACTGCGCGTTCGGGCGCATACAGTTCACGCCCGATTTGCTGCCGTCTGATTTGACGGGGATAAACTACTTCAATCCAAAGTCAAGCGAGTTCATTTTCAGGAGAGGCGCGTTGTTCACCAATATTTTGCTTGCCGACGAGATTAACCGCGCCACGCCCAGAACGCAGTCGGGTTTGCTTGAGAGCATGGAGGAGCGGCAAATAACCGTTGACGGCGAGACTTATAGGCTGGAGCATCCTTATTTCGTCATCGCGACGCAAAACCCCGTCGAAACACAGGGAACGTTTCCGCTGCCGGAGGCGCAGCTCGACCGTTTCCTGATAAAGCTTTCCCTCGGCTATCCCTCGAAGAAGGAGAGCGTCGATATAGTGAGGCAGCATATGGACAGCGCGCCCATAGAGGAAATCGGATCTGTCTGCGACGCGAGCGCACTCATTAAAGCGCAGGAAGCGGCGAGAAGCGTTTATATCCATCCGGAGCTGCTGTCATATATTGTTGAGCTGGCTGAGATGACCCGCGCTTCGGAGCGGGTGCATATGGGGGTCAGCACGCGCGGCTGCATCGCGATGGCAAGCATATGCAGGGCTTATGCGTCGATTGATGGGAGGGCGTTCGTCAAGCCCGACGATGTTCAGTATTTGCTCCCCTATGTATATGCGCACAGGCTCATTCTGCGCGGCGGCAATGCTGATGATTTGCTTGGGGAAATTGTGCAGAGCGTTAAGGTGCCGTCGGAAAACTGGGGGTGAGTCCGTGGGTGGAATCATTGTCGCCGCTGTATTGCTCACGATAGTTTTCGCTTTTTCGATTGTGCAGAGAGTTGTATACAGGCGTAATTGGCGCAGTGGGCTTGATTACAATGTGCAGTTTTCGCGAAACGTCGCTTTCGAGGGCGAGAAAATCACAATGACAGACTGCCTTGCGAATGCGAAGCGGCTTCCTTTGCCATGGGTGCATGTGAATTACTCGTTTTCGCGGCATCTTGAACTCTTGGATAATGTCACTAAATACCCCCGTTGGGATGAGCGAAGCCTTGTCTACACTGTCGGCGTTAATAAGACTGTTTCCAGAAAATCCACGGTGCTGTGCGGCAAGCGCGGGTACTATCCTGTGACGGATTTTGTCATTTCATGCAACAACATGCTCGTCTCGGAGCTATCCCGCGAAAAGCTCGACATGCAATATAGCGTCACGGTCTATCCGAAAATAGTTGACTATGACGCGGCGGATCTTCCGCTGCGGCGTATTTCGGGATATTTACTTGCAAGGCGCTTTATAAACCCCGATCCGTTTGAGTTTCGGGGCATTCGTGAATATCAGCCGTTTGACAGTTTTCGGCAAATCAACTTCAAGGCGACGGCAAAGACCGGGGAGCTGATGTCCAACATGCATGATTTCACCGTTTCGCAGGATATAACGGTTATCCTCAACTTGCAGCCATATTGCGCCGGACGCAGGGAGTTTGTACACGAGGAAGCGATACGTTTAGCCGCTTTTTTTTGCAGATGCTATGTAAACGCGGGAGTCGCGGTGAGTTTTGTCGGTCCTGCGGGGGTGATAAGCAGCGGGCAGTCGAAATCGCATCTCGAAACGATTTACACGGCTCTCGCGCATATTGACATTGACGAACAGATGCCCCCGATAGCGGAGCTGATCCCCAAAGGGCGGGAAAAAGTCTATGTGCTTATTTCATCATATCACGGGGAGGATTTGGCTCAAAGGGTTGCTTCGATGAGAAGGAGCGACAGCGATGTCCTGTGGCTCATCCCGGTTTGCGAAAATGACGAAATCAGCATCGCAACCGGGGAAGATATAATAAGATGGGAGGTGGAAGCGAGTGCTGAAACTCAATGATTTTTTATATGTATTTCTGATTCGGTCTCCCGCTTTTCTGACGGTGTATGTGCTCGTGCTTTTCTATAACAGGGATTTATCCGCTTCGATGTTTTTTATGTTGCTTGCTGTATTTGCCATCACGTTTCTGGTGAGCAGGATTTTGAAAAACAACGCGCCTTTTCTGATACATTGTGCAGCGCTGAGCGTCGCGGTGGTCGTGCCGCTTGCACTGCTCTACTACAGGTACTACGAAGTGTTCGCGATAATTGCGATTGGCGCATTGTATCAGCTTACTAAGCATAAGTGGTATCTTTCTGTCCTGTGGCTCGCGGTACAGTTCGTTTGTCTCATAGCGGCATTGGCTGTAGCCATTCCGCTCGCGCGCGTCTGCATTGCGGCCATATTGGTAACAGCGTTGGTCATGCTGCTGAGTTCGCAGATGGCTAATTACGACAAGTTTCTGCGCACATCGGGCAGGCATCTTCCCAAGAAGGCCGCAAGAAGGGTTCTATTTCGCAACTATAAGCTGCTTCTCCCGTTTTTCGTTGTGGTTGCGCTGTTGGGATTTGCCGCGATGCTTCCTGATTACTCCGGGATAGACACGACATTCTTCGACTGGGCGGAGGAAGTGCGGCCTATTAGGGAGGGGAGCCATTATAATCGGGAGATTGATCCGACTTGGCTTATGACGCCCGGTAACCCTGCGGGGAGCGTGCCGGAGTATGTTCCTCCGAATCCGGGATGGTTGACGTATTTGTTTATGGTTATCACGGCAATTCTTTTGATTTTGCAGTCGTTGCCGACGTTCTTTTTGGGATGGGGGCGCAGGAAGCTCTCAAACGCTGACGATGAGGAAGTGGTTTTTGAGGAGAGCATAATCGAAGACGCGGAGGATGAGGAGAGGGATGCAAAGCTTACGCATATACGCACGAACCAAGCCGTCCGCAAGATGTTTATTAGAAAAGTAAAGGAGCATAAGAAGAGCAGCGGCCTTCTTCCGCAAATAAGCGATACGCCCCAAAATCTTTCGGAGCGTATCGGAGAGGCTGAAGACGTCAGCACGCTAAACACGTTGTACCACAAAGCCCGCTACAGCGCGGAGCCCGTAACAACATCGGAACTGCGAGATCTTCGCGGCAAGTCAAGTGAAGTCCGTTAGACTTGAGAACGACAATATAAACAGGTTGTTTTCGCTCTCTCGTCCCCTGACCTCTGACCCCTGACCCCTGCGGTCGAAGACCGCTTTAATCTACATAGACGATTCTGTCAGGTTCGATGGGATGGGCTTCTTTGCTCACCGACGGTTCACCGATGGCGATTGAGACAGCGAATGTGTATTTTTCCGGGAAATTGAGCGCTTTTTTGAAATAGTCCGAACGCTCCCCGTCGAGGGCCATGAAGCAGATGCCGATAATCACGCTGCCGAGGCCAATGGCGTGGGCAGCCAGAGCGATGTTTTGCACCGCGATGCCGCAATCTAGGCGGGTCCAAGGGTGCGCGTCCGGGTCGCAGCTTAGAAAGATTACCGTCGGCGCCCCGTAGAACACGTCGCCGGCGCGTTCGAGTTTCATGACTTTATGGGTTTCGTCGCTGATTTCCGTCAAGAGTTCCCTGTTGCGAACTACGGTAAACTGCCAAGGCTGCATGTTCTTTGCGCTCGGCGCCTGCTCGCCCGCGTCCAACAGGGTTTTTAGTTGCTCGGGTGTGATTTGTTCCGGTTTGAAGCCGCGGTTGCTGCGGCGGTCGGCGATTGCTTGCAAGACTGGGTTTGACATTATAGTTTTCCTCCTTGTGATTTTTCATCATTCTACGCGATATTTACATTTTCTGCAAGAATTTTTTTATTTATACATATATAACTTGCATTTTTCTACAAATTGGTGTAAAGTATCCCGCGTAAGGAACGATAATATTAAATGGAAAGTGCGATGCATGGAGGCTATGGAGCGACAAAAGGATTAAGGATCAAGAATCCCGCGCTCCGTATTCCGGATTTAGCATTCGGAATATATTCGCATTCCTAAATAACCGCAATCCCAGGGAAGGCAAGTTTCTTCCATAGGGTGCGCGGAAAATTACCAACCGGCGAGAAAGGCGTCTCCCGGGGGAAATGAAAGGAAGCGACTCTCATGCGTATTAACAACAATATCACAGCCCTGAACAGCCACAGGCAGTATGGAATCAACAACAAGAACATTGCCAAAAACGTCGAGAAACTCAGCTCCGGCTTCCGTGTGAACCGCGCTGCTGACGATGCGGCGGGTCTTGCCATTTCAGAGAAAATGCGCTCCCAGATCCGCGGCCTCAACATGGCGTCGAAGAACAGCCAAGACGCCGTATCGCTCGTGCAAACGGCCGAAGGCGGTATGCAGACAATTCAGGACATCCTCCAGAGGATGCGCGAACTGGCAGTCCAGTCAGCATCCGACACGAACCAGAACACAATTGACCGCCAAGCACTCCAGCTTGAGGTCAATCAGCTCATCGACGAGATCGACCAGATTGCCGAGACGACCGAGTTCAACAAAATGAAACTCCTCAACGGAGAGGGCAAAGGTGGCATACCCGGATCGGTGTTTGGCGAGGAGGAAGGCGGAGTAATCCAAGCGGGAGCGAACAGCGGGCAGACAATGTCGATCAGGATAGGCGATATGTCTGCTAAAGGCTTGGAACTATTGGGAGCTAATGATTACAACAACAACTTAAGAAACACTGATAATGAGGCAATTGACAGTGAAGTTCCGGCATCAGTCAAAGATTACAATAAAGGTATAAGCAATCAGGCATCTGCATCGGTTGCTATAAAGATTATTGACAGAGCCCTTAACTGCGTGTCCCTCGCTCGTGCAAGACTTGGCGCATACCAAAACCGTCTTGAGTATAAGATACAGAACCTCGACAACCAGGCCGAGAATGTCGCCGCTGCCGAGAGCCGCATCAGAGATGCCGACATGGCGAAGATGATGACTGAGTTCACGAGGAACAACATTCTCTTCCAAGCGTCAACGGCGATGCTCGCACAGGCGAACGCGCTACCGCAGGGTGTCTTGCAACTGCTTGGGTAGGGGACAGGTAACAAGTAACAAGTAACAAGTAACAAGTAACAAGTAACAAGTAACAAGTAACAAGTAACAGTTGGCGAGAGCTTCTGTTCGGTTGCGGAAATGATTATTGCAGCCCGGGTCTTGAGATCCGGGCTGCGGAGTGTGAAAAATATTTTTCCCAAACCTATTGCAAACGCTTGAAATCTGTGGTAGAATCGTAGTAGTACTTAATTGAAGTAGCGATGCAAGGATGCGTCAGAGCGGAAGGTATAAGGATTTGTTATTCCGCGCTCCGTATTCCGAATGATATGTTCGGAATTTTTTGCGTTCCTCCAAGCAACGCGCTTCGTGTGGCGAGAGTCATATAATCCCTTATGGGTGCGCGCTGCTTGAGAGGGATTTATGATATAACACCGGGAGAAGGATACTCCCGGAATCTATAGAAAGGAAGCGATGATCATGCGTATTAACAACAACATAACGGCGATCAACAGCCACAGACAGTACGGAATCAACAACAAGAACATAGCAAAGAACGTTGAGAAGCTCAGTTCCGGTTTCCGCGTAAACCGCGCTGCTGACGACGCGGCGGGTCTCGCGATCTCGGAGAAAATGCGCTCCCAGATCCGCGGACTCACAATGGCATCGAAGAACAGCCAAGACGCGGTCTCCCTAGTGCAGACGGCAGAAGGCGGAATGCAGACGATTCAGGACATCCTCCAGAGAATGCGCGAACTGGCGGTCCAGTCCGCATCCGACACGAACCAGAACACCGTAGACCGCGAGGCGCTCCAGCTTGAAGTGAACCAGCTCGTTTTGGAAGTCGATCAAATTGCAGAGACAACCGAGTTCAACAAGATGAAGCTCCTCAACGGCGATGGTAAAGACGGTTCGATTTTTGGCAATAAGGACAAAGGCGGAGTAATCCAAGCTGGCGCAAACAGCGAGCAGACGATGGAGATCATTATCGGCGACATGTCCGCATCAGGTTTGAAAATATTTAAGGATGAAGCTAAAGATGGTGATTATAAAAAAGGCGATGATACTGGGATACTGTTTTATGAGAATAAGGATGGCGACTCAACCCCGAAGGACGGTATAAAATACGGTATCAGTAACCAAGAGTCCGCAGCGGAAGCGATAAAAACCATCGACACAGCTCTCAACTGCGTATCGCTAGCACGAGCGAAGCTTGGCGCGTATCAGAACAGGCTCGAGTATAAGATCCAGAATCTTGATAACCAAGCCGAGAACGTAGCCGCCGCCGAGAGCCGCATCAGGGACGCCGACATGGCGAAGATGATGACGGAGTTCACGAGGAACAACATTCTCTTCCAAGCATCGACGGCGATGCTGGCACAGGCGAACTCCCTGCCGCAGGGGGTACTGCAGCTCCTGGGGTAGCGGCCGGCGTAGCCGGCCAGACTGAAAGCAGACAGTTGGATGTTGAAGCCTGAAAGCTGTAAGCTGAGAGTCTGACTGTCGATAGAGAGCTGCGGGATAATTGAAAATTGATAGTTGAAAGCTGAAAAATTTGACTGTCGATTGGAATCTGCGGAAAAAACAATTTAAAAAACAGCGCGCGTAACGCCGCCCGGATCGAAGGATTCGGGCGGTTTTGCGGTTAGATTGGGTTTGAAATCGTAGAAGTTTTACAGTAGCAAAATGAATTTCAATTTATATTAAGGAGTGACTTTAGCGCGTCTTGCAATACCCTGGAAAAGTTGAGGCGGGCGGCTTCTGCCTCGCTGTTCAGCCATGCCGGTATAGTCAAAGTCTTCTTAACTGCACGGTTGTCGTTTGTGCGCCGCCATGCTTCCGTGTCGGCTTTTATCAAGCTGACGAATTGCGGAGTCACATGTGCAAGAGACTCGGATGCGTTAGGTATAGACTCCCCGTTCTTTTCCGCGTCCCATAGCCACATCGAAGCAGCGTCCTCCGCCATTTCAATAGCGTCGGTCAGACTGCTGCCGCAGGTGCGGCAGTGGGGAAGATCGGGCAAATAAACATCATACTGGCTGCCTTCAAGCGGAGTAAAGATTGCGGGATAAACGTATTTCATACTAAAACCTCCTAGATATATTTAGGCGGATCGTGAGGTGAGTTATTTCACGCCAGCATCCTCTAGTATTCCTTTTGCTGTGTAGTCGTTGATGTCGCTTCCGTGCGGGATGGGGATTTTCTCTCCGGGTTTGTCGGGATGTTTAGCCATTTTGTGTTTCCCACCCGGCACTATCTTCCACCCTGCCTTCTTGAGCTTGCGCTCCAGTTCCGTCCGCTTCATTCAATCACCTCTTGACGCAATCGTAGCACGTATAATACGTGTTGTCAAGTGTTTTAGATAAATTGCTAAGCTTTTATTAGAAAGATGCGATAATACTTAATGAGAACAAGTAGACCGGGACTTGGGTCCGGCGTAGCGGGTTTACGGATTATTTAAGGAGGAGCGAAAAATACAGTAACTTTCCGTTTTCGGAAACCGCGTTCGGGAAGCGTCCCGAGTTTTAACTCAGTCATATAACTCCGGAGGGGTGCGCGCCCCTGAAAGGGTTTATGAAATAAAAGTTAAAAACCGAGGGGTAAGGAAACCCCCGGGCAAAATGAAAGGAAGCGAAAATCATGCGTATTAACAACAATATCACGGCTATTAACAGCCACAGGCAGTATGGCATCAACAACAAGAACATTGCCAAGAATGTCGAGAAACTCAGCTCAGGATTCCGCGTAAACCGCGCGGCTGACGACGCAGCGGGCCTCGCGATCTCGGAGAAAATGCGCTCCCAGATTCGCGGCCTGAACATGGCGTCGAAGAACAGCCAGGACGCGGTCTCGCTCGTGCAGACGGCGGAAGGCGGCATGCAGACGATTCAGGACATCCTCCAGAGAATGCGCGAACTGGCAGTCCAGTCAGCGTCGGACACGAATCAGAACACCGTGGACAGAGACGCACTCCAGCTTGAGGTGAACCAGCTCGTTGCGGAGGTCGACCAAATCGCTGAAACGACCGAGTTTAACAAGATGAAACTCCTCAACGGCGATGGTGATGGCGGTTCGATTTTTGGTGATAAGACCAAAGGCGGAGTAATCCAAGCGGGCGCGAACAGCGAGCAGACGATGGAGATCATTATCGGCGACATGTCCGCATCAGGCTTGGAAATATTTAGGGCTGATGCAAAAGCGGGTGATTATAAAAAAGGCGAAACAACTGGGGTACTGGTTTATGAGAATGAGGATGGCGAAGACACCCCGTTAAAGGGTCTAAACCGCGGCATCAGCAATCAACCGTCCGCAGCGGAAGCGATAAAAACCATCGACACAGCTCTCAACTGCGTATCCCTCGCTCGTGCGAAGCTTGGCGCGTATCAGAACAGGCTCGAGTACAAGATTCAGAACCTCGACAATCAGGCCGAGAACGTAGCCGCCGCCGAGAGCCGCATCAGGGACGCCGACATGGCGAAAATGATGACGGAGTTCACGAGGAACAACATTCTCTTCCAGGCATCGACGGCGATGCTGGCACAGGCAAACTCCCTACCGCAGGGGGTACTGCAGCTCCTGGGGTAGCGGCCGGCGGTGGCGGGCCGACTGGAAGACGGCAGTTGGG
>Ga0099364_10006817_pt1 | contig 16534 bp, 12 predicted proteins | sample TergutTh196P3_FD_73070 | JGI IMG/M metagenome (GOLD analysis project Ga0099364, IMG submission 73070) | Microcerotermes parvus P3 segment gut microbial communities from Pointe-Noire, Republic of the Congo - Th196 P3 | ecosystem: Host-associated > Arthropoda: Insects > Digestive system > Gut ... | reverse complement strand
TCCAAAGGCATATAAAGCGGGTTTTCCAGGGAATTACAGTTTTCCAGATTGTAAACCATCCGCCTCTCGGCAAAACTATTCTCAAAAAATATTTCATTCATACTTATTATATGGCGAAAAAGTGCAGTTTGCTTGAGAGTTGTCTACTTTTTTAGTAGGGATGCCCAGGCAATTATTTTTTTTGTCGCAGTTCGGGATTTAATACGATAACCAAGAGAAATAATCAGGTCTAGATTGTAAAAGAGATAAAAAGCAAGTTGAGGATATATTGCGGGTCGTTGTGTTCGGTTGCCCAATTGTTGGGGTCATTCCTATTGTTGACTATCAACTGTTCACTGGGGAATGGGGATTTTGGTAAAGGCTTGCCGTTAATTAACACTTCCTTTGGCGGGTTTTGTTCTTCGTAATTCAGGTGTATATCTGCCAGTTTTCGCCCTACTTCGAAGAATGACCAAAAATCTTGTGCTTTCTTTAAAAGAGGTAAACGGGTCACCATCTTTTAAGGTCTATCATATCGGGATTTTATAAATATTACCACGAATGGAATGGCATTATTATGTAATTTTATCAAAAATCATTATCTAAATCTATTGTAGCTTCAATACGCTTATACAATAATGTTGCAATCTCATTTTCGTTATTCCATAAAATACTGGATTTTTGTTTAACATCAAAATGACCATCGCTACCAAAAGTTTCTTTGCTGCAAATATGGATTACTTCTTTACCTAGACCAGCAGCATAGCCAGCTTCATAATAAGCACCGTTATTATGCCCTGTTAATTCTACTATAATAAATTTGCTTTTTCTTATTTCATATAATATTTCTGGGACAATTTGTTTATTATGTTCTTTTTCATCAATAAAACGTGGCTAATACCCAGCTTTTATTACACCTTGCCTAATCGCTTCACGTATATTTTTAGTTTTTTCAGAAAATGCCATAGCAACAAATACTTGTTTACTTAATGATAAGTTTTTCTGTAGTTCATCTATTCTTTTCCAGCCTTCAGGAAGAATAGTTATTATATGCTTATTGTCAATAGAAAACAAATTATTTTCATTTCCATAATCAGAAATCCATTTAATTTGTTGATGAAAATAAATCTCTGGTAATTTAACTTCCTTTGTTTCATAAATATATCTTCTAATAAAAAACAAACTGAAAAAATAATGTTTATTCGAAAATTCAATATTATAACCATGATATAATGATAATTGTGATAAACCTAATAAAATAGCATTAATTTTTTCATTAAAATTTCTAGGATACCATAGTTCAATTTCTTCAAGGGTTTTGCAAATTGCAGAAAGATAATCAGTCTTATTATATTCTATATTTTTAGCATAACAAATGTATAAAAAAGCTTTATCGTCTTTTTGTTTACCGAATAACTTAAAGTTATAATATAAGTAAGAGGCTAATTTATCTTTATTAATTTTGGGAAGAAAGTCATCACCAAATGCAAATCTTCCGCAAATTGCGCAAGAATACAAATATTGATTGTAAGATATGTCTAATGCTGTTACTTCGGCAGATAAATTACAAATTGGACAAGTGTTTCTGCTGTTTGCCATAGAGACCCTCCCTAAAAACATATTAGTTACCGTTAATTATTGATGAGTTTTTAGTTATATAGTCTAAAACTTCATCATACGATAACCTTGAACCATTTAATTGTACTAATAACAAAGATGCTTCAATTACAAATTTATCATTGTTACTTAAGGAAAAATCATTTTCTAAAAATTCGTTAATATAATTGTCCAGATAATTGAATTTATTATTTTTACTTTTACTTTCACAATTGCTTTTTTTGCAAACTAATAGTGAATCAATTGAGATAGGGCTATTTGCTGCATATTTTGGACTTGAAGCTGATAATTCTGCATATACAGGGTAAAAGGTTTTAAGCTCAAATCCAGAAACAATAATAGACTGGTAAATTGCTGCCCAACCTTCCGGCTTTGAATGATGAAACGTGAATACCATAATTCCATCGTCTTTTAAGACTCTATAACATTCAATAAATACATTTGCCAGAAGTCTTGAATAAATTAATGAGTTTTTATGTTGTACTTCTGCATTACTAGAAGAATCGGAAGAATTAAAAAAAGAAAAACGATTTTTTAAGACAGGAGCTAACCATGCAAAAAAGAAATCACTTAATTCACTATAATTTATGAAATCAAAATATGGGGGATCAGTCACAACTGCATTAATTGATTTGTCTGGAATATTTATTTTAGAACTATCACCATTAAATAATAGAATAGAATTATCTATACCTTTTAAATCTTTCCATGAATTGACTTTAGACGGTCTTATTGGTTCACTAGCAACAATTTTATTTGTATCTATAATATTACCAAAAATATCTTTTTCAAAATTTATTTCAAACGGTTTGTTCAAATACGATTTTGCTTTAAGAAGTCTAGATCGATAAAGTGTAGAAAAAGTGCCGCTACTTTTATGCGTTCCCCAAATAGAATTCTCAATAGGAGTTCGTTCAGGTTTAAGTATATGATTGGAGAATAAATGCCTAACTGCTCCTGTTCCTTCCCCCTTAAAACTGCAAAACATATTATTAAATTCTAATGTACTTGAAAAAAGACATATGAATTGGTCTCTAATTTTTGTATTTTTAATTTGCAAAATACTTTCTAATAATAAACTAAGGCATAGTAATTGCCTATCATTAAAAAAATCTTTCCAATACAAATAATTATAGCCAATGGCTTGGTTGGTATTATGACCTGGACGTATCTTTAATTTTGGAATTAGAAAATTTTCTCTCTCTTTTAATTTTGATTTAGCATTATTATATAATTTTAAATCAAAATCATTAGGTTTTATATATATTTTTTCACCATTATTTCTTAATGCCATTATTGCATACATTTTATGCTTTAACGGTTTTTTCCCTTCATTAACTAGCTCTTTAATTTTATGTCTTGTACCATCAGAGCAAGTTATAAACTGCCCATTTACTCTGGCTATTTGAGGATTAAAAGCTATTTTACAAAAAGGGCAGGTAGTTCGTGAAGAATCATACCTACCTGTAAAAATTGACCAGCAAAAAGGACATATAATTTGTGCTTCTGGTTTCTTTTTAGGATACGCATTTTTTGAAAAAATATATTTAGAAAATAAAGGTACTACTTCGCCATTAGGGCACTCAATAATTTTTACCCAAAAATAATACAATACTGGAATAAGTTCGCCTGTAAAAGGATCATTAGTTAAATAATATGACTGTATTGATTTTTTAACACTATCTTCTAATCTTTTATATTGTTTATCTAATTCAAATTCTGATATATTTTCCAATGCCTGGTCAACGATATATGTACTTATTGGATTAATATCACATCCAACAGCTTTGGCACCTAATTTTACAGCTTCACCAATAGTTGTGCCACTTCCCATGAAAGGGTCAAAAATTATTTTTTCACCAAAATTATTCTTTTTATGAAAAAAATCAATTATGTTTTTCTTTTCCTCAAGTAATACACCTAATAAAATGCTTCTAAACACTGAACCAAGACGAATAGCCCACCATTTATGAAAATGATAAATTGGACGGTTTATTTCTTTTCGCCAGCTTTCCTGTTTTGCAATTTTACTTATCTCTAGAAATGGAAAATTATGTTCTATTGTACGAGAATTTGTAATCATTACTATTATCCTCCAGAAGAAAGAAGGGTTACTTCTTTTCCAGATTGTTTTTTAAGCCTATATGCCTTGAATTTATGTTCCTTGCCAGCATTTATATTTTTTATTTTTTTGGAAATAATCTTATTAGACCGTAAATCAAAATTATAACCCACAATAATTTCGTTTGTTTCAATGCGGTTAAGTTCGCCAACACATTTATAGCGATTATCAATTTTTTGAGTATCTGTTAAAATCAATGTAACTAGACCAGTTGTGCCATTAGTTAGGGCAAATGGAGTTGGAGCAACATACATTTTCCTATCACGTATCATTATATCGCCATAAGAACCAAAACCTTTTACGCTTTTATTCTCATGCACATAGTTGTGGTCAGCATTTAAAAAATCACCATGACAAATAACGAGATCTATTACCGGATACTGTTTTTTCCCTGTAGAAGATTCTGAATATTCAGAAAGGTCTGACGGATACCTGCCAAAAATATAATAAATTGTTCTACCATTATGAAAACCTGTCGGGACTTGACTATTACAGTCATAATTTTTTTCTCTACCAGGCCACGCTAACCCTTTTAATTCATAACCTTCTGTAGATTCGACTATGCGAAAATCAGGATAAGTATTTCGGCCAGAAGATTCATAGTGTATTTTTAATTTTTTAAGCCGCTTCTGAAACCAATTTTGGAAATGAAATTCTTTGTCCTTTGTGCTGACAGATTCAATTAATTCACCATTTTCAATTGCAGATACACACTCTGCAAAAACATCTAAGTAAAAATAACTATCCATTATACCATAATACTCCTCTGTTTAGATTATATCAGACCTTTAAATTTAGCAAGTGAAAATATTAATAAAATTATCCATTAGCTCTTCAAATTGCTTTAGTTTTGCAACAAATCTCCTTGACAGTATTTGCATTTTATCCATATCCTTTAGTATAAATGGAAAATAAAGCTAATTGTATTTTTTTGGTAGACGATAATCCTATCAACCTGAACACTGGAAAAAGCGTTCTGCAGGATAAGTATACAGTCGTTACTATTCCGTCGGGCGAAAAACTTATGCAGATGCTGCAAAAAGCCCAGCCCGATCTGATACTTCTTGACATTGGAATGCCCGGAATGAGCGGGTATGATGCGATAAAATTAATTAAAGAAAATCCTCAAACTGCGCAAATACCGGTTATTTTCTTAACCGGAAAAACCGAAACGGAAAACGAGCTTTTAGGGCTTTCCCTGGGCGCCGTTGATTACATAACCAAGCCTTTTTCTCCGCCGCTGTTGCTCAAGCGGATCGAGCTTCACCTGATGCTGCAATCGCAAAAAAACGAATTACAGGAATTTAACGAAAACCTTTCAGAAATGGTCAGAAAACGGACTAATGACATAAACCAATTGCAAAACGCTATTATCCTTTGGGCTTCGGAAATGGTTGAATTTAGGGACGAGGAGACAGGCCAGCATGTAGAGCGGGTTCAGAAATACATGGAATTGCTGCTCGGCGAAATGAAAAAAAAGAAACTGTATGCAGACGAGATTGAGGCGATGGATATTGAAGCGTTTATTAAATCGGCTCCTCTGCATGATGTCGGTAAAATTAAAATACGTGATGAAATTCTGCTGAAAAAAGCAAAGCTCAGCGAAGAAGAATTTGACAGCATGAAACTCCATACCTTGCATGGAAAAAACCTTCTTGAAAGCCTTCAGAAAAAAGTACCAAACCAGAAATTTTTAGATTACGCAAAAAGCCTTGCTTATATGCACCATGAAAAATGGGACGGAACAGGTTACCCCGAAGGCATGAAAAAAAATGATATTCCGCTGGGAGCGCGAATGATGGCTCTTGCGGATGTTTATGATGCGCTTGTTTCGAAACGTTCTTATAAAAAAGCTTTTTCACACGAAGAGGCTATAAAGATTATTTCCGAAAACAGCGGTACTCACTTTGACCCTGATTTGACTGATTTATTTATAAGCTTATCTGATTCAATAAAAAAAATATCTGCCAGAATATAAACACGGAGTTTATTAATGAAAAAAATATTAAAATCAATTTTTTTACCGTTATATGTAATTATATTTTCATTTATGTTTTCAAATTGTGAAAATTCAGATGAACAGGCCCACGCAGGTCAGGCATTATTTTCTTCATACCGTAATATTCCAGGCCTTACCGGCGATGAAATAGAGGCAATAGAAGCATTGCAGAAAAACAATGAATCTTTTATTTACGGAATGCTGCCCAGTACCGAGGCATACCTCAGCGTAGACGGTAATGTAAGAGGCTTTGCAGCCTTGTACAGTAAATGGTTGTCAGAATTATTCGAAATTCCATTTATACCAAAACTGTATACAAGGGATGATTTACTTATAGGGCTTGATACAGGCGAAATAGATTTTACCGGCGAATTAACGGCTAACGAAGAACGCCTGCAAAAATATTTAATGACCGATGCAATAGCCCTACGCTCAATTGAATATATACGCCTAAAAGACAGTCTGCCCCTCTTGGAAATTATTCCAACACGTGTGCCGCGATTCGCGCTTCTGGAAGGGACAACTACGGTTAATGATGCTTTTTCTAATACGCTCGAAGCGTTTGAGCCTGTGTTTATATCTGAATACATTGAGGCTTATGATCTTTTAAAAAGCGGAGAAATTGACGCTCTGGTTGCGGAAGGTACAAATCTGGCTTTTTTTGATATGTGCGACGATATTGTAACTACCATTTTTTTGCCGCTGATATACAGCACGGTTTCACTTTCAACGCAAAATCCCGATCTTGCTCCTATTATCTCGGTTATGCAAAAAGCGCTGGATAACGGTGCTATTAATCAATTAAACGAACTTTATACCCAAGGTTACCAGGAATATACGCGAAACAGGTTTTTGCTTAGGCTTACGGATGAGGAACGCAGGTTTTTAGAAACCAATCCTGTTATACCCTTCGTAGCTGAATTTGATAATTACCCTATAAGTTTTTATAATTCCAGAGAAAATACATGGCAAGGTTTAAGTTTTGACGTGCTTAAAGAAGTGGAAGCCCTTACAGGCCTTGAATTTAAACTTATCAATGACCAGCATACAAAATGGGTGGAACTGCTAAGAATGCTTGAAGATGGAGAAGCTCTAATGATCTCGGAATTGTTCCCGCATTCGGATCGTGAAGGCCGCTTTTTGTGGCCGCAAACTTCATTTTTAACAGATTCGTCTTCGCTTATATCCAAAGTTGAACATCGCAATATTAATAAAAATGAAATTTTATCTTTTAGAATTGGATTAAACCGGGAAACCATAAACAGCGAATTATTTCACCGCTGGTTTCCTGATCACAAAAACACCGTTGAATTTGACGGCAAGGATGCTGTTTTTGAAGCTTTAATCCGCGGCGAAATTGACATGGCAATGTCGGTTAGCTATAGAATTTTAAACTTGACCAATTACAGGGAACTTCCGGGATATAAAATAAATTTTCTGTTCGAAAACAGGCTGGCATCCGCATTAGGATTTAATAAAGACGCAGAGGTTTTGGTGTCTATTGTTGACAATGCCCTTGAATTGATAAATATCAGCACAATATCGAGACAATGGATGAGCAGAACATACGACTACAGGAGCAAAATAGCAGAGGCGCGGATGCCCTGGGTAATCGGCACTGCTATTACGCTTATGATAATGCTTATATTGCTTACAATCATTTACTTTATAAACAGGAAAAAAAGAAAAACCATCTCCAATCAAGCGGCTGTTCTTTCTGCCATATATAATTCTATTCCTGCTATGGTATTCACCAAGGACATTAATAACCTGTATACAAGCTGCAACAGCCGGTTTTTAGTTGAAACAAAACTAAGCGAATCACAGCTTATAGGCAAATGTTTTGAGGAAATAGGCTTATACGACAAAAATGTAGTTAAGGATTTTTATGAGACTGACCAGAAAGTATTAAATGAAAAAGCAGCCATCACAACGGAAGGCTGGTATAACGGCTCTGACGGCTCCATGCGGGCAAGAGAAATCACCAAAGTGCCGCTGATCCAAAGCGGCAAGGTAGCCGGGTTACTGGGAATAGGGCTTGATATTACCGATCGCAAACTTATGGAAGAAGCATCAAAAAAAACACATGAACAGGCAATGCTGATGCTTGATACATCCCCGCTGTGTACCCAATTGTGGGACAGGAATCTTAATACGATTGATTGCAACGAAGCGGCGGTCAGGCTTTACGGCTTCAAGAACAAACAAGAGTATATAGAAAGGTTTATTTTTGAATGTTCACCCGAATTCCAGCCAGACGGACGGCATTCACAAGAGAAAGCAACATCACTTATAAACCAGGCTTTTGAAGAAGGCCGCTGTGTTTTTAGCTGGATGCACAAAATGACTGACGGTACTCCAATGCCGGCAGAAGTTACCTTAGTCAGGGTCAATTATAAAGATGATTATGTTGTAGTCGGATACACAAAAGACCTGCGTGATCTTGTAAAACTCGAGGCACAGGCTTCTGGCTATGAATATGCCAAAAAGCTAAACCGCACATTGTCAAAAATAACCATGTCGCCGACTATTTCTGCAGGATTTTTAAAAGATGCCGCTGACATTATTGCACGTGAAGGGTGCGATGTTTTAAATGTCACCCGTGTGGGTCTTTGGGGTATATCGAAGGATGGAAATACCCTAATAAGCATTTCCTGCTATAATGCTTCTGCCGATGAATATAATATTCAGGACAATCTGGATATATCAAACTGCAAAGAATACAGAATGCTTCTTGATACTGAAAGGCTTATTGCCACCAACAATGCCAGCATATCCAACCCTATGTCAGAACTGACTAATTATTTTACCCAGGACTCCTGCGCTTTTATTGATGCTCCTATACGCATAGACGGCAAGCTTGCCGGGGTAGTTTGCATTGAGCAGGATCGCTGTGAAAAATATTTAACAGAACGGGAATGGACGATAGAAGAACAAAATTTTGCTTCCTCCCTTGCTGATTTAATGGCCCTGGCTATTTCAGGCTCCGAGCGGCGCATAGCCCAGGATTTAGCAGAGAAGGCTAATCAGGCAAAATCTGATTTTTTAGCAACCATGAGCCATGAAATTCGTACGCCCATGAATGCAATTATTGGTATGTCGGAACTGCTGCTGTCAGAAAAAATGGAAATAAGCCAGCTTCGTTATGTGCGGGATATACATGTGTCCGCCATGGCACTGTTAAATATTATCAATGATATTTTGGATTTATCGAAGGTGCAGTCAGGTAAATTAAGCCTTGTGCCGGCACACTACGAGTTTGATGTGTTTATTGACAGCGTCTGTTCAGTGGTAAATATTTTGACAGAAAACAAAAATATATCTTTTAAGCTGCATATAGAGGGAAGCTTTCCCGAATGTCTGTATGGGGACGATGTCCGTCTAAGACAGTTGTTGCTTAATATATTAGGCAATGCTATTAAATTTACAAACGAAGGCTCTGTCGGCCTATCCATAAGCACTACAGAAACAAGTATCAATTTTAGCATAAGCGATACCGGTATAGGCATACAGGCAGAAGATATCCCGACACTTTTTAATGCTTTTACACAGGCCGATATGCAAAAAAACCGCAGAAAAGAAGGAACCGGCTTGGGGCTTTCTATCAGCAAATCATTAGTTGACATGATGGGGGGCTCTATAACGGTAGAAAGCGTATACGGGCAAGGCACTGTATTTAATATTTCAATCCCAAAGGTAATTGGCGATGTGGCGCTTATTCAAAAAGCTTACGACAATGAAGACCTGATCTGCGCGCCCGATGCGAGGGTGCTTGTTGTTGACGACAATGCTGTAAATTTGAATGTTGCCTGCGGGCTTTTGAGGCTGAACATGATAAATGCTGAAACGGCAGAATCCGGCAAGCAGGCCATAGAGATGATTCGCAATAATCAATATGACATTATCTTTATGGACTACATGATGCCTGAACTGGACGGTACAGAAACTTCTAAAATCATACGTTCTTCGGGCATTAATATTCCAATAATTGCGCTTACCGCCAATGTTATTGCAAACACAAAAGAAGACTTTTTAGCTGCCGGCATGAACGATCTGCTGACCAAACCAATTAAAAAGGCAACTATGAATAAAATACTAAAGAATTGGCTTCCTGCCGAAAAAATTAAAAAAGTGCAGGATGAAAAGCCTTCTGCCGATGAAGCCCTTGATGAAAAGACCAGGGCTTTTTGGGAAAAAATTGAGCGGATAGAATATCTTTCAACACAGGCTGGGATGGAAAGGGTTTCCGGCCAAAAGGATATTTATAAAAAATCCCTTAAGCTTATGTTAAATGAAATCGAAAAATGTGATGAAAATCTGAAAGAGTTTCTGGCCAGCGGCGATATGAATAACTTTTCCATTGAGGCGCACAGCATGAAAAGTTCGCTTGCAAATATAGGCGCAATGGAACTTTCAGCCCTTGCATTGGAACTTGAAACCGCATCTCACAATAAAGAATTTAGTTTTTGCGCATCACATACGCTGCCTTTTTTGGAAAAGCTTGTCAGCTTAAAAACAGCCCTTGCCGTGGCCTTTTCGGATAATTCGCAGTCGCAAACCCCAGAAGCGCAGCATCTGCCTGCTGAATTAACTGCAATTTTCGAAAAACTTATAACCGCCTTTAATAAAACTGACTTTAAAGCTATCGACGAAGGAATTAACAGCCTGAATACCCTGCCTGAACTTGCAGGCAATAATGTACTGCAGGCTGAAATAGAAAAAATTAAAGATGCGGTACTAATGATGGACTATGACGGAGCTGCGGAAATAATGCAGAAGTTGTCAGCCTCTTAAGCCCTTTACAAAAGAGGCTTTATCCGAAGCGGTAAAAAACGAAGAGCCTGAAACAAGCACATCCGCCCCGGCAGCTATAATGCCCTGCGAATTTTGGCTGTTTACGCCGCCGTCTACCGAGATAAGAAAATCAAGGGAGCGTTTTTCCCTTTCCTCTGCCAAAAAACGGACTTTCCCCAAACATTCCGGCAGAAGCTTTTGGCCCCCGAAACCCGGGTTTACAGTCATCACAAGAACCAAATCAACAAAAGGCAGCAATTCCTGAAGGATTAAAGCCGGAGTAGAAGGGACAATGCTGATACCGGCTTTTATCCCCATCCCCTTAATCTCTTGAATAAGCCTGTGGGAATGAACCGACGCTTCATAATGAAAGGTAATGGCATTTGCGCCCGCCTCTGCAAATTCCGGGGCAATCCGCTCGGGTGTATTGACCATTAAATGAACATCAAAAAATTTATTGCTAAGCTGCCTTAGATCCTTGACCACAGCCGGCCCGAAGGTCAGGTTGGGAACAAATTGCCCGTCCATTATATCCAGATGAACCCAATCGGCGCCGGAATCGACAATTTCAGAAAGCCCTTTGCCCAATTCTGCAAAATTTGCAGAGAGCATCGAGGGCGCAATAATTATTTCTTTCATGTTTTTCCTCCGTAATTTTTATACATTTCAAAAAAATGATGTACGGGACCATTGCCTTTTCCAAACATAGGCGCATGGATAATTGCCGTATTTATATATTCTTTTGCCAGTTCTACAGCCCTTTGAACAGAAAGCCCAAGAGCAAGATTAGCTGCAATAGCCGAAGAAAAAGTACAGCCTGTGCCGTGAGTGTGTTTTGTGTCTATCCTAGGCGAACTATATTCATAAAAATTTTTACCGTCAAACAAAATATCAGTTGCGTTTCCAACGCTGTGCCCGCCTTTTACAACAACAGCACGGCAGCCCATCGTGCAAATGATTTTGGCAGCATTACGCATATCATCAGTTGTGTTAATCGTCATATCAGCCATTTTCTCGGCCTCGGGAATATTCGGCGTTATCAGATCGGCAAGAGGTACAATATCGGTAATCAGCGTGTTGACAGCTTTTGGATCCATCAATGCACAGCCGTTTTTGGCATACATTACAGGATCAACAACTATATTGAGAGGTTTCCATTCAAGAATTTTTTCCGCGACTGCAAGCATGGTTTCACGGCAGGAAAGCATTCCTATTTTAACCGCATCCGGGGGAATGTCCTCAAAAACAGCGTCAATTTGTTTTTTTATAATATCAGGGTTTATATCCTGAATTTCTATCACGCGGAAAGTGTTTTCCGCAACAACCGATGTGACTGCCGTCATTCCGAATATGCCATGAGCCGAGAATGTTTTTAAATCGGCCTGTATGCCGGCTCCGCCGCTGCAATCAGACCCTGCTATGCTAAGTGCTTTTTTCATCCTTCTCCAATAATAACAAAATTAAGAAAATAATGCAAGTTCACAATTTTTGTGATAGAATTAATCGGAGTAAGTATGAATAAAATAAGCACTGCAATTGTAGGGCTTGGCCGCATTGCCAGCCTTCTTGAAGATGACAGCCTTAGGGAAAAACCCTGCACCCATGCCGGCGCAATTACAGCTAACGATGATTGCCTCCTTGTTGCAGGAAGCGACACTGACGAAGAGCGGCGCAGGCTCTTTGAAAAAAGGTGGCAGCTTGGGGGCATAAAGCCTGCCGTCTATGCCGATGCCGCTCAAATGCTGCAAATTCACAAGCCGCAAATTCTTGCGATAGCGACACATCCCGACAGCCATTATCATTACTGCCGTCTTGCCGCCGAACACGGAGTTTCCGTTGTAATCTGCGAAAAACCCCTGGCCGACACCGTAAAAGAAGCCCGTAAAATTGTCCGCCTTGAAAAAAACGGATTTACAATAATCACCAACCACGAAAGGCGTTATTCGCAAGATTATACCCGCGCTAAAACCGTCCTCGGAGAAGGGCAGTTAGGCGGGCTTTTAAGCGTGCGATGCGTTCTGTATATGGGGCTTACAAGACGGCTGCTGGACGTATTCTGGCACGACGGCACCCACCTGGCCGATGCCCTAATGTTCATTACCGGCGCGGAACTAAAACATAAAAAACGCCGGGGCGCTAAACTTAAATCAAGAAGCGGAACGGCATGGCTTGAAGGGGATCTTTGCATGGATAAGGCCCCGCCAATACCTGTAATTTTTGAATTGGGCGCCGGCAGGGACCACCTGGTTTTTGAAATTGAATTTTCCTGCGCAAAAGGCCGATTGCGAATAGGCAACGGCATTTTTGAAGTTTGGGAGAGTTTGCCAAGCCACTATGCAGAACAATTTCGCTCGCTGAAAAAAACAGGCAATATATTCGACGGCCCTACGGGTTATTTTAGCAATATGATAAAAGATGCCGTTCTCTGCGTGAATGATCCGCAAAAACGGCCTGTCTCGAGCGCGGCAGACGGGCTTAAAGTTATTGAGTACCTTAATTCGGTAAAAGCGTGGCGTTAGATCAGCATATTTTTCTAAAATTTATATTTAAAAGAAATTTTAATAAAGTTACTATCTTTGTGCTGCCCAAGCTGTCCCTTGGAATTACCTAAAAAGAAACCGCCTGATAAAGCAAGCCGTATATCGTCCTTTGTCCAGATAAGCGCAGGCAAGATGGCGCAGTCCATGTCTTCTATGCCCCAGGCCACCGCCGCCCTAAGCTCAAGTTCGTCACGGATAAATTTTTTGGTAAGTGCTGCGGTTATGCGGGTTGTGGTTATAGGCTGACCGCCTTCAATATCATATTCATGTATATAATTCGACACTCCCAAAGGGTCATTTTTTATTCTGTCAGGTAAAAGGTTGATATCTTCACCAAGTTTGCTTTGTAAAAGCCTTATGCTTTCATTAACCTGAAGATTCAGATTTATGCCCCAAAAAAGCTCCCGGTCAAACCCAACCGACCAGGCTATAGACGGGTTGTATACAGTTCCGTCATCGCCGCTTAAATCTTCTGTGATATTAGCCGCAAGTTCCATGCGGGTATTAAAACCCCTCAAATCCTGCGCATAATCAATCCCGATTTGATGAAACGGGTTATACTTATATGAAGCAGTAGCCAGAACCCCTTCCGGTAAAGGAAGAATACCAGAGGTATTATAATAAATATCAAAATTCCAATCTTCTATTGCAGGTTCATGCAGACGCCCGTAATAATACTGCGCCCCTATATCCGCACTGCCGACTGTCGTAGTAAACCTAAGCCCTGCTTGCGCATAACTAATTGCGCGGGTATCCGGCTCTTCCAAATTTACTTTTATTGGTATTGTAAATGGGCCTAGAAAAGGAAGCGTAATTTCAACCGGCGGCATTTCTGCCAGCGTATTTATCCTTGAATCCGCCCACTTTTCCCCCGCCTGTGCAATATGATGAGGCTTAAAATTTGGAACAAACACCGCCTCAAGTTTAGAAAAATCTCCAAACCTGAACACGGTGCTTACAAGGGGTCGGGCTATTTTAATATCCAAAAGGCTGATTTTATCAGACATTTCGGTAAAGATTTGTGTAGAATCCAGAGGGTTGATTACATCAAGCGGGCCCATGTTATCGGCTTTGCCCCAGATGATTTTCCGCATCCCTGCCGTAATATCGAATTTGCCAAAAAAGCCCTGTACATACGCCTCATCAATGTTGATGGGTAAAACCGTTGTGCTTAGATTAAGATTAACCACCGCTTTGGCAATGCGGGTTTCGGCAGAAAAATTAAGTTTCCCGGTAAAAATTTCCCCCAGCCGCGTATAATCTGCGCCTTTGGAAAAATCATCGATATACCCTACAAAAGATGCAGATGCCTCACCGCCTATGGAAACACTAAAACCGGCTTTTTCATCGCCAAGCCCATCCTGTGCAAATAAATTTATGCTGATGAAGAAAAACAATATTGTATTAAAAATAATTATTCGCCTCATAACAGACTGCCTTATTTTCTTACTGCAATTTCTTCCTTAGTTTACGCCGTTGGTTGCGTTCGTTTTTTCTTTCCGACATGGATTTTCCCTGACCGAAAGAATTTTTTTCGCTGTCACCAATCCTAAAGGGCTCTCTTCCGGGCAGTTTTGAACATACTACTATCCAAATAATGCCAAAAACCATCATTAAAAAACAAAGTATCTGGCCGGTTGTTATTCCTGGCAGGATGAAACCGCCATCTCCCATTTGGGAATCAGGCTGCCGAAAATATTCTATAAGGAAACGAAAAAAGCCGTAGCCTAAAAAGTATAAGCCGATAAGAAAACCCTTGAAAGGCTTGCGGTTACGGAAAACCCAGATTATTGCCCATAAAACAATTCCTTCAAAAATCATTTCATAAAGCTGAGAAGGGTGCCGCGGTAAATTTACAGAAGCCAGGCCTGTAATATCAATGCCGACTTTTTCGGCAATTTCAACCACCCAGCTTTCTTTTGTGGGGACAGTGGCGGCATTTGGAAAAAGCATACCTAAAGGGCTTGCCGTTACCCTGCCGTAAAGTTCCCCGTTAATAAAGTTACCAAGCCGCCCGAAGGTATAGCCTAAAGGGATCGCTGCCGCAAACATATCCCCAATTTCCCTAAAATTAAATTTCTTAACCTTGCAGAAAATTAGTATTGCAAGAAAACCGCCAACAGCCCCCCCGTGGTAGCTCATCCCCTGAAGCCCGGTAAATTTACCGTCTCGGAAAGGCCAGAAAATTAACCAGGGCTGGGTACGGTAATAACTGCTAGTTTCGTAAATAAGGGTGGAAAAAATCCTTGCCCCCAAAAGCAGCCCTAAAATCGCCCAGCAGAAAAGCGAGTACAATTGATCCTTGTTCATGGGGAAAGCCCGTTCGCGAAGCTGGCGGCGGTATATAAAATAAGCTGTGCCAAATGCAAAAATATACATCAACCCGTACCAACGCAATGGCGTGCCGGGGATAATTTCCGGCTTAAGCCAGGAAGGAAAATCAACAAATAAAAACATAATATTATTTTACAACAAATTTTCGGTAAATATCAATCCCTGAAAACCCGCCTTGAGAGGCTATTTCCCGAAAATTCCGTTGTTCAAAAGCCTCTCAAGTATAGATTCGATGTGAATATTTAATTGCTCATTTCTAGTTTTTCTGCGATTGTTTCATCAATAAAAGCATTTATACTCTTACCATAAAGTTTTGCTTGTTTTGCAAGTCTGTAATGGCGTTCTTTGCTTGTACGATATGTAATACTCCCTTTAAAATCTTTAATTTTTAACGGCTCCGGAATATCCATATTATTGCCGAGGCTAGTGGCAACATAAGAAGCAAGGGCTTCTTTAAGGTTTGATAAAACTTCTTCACGAGTCTGTCCGCAAGTCATATTGCGTTCAAGTTCAACAATACTGCCTAAAAAACAACCGTCTGCATCAGACCAATCAATGATAAAAGTGTATGGAAGATTAATGTAATAATTTAAATTTTTCTTAGTCATTGGTATATCCTTCATGTTTTAATGTTTCTTGTAATTTTTCTATTAAATAAGGCTTTAACGGATTCTGGGTAATAACAATTGTAACAGGCGGACAGTTTTGCTTCCTGTAAGTGAGATGCGAACCAGCTGTAGGTGTTGCCCTAAAACCAAGTGTTTCAAGAGTTTTTACAGCTTCATCAGGAGTTATATCTGAATTGCCCCTTAATATTTTCTTTATGAGCTTGTCTCTTTTACTCATATTTCTATGATAGCAAAAATGATAGCATCTGTCAAGAGTTATTGCTATTCTATAAGCTATATGTCCAGAAGATTTGCATGACTGACACTGTTGAACCGTGAACCGTGATATTTATTTATGACCATTGTATAATTTAATAAGTAATGGAGGAGCATCGATGGAAGCTTTGGTAATTAACCGTGAAATTTTTGGAAAAATCGAAATTAAAGAAAATATAAAAATAAATTGGTTCAGATAGATTTATGTACACCAGAAGATTTGCATGACTGTCCACCTTGCGTTACCTTTTCCAAAAATTTCTCA
>Ga0099364_10006816_pt1 | contig 16534 bp, 13 predicted proteins | sample TergutTh196P3_FD_73070 | JGI IMG/M metagenome (GOLD analysis project Ga0099364, IMG submission 73070) | Microcerotermes parvus P3 segment gut microbial communities from Pointe-Noire, Republic of the Congo - Th196 P3 | ecosystem: Host-associated > Arthropoda: Insects > Digestive system > Gut ... | reverse complement strand
CATGATATACATTTTCTATATAACAATTTGAAACGGGGTGAAAAATTATATCAAACGATTCGTCATTAAAAGGCAATTTTTTTGACATATCTGCTTTAATAATTTCTATTTCGTAATTTTCCCTTTCTGCAACAATTTTTTCATTTTCTAGTTGCTTGTCTGAATAATCAACTACAGTACAACAAGCGCCTAAAGCCGAAAAAACAGGCATTTGCTGTCCACCGCCACAGGCAAGCCCAAGAAGTTTTTTATTTTTTAATTCTGGAAACCATTCCTTTGGAACATATTTTTGGGGAGTTAATAATACATTACATTCGCCATTTTTAGCCCTTAAATATTCTTCATGGGTTATTGGAATACCCCATTCCCAACCATTTTTTATCCAATTGTCTATAGTTTTTGAATTTATGTCTGTATAGTCTAATTTGTCCATAATATCTCCTTATTGTTCATATACACAATTATATCTTATTTTTTGATACTTTTCATTAAAATATTTTGTATGCTTAAATCCATATTTTTCATAAAACTTTATTGCGTCATCATCTGTTGATAATATTATTGTTTTGCCCTTTTCTTTAATATAATCCATTAATTCTGTTCCTAATTTATTACCCCTATATTCTGGGTGTACTCCAAAATGTAACACTTCAATATTTTCAAGATTATTTTTTATTCCTATTATTCCAGCTAATTTTTTATCTAAAAAATAGCCGTACATTATTCTGTCTTTATCCTGCTCGTATTCCATAAGAATATTATTGATATTATTTTCACTTGGATCATACACAATATCCCTAAAAACATCTAGAATTTCAATAAAATCATAATCCTTTTCTATTTCTTTGAATTCTTTAAATCCAATTTCCTGCATTTTTATTAATCCATTTTCATTAATATTTCTTGTATTTTCTATAACTTCCTCTTTGACTTTTGTATACAAATCCCCTTTTTGCCAACGCTGAAATAATTTCTTCTGGTCTGAGTAAAGGATATTTTTTAGCCATTATATTGCCATTTCTAATCTGGTTATATAAACCTGTTCATTTTCAAGATAATTTAATTCTTCTATATTCGATTCGTCTTCATAGTATAGAGAAATTGCTTCCCTTAAATTGAACATTGCCTCATCTATCGTTTTCCCTTGCGAAGCTATATTATTTTCAAGGCAAGTTGCGACATACCAGTTTTCTTCGTGTTTAATTTTTATTGTACCCTTAAAAGTCATTCAAAACCCCCAAAATGCTATATTTTTAGAATATTACAATTTTGATAAATTGTCAAATGCTTGTTTAGACTTGTATGATTATCTGCATATATCCCGTGCCTCGGCAAGTTCAATATGCATTGTCATTGTCGTTAGGAAGTTGCATTATTGCTATATCTCCAAAAATTGTAACCCAGTTTTTATCAGCAATAAATGATTGTGTTTCTTTAACAACATATACAATATCATAATCTTGAAAAATATCTTTTGGTATATTCGGATTGGTTCGCGATCCATTCATATATACTGCAATGCCAATAATCAAATCCATAAAATGTAGTTTTTGTAAATTTAACAAGGTTTTTGCCATAGAGGCAATACCTCTTCACTCCAGAATATTTTTCCGTACGCCGGGGTCATTGCCGGAGAAGCAGTTAGTGCAGAAAGGCAGGGTGCATTCTGAACAGGCGGCTTTGAGTCCGTCTAAACTGATGTAACCCAGACTATCCGCGCCTATTTTATGGCAAATCTCATCATGGCTCATTCTGTTGGCTATCAGGTTTTCTTCACAGTCAATGTCTGTCCCATAGTGGCAGGTAAAGCGGAATGGTGGGGAAGATATCATCATGTGGACTTCTTTTGCTCCCGCGTTTTTAAGGCTCTTTACAATTTTTTCACTGGTTGTGCCACGAACAATAGAGTCATCCACAAGTACAATGCGTTTTCCTTTAATACTTGCAGCTAACGGATTAAGTTTAAGTAATACCGCGCTGTCTCTTTGTGTTTGTGTGGGATATATAAAACTACGGCCAATGTAGCGGTTTTTTACAAACCCCTGAACAAGCGGAATTCCGCTTTGGGCGCTGTAGCCAAATGCCGCTTCAAGACCGGAGTCCAGAACACCGCAGACAACATCTGCTTCTACAGGATGCTCTTTTGCCAATTCTACGCCCATGTTGAAGCGTGCATTGTAAACACTAAGACCGTCAATCACAGAGTCCGGACGCGCAAAATAGACATATTCAAAAATACACAGCCCTTTATTTTCTTCCTTGTTTTCCAGTTTAACGCCTTCAAGTATAATTTCTCCGTTTCTTATTACTACTACCTCACCGGGAAGAACATCACGGACAAATTCAAAGCCGCATGTATTAAGAGCGCAACTTTCAGAGGAAATAGCATAACCAATGGCGCTTTTGCCAATACAAAGCGGACGGAAACCATTTGGGTCACGGACTCCTATCAATTTATTTTTACTTGTTGCAATAATAAGAGAAAACGCTCCTCTAAGAAGATTTGAAGCTTTAATAACCCCTTGTATTGAACTTTTTTCCATAGTAATGTTGTAGGCAATTAATGATGAAATAACTTCACTATCGCTGGTTGCGTTAAAGTGAATACCGTGTTCTCTTAATTCATCACGGAGCTGTTTGGAGTTTGTAATATTACCGTTATGCGCCGTGGCAATTCGTCCTGTAAGGTATTCCGTAACAAAAGGACCGACATTTTCTTTAGAGCTGTTGCCTGTTGTAGAATAGCGAGTATGCCCAACAGCGGTTTGTCCCTTTGGAAGACTTGTAAGCCCTCCTTCACCAAACACCTCATTCACAAGGCCGACATCTTTGCGGCAGACAATACTCCGGTTGTTTGAAACGGCAATGCCCGCTCCTTCCTGCCCCCGGTGTTGCAAAGAAAGCAAGCCATTGTAAGTAATACCGGCAGCTTCATCCGTGGTTAAGCTAAGTCCAAAAATAGCACATTCTTCTTTTAGTTTATCCGTTTTCATAAATTTCCTATTCCACAGTAACACTTTTTGCAAGGTTCCGTGGTTTATCAATATCTAAACCTTTATTTGCAGCTACATAATAACTGAAAAGCTGTAAAATTATAACAGAAAGAGAAGGTGAAAATAATTCATGAACATTAGGCAAACTGATATGGTATAGCTTGGAATGTTCATCATTGTTTTTAGTTTGACAGTTTCCAATAAGTAAAACTTTTGCACCCCGGCTCATTACCTGTTCTGCGTTACTCATTATTTTACCAGATAATCGCTCACAATTGGAGAGAGCAACAACTAGAGTATCTTCTTGTACCAGCGAAATAGCCCCATGTTTAAGTTCTCCGCCCGCATAAGCTTCAGAATGAATGTAAGAGATTTCTTTTAATTTAAGCGAGCCTTCCAACGCAATGGCATAATCAATGTTCCTGCCAATAAAGAAGATACTCCTGCAGTTTACACAAGTTGATGCATACATTTGTATTATGTTTACTCTTTCAAGTATTGTATTTATTTTCTCTGGTAACGATAATATTTCAAGAAAAAGCTTTTTTTCTTCTTCCTGGGTTAATTTCCCTGATTTAACGGCGAATTTTATTGCCAAAATGTACAATAATACAAGCTGTGCAGAAAATGCCTTAGTTGTAGCTACGGCAATTTCCGGGCCGGCAGCCGTAAACAAACAATAATCTGCTTCTTTGGCTATTGTACTGCCCTGTACATTAACAATTGATAAAATAGATGCGCCTCTGGACTTAGCTTCCCTCATGGCGGCTATAGTGTCTGCGGTTTCCCCGGACTGGCTTATTAAAATGACAAGTGTCTTGTCATCAATAATTGCATCCTTGTAACGGAACTCGCTTGCAAGCTCTACTTCTACAGAAATCCTGCACAAGCGTTCAAACACATACCGTGCCACAACGCCGGCATTGTACGCAGACCCACATGCGGTTATAACAACTTTATTAAAGCACGAAGTATCGATACTATCAAGAATTTTTCCATTGTCTCGATCTGTGTTAGCTGAATTAATTGTGTCATTTATAACTTTTGGCTGTTCCATAATTTCTTTTAACATAAAGTGCGGGTAACCGCCCTTCTCCGCACTGTCTATTTTCCATGTTATAGTTTCCGTCTGTTTTTCCAGCGGTTCTTTATCAAAATTATAAAATTGGATACTGCTTCGGCAAAGAACCGTAATTTCTTTATCGTTAAGATAGTAAACATTGTTTGTGTGTTTCATAACGGCAGGAACATCAGAGGCTATAAAATTTCCATGATCAGATACACCAATAATAAGCGGGTTGCTGTTTTTAACAGCGATTAAAGTGTCAGGTTCATCGACACACATTATTCCCAATGCGTAAGAACCTTCCAGGGCGTTTGCCACATGAATAACGGTCTCAAGTAAATTGCCTTTGTAATAGTATTCTGCAAGCTGGGCAATAACCTCACTATCTGTTTGGGAAGTAAATTGCACTCCTTTTTGTTCAAGGCGTTCTTTTAGCTGTTTATAGTTTTCTATTATACCATTATGTACAATGGCGATTTTACTCCGGCTGCCCAAATGCGGATGGGAGTTAATATCCGACGGCTCTCCATGGGTAGCCCAACGAGTGTGCCCTATACCCAGATGCCCGGAAAGCGGGGTGTCCTTTAGCCTGTCTTCAAGAGCGGACAGCCTGCCCTTTTGTTTTATAATATCAAAGCCCGTGGTTTTATTTATAGCGATACCGGCAGAGTCATAGCCTCTATACTCAAGCTTTTTCAGCCCTTCAACAATAATTGGAACGGCGTCTTCATCCCCAACATATCCAATAATACCGCACACAGTTTTCCTCCTCAGAAGATTGAACGCCTTTGTTCGTTTTTATTATGGAAAATTACTAAAGAAGTGTCAACACAAGGTTTACAAAATAAGCATCCTGTACTATAATTATACATGGCTGTAAAAGTAACCTCCTTACATAATTGGGATATTAACCGGATTATTCAGGAAATTGATCAACCCAATATAAAAGTTGTTATATACTTTTTCTCGCCATACTTTGAAGAATACTATCCCCAAAAGGCTATTTCTGAAGCATTCCCAGAAGCTGAGTGTATTGGCTCTTCCATGTGCGGCGGCTGGGCAAGTACCGGAGCTGTTGAAAAGGGCATTACAATTATGTCTTTATCCTCTGATGAAGTAGCGGAAGCCTATGTTACCTTTCAGGAAGGGGTAAAGAAAGATCCTATAAATGCCGCACATGCTGCCATAGATGATTTAAGACAAAAAACAACTGGAAATATTATCAACCCTGATGAATACCTTGGGTTGATATTCTTTGACGGGCTTTGTTTGGGTGAACTTATAATGAAAGAATTCTCCATGGAACAAAGTCTTAATATGGCTTTTGTCGGCGGAGCTGCCGCAGATGAGATGTCTTTTACCAAAACATTTGTTACCAGTAATAATTTAATTTCCTCAGACGGGCTTGTTGTTGCAGTTATTAAAATGAAAATCCCATTTTTCTTTAATCATTATGTGCATTATCTTCCCACTCATAATTCTTTTACCATTACCAGAGTGGAAATAATGAAACGAATTGCATGGGAAATAAACGGTGAACCTGCGGCAGACTTCTATGCTCGTCAGGTTGGAGTGCATGATGTAAAAAAACTTACAGTAGAAATATTTGCCAAAAATCCTTTGGGACTCATTCTGGGAGAAAGTATTTATATACGCAGCCCCAATCTTGTTGTTGACGGGAAAGGCTTACAGTTTTATTGTTACATAGAAGCAGGCACAAGAGTCTTTCTTTTAAAACAAGGAGATATCATAACCCACGCACAAAACAGTATTGCGGGAGTATCACAATTTCTTCCCGGCATACAGGGTTGTCTTATTTTTAACTGCGCACAAAGACACTTAGAATTAATAGAAGAAAAAAAGATTGATACCTTTAACGAAGTATTCAGTAAATACCCAATGATTGGCTTTAATACTTATGGGGAAGAATTATTTACACATCATAACCAAACATTAACGGCTGTATTTTTTGGAACTTTGCCGGAAAAAGGAATGGCAGACCCGTATAAAACCAAGCGTCTTTTTCATTATACGGACAGTAAGCTTAAATCTTTGGTTTTTGATATTGTAAGCCGAAGTGAACTTTTAAATATTACAATTTCCTATCTTAAAGGAAGCCTGGATGCTGAAACAGATGAAAACGCTTTAGCAAATTTTGAGACAATAAGGCAAAATCTTGGAGCAATGATAGAACAAGCAAATATTTCCAAACAAGATATTGAAAAAATGCTTGTTGTGTATCAGAACAATGTGGAGAAAACAGGGGAATTTGTTTTTAACATTGTAGATGAAATCAGAACACAAAACCGACAACTTATAGAACTGCGGGAAGAAGCAGAAACGGCAAACCGAACCAAAAGCAGTTTTCTTGCAAGCATGAGCCATGAAATTCGTACGCCAATGAACGCAATTACCGGTATGGCAGAACTGCTGCTACGCGGGGATCTGACCGAGGAAGCAAGAAGTTATGCGCAGGATATAAAACAGGCAGGAAATAATCTTGTTTCCATTATTAATGATATTCTTGATTTCTCCAAAATTGAAGCGGGGAAAATGGAAATTGTCCCTGTAAAATATCTTCTTACCTCTCTTGTAAATGACACTGTAAATATAATTCGTATGAAGCTAAAAGAAAAACCCATCCGTTTCTACACAAATATTGATTCAAGGATTCCTAACACCCTTTTTGGGGATGAAGCAAGAATGCGTCAGATACTTATTAACCTCTTGTCAAATGCCGCAAAGTTTACGGAAAGAGGGCATGTTAGTTTAACCATTACCGTTCAGGATAAAACTTCAAGTCAGGTGTGGCTGCGTTTTTCTGTATCTGATACCGGAAAAGGCATTAAATATGATGATCAAAAAAAGTTATTTAGTGACTTTGTTCAAGTTGATTTAAAACGGAACAGAAGCATAGAAGGAACTGGTCTTGGGCTTGCAATTACAAAACGCCTGTGCGCGATCATGGGCGGTACTATTAGTATGTCAAGCGAATACAGCAAAGGCAGTACTTTTACTATAACTATTCCGCAAGGCATAGAGTCTTCTGAACCATTTGCAGCTGTAGAAGATCCTGCAAATAAAAAAGTGCTTATTTACGATGGACGTGTTGTCTATGCCAAAAGTGTATGTTGGTCTTTGGAAAATATGGGTGTCCCATATAAGGTAGTATCCACCATGGACGAATTTATTAAAGTACTATTTAAAGAAGAGTGGTCTCTTGTATTGTCAGGTTATGGAATTCATGAAAAAGTCATACATGCAATGAAAAAACCAGAAGATATATATCCCGGCAGGAAAAAGCCGCCGCTGGCATTAATGATTGAATGGGGAACCGAAGCCTACATACCCAATGTACGTTTTGTCTCCTTGCCCGTGCAATCTTTGGCCATTGCAAATGTGCTAAACGGCAAAGCGGACAGCAAGGGCTATTCAATGGCTTCAAGCACTGTCTCCGGCATTATTCGTTATGCATTCCCCGGAGCGCATTTATTGATTGTTGATGATATTGCCACCAACATAAAGGTTGCAGAAGGGCTTTTAGCTCCTTATAAATGTAATATAGATTCTTGTCTTTCGGGGCAGGAAGCAATCGAACTTGTTAAACATAATACTTACGACATTGTTTTTATGGATCATATGATGCCGGATATGGACGGCATAGAAGCGACAATGATAATACGAGAATGGGAAAAAGAACGAATGCAGAGCGATCTTTCTTATAAAAAAGTTCCTATAATAGCGTTAACTGCAAATGCTGTTTTCGGAGTCCGTGATATGTTCATAGAAAAAGGTTTTAATGATTTTCTTGCAAAACCAATTGATGTTGCGGGACTTGATGAAGTCTTAAATCGTTGGATTTCAAAAGAAAAAAGAGAAACCGCCTCTTTGAAAAACAGAGCCGAAAAAGAAAATATAAAGACCCCGCACATTCATGATGTTGATGTTCAAAAAGGCATTGTTATGACGGGCGGTACGCTAGAAGGTTATTTTTCAGTATTGGATACTTATCATAAAGACGCAAAAGAACGCATAGAATCCATGCATAAAGCACTGGAATTAGATAGAATACCCGTATTTGTTATGCATATTCATGCGTTGAAAAGTGCATCGGCGGCAATAGGGGCGGCAAAACTGGCTGCAGAAGCTGAAAAACTGGAAGCAGCGGGTAAAAGCAATGATATTATTTATATCCGCGACAACATCACCATATTCACAGACCATCTTATTAAACTAATTGATAATATTTATTTTGCTGTTATTTCAAATAAAAATGAAGTTGATAAAGAGATGCCGGCAAGCAGCAACGCAGGTGTATTTGTTTTACTTGGCGATTTAAAAGGCGCTTTAACTAAGCAAAAGGCGGACGGCATAGATCATATTTTAAGTGAAATTAACAGGAAACAGATGGATGCAAAAACAAAGGAAATTGTAGATAGAATTTCTGATAATGTCCTTATAACAGAATATGAAGATGCTGTCTCAATAATAGATGAATTTATTAGGGAGAATGCTTAAGTGGCAGAAAGATACAAAGAAGAAAAAGATCTAATCTTTATTGTGGATGACAATCCATCTAATCTTCGTATTGTAAAAAACATATTATCAGAAAAATTTTCAGTTGCTACAGCTCCCTCCGCAGAAAAACTTTTTAATCTTTTGGAAAATAATAAGCCCTCTTTAATCCTTCTTGATATTGAAATGCCTGAAATTGACGGCTATGAAGCCATAAAAGTTTTAAAATCCAAACCAGAAACAAGAGATATCCCCGTTATTTTCTTAACGGGCCGCACAGAATCCGATGATGAAGTTACAGGCCTTTCCCTTGGGGCTATAGATTATATTACAAAACCCATTCAGCCAATCTTACTTTTAAAACGCATAGAAGTTCATCTTTTGGTAGAAAAGCAAAAAATAATTTTGGAGCATCAGGCTGCTGAATTAAAATTTTTTAATGATAATCTAAGAAAACTGGTTGATGAAAAAACCCAAAGCGTTTTACAACTGCAGAATGTTCTCTTAAAAACAATGGCGGAACTTGTTGAATACCGCGATGATATTACAGGCAGGCACATAGAACGGACGCAAAAAGGAATTCGGTTATTGCTGACAGAGATTAAAAAAGACAGCATTTACATGGAAGAAGCTGAAGAATGGGATATTGATTTATTAGTTCAGTCCTGCCAGCTTCATGATGTTGGTAAAATATTTATAAGTGACAGCATATTAAGAAAACCGGGACATTTAAATATTGATGAATTTGAAGATATTAAAATTCATACACATATTGGAAAACAAATAGTAGAAAAGGTTGAGATACTGGCTGTAGAAAGCGAATTCCTTAGATACGCAAAGGTTTTTGCGGAAAGCCATCATGAAAAATGGGATGGTACAGGTTATCCCGGCGGGTTAAAGGGACAGGAGATACCTCTTTTAGGAAGAGTGATGGCAATCGCAGATGTTTACGATGCCCTTGTATCAGTACGCCCGTATAAAAACTCCTACACCCATGAAGAAGCTGTAGAAATAATAAAAAGAGACAGTGGCACTCAATTTGATCCGGAACTTGTAAAAATATTTTTAAGAGTTGCCAATCAATTTAAGGATGAATAAATGATTATAGGAATAGACATTGGCAGTACTACCACAAAAGCTGTTTCCATAGAAGACGGGAAACTGACAGGAAATATTAAAACAAGAGCACAGGATGCCGTAACAGCCGCGACAGGAGCTTTTGGAAAAATTGTTTCAGAAAACGGGATAAAAATAGAAGATGTAAAAAAAATATTTATAACAGGTGCCGGCTCTTCTAAAATAAAAAACGACATCTTTGGTATTCCAACAAAAAGAGTTAATGAGATAGATGCAATTGGCACAGGCGGAATGTATCTTTCTAAAATGAGCAATATAATTATTACAAATATAGGGACGGGTACTGTTATTTTAGAAGCCGGAAACAAGGGCATTGTCCATTTTGGAGGTACCGGTGTAGGCGGTGGCACCATTCTGGGGCTTGGAAAAAAACTGCTGCAAATAACCGAGTTTGCCGACATTATGGAGCTTGCAAAAACAGGTGTGTTAAATCATGTAGATCTTTTACTTGGAGATATAACAGACACAAGCATAAGCTTTTTAAACCCGGAAAGTACTGCAGCTAACTTTGGAAAAATGCTGGATACCGCAACTCCGGCAGATATAGCCCTTGCCATTATTAATATGGTGTATCAGGTAATTGGAGTGCTTTCTGTTTTTGCGGCAAGAGCCAGAAATACCCAACAGGTAGTTGTTACCGGGAATGGCAGCAAAAACCCAATAGGGAAAAAAATATTTACAGGTATTACAGAAATGTATGGAATAGAGTTTATTTATCCTGAATACGCGGAATATACAACAGCTATTGGAGCTGGGTTAGCCTGCTAACTATTTATCCTGTTGATCAGCCGGAATTGTTACAAAGAAGATAGTACCTTTATTAGCTTCTGACTTTAGCTTGATATTTCCATTTACTTCTTTTATGCGATCTCTTACAAGATTTAAACCTATACCTCGTCCGCCGTGGACACCTTCAACCTCCGCAGTACTAAAGCCAGGAGAGAAAATAGCTTTTATAAGCATATCTTTATTGTTTGCGTCTTCCGGTTTTATTATTCCGTTATTAATAGCTCTTTCCGCAATTTTCTTGTAGTCTAAGCCTTTTCCGTCATCAGTTAATCTTATGTTTATGTGTTTCCCATCTTGTGACATTACAATAGAAAGTTTAATGGTACCGGTTTCATTCTTACCCTTTGCAGCACGATCTTCCGGTTTTTCAATTCCATGAACAACAGAGTTGCGAACAAGCTGCATAAGAATTTCTTTTATGGTACGCCTTGGGCCTTTAGTTATGGCGTTTTTATCTATTTCACCGGGAACAAACTTAATTTGTTTTTCCAAATCTTCCGCACCCTTGGCGGCAGTTTTAGCAAGAGAATCTATAAGTACTTTTAAATTTTGATTTTCTACGGGACCAGTACTGACATTGCTTCCTACATAAGATTCAATTCTTCTAATAATATCTTTGAACCCTTCCTTTTCTTTGGATATCTTTTCTATATCCATGGTAAGGTTCAACATTTCATTAAAAGGAATTTCACCCTGGAATTCACGGAGTTTTTTAATTTTAGATTCCAAATTATGAACTTTATTGCCAAAAATATTTAACCCTAAAATTACAGCATTGGATTTTACAGCATGAACAGACTGATAAACCTTTACCAAAGCCTCATGCGCACTTAATTTTTCATTTTTAAAAGTTTTATCTATAGTGTCAAATTCATGTTCTGTATCTTTCATAAAGTCATGAAAAACGTCCGGGGAAACCTGGATAAGTTCAAATACAGACTGCATTTCTTCCTGCCGTCTGGATTCTTCTTCTGCAAGTTTTTGCTGTAATTCTACCCTTACGGTAATATCATAAACAGTTACCAAGATAAAGACTTCACCTTGTCCGCGTTCTACCGTGTTAAATTCAAATTGAAAAACTTTTTTAGTACCAGCTTGTTGATTATAAAAATGCAGTTCACTTAACGGATTTATTTCTTCCAACATCTCCTGGTCATAAGTACGCTCAAGAACCATATTAAAATAATCTTTTATAGCTTCCATTTCACTGGGAGTAACAGAATCTTCAATAATATCTGTAAAAGCTTTTCCAAAGAGACGAGTGTCTGTTAACATTTCTTCCAAATAGCGTGAATAGTGATCTTGTATGATGTAGTTTTTATCAATAAAGAAAAGACCAATCTTCATACTGTCTTTCATGGCGGCAATTTCATCACGTTCTGCAAGATGTGTCATATCATACAAAGAGATAAGAGTGCCTTCACTTCCGCCTGGCAAGGAGTGTGAAACAGCTTTAAAGAATCTTTTTTGCCCATCCAGTGAAAATTCCCAGTCGTCTGTGTAATTATCTTTTTGTTTTAATAGTTTACCCGCTTGAATCTTCAAGCTTTTGCCCGGGAAAAGGTCTATAAGCGGCCGGCCATGAGCAAGTTCAGGATCATCCGTATTGCCCAGATTAGATAGAGTTCTGCTTGCATAAACTACTTCATTTCTGCTGTCTATCATTGCAACAAAATTTTCTGTGGTATCTAAGAGGTCTCTGAATGAATTTTTGTTTTCTATTGCTTTTGATAAAATTATTGTTGCAGACCTTGTAAGCTGCATCATAATAATACTGCCAAACAAACATAATGCCCAGTTAATTAGAACAATAAGAAGCGGTACATCGTGTCCGGTAATTGGATAACCCCTTATTACCAATACTGCAATAATTACATGCTGTACAAAAATATACGCTGCGGTTCTGTAATAACTTGAATATATACAACTAATTGCACATAAAGCTACACAGACAAGCAGATAATGAGATGTATGCCAGTTGTCCACAAACATAAGCGCTGTATAATACAATTGAATAAAGAACGGAACGTTAAATGCCAATTTATAATAATTAATGGTATTTCTTATAACTGCAGAAACTACTATCAAAGATATAGCCATTACAAGCCCTGCAAGGGTATAGTTTATCTTGATATCTGCAAGCAATATTTCAAAGATATAAGCGGCACTCATAAAAACAAGAAGCACAATAGAAGAAATATTTGCAATTCTTCTGGATCTTGTATTTTCAATGTTCTTCTTTTCCACTGCCATTATACAACCTTCCTTAGAGTGCAGAAATAGAAGCCATTGGGTATGTTAAACCTTCTGGTGCTACTACCTGAATTGCGTGATGAATTAAGGATAAATTTAAATTAGTATCCTGAATATACTCATTATCCATCTGAATCCACATTGGACTATCCGATTGTACTAATATTTTTTTTGCCTGAACAGTGACACAGTTTTTAGGACACTTTCCACGGGAATACTTCCTCATGGAAGACAATGTTTTTAAAGGGTGAGCAGATTTAATCAGCGCAATATCTAAAACACCGTCATCCGGAGTTGCGTCCCTTGAACCCGTCATTCTTCCATTTAAATACGGAGCGTTTGCTACATGAATAAGACTGTAGTATCCGGAATAATCATTATCATCAATAAATATTTTGTATTGCTTTTTTACAGCCTGCTTGTCAAACGCTGTAAAAATATTACTTATAAAAGATGATATTTTGGAAATTACAATGACAATACCCTTATTTAAACTTGCTTTTCTGTCTTTAATTCTTTTTAAAATGGCGGAGTTCATTCCAATATAACATGAATTTAGCGCGTAATTTACGCCCCATCTTAATACATCTGTAGGAAGCGCTTCCGACTGAACAAGAGCTGGAATATCTTTAAATATTTCTTCCTTATTCTCTCCAAACACCTTTATAAAGTCATTAGATCCGCCGTGAGGAACCGCTGCAAGCTGCATATTCGGAAAATGAGTAACAGCGTTCATACAGTCAAAAAGAATTTCTTCTCCGCCTATTGCATATATTCTTACAGTATCACCTGATCTTGCTTTTTCCGCTTCTTCCTGGACTATTGCCATTGCATTTCTACGATACCGAGAAAACTGAATTGAGAAATCAGAATTTTCCTGTGTTCTAAAAAACTGTCCAATACCATCAAGGATATTATCCATTTTCCATTGCTGGTTATAGAAAGCTTTAGGATCGAACACAAAAACATGCTTCATACATACTCCCTAAAATCATTTTTCCTGTTCAATTTCAATAGCTACCATTAAATGGAAAATATCATTGGTAAAGACTTTATGAGGAATACAAAGTATACGTGTCTGTTTGCTTGGCCACGCAATTGAGTGTTCCTTACCTTTAATAATTGTAGGAATGGAGATTACAATTTTATCCCCGTTGGGAACTTTTGGCTTGATGTTTCCCGCTATGATGTTGTTAATTTCGCCAATAGCGTCAACTACATCAGCATCGATTTCTGTATGACCTTCTCCTGCAAGCATATCTGTAAGTTTTACTGCCAACTCAGCTTTCATAGAGATGATAACCGCGCCTTTAACAGCGCCAGAAAGTCCAATTACCGCAGAGATATCCCATTCAAATTCTTTTTCCGGATCCAAAAAATGTGGATGCCTTGGTTGAATATCAATCCCGACAAATTCCTTAAATGTGTTAACGGTAACTTCAACAAATGGTTCAACATAATTCTGCAATTCTACAAACATATTTACATCCTAAATAAACGAAGTTTTGCCAATTTTTGCTTGAATAAATCAAGTTTAATTGGTTTTGTGATATAATCAGTGGCTCCGTGCTTTAAAGCTTCAATGACATTGAACTTTGCAGCTTCACTGGTTACCATAATGATGGGCAGATCCTTATACTGCTCCATCGCCCTTACCTGTTTCAGGAAATCAATCCCGGACAATCTTGGCATGTTCCAATCAAGTAAAATCAAATCCACAGTTTGGGTTTCCATGAGGGCAAGAGCTTCTTCCCCATCTTTTGCTTCAATGAAATTACAGGTGGACTCCACGCCAGAGAAGACACCTTTAACAGTGTTCCTCATAATTTTAGAGTCGTCAACAATCATTATTGTTACACCGGCAGGCATAATACCTCCTTACAAAATGTACTATTCTTTAATGATACCATATTATTGTTTAAAATACAAATCATTAATCAAAAATTTCTACTTTTTTTACACTTATTTTTCCCTATTTTACCTCCAGCCGCCATGAAATATTGAAGTTCCACAGGTCAGGGAGTCTTGAAGAGGTTAGTTTTAGGCTTAAACGGCCTTTTTTAAAGCGCATTGCCCCACTAATGGAAAAGTCCCAAATTTCATCGTTTTTAGAGTTTTTTTCATATCCAAACCTTGCTTTAAATTGATACTTCGATGGAAAAAAGGAAATTTCGCCGTAAAACACGCAATTTTCAAAATCCCAGGGCTGTGCCGGGATAGGGTACGCGTAAACTGCCTCTTCTGAAACCGTTATCCCCCTTACCGAGCCGCTAAAAAGAACCCCAATAGGCGTATTCAGCCCAAATTGAGACAGATCCAGAGAAACCCCAATGTACCCATAAAGCCTGTCTGTAATTTTCAGGTGATTGTCCGCATTTCTATCTATAGAGATCGATACCCTGCTCAGCTTGATGAGACTGTCGTCTGATCTTGGCGAGGGGAATCGATAATAAAAGTTAGTTGACGAGCGCGTAAAACCTTTGGCGCTAGGCATCGATATAATATCAGGCCCGCGTAATACGGTGCTGAATCTAAAAAGCGAATTGTATGGTCTTTTAAGTTCGATTCTTGCGGCAGTCCTAAAAGCACTGCTTAGGTTTGCGCCGTCTCTGGCTGTAAACCGTTTCCCTGATCCGTCAGCGGCAAGTGAGATTGTTAATGGTCTGGACATTCTTGCAGTGCTCCAGAGCACCAAAGGTGAAACGGAAATTCCCAAATTGGCGTAGATGTCAGTTCCCCATGCAAAAGTTTCAGATAACGCAAAATCTGAACTGATACTTAAAAGCGGGCTGTCAAACAAAACACCAGCGGCGTAAAGATTAAAATCCCTTTCAGGCAGAGCCGGAGGATTAGAAAACCATGAGTTTGCGCTTTTTGGTTTAAGCAAAGCCCATGTATAAAAAGTTTCTATAGATAAGCTTGATTTATTTGGCAGATCAAAGTCCACTCCCGCCGCCACTGCTGTCTGCCCATATTTTCCTGATTCAGACAAAACTTCTGTTTGCACAGAGACAAAACCGCTTATGCTTTTCAACGGAGGAGTAGACAGATAAAGATAAAGCTCTTCATTCTTTGTACTTGATACGGCAGTTTTCAAATCCGCAATCATTGGTTTGTAGTTTACCGCATACGGCGGAGAACGAATCCACGGGTTACGGATTCTTGCAGAAAGCCCCCATTCATCCAGTACCCCAAAAAGCAACCTGGAATCTGTTTGCTTGTGGTAAAGACCGCCCTGAAAATGGGTAACCGCTCTGGCAGCATCCTGAGATTCAATCTCAAAGTTAAGCGGACGTCTGTCCAGCACCTGCCCCCGCAGAGTCAACCCCGGCGGGAGAAAGTCTAGTTTGATCTCTTCCCTATTATGAAGGTTGCCGCTTGTCAGCGACTTCCCATCCCACAGCCCGCTCCAAAGCAGACTCCAATCAAAGAGAGGTGTCGGCATTTCTAAACCATCTTCTGCAAATACCAGTACACCCAGACCGCACAACAGCACAGCCAAAAAAAGAGTTAAGTTTTTCATGTATATATATGGTGTGAAAGTGCCATTTTGCTTTATCGTTTTTGAAAGTTTTTTATAATTTTTTTTGGGATAACGTAGCTGGTACGTTTTCCACAGGTACTTGCAAAAAAAATACAAAAAAATACAATTTTTGTTGACAATTTATTAATAGTGTAATATACTTTTAGAAGCTGTAGGTTTATAGCTTATTTTATTTTTTATTGGTGGTGGAATGTATATTTTTTGCAAAAAAATAAAAATTTTTAATCTCTTACCCCC
>Ga0099364_10006815_pt1 | contig 16534 bp, 13 predicted proteins | sample TergutTh196P3_FD_73070 | JGI IMG/M metagenome (GOLD analysis project Ga0099364, IMG submission 73070) | Microcerotermes parvus P3 segment gut microbial communities from Pointe-Noire, Republic of the Congo - Th196 P3 | ecosystem: Host-associated > Arthropoda: Insects > Digestive system > Gut ... | reverse complement strand
ATGCCCCGCAGAGCGAAACCAAGGACGGTGGAGCGCTCGCTAGTAGGCGCAAGGACGCGCCGCCTAGCGACAAGGTGCATAAAATACACATCTTTTCCATGCACCGCACCAATGGTTTCGACCCCATGCGACCTGTAGCCACAGCCCTGCTTTTTTTTCCCGTTATAAAAGTATGTATTATTCCGGCAAAACATGATACAATCGCACTATGGTGTTCAACACGAAACCACAGGATCGGGCACAGAAGGTGGCTGGAGCGGAACTTGCTCCGGCGGGAGGGGATGCTTTGGCAAGAAAGAATGAAACGGTGCGGCTTAATAAAGTGCTTTCTCGAGTAGAGGCGCCGGCGGACTTCGGACTTACCCGGGAGCAGGCACTGGAACGGTTGCATAACGGTTACGCCAATCTCAAACCTGATTCAGCCGAAAAAACGATTGGGCAGATACTAAAAGGAAAAATATGCACATACTTTAACCTTGTATTCTTTTTACTCGCCCTATGTGTATTGGCGGTAGGATCGTACAGGAATCTTACGTTCATGCCAATAATAGTCATTAACACTATTATTGGGATAATTCAGGAGCTGCGCTCAAGACGGGCGCTTGCCAAACTGTCGTTTATGTCCGCCCAGCACGCGACAGTTATTCGCGACAGGGAACGAATGACAGTACTTGCGGAGTACACAGTGCTTGATGATATAGCAGTGTTCGCGGCAGGGAGCAATATTTACGCCGATGCGATCGTACTAAACGGTGAGTGCAACGTAAATGAAGCGCTCGTCACAGGCGAATCAGATGAAATAACAAAGACACATGGCGATATGCTGCTTTCAGGAAGCTTCATCGTATCCGGGGAGTGCGTTGCGCGGCTTGATAGAGTTGGGAGGGATTCTTTTGTCGCACAGCTTACGACAGAAGTGAAAAAAACACGCGGCAAGCGATCTTACGGCATAGTATCATCGCTAAGGAGACTGGTTCAGATAATCGGTATCATAATCGTACCGGTAGGCATTGCTATGTTCATCAGGCAATCGCAGCATTTTGGGCTGGACACTACGGATTCGGTGGTGAGAACTGTCGGCGCGTTGGTCGGTATGATTCCTGATGGGCTATATCTGCTTGTATCTGTCACCCTGACCGTCAGCGTATTGCGGCTAGCGCAAAACAGGACGCTGGTGCAGGAAATGGACTGTGTGGAGACGCTGGCGAGGGTGGATGTGCTGTGCGTGGACAAAACAGGAACCATAACCGAAAACCAAATGGAAGTCAAAGGTACGGCGCTACTATGCGAAGACCGTTACAACTCAGACGATGTCCATAAGATAATGTTCGATTATGCGGGCAATATCCCCGCTGACAACGACACTATGGATGCCGTTGTGGCATATTTCTCACAGCCGCCAAAGCGCCGGGCACAGAAAATAGCGCCGTTTTCATCAGCAGTCAAGTACAGCGGCGTTTCATTCCATGACAACGAATCATATCTGCTCGGCGCTCCGGAGAGGATACTGCTGTCAAAGTACGCAGAACATAGAAATGAAATCGAAAAATACTCTGCTCAGGGCTACAGAGTCCTCCTGCTTGCATTGTATGAAGGCGATATAAATCAGAAACTGGACGATGAGCTCGTTATGCCGCTAGCTCTGATAATGCTGAGCAACCGGGTGAGGGCGGAAGCACCGGGCACATTCAAATACTTCGCGGATCAAGGTGTGAAAATTATTGTAATATCCGGCGACAATCCTGTCACAGTGTCCCATATCGCACGCGAAGCAGGCATCGTAGGCGCCGAGCGGTTTATTGATGCGGCGGAACTAACGACGGACAGGCAAATAAAACGCGCCGTCGGAGAGTTCATAGTATTTGGGCGCGTAACGCCCGACCAGAAAAGAAAGCTCGTCAGAGCGTTGAAAGCCGCAGGACACACAGTTGCAATGACAGGGGACGGGGTCAATGATGTGCTTGCGTTAAAAGACTCCGATTGCAGTATTGCTATGGCGTCTGGCAGCGAAGTCGCAAGCCAGGTGGCAAACATAGTGCTGCTGGATTCGGATTTTTCCGCAATGCCGGCAGTCGTTATGGAAGGGCGGCGTGTAATCAACAACATAGAGCGTTCAGCGGCGCTGTTTGTAATGAAGAATATTTTTTCTTTCCTGCTCGCAATCGTGATGTCAATAGCGCTGGCGCATCCTTTTCCCCTTGAACCTTCGCAGCTGGCGCTTTTCAACGTAATGGTTATCGGAGTGCCGTCGTTCGTTCTCGCGATGGAGCCGAACAGGAGTCTGGTAAAGGGGAAATTCTTGATAAACGTGTTCCGCAGTGCGCTGCCCATGGGAATGACCAGCTTCATAGCACTTGCGCTGCTGTCAATAGTGAGTGGCCAGCGCGGAATCCACGAAACGGAAGTATCAACGATGGCGTGCGTTATCGTCACATTTATTGGCTTATTGATGTTGTATAAGCTATCCCGTCCGCTCAATGCACTGCGCATCGCGTTAATAGTGTGCATGACCCTTGGGTTTTCGTTGGGATGGGCATTTTTTGGCGAATTGCTGTTTGGCCTCTCGCGGCTGTATGGGGATAGCATCTTGATAACCGCTTTATTCTGTATCGCATCGGCGCCCGTGTTGCTGCTGCTTTCACTGGCGCTTGACCGGCGAAAGAGTTGAATCGGCCTGTTAGCCGGATCAGGGTATCAGTGGACTATTACGTTCAAACCCATGTCTTCGAGCTGTTTTTTCCGCGCCTCAATAAGCTAAACGGACGGGATTGCAGCTTCGAATATGGGCTTGTTCGACTGCAGACGTTCCCATTTGACTGTGCCTAGATTATGATAAGGAAGGATTTGCACGACTTCGACCGCATCGCCAAGCTCTAGGCAGAACTTGCCTATATCTTCGAAGGCCTCAGCAGAATCGCTGTACATAGGCAATACCGGTATCCGTATCTGGAACTTGCCTCCCATATTCGCGATTTTGCGCGCATTCTCAAGAATAAGCTCGTTCGGGACGCCTATGACTTGCTTATGCAGTGCGCTGTCTATTCCCTTGATGTCATAGAGGAATATATCCGTGTACGGCAGGATAGGCTCGATAACCTCCCACTTAACATAACCTGTTGTATCGACGGCGGTGTGAATGCCCTCCTCTTTGCAACGCTTCAAAACCTCAAGCGTAAACTCAGGCTGGCACAAGCACTCCCCGCCGGAGATCGTCACTCCCCCTCCGGAACGCTTGAAAAACGGCACTTCACGCCGTACGCGTTCCATTATCTCATCCGCAGAATAATCTGTTCCGCACATGTAGAGAGCTTTTGCTGTGCAGGCTTTGGCACAAAGGCCGCAGTTATCGCATTTTGTACGATCTACAGTTACCAGCTGTATATTGCCGCTGCCGTCAAGGGACTCTTTAGCCTTGCCGGGAGTTATGGCGCTGTGCGGGCAGACATTGAGACAGCGTCCGCACTTTTCAACACCGACGCATTTTATTTCCATCCAGTTCAATTCGGTGTGGAAAGCCTGCGACTCAGGGCTATGGCACCACGGGCAGCGCAAAGGGCACCCTTTCAAAAAAAGTGTCAGACGTATGCCCGGGCCGTCATGCACGGAAAAGCCTTGAATGTCGTAAAGCTTCCCGGTGAGCTCTTTTTTATCCATATTGTTATTATCGTTCCTTTCAAAGTGGTGTAACTAATATAACTATATTTTAATGTAGTAATATAAGATTTTCAATAAAAAAAAAGTCGGTGCAGAAATTATCAACATAACACAACCCCGCATTCGTCCTTTGCGAATGCGGGGCTACTCCTGGTGCTCAACAAACAATGGGCTAAGCCACCTTTCTTGTCGGACTTTCCGTCCATCTCTTACTCGCGTCTCCGATGCAGCCAATGCACACCATGAACTCCCCTGAGGGATACCGGCGGACTTCCTCCGCGGTTGTGCCAACTGGTCTTATAGACCCTGCCTGCCATGAACCCGATGCTCCGTGAACAGAAACTCAATCCGAGTACAGGTATAATCTACTATAATAGTTGAAGTTTGTCAATACTTTTTTATGCAAATATTATAAAAAGATGAAAATTCGTCAGTTTATACAAAAAAGTATAGGTACATGTAAAAATGTAAATGTTACTCAAGCGGCGTTGTAAGCGACCCGATACCGTCGATCGAAACCGTTACAATGTCACCGGGCTTGAGCCAGACACGCGTACCTTTCGGTCTGCCGAGAATAACGCCCTCCGGCGTACCTGTGAAAATAACGTCGCCGGGGCTGAGCGGGAAAAAGCGGGACGCTGTGCTGACGGCTTCAAAGCACTTGAAAACCATATCTTTAGTATCAGCAGATTGGACAGTCACGCCGTTTAGCTCACAGGTGATACGGTTGCTTTCATATGGATCGAAACAATCGCGCGTCAAGATATAAGGCACAATTGGGGCAAAGCCGGGCAGCGATTTTCCTGGGAGCCACTGGCTCGAAAGAAACTGAGCGTCCCGTGCGCTAAGGTCGTTTCCGCACGTATACCCGAATATGCAAACCTCAGCATCCTCAACGGACACATTATGCGCGTGCCTGCCCATGACGATTACAAGCTCAGCCTCGTAATCATACTTGCTCAACCACGGAGGAAGAGTCACAGGTTGGTTGTGAGCGCTTAGCGAGTCATTGAACTTGCTGAAGTATATTGGATAATCCGGTATTTTTCCGCCGCCTTCCCTGGCATGAGCTTCATAATTGAGTCCAACGCAGATGATTTTCTTCGGCTCTGTCACCGGCAAGAATTGTATGCGCTTCTCATCCAGCACGGGGGGCATTTCCATACTAAGAGCAGTCCTGACCCGGTTTAGCATTTCATCGCCGCCCACGATGATGTCATTCATTCGTTCCGGAAAACCCAGAGCGGTAATATTGACTATACCGCCTTCCGTTATTACGCCCACAAACGGGCGCCCGTTGATTTGTGCATTGCATAGTTTCATTTAAAAAATGTCCTTTCTTGTAATAGGTCCTATAGCAAAAACTCACCAAGCGGTGCTGTTATTCCCCAACTCGGGCGCATTGCGATAAGTTCGTCTATTCTTTCTTTATTAAGAGTGCGTTTATAACCTAACATTTTTGAATACATTGCAACAGTCGCAGTGTATTCAACACTCTCCATCCTATAAAGCCCCTGCATGACGCTGTCGCCCCATGTAACCGCGCCGTGGTGCTCCAGCAGCGCCCCGTGATAGTCACAGCAAAAAAAGGCGGCTCTGCTTGCCAGTTCCTCCGAACCGGGTGGCGCATAATCAGCAACGGGTATTACACCTAATAACATTACCGTCTCTTGTAAAAAAGGTGTGTCAAGCGCTACTCCGGCGGCGGCAAACGTTGTTGCGACAGGTGGATGCGCATGACAGACAGCTCGAATTTCCAGAGACTTATTATAAACGGCAATGTGCATCTTAATTTCTGATGACGGATTAAGCGTACCGTTAAGGGTATTACCGTCCAAATCCAGCTTTATCAGCATGTCCTCGGTCATAAAACCTTTTGAGACGCCACTCGGAGTTGCTATTATCACATTGTCCGATATTCGTGCGCTTAGGTTGCCGTCGTTGCCGCAGACGTAGCCGCGCATGTACATCCGACGCCCCGCCTCCACAATATCACGCCGCACGGATATTTCGTCAGGGTAATTAGCTGCCGTCATTTCTTTCACCTGTCACCTGCTGCCTTACTTCTTATTACTTGCTCAAGAGATACGCTATATGGTGCTCTGCATATCATTTTCTCAGTGATTATTGCAGTGATGAGACTGTTGTCAGTAACATCGAATGATGGATTATAGCACATCACACCGTCCGGGGCTATAGGTTTTTCAAAAAATAATTCCTTTATCTCTTCGGCAGGGCGTTGCTCAATTACGATTTTCGTGCCGTTCATGCAATCCGGATCTATTGAAGACGACGGGCAGCAGACGTAAAATGGTATGCTATAATGCTTTGCGAGAATAGCAACTCCGCTCGTACCTATTTTATTAGCCACATCGCCGTTGAGGGCAACGCGATCACACCCGACAAAAACAGCGTCAATTTTGCCTTCATTCATAACGATGCTTGCCATATTGTCGCATATAAGCATACAGTCAATACCGGCTCTTGACAGCTCAAACATAGTCAACCGCGCACCTTGTAAAAGCGGGCGCGTCTCACAGCAGTAGGCACGCAGAGTTAGGCCGCGTTCGTGCGCCAATAGTATGGGACCAAGACCGGTACCGTATCGCGATGTTGCAAGCGGGCCGGCGTTGCAGTGCGTCAATACCCCAAAGCCGTCGCGTAGAAGCTCCAAGCCATGCTCAGAGATGGAGCGGCACATTTCGATGTCTTCCTGCTGTATTGTCACAGCCTCATGGCGCATCGCCGACAGTATCAGCGATAAAGGGGAACCGGCAAGATTTTCGACGACTTTCTCCATCCGCCTTAATTGTTTTGACAGGTTCACTGCAGTAGGACGCGCTGAGTTAAGATATGCGCTGTGTTTTATTATTATGCCTGGAAAGTTCTCATAATCTATCTCTGCCGTCTGCTTCGCAAGTATGTATAGCGCATAAGCGGCAAAAATGCCGATGGCCGGTGCGCCCCGGACTCTCAGCATCACGAGCGCTTCATGCAGTTCGGCGGCGCCGCGCAGCTCAATTTGTTTTATTTCATTTGGCAGCAAGGTCTGATCAATGATTATAACCGCATTCTCGTCGTCGCTGAGTCGGACATTCTCATCAGGGTATTCGCAAACCATAAGCGGTACTCCTTACCATCAAGGTTTTCTGAATCATATCACGAATTATGACGATTAATGTGTGGAAGTATAGTAGCTATACCGACCATTCGCTGTGGATTATTGCCGTCAACCACAGACTGCCGTTATATTGATCGAACCCAAGCCGTAGAGTACACCAATCGAAATCTTCGGTAGGATCCCGCGTATCGCCGGGTATGTGAAATTCAACAAACTGCATATCAGGGAAAACATCCGTGATGTTTTCAAGCGCATTCCCGCTTCTTATGATATGATTGACGCCGATAAAGGGAGCGGCAATATAGTTCTTGAAGAAAACAAATCTATTGAAATACTCAGCAGGCGTCATTTCAATTGGTTCACCGCTGCCGCTATACACTCCCCACACATAAACCTTGGTATCTGTCCCAAATGCATAGATTTCCTCTGCACGAAACCGTTTGTTCGATGACTGGGCAACAGTCGCTTGAGGTGAAAACAGTATTCCGTACTCCGGATGAGCGATGCGGGATAGCGCTGCATAATCGCCTTCTTTGATGCTTTCAAGAACGCTATAGGCCAGGGCGCTCAGTTCCGCATTATTTACATTGTGAACTGACAGGGGCTTTTCACGGGATCTCTCAAAAAGGGAGAATCCCGTCGCTGCATAAACTGCGCTTGAAAGTAAAACTCCTGCAATCACTCCAAAAAGAATCGACACTGTGAGCGGAAAAATCTTTTTCAGAGAGGCCACCCTCTTTCTTGCAAGCAGTCTAATAGACAGCATAAACAAATGCAACAACAATTATTTACACAATAATTAACAAAATGAAAACATAACAGGAAATACTTGACAACCGTAACAGACGGTGCTAAATTATGCTTAGCACTCAAAGGCGGAGAGTGCTAAATAGTTGCCGATCGTCGACTCCTGCTTCCGGTGGGAGGAGACTGTGCTTGTAGACGGGAGATGCGGAGCGCATGTTGCGTCCGTTTGATGTGCTGTGAGATTGAGCGAGCGTAAAAAGGAAATATTGCGTGTTGTTGTAGAACAGTATGTCGAAAAAGCAGAGCCTGTGGGGTCAAAAGCAGTCGCTGCGGAGCTGGGCTCGTCTATCTCGTCGGCCACAATTCGTAATGAAATGGTGGAGCTTGAAACATTAGGGCTATTAGAACAACCGCATACCTCTGCCGGCAGAGTACCGTCCTCTCAGGGATACCGTGTTTACGTCAATGAGTTGATGCGGCGCCACAAGCTCTCGACCGATGATACGCATGAAATAAACAGCGCGCTGAAAGACCGGTCTCCCGTGCAGGAACACCTGCTTGATGAAGCCGGGAACCTTACCTCCAGATTGACTACTTATCCGGCATACGCAGTGTCGTCAGCAACCGGTGTTGTGAGTATCGCAAGGTTCGACCTGATATATGTTGATGCGTTCACCTTTATAATAGTTACATTGCTAAGTAATGACACAGTAAAGAATAAACTGGTACACATGACGACGCCCGTTGAACTTGCTATGCTTACTAAATTGGGGGCTGTGTTTAATGCCAGCTTCACAGGTATACCCGAAGAAAGGATAACACCCGCGCTGATTGCCTCCACTGAACGTGCTGTTGGAGACAATGTGGGAATGTCAGCTGTTATTGCGGGTTTTACCATAGAGCTTTTGTGCGAGGCAAAAGCCGGCCAGTCACGCGTAGCCGGCACGATGAACTTGCTCAGCCACCCGGAATACAGGGACATCGAAAAAGCCCGGCGACTTATACGATATTTGTCGGATGACAAGGAACTTGCACGTCTGCCGTCCCCAAGCTCAGCGGGAGAAATCAAAATCACTATTGGGCCGGAGAATCTTGCGGAGGAGCTTCGCGATTCCAGCGTCATGGCGGTGAAATACGATGCGGGCGGTGATATGCAAGGGCTCATTGGCGTCGTAGGTCCGACGAGGATGGATTACTCAAAGGTAGCGGCGAGACTTTCATATATAGCGCAAGGCCTGAGCTGGCTTCTTTCGGGCGGAGAAATCGCAAGAATAAATGCAGAGGTAAAAAACAGCAAGCTAGGAGATGATGATATTGGCCAGGACGGAAAAACATGATGTGACTGAGGAAGCGGCGAAAGATGCCGGACTCACCGGGGACAAACCTTACGCCGAGGATGCGGACACCTCCCATCCGGAAGAGGATATCGACACTGCTTCCGGTGAGCATGGCGGCATTGAGTGTGAGTCCGGAGGAGACGTAACGGATCCGGCTACAACGGCATTAGAAGAACTTGCGGCTGAGCGCGACAGATATCTGCGCCTTGCCGCTGAGTATGACAACTTCCGCAAGCGCAGCGCAAAGGAACGGGAAATGATTTACAACGACGCCCGCGCCGACACAATAACACGGCTTCTGCCTGTCTATGACAATCTTGAACGGGCGCTGAAAGTTGAATGCGCTGACGAAGCGTTTTATAAAGGCGTTGAAATGACGATGACACAATTGACAGAGATATTTGAAAGCTTGGATGTAGTACCTATACCAGCCGTCGGCGAACCGTTCGACCCAAACCGCCATAACGCGGTCATGACTGTAGAAAATCCGGAGCTTAAAGAAAAAATCGTTGTTGAGGAGTACCAAAGAGGTTTCATGCTTGGTCAGCGCGTAATCCGGTTTTCAACTGTCGTAGTAGTAAAATAACGATTAATAATTAACAGTTTTCATAGGAGGCATATAATAATGGGAAAAATCATTGGAATTGACTTGGGTACAACTAATTCATGCGTAGCTGTTATTGAAGGCGGAGAGCCGGTGATAATCGCTAATGCCGAGGGCAGCCGCACAACACCGTCAGTTGTGGCGTTTTCCGCCGAAGGTGAACGTATGATCGGTCATGTCGCAAAGCGACAGGCAATCACCAATCCGGATCGGACTATCACCTCAATCAAACGTGAAATGGGTAGTTCATACAGGGTATCCGTAGATAATAAGCAATACACACCGCAGGAGATTTCCGCCATGGTATTGCAAAAGCTAAAAACTGACGCTGAAAGCTATCTTGGAATAAAAGTGACGGAAGCAGTCATCACCGTTCCCGCTTATTTCACAGACTCACAACGTCAGGCGACAAAGGATGCCGGAAAAATCGCAGGACTCGACGTAAAGCGCATAATCAATGAACCAACCGCAGCAGCATTGGCTTATGGACTCGATAAAGAACAGGATCAGAAAATAATGGTTTACGACCTCGGCGGTGGGACATTTGACGTATCAATACTGGAAATCGGAGATGGCGTTATCGAAGTACTTGCTACGGCGGGCAACAACCGGCTTGGAGGCGACGATTTCGATGAATGCGTAGTAAGCTATATGCTGTCTGAGTTCAAAAAAGATAACGGCGTTGATTTATCGACCGATAAAATAGCCATGCAGCGCCTTCGCGAAGCGGCAGAAAAGGCCAAGACAGACCTCAGCGGGGTAACAACCGCTCAAATCAACTTGCCGTATATCACAGCGGATGCCACTGGGCCTAAACATCTTGATTTTACACTCACAAGAGCGAAGTTCAATGAATTGACCGCTCACTTGGTAGAAAAAACCATGGGACCGGTAAATCAAGCCATGACAGACTCGGGCTTGAACGCATCGCAGCTTACAAAAGTGCTGCTCGTCGGCGGTTCTACACGAATACCTGCCGTTCAGGACGCTGTAAAGAGAATAACCGGAAAAGATCCGTTCAAAGGTATCAATCCGGATGAATGCGTTGCGGCCGGCGCTGCGATTCAGGGCGGTGTTCTTGGCGGCGACGTCGAGGGAATTCTGCTGCTCGACGTTACCCCGCTGTCTCTTGGCATTGAAACTATGGGAGGAGTATTCACTAAACTCATTGAACGCAACACCACGATACCAACAAAAAAAAGTCAGGTATTCTCAACTGCCGCCGACAACCAGACATCGGTCGAAGTAAACGTTTTGCAAGGTGAGCGCGAAATGGCGCAGTACAACAAATCACTCGGCAGGTTCCACCTTGACGGAATCGCACCCGCGCGAAGGGGCATACCGCAGATTGAGGTCACATTTGACATTGACGCAAACGGCATCGTGAACGTATCGGCTAAAGACCTCGGAACCGGCAGGGAGCAGCATATAACAATAACTGCTTCGGCAAACCTCTCAAAGGAAGATATAGAAAAAGCCGTCAAAGAAGCCGAACAGTATGCAGCCGAAGATGCTCAGCGCAAGGATGAAGCCGACACAAGAAATCACGCCGACCAGATGGTATATCAAAGCGAAAAGACAATCGATGACATGGGCGATAAACTGGATGCACAAGACAAGCAGACGATAGAAGAAGCTATAGCAAAAGTCAAAACCGCGCTGTCCGGAACAGATACAGAGGCGATTAAGCAAGCAGTTGAGGAACTCGAAAAATCGTTTTATGCAGCGAGCGAGAAGCTTTACAGCCAAGTGGATCCGCAGGGGGGTGACGCGCAAGGCCCGGGTGACGGACCTGGTGGTTCTGGGGACTATTATGATGCGGACTATGAAGTGGTTGATGATAATCAGGACGAGTAAAAATAGGTAACAAGGGCAATGTACAAATAGTAAGCTACATTGTACAAGTACCACTTAGCAATTATTTCTTACTGTCTATTTGAACATTGCATATTGTGCATTGTAATTTGCGGGGAGGAGCGGCGAAGTCCGCGACGGTGACAATGTCCGATAAAAGGGATTATTACGAGGCGCTTGGACTGGAAAAAAGCGCCTCCGACGACGAAATAAAGAAGGCCTTTCGCCGGCAGGCAAAAAAATACCACCCGGACGTAAATCCGGGTAATAAGAGCGCTGAGACTCGCTTCAAAGAAGTCAATGAAGCCTATGAAGTGTTGTCTGACCCCGAAAAAAAATCAAGGTATGATCGATTTGGTCACGCGGGCGTCGATCCAAATTTTGGCGCCGGTGGAGGATTTGGCGGTTTTGGCGGGTTCGGGGGCATGGATTTCGACCTTGGCGACCTGTTTGGCTCTATTTTCGGTGGAGGCGGGGGCGCCGGCAGAAACCGCAATGCCCCAAGAAAAGGAGAACGTGTACGCGCAGAGCTCATAGTTACATTTGAGGAAGCGGCGTTCGGATGCGAGAAAGAAGTCTCAGTCATGCGGGTCGAGACGTGCGACGATTGTGAAGGTACAGGCTGCAAGGAAGGTACCACGGCTGAAAAATGCGCAAACTGCAGTGGGCATGGAACTGTTACAACACAACAGCGCACACCGTTCGGCGTTATGCAAAGCACGGCCGAATGTCCGAAATGCTCGGGCAGAGGCAAAATAATACATCAGCCATGTACGAAGTGCCGCGGGCTTGGTTTAGTTCGTCGTAATAGGACTATATCGGTAAATGTACCCGGAGGAATAGATGACGGGCAGACATTATCGATACGCGGTCAGGGAAGCGTTGGCGCAAATGGCGGAGAGGCGGGAGATCTGTATGTGACGATCACCGTGTTGCGACACTCTGTTTTTCAACGAGAAGGGAACTCCGTTATTGTTGAGATGCCGGTGACTTTTGCTCAGGCTGCGCTTGGCGCGGACATTGAGGTTCCGTCGCTTGACGGTAAAATTAAGTACACAATTCCTGAAGGCACACAGACGGGTACAATATTTCGTTTGCGGGGCAAAGGGATACAAAATCTGCGTGGTTCGGGACGTGGAGACCAGTTCGTGACTGTGACCGTGACAGTGCCGACGGAGCTGAGCGACGAGCAGAAAGAACTTCTGCGTCAATTTGCTGCCGCCGGTAACGAAGCCATAGATACGAAAAAGAAACGCAAGCGAAAGTGATTGTATTAATGCGTCTTGTACCAGTCACGGGCATAATCGTAGTAAAAAGCCTTGACTACTTCGCGCTTCTCATTGGCAACCGGATCGTCCATCGAGCCGCTTATACCGGCTACAAATGAAAAACCGCCGCCTGGTGCGAATGTATCGACGTACTCGGCGAGCGCGTCTTTAAGCATATTGTCATCTACGAATTTACTGCTTATAGAGCCTTGCGAGTCCCAGCAACCGGCTAAAGCGAGTCTGCCTAGATATTTATTCTTTATACCTATGCAATCATTTGTTATTTGCACAGGGTTCCATGAGCTGACGCCAAGCTCAAGCCAGTCATCTATGAACTGCTCTGACTTGCCACAATCATGCCGGTCGATAATACAGCCGGACTCAAGTGCGATATCACAGTGAAGCTTTTGGAACGGCTTTATCAGCTTTCTGTGCATTTCGAGTGAAAAGAACGGCGCAAGGTACGCCGAATCGTCATCCATAAGGCCAAAGATATCCGGTTTCAGCCAGAACATCTGCTGCTTCATTACCATAATATAAAATTCAGATACATGCTCAAAAAGCGCAATCACTTCATCCGGTTCCTCGTGCATAGCCATGAGTGCGCCTTCAAAGCCCATCAGGCTTACAAGTGTCAGGAAATAGTCTCCGCCGCTTACCGCTACGCATAATTTCTCGCGATCTATAGCTTCCAGTTCTTTCTTGTAATAACTCTCCCAGTCTCTACCGGATACATCACGTATCTTGAGTTTGTCGCGCCATTTTGTTATATCATCAATAATGATACTCCCGGGTTCCGGCATAGCCCCGTAATTAAAATCCGCGCTGCCGACATATGTCACTCCCAAGCTTGTGACGATTGGACCGTTAGGCGCCATCTGTGGAGTCAAAAGCTCATCGCGCACGGGCATGCTGTGCGGATCGATAAAGCCTGCCGGCATGAACTCCGGAATTTCCCAGCGGATCATACGCAGGTAGTTTTCTTTCGGCGTCATTTTTCATTCCCCCATTCATATTACTAACGAGCATGATACCACAAGTGTATGTGTTAGCGCTATAATAAGACGAAAATGCTAACACAGCTGTATAATACTATATGTAACGCCCGCTTAGTCGTTACTCTCCCGCCACCAGGACCGAAATTTCCTGAGCACGCTCCGAAACTTGTGAAACAGGTGGATGATAAAGAAAGGCTTTTTTACAGGCGGCTCTGTACGGAGCAGCAGCACATCCAGCGAAGACTCTATTCTGTCAAGGGCCTGTAACCGGCGCATGGTATCATGCATCGCTTCGCTTATTTGCTTTCGGGTTTCCCGATTCGCGTTTCCAACTGTTTTATCCGTTTCTATATGCAGCTTTGTTGCATTGCGATTCATTTCGTATATTTCTTTGGACAGTGTTTCTTCGTGCCGGATAGTATATTTATTAATCTCCCTTATGACTTTCTCTTGCGTCTCAAGTCGTCTATCCAAATCTGCAAGGGCATTGGTCATGCTGTCTTGCGAATAAGCAAACGTTGTCTGCTTTTTATTGACGTCATCTATTTGCGTGTCAAGCCGCTGATCTAAACTCGTAAGTGTGTTAATAATACTGTCTTGCGAGAATGCGATTGCCGCCTGCTTTTTACCCACGTCTTTCACAATATCGTTTAGGCGATCCTGTTCGTTTACGAGATGAAGCATGTCTGAGCGGTATCTAAGAAAATCCTCATGCGTTTTTTCGCGAGCAGAGTCAGAAGCATCATGCCGCACATGCAGCTGCAGCCAAGCACGTTCAGTATTTGCGGTTTGTTCGAGTTGCCGCTTGATTATTTCATCCAGCAGCAGCTCTTGCTTCCAGATATTATCAGACAGGCGATCAAGAATCTTGATAAGCATTTCGTCTCTTTGTGATAGTTTTCGTTCACCGGACATTGATAGCGTCTCCCCGTTCCTGTAATGTACCGCAGCTAACCTATTCTACAATGAATGAAAGAATATTTCCACACTAACTTTCAAACCAGGAGTATTTCTTTTTTGTCTCTTTTTTTACCGAGCCTTATCTGCCAAGTCTTCTCTGCTTGACATACGAGTGGTAATTGCGCATAATTACATAAGAAATAATTGCGGGTATATGGAGGGTTTATGGCTTTTTTTGGTAAAGGGAAGAAGAACAAGCATATTTACGTTATTCTCATACTTGTCGTCGTCTTAATGGGTGTGCTGTTATTGACAAAAATCGGAAATGAAGAATATATCGGAGATACGATGGAGCATACGCCGGATCCGGATATTACAGAGCAGCCGCAAGAAACACCGGAGCAAGTACCGGAACCGTTCCCGCCCGAACCGGATACGCCCGAACTCGAACCGGAACCGGAACCCGAACCGGAGCCCGAGCCGGAGCCTGAACCAATGCCGTGGGAAGTATTTTCACCTCATTTTCTGCCGGAGACCGACCCATCAAGTCAGGACATTAATTACATATACGAAATACATGCTGACGGAGAAATCGCTGAAGAATATCTTAACCCTGAAACCATATTCTTCGGAACACCTGATATGTACACCGAAGTTTCGGGAGTAACGACTTTCCGCGGAAATAATTTTCGCAGCAGCGCTTCATATGGAACGGCGGTGGTAACAGATGAAAAGCTTTCTGAAATATATCGAATAGGAATCGGAAGCCTTGGCACGTGGACCGGTGTGGGATGGTCGGGACAGGCTGTCATAATAAAGTGGGATGATGACGTCCGGCAGCAGATGAACCTGCTGCCCGGAAAGAAAGAAAAAGAAGACCTTGTTGAAGTTATTCAAGGTGCAACGGACGGTTTTGTATACTTTTTCGATTTGGAAGACGGTGAGCCTACGCGTGAACGGCTCAGAGTCGGCGAACCGATAAAAGGCGGAGTTACAGTGGACCCGCGCGGCTATCCTATCTTATATATCGGACAGGGCGATGTAGTGTACGGACAACTTGGTTATTACATTTATTCACTTCTGGACCATACGCTGTTGTATTTTATCAATGGGTACGACAGCTTTGCATTGCGCTACTGGGGGGCGTTCGACGGCAACCCACTTTTTGATATCCCAAATGACCGTATGCTGTTATGCGGTGAGAATGGTGTTATCTATAACATTAAGCTGAATACGGACTACGACCGTGAGGCCGGCACAGTGTCCATCGAGCCCGAATTCGTGCGCTATCGATATACATCAACAATGAACAGAATAAGACAGATGGGAATTGAAAGTTCGCTGTCAGCCTTTTCGCATTATGTTTTCACAAGCGATAACGGCGGTGTTGTACAGTGCGTTGATCTTATGACCTTCAAGCCTGTGTGGGTGCGTGACTGCACGGACGATTCAGATTCATCACCAGTACTTGAGTGGGAGGAAGAAACCCAAATGCTCGCGCTCTACACCGGTTGCCAGACGGACTACCAGGGATACTCTTATATACGAAAATTAAACGCCGAAAATGGAGATTTGTTGTGGGAATACACATATCCATGCCTTACAGACCGGGCCGTGAGCGGCGGAGTACTGGCAACACCAATGCCCGGACAGGGAGACATATCACATCTTGTTGTCTTTTGGGTTGGCAAGGTGCGCGGTATGGCAGGCGGCGGCGCGCTTGTGGCTTTCGATAAAAACACCGGGGAAGTTGTTTGGGAAAACATCATGCCCTCTTACGGTTGGAGTTCACCTGTGGACATATACACCGAGGATGGTACAGGGTATATTGTGGTTTGCGACTCTGTCGGCAGAGTGTTTCTGTTGCGAGGAGCCACCGGGGAGATTTTAGATACAATACGCTTAGACGGCGCGAACATAGAAGCTTCACCTGCAGTGTATGGCAACATGATAGTGATTGGCACGCGCGGACAAAGGATTTATGGATTAAAGATATTATAGCGGTGTCCTGACAGACAACATGTGTAGTTAAAAACACGAGCGCTCTTACA
>Ga0099364_10006814_pt1 | contig 16538 bp, 23 predicted proteins | sample TergutTh196P3_FD_73070 | JGI IMG/M metagenome (GOLD analysis project Ga0099364, IMG submission 73070) | Microcerotermes parvus P3 segment gut microbial communities from Pointe-Noire, Republic of the Congo - Th196 P3 | ecosystem: Host-associated > Arthropoda: Insects > Digestive system > Gut ... | reverse complement strand
AGGTATCCATTTTTTAGAGCATATAGACAGGCAAATCGAATTTTTTAACGTATGCGGGGCTATGTACGCGGCTATGCCCGCCGTATTGAAAGATGCTGTCGAACAGGCATATATTTCCTCAGGGTGGAATCTTGAATTATCGGATAATATAAACGGGTTGATATATCCTACTTTTACAGATGTCTTGGCGGAGCTTGAAAGCGTCATAAAAAAATCCGCATATTCCGAAGAGCTGAAGGGTAATTATACAGGCGCGCTGGCTACAAGAATAAAATCTTTAACGAACGGCATAAACGGCTTGGTTTTCACATCGGACGAAATTGACAGCAAAGATTTGTTCGATAAGAACGTAATTGTTGATTTAAGTCGAGTAGGGTCGTCGGAAACAAAAGCATTGATAATGGGTATATTAGTTATACGCCTGAATGAGTACAGAATGTCTGGCGGAGGTATGAACCTGCCGTTGAAGCACGTAACCGTGCTTGAAGAAGCTCATAACATATTGAAACGCACGTCAACAGAACAAAATCAAGAAAGCAGTAATATGCTTGGTAAATCTGTAGAAATGCTTGCGAACAGCATAGCTGAAATGAGAACATACGGCGAAGGTTTTATTATAGTTGACCAATCTCCGGGGCTGATGGATATGTCGGTTATACGAAACACAGGGACAAAAATTATCCAGCGTCTGCCCGATGAAAGCGACCGTATGCTCGCAGGCAAATCTGTGGGAATGAACGATGCTCAGATTATAGAGCTTGCAAAATTAAAGACCGGCGTTGCAGCCGTATCTCAGAGTGGTTGGTTAGAGCCTGTTTTGTGCTATATTGAAGAATGGAAAAAGCCTCATAACGAGAAAAAATGGGAGGACAAACCGCAGGAAATCAAAACCGCCGCAGATACAAAAGCAAAGGCGGTAAAACATATACTCAGTAAATTAACACGGCAAGAGGGAGTCGAAAGTATAGACGATTTATGTGACGATATAATGAAATCAAATTTATCGTCAAGGATAAAATTAAGTCTCATTGATTTTTTGAAAAAAGATAAGCGCGAGACGATAGATGATGTATCGGTAATTATATCAAACTTATTTCCTGTAAATAAAATAAAAGATGAATGTAATATGTCGTCAAACATTGAAGAATTTAACCATACCTTGATGTCGAGCGACAGGAATACATTTAATTTGTTGGAAAATGAATCTGTCCGCGATATTGTTTTGCAATGTATAGTAAAAGAAAGCCTGAGTCCGGAAATTTCACAAAAATGGATAAGTTATATGAGGGAGGGGCATTATGTTTGAAGCTGCAAAAATGTTAGCAGAAACAGTTGTTAAAGAAGTTCTGCAACCCTTTCAGGAAAAACTGAGTCCTAAATTTTTTGAAAGTATGCCAACGCCGGAGAAACAATATGATTTGAATATACCCATTATTGACATAGATACAGGTGAAAACAGCGAACTGAACGAAAATAAAAAAGGCGGCGCATATGAAGATTTGCCGACAAGCAATGAAACAGAACGTCATCATATTCCTGCGGATAGCGCCAGCAAACTTGATAAAAAAGATGGTCCCGCTATAGTAATGGATAAAGATGACCACAGGCAAACAGCAAGCTGCGGAAATTCCAAAGAAGCGCAGGAATATAGGGAAAAGCAAAAAGAACTTATTGATGCAGGTAAATTCGAGGAAGCGCTTCAAATGGATATTGACGATATAAAAGAAAAATTTGGAGACAAATATGATGACGCGATTGCGGAAGCGTTAGATTACGCAGAGCAACTTAAAGAGGAGGGGAAAATATAATGGCACAAAAATTCAACTTATATTCTTATAAGGGAACTGATAAAATATCTTTTGGCGAGAGCAGGGAAAATACAAGACGAATTTTTGGAGAATATGAAGAATACCGAAAAAATAATTTCAGCAAAAATACAAGCGATGATTTTAGGGAATTTCATGTTTTTTACGATTCAGAAGATAACGTAGAAGCTATTGAATTTTTTGATTCTGAATTATTTATAAATAATAAAAAAATATTTCCTAATAATAAATCAGATCTCATAAAGATTTTAACTGAATTGGGAGCTAAAGGTTCAGAATCAGCAGACAGCATTGTATCAAGTCTTTTGGGAATAAGCGTTTATATTCCGGATGGACAACCTAAAAGTCTTTTAATTTATAAAAAAGGATATTTTAATTAATATGAAAAAACTGATATACTTACTCAAGCCGCCGTGCAAGAAATGCCCGTACACACTCGGACGCGTTAAATTTACCAAATCGCCATGTCCTCAATGCAAGCTGAATAACTATAATATGTACGATATGCTTGCTCACGGTAAATATATTTTTCCCGACGCAAAAATTACTGATTAGTATTATATAAATAATATTTTCACAGAGCGTTCCACTACCGGAACACTCTTTTTTTATGCTCCCACGCCGTAGTTCCCGATGTTTTAAATATATATTATTAAACTGCAGATAAGAAATATCTGTAAAAAAATAATATATATTAAACGGAGGTAAAAAATTATGCCGGCAAATGTAGAAACAATGTACAAAGCGAACATACGCGATATTGACGAAAAAGTCCTCGGCGTCGTAACCGACAGATACAGGATTGTGCAGAACCACGAAGCGTTCGCATTCACCGACGCTCTTCTCGGCGAAGGGGTGAAATACGAAACGGCGGGCAGTCTTAACGAAGGTAAAAAAGTGTGGCTGCTTGCGAAGCTGCCTGAAAAGTATATTATCGGCGGTGAGAAAATCGACCCGTAAAACACACAAAAACTAAAAGGAGAAAAATTATCAGCTGTCTGATATGTCCGCGGCAAAGGTCGGAATCGGCGTTGACCCCCAAACTAAAGAAATTGTCAAATACGAACTCGGCAATCTGACCGTCTGGGACACTCCCGGTCTGGGCGATACCGTTGAGAACGACAAAGAGCATATCAGGCAAATCGTCAGGAAATTACGCGAAAAAGACGAAAACGGAACTTTACTAATCGACTTAATACTTGTCGTACTCGACGCTTCAAGCAAAGATTTGGGTACAAGCTACGACGTAATTAATAATACGCTGATTCCGTGTCTCGGAAAAGAAACCCATCGTATTCTAATAGGACTGAACCAGTCTGATATGGCTATGAAAGGCCGTCACTGGGACTGCAAGCAAAATATTCCCGACGAAATACTTAAAGAGTTCTTAACCAAAAAAGAGTATTCTGTAAAAAAACCGCATCAGAGAAGCGACGGGAGTTGAAGTCAGTCCGGTGAGTTATTCCGCGGGTTACACGGACGGCGAGCAGAAACAGAATCCGTATAATTTATCAAAGCTGCTCTACTATATTCTGATGGCTACGCCAACAGATAAAAGGTTAATACTGGCAGATAAACTCAATTCTTCTGAAACGAACTGGAGAGCAAACGACCGTGAAAAAGATTATGCCGCAGAGGTACAGAAAACATTCTGGGAGTCTTTGCTTGACGAAATCGGCGAATATGCGGAAAAAGGCGCGCTTATTGGCGGCTGCGCGATAGGCGTACCCGGCATGATAGTCGGCGGCTTGGTCGGAGCGATTGTCGGCGGGCTGAAATCGTTAGTTACCGCGCCGTTCAAAAAGCAGAAGCCGCTTGATAAACTGGGTAAAATTCTGGGTATTTTCTAAAAAAACAGAAAGGAAATTGATAATATATGTCAGCGGTAATATTAGCGTCAACTGAAAATATGACTTATTCGCAATGGCTTGAACGGCGGCGTTCGGGTATAGGCGGGTCAGACGCTTCTGTCGTTTGCGGAATAAACAAATGGAAATCCCCGGTAGAATTATTGACAGATACAGCGATTTATCTGAAAAAACGGCGCAATATACAGAGCAGCTGCGGGAGGCTGAAAATCTGTTAAAACAGATGCTCGGCGAACATGAAATCGGATTTACAGGCGATAAAATAATCACATGGAAAACCTGTTCGCAGGAGAGGCTTGACCTGAAAACGCTGAAAGCAGACCACCCGATATTATACGCAAAATACGTAAATCAATCGTCGCACCGAAGATTTTCAATAAAAAAAGTTATATAGAAAATAATAATAATACAGGAGAATTAATTTTATGAAAAGAATTAACCGGAGTAATTCTCGATTACACCACTCCGAGAGCGTATTGGGAGACGCCCGACCCTGTCGAGGGTACTCCTCCGGTATGCTGCAGCAGGGACAGCATTGTTTCGCATGAGGGTAAAGCCTGCGCAAAATGCGTATACAACGACTTCGGCTCAAAAAACGGCGGCGATTCAAACGCGAAAGCGTGTAAGGAATCCGTCGCGTTATTTCTGTTGAGAGCCGACAGGATTATGCCTGTTATCGTGCGTATTTCGGTTACGAGCAAGCTGCTTTTCCAGAAATATATGACGAGACTTATCAGCCGAATGATACCGGTATGCGGAGTGACGACGAGAATCACGTTAGAAAAAGCCGTGAATAAAACGGGGCAGCCGTATGCGCAGTATATCTTCGAGGCAGCAGACACGCTGAGTCCTGAGGAGACTGCAAGCGCGAAGGCGTTTGCCCAGAAGCTGCTGGAAATAGTGACGGTTAGCGACGAACCCGATATGCCCGATATTGTCGTTGATGGCGAGTAGGGTTAGGGTAGAATACGCAGGGTAAATCGGGGAAATACGGCAGCTGGTCTATTATTATATAGATGGCTGCCGTATTTTTTTTGTATTGATAGTTTAATATATAATCGCAAATGCTCTCTTACATGATTTTAAAATCAATAAAATTCTAAAATCGTAAAGGAGTATATTTATTATGGACGCAATAGCCAACGATAAAATCCATAAGCATAAATTTACTGAAAATAACAGTTTTAACTCAAGAATCAGCCTTGATAACGTAGGATATACGCAAAAACCAGTAAATATAGAAAACGGAGTAATCAATAATAGAATAGCTAAACTTCCACATAATGTAAATCAAGATAACATCAAATCAATAGCAGATATAATATCAAAGCATGGACATACGTTTACTCCAGCTACTTTTAAAGATGGCTTAAGAAGAAAAGAAAACTTTGAACAAATGCAGTTATTTACTCTGGATTTCGACAGCGGAATCCCGTTTAAAGATATTAAAAATCGTGCTGATAAATATAATCTGCCTATATTATTCGCATATAATACGTTCTCATCTGTTCCTGAACATGAACGATTCAGAGCAGTATTTCTGAACGATATATCTATAGATAATCCAAAAGTAGCCGGAGTTATGCTTAAAGCATTGATGAATATATTTCCTGAAGCTGATAAATAGTGCGGAGATATAACGCGAATGTACTTCGGTGGAAATAAATTACTGTATCTTGCTGATAATATTGCAGATATTAACATAGAAAAGTTATTCATGAATATGACTAAATATCTTAAAGAAAAGCATGGATTAAATCATTATAAAGATAAGATAGCAAAAATTGCTAAAGAAACAGGAATAGCATTAAATAATCGCAAATTATTGGATATATATGTAACAGATAAAATAGCAGAAGATGAAAACGGGAAAAACCTGCCACGAACTATTTATATATATAATAATACTAATGGTGAGTTTTTACCAAGTCTATATTATGCGATTAATTTTGAAGATAATAACATACAAAAGCAAGCTGACAATGCGCAAATATCAAGAAAAATCCGTAATGATTTTAGGTCTGACGATATAAAGCTTATACGTAACAGATGCAAATTATTCAAAGAATTTGAAGACGGTACATACTGGCTGAATCATCAGGAGCTGCGTGGAATTGCGTTGAACTTCATACGAATAGAAACAGGAAGTAAAGTATTTTTAGAGATTTTAAAGAATAATGACCACTACAAGTCGTATGAAGAAAAATATGATTTGTGGAATTATTATACGGAGTATTTTATTCAATGCGATTATAAACCTGCGGTATGTAATAATTTCTGTCCGTATAAAGACAAGTGCAGGCATGGAACTAATATATTATCTACTGTAAAGCCAAGACCGGGTACTATCGAACGGCTTACAAGCTCAATAAAATTCCACTCGATAAAAGACGTTGAAGAAGACGTAAGACATAAAATCAAGCTTGCAGTTAATGCCTGCGATGATAAAATTTATGTTATTAACGCTCAAACTTCCATAGGTAAAACCCAAATATATCTAAAACTGATGAAAGCTTCTGACAAGAGATTTTTGATTGCAGTGCCGACTAATATACTCAAGCATGACGTATACAGACGGGCAAAAGCTATGGGTATTAAAAAAATAATGGTAACTCCGTCGCTTTTGGAGATATTAAAAGAAAACGAAAGCGAAGTGCCTGAAGATATATGCGAGAATATAAATAGTTTATATAGTTCCGGAAATCACAGAGCGGTTATTCCGTATATCAGAAAATCATTAAAAGAACAAAATATACGATGTCTTCAGGATTATCTGGACGAACTGGACAAGCTTAGAAAATTCGACGGGCATATTATTACGACTCATAAAAAATTTTCAACTATGAAAAGAGAAGATTTATCTGAGTATGAAATTATCATCGACGAGGATATTATACACGCTGTTGGCTTATACTCTCGGACTTAAATGCGACTTGAAGTCTGAGCTGAAGCCTAAACAGTTAGTGGAGCATAACGACTGCCGGTTTTATTTTACGACGTTTGACGATGAATCTTTGAGACTGATTCAATTTTGGATGATAGAAACAGAATTAGAGCAGACAATAGGACGTTCAAGATTATTGAGGAACGACTGTACCGTTACGCTGTTCTCGAATTTTCCTCTTCAGCAAGCCGTTCTCGGCTGCTACGATTGGTGAAAAATCGAATGGGTATAGCATAGATAAAAAGATGAGGATTGCAGTCCCGTCTTGATATTACAATGCAGCCGTTCCCGTGGTTTTGGTGTGTGTACCTTAGAATATTGTTGGCGTGTGTCGGGGTTTTTATTTGATATGAGCATACCTCTTGACAAGAGTAGTTCGCTGTTGTATAATATAGAAAAAATAGAAAAAAAGAAGTAGGAGGAATTTTCTATGACAGAAAATATTAAAAATACAAGTAACGAGAACAGCACAGCAAAAGAAACGACTACTGCAACTGATAAAAAAACTAATGTTACAAATACTGCCGGAACACTTTGTTATTTGCCTATAGATGAATTAAAAAACTTCCGGGAGCACCCGTTCAAGACTTATGAGGGTGAGCAGTTAAAAAATTTTGTTGCCAGTATTGCCGAGAGCGGAGTATTAGTTCCTATCATAGTCAGACCAAATAGGCTGAAAGCAATTCCTGGTCGTAACGCAGTAGACTTTGGAAATTATGAAATCCTAAGCGGTCATAACAGGATTAAAGCTGCGAAACAATTAAATCATAAGAATATACGGGCAGAGATTCGTGATGTTGATGACGAAAAGGCTATTGAAATTGTCAATAAAACCAACTTGCAACAGAGGTCGTTTGAGAAGTGGCTGCCCTCGGAGAAGTCAGAGTCGATAGCGCAGTACCACGAATCTATTAAGCGGCAGGGAGTACACCCGGATGCTTCTTCCGAAGTTCGGGAAAAGTGGGATTCGCAGGCAAAAGCCGCAAATATCTATGGAGTCAAGAAAAATATCATTGAGAAATATTTGAATCTCAATAGGTTGATTAAGCCGTTGAAAGAGCGTCTTGACAAAAAAGAATTTAAAGAAATTCCGGCAAAAAACATAGCTCATCTATCAGAAGATGAGCAAAAAACAGTAAATTCTTTTTTAAGTTCCGGTCGGTACACGCTGACATTAGATAATTCAAAGAAGATACGCAAGCTGTCAAAATCCGGAGAGTTTGATATTGAAAGTGTAGAAGATATATTAAAAGAAGATAACGGCGGTGTTAGGTCTAAAGTATACACGGTAAAATTCAGTATAATCTCGAAATATTTTCCGGATGTTCCGCCTGAATCAATCGAAAGTGAGCTTATCAAGGCATTGGAATTGTATAAGGCGCAGAGCAAGTCTAACGAATATGATGATTCAGCTTCAGAATATTCGCCGGATTGAGAACGTCTGTATTCCCTAACAGAAAAAATCCACACCAAGCATTTTATTGGTTATAATTACAAAAATGCATTATAAAGGAATACAATTATCAAAGGAGACTCACACAGAGTCTCCTTTTTCTATGTTTTAGGGTAAAAAAAGCACACCCATTTTATGACGCTACATTGCATTAACCGAACCCTGCCTCTGTCGTCCCTCGTTATCGGGGGATGGCAGGGGGGGGGGGGTTTGCAGTAATTTATATTGCTGCGATTAGGTTTAGAGGCTTGATTCATTTATCTTTTTTGGGGAGTTTTTATATTCTTCAATAAGTCGTTTATGTGCGTATAAACATTAGAGAAGACTTTTCTATATCTTGCAATGGGGATTTTTTAAAACCAACCAAACGTGGTAAATCGCCCCCAAGAAAAGAAGATTTTTCTATATTTTGCAATGGGGATTTTTTAGGACTAACCAAACGCAACAAATCGACTCCAAAAAGATGAGGTTTAAATGACATTAGAGAAACCTTTTCTATATCTTGCAATGAGGATTTTTCAGGATTACCCAAACGTGGTAAATCGTCCCCAAGAGAAGAAGATTTTTCTATATTTTGCAATGAGGATTTTTTAGGACTAACCAAACGCAACAAATCGACCCCAAAAAGATGAGATTTAAATGACATTAGAGAAACCTTTTCTATATCTTGCAATGAGGATTTTCCAGGAGCATAAGTATGCAATGATGATAATGGAGGAGATTTTTCGCTAATTTGTGTTCCAGACGATTTGGGATTTTTATCATCGTCAAATTTTGTATTCTCTTGGGAAGATGATTCAGTTTTCGTTTTAAATGATGCTATTTTACAGGCAGATGTTGCACTACCCTCCTGGAGGGAAAATATTTTTTTATCTTCTGGAGACGGTGTATAAGAAGTTTTATTTTTATCGAGTGAAGTAGCATTGACTTCGTTGGGCACATCTTTATCAAGTAGAATTCGTTCAGATTTCTTGTTAGTTCTACCTCTACTGGCACATTCTTTCAAAATAAACACAAACAACTCGGTACAAGTATCGATAATTTGATTGTCAATAAGTGTAATTGTGTTGTCTTTCAATTCAATACCAATCTCATCAATTACATCATCAGGAAAATCAGACAAATAATTGCTGAACTTATCTCTATCTAAATAGGAAATAATAAATCCGGCATCTTTCTTATTTAGATTCCTTGTACCATAATAATACTTTTCAAGCGTATTGAGTTTCTTTGCTGCAAGAGGATTATATTTTTCTTCAATACCTTTTTGAACATCTTCGTCAGCGTAAGGTTTTCCATAATGTTATCAGTTAGGGTAAGCACGAATCCAGAGTTGGATACTCCTCCGATGAAAGGGTAAAGCATCTGTGCAAACTCACTAAAATTCAATTATAATTCCTCCTACCTCATTTTTGAAAAAAACGATATGTTTTCCTTCGTTTTTTTTACTTTAAAAAATTTTTAATAAAATTATTTTTTTTATTTGCTTCCATATTTAATTGCGAACTAAATTCAAAATTCATTTTTATTGATTTCAGTGCCCTTGACACTTGGAGAATTATTCCTGTTTCGCAATAATATATTTTCTTTTTCACAAATATGTCCGATTATATCCGATTATATCGGCTTATGTCCGGACAAAAAAATTTTTCTATGTTATGATATATTTAGTCTTTTAATTATATCACACCAATACAAAAAAATCAATACTAATTTTAAAGGAGGTAAAAATTTATTTTAAAAAATGTGATGCAATAAAAACAACTAAATTCGTCAGTTCGGGAACTAATAAAAATTTTAGGCAGAAAGGATTTGATAAAACTATAATTATCAACAAAAAATCAAAGTTAAGTTTTACAACTATTGGGAGGTTTTATTTTTGTTGTAAGACAAAGAAAAATTTATCTTATATCGGAGGATTATAAAAAATGCAAAATATTTTAATGGAGCAAATTAAATATTTGAAAATAGAGAATTTGCTCTTATACGCAAATGACCATATTTTTTCATTTAAATATAAATTGAAATCATTAAGTTTTTAAAGGAGATAATCAACAATGAACACTACAAATATATCATGCAAACAGAACGGCATATACTTCGGAGAATCAAAAAACCTCATGGACTGCATCGCAAGATTTTTTGGAGCAAACCGTCCGGTAGTAAAACCACAAAATAAAGATGGACACGTCGCTGTTATAGGCGGCACTTCTTCAGGAAAGTCTTCTCCTGCGTAGTAATTCCTTCAATTTGCCGAACATGGACAGCTCCGTTCATTGCTGTTGATATTAAAGGCGAACTTTACAGGGAATATGCAAAACAGCAGCACAAGAGAAAGACGAAAGTATTCAGCCTTCGAGATACAGCAGACAACACCTATGACCCTTACCAATTCCTACATCAGGATGGAACAAGAAATTTAGCGTCGAATGTTCGGGAATTGGCGAATGCTATATTACCGTTGCCGATCAATGACAAAGATCCGATTTGGATAACATCGGCGCAGATGCTGCTGACAGCGGAAATTTTATACTACTTCACGTTGGGGGTAGACTTCATCGATACGATCATGAATATTATGACCACACCGCCAGCCAAAATAATCAAGGAAATTATCAAGAGCGACAATGCGCTAGCCAAAATGTACCTCAATAGTTTCGTTGGCATCGACCTTGCAGATTCAAAATTTTTGATGGGAATCAATCAGGAAATTATGAACAGGATTAGTATATTCGCCTCTGATACGACAGTCCGTAATGCCCTTATCCCAAGTAAAAATCAAATTGACTGGCAAAAGGATACAGAAGACTGTGCGATTTTTATATCAGTACCGGAAGATCGGCTAGAACAATATACGCCGGTATTAGTCATGATGTTTACACAGGCGATCAGAACTTTTGAAAGGCGCCCGGAGAAACACAGCTGCGAATATAAGAACAGAGAGCCTGTACTTCTAATGTTTGACGAGTTTCCGAGACTCGGCAAAATGGAAGTAATCACAACGGCCGTCAGTACCCTCCGTTCTAAAGGCGTTACAATATGCCTCGCCATACAATCCATTGCTCAAATGGACGCTATCTATGGGCAGGAAGTCCGGCGTGTTATTTTGGATAATTGCGCCTATCAAGTCATACTCAAAATTACCGACGCTGACAGTCAAAAATACTTCTCTCACCTAATAGGTACACATGAAGTTTCAAAAACAAACAACAGTACAAATTATGACGTCAATTGGAAACCGACCGGTTATAGCAGTCAAACATACACAGAATGTGAACCTATTATCAGACCGAATGAGTTTGCAGGATTAAAAGATATAGTCGTGAGCAGTCCGGAGTACATAAGTGGTTATTGCAGGGTCAAAAAAAATCCTTACTATCCGACGGAAAGCCGCTTCGATAGGTTTTGTAATAAGGTTAGCGCTATAGCTGGTAAAATATGGTCGAATATTTCAAACTTTTTCAGAGGACGCAGAACTCAACTTGCCTAAATTGACAAACATCAAACCATCATCGGTTCCTCTGCTGTAAACGGCAGCAGGGGAACCGTGGACAGAACATTGAAAACTCTCTAAAGCCTACAGGTAATATTATATATGAATAATCAACAAATGTCAATATCCAGCGAATAAATTTTCAGATAATTACGGTAAAATCTTATATGTAAAAATATGGATAATTAACAAGAGTGCACTTACACAAATTATCCGCAAAAAGAGAGAGTCCAGGAGGTGATTTTATGCTTGTACATTATCATCTATCCGTTAAATATGTAAGCCGCAAGCAAGGCCGGTCATCAATTGCAGCTGCCGCTTATAGAAGTTGCGAGAGGCTACATAACAAACAAGATGGAAAAACACATGACTTCACAAATAAAAGAGGAACGGTTTATAAAGAAATTTTATTACCCGAAGAAGCTCCCCCGGAATTCTATGACCGTGAAACTCTTTGGAATGCAGTAGAGCTATCTGAGAAAAGGTCCAATTCACGAACAGCGCGAGAAATTGAAATTTCCCTGCCGATCGCATTAACATTAGATGAACAAATTGAATTGGTCCAGGAATATGCAAATGAAAATTTTGTGAGTCGGGGTATGTGCGCCGATATTTCATTTCATAGCGGACATCGTAAAAATCAACGGGATACAGCCTGCGCATCAATTTTGGATAATCCTCATGCTCATATACTCCTGACAACCCGATCGGTAGATGAAAAGGGTTTCGGGAAAAAAATTCGTCAATGGGACAAACGTGAGAATGTTGAATTGTGGCGGAGCAAATGGACCGATATGCAAAATAGGGAATTTAATATTAAAAATTTTGATATTAGAGTACGGCATGAAAGCTATGAACGGCAAGGCATTGACCGTGAACCGACTAAATATCTTGAACATCGGGTGACGGCGCTTGAACGGCGCGGTATATATACAAGGCGTGGTGATGAGAACCGAGCTATCGAAAAAAGAAACAACATGAGAGAAATAATTAAAGAGCGAGAGATAAAATACGAGAAGCATGACCGAGACCTTCTGTTTGAACGAAAGAGAAAACGCAGTCGGGAAAGATAATCTCGGAACCCATAATTTTGTTCTGTACCCCCGCATAAAAATACTGCAAGGAGATGATAGATATGTTCAAAAATTATCCCGACGTGGTAAACGTCTCGCAATTGCAGAAAATGCTGAACGTAGGTCGTAACACTGCCTATAAATTATTATCTGCGCAAAGCATAAAAGCAAAAAAAATAGGACGGGTATATCTCATACCCAAAACCAATATTATTAAATTTTTATCACAAAAATAAAAAATTAATAATTTTAACTTGAATTAACGCCCGTTACATGGTATAATATTTATATAAATTAACGGGCGTTTCTGTTCTCAAATCAAAGGAGGATGGAACATATGACGACAGGAAGCCTGCAAAAGAAAAATAATAAATGGCAGGTTGTTATCTGCTATAATGTCAACGGAAGACAAACGCAGAAATGGATTAACACAGGGTTAGCAATTATTGGAAACAAGAAAAAAGCCGAAAAAATCTTAAACGAAAAAATACTCGAATATTCGGCAAAAGAGCCTGTAGAATCTACGCAAGAAGAAAAAATTTTGGCTTGTGATTTCTTTTCAGAGTGGCTTGAAGTCCATAAGATAAATATAGAAAATATTACATATGCCGGTTATAAGCGTATATTGAATCAAATTTATCCGTACTTCAAGAAACTAAACGTATCTCTCGAAAATCTTTCCCCGATGCATATTCAAAAATATTATGCGTCGAAGCTGAAACAAGTAAGTCCCAATACAATTCTTAAACATCATGCGTTTATCAGAAGCGCGCTTGCATATGCGCGGAAAATGAATTTAATTAGAGATAATGTTGCAGACTTGGTAGAGAAACCCAAAAAGCAAAAATTTATCGGCAGCTTTTATAATCAGGAAGAAATCGGAAGACTACTCGAGATAATAAAAGACTCGCCGATTGAAGTCCCTGTAATGTTTGCTGTTTATTTCGGCTTGCGCAGGTCAGAGATAGTCGGTATAAAATGGAATTCTATAGATTTCGTAAACAGAACGCTGACGATTAATCATAAAATTGTTCCGGTGAATGAAGATGGCAAATACCGCCTCGAAAAATCTGATACACTGAAAAATAAGTCAAGCTACAGAACAATGCCTCTTAATGGCAGTTTATATGATTACTTAACGGACTTGAAGAGGAAACGGGACGAAAACAAGAACTTTTTCGGAAAAGGGTATAATCGTACCTATGATGACTATGTGTGCGTAAATGAAATTGGAAATCTTTTAAATCCCAATTATATTACTCGGAAATTCAGGGAATTGCTGCAGAGCAATAAGATGAGAGTGATACGCTTTCATGACCTCAGACACAGCTGCGCTTCGCTGTTATTACATCTTGGATACGATATGAAAAATATCCAGTTGTGGCTCGGACACGGAGATATAGGCACGACGATGAATATTTACGCCCATGTAGAAACGTCTGCGAAAAAGAATATGCTCGACGGTATAGAAAACGCTTTAAGAAAAGCGTAATGCAGAATAAGGGGACTTTTACGTTTATTAGATGTTTATTAGATGGAGCGTGTTTTTAGGGATTCCGCTGAAAGCAGAAACTCCCAAACCCTTGCAGGAATGGGAGCTATCTATGGCTGGGATGCGAGGACTCGAACCTCGGAATGCAGGAGTCAAAGTCCTGTGCCTTACCGACTTGGCGACATCCCAATATCTTCTGTACATTATATTTATGACCGCAACAAAAGAACTGCGTCCGGCGGCGGGAGCGAATTTAAATCGACTCCCCCGCCGTATCCGGCTTAACCTACTGAACCGACGCGTATTTCTTCGCAAACTGACTCTTTTTTCTCGCGGCTTTATTCTTGTGGACAATCCCGCGGGCGGCGGCTTTATCTATCTTTTTTACCGCATCCTTGTAAGTTTTCGCTATATTAGCTTTGTCGTTGCCCGCGACGGCGGCTTCATATTTTTTTATCGTCGTTTTAAGCGACGTTTTGAACATTTGATTCTGCAGCGTTTTTGCCGCTATGATTTTCACTCGTTTTTTTGCCGACTTGATATTAGGCATACTTCTTTTCACCTCCCCTGCGGTCTCTGCTTTTTAACATAAATTATATTCTAACATTATTTTGTCTGATTTTCAATAGATTTTTGCAAAATTCAATAAATTTAATAGTTTATTAATAATTACGCTTTTATTTATTCGAAAACGAATATTTCATACCTGAAAGAATATTCGTCGTCTTTATTCGCTTCCACGTCGAATACCCCTCCGTCCATGTACATCTCGCCGTTGATATAAAATCCCCAGTAAGCGCCGTCGGCGAAAAAATCCGCCGTTACGCCGTTGAGCGTGTCGAAAGTTCCCGCGGTTTTTGAATCCGCCGGAATATACCCGTCCTCAATCAGGGCGTCGCCCAGAATTTTTTCCGCCGATTTAACCGCGAACGTCTTCGTTACGCCGTCTTTGTCCGTGATTTCAAAACTAAAAGAATCTCCCCCTCCGCAGGAAACTAATATTACCCCGGTCAGTATAACGGCAATAATAAACGCCGTTATTTTCGTTTTTGTTGCTCGCGCTTTCATTTTCATTTTTCAATTTTCTCCTTTTTTTATTTTTATATCTATATTATTTCAAAAGCGTATCGACCAGAGACTGCGCCCATGTCAGAGGGGTATGCCTTGTTTGATTCCCCGGAACGGCGAGGGTTTCGGCCTTTCCTCCCGAAACGTAAACCCGTTTACATTCCGGGCATATCGCCGTATGTACGGATACTGATTCGGCGACGACTTCGCGACCGTTATTCTCCGCGTTTTCCCGCTCGTTTCTGATATGCTCGCCCTCGTGCGCGGCGACGGCGGCTCCCGCTTCGGCAGGGCTTAAATTAGTCGCCGTCTGAAAACTCACGCTCGGGTCGCTCGACTTATCTTCGTACGCCCTGTTTTCGCACGTAACGCACCGGAAAGCATCCCGCGTCTCCGCAATCCCCGAAGAAGACAAAAGCGAAGACTCCCGTCCTCCGAAGTTTATATTTCTTTTCAGACTCATATCGTGAAAAACCCGCGCCGCCTTAGAAATATTTATTAAGACCCCGGCGTTCTGCGTTTTCTCCGGTACAGGCTCAACTCCGGCGTTAGTTTTATTAGTGTGATTTGTTTGATTAATTCCGGCGTCAGCGTAAATTCGCGGACGACCGGGGGCGTCGCGCCCTACGTTCAACATTCCGCCGTTCGCGCTTATATTTACGTTTACGTTTAACATAATTAACTTCTCCTGAATATATCAGAGGTCCTGAAAAATTCGTTTAAATCGGTTCTGGCCGAATCGTATAAACCGGCGAACGCGGCGTTATTTTCGGACGCCGATTTCAGCAGCCCCGCCGTCGCGTTATAAATCTCGGGTATTGCGGAATATGCGTTGTACTGGCTGAACGCTATATTATTTACTATATCCTCGAGTATATTGACGCTTTCGACGTCTCTTAAATTATACGTCATCTGTTCGAGTACGTAAATATCTTTTAACTGTCTGTACGACGCGGCCGACAGCGCGCTTATGACTATTCCCCCCGCTTCGGTGTTTCTCGCGTTTACCGGAATCGATATTCCCATCGCGCCGTTGTCCGCAAAAGACGAAGCCGCCGGAATATCCGGGTTTGCGTTCGCGTCCGGGTTTACGGCCGGAACGGGCAGCAATCCCCAGTCGAAAGGAGAATCTGCGATTTCCGTGATTAAACCGAGCTTCGAAAAAGAAAACAATATATCCCCGTTTTTAAAATCCGCGCGGCCGTTTTCTCCCGGATTATTATTATAATCCCCGTTCCCTAAAATTCCCGGCGCGCCGGATATCGTCCGAAGAAATCTTAACGTCCTGTCGTTATTATAATTTAAAATCGGGAAATTATTG
>Ga0099364_10006813_pt1 | contig 16538 bp, 14 predicted proteins | sample TergutTh196P3_FD_73070 | JGI IMG/M metagenome (GOLD analysis project Ga0099364, IMG submission 73070) | Microcerotermes parvus P3 segment gut microbial communities from Pointe-Noire, Republic of the Congo - Th196 P3 | ecosystem: Host-associated > Arthropoda: Insects > Digestive system > Gut ... | reverse complement strand
TAGTGTGACAGATACGGTGTTGGCGATTTTTGGGGAAGTGAGCGAAGTGACTGTAAATCTCTATGAGGACGCGCAAACTTTGCTAGCGAAGCAACTACAGACACTAAAGAAAAATATGGATGATATTGACAGAGCAAAGTATGTGAAGGTGGTGGATAATATTGGGGAGATATTAGGACGAAACAAGAAATATAATGCCAAGCAAATTGGTAAGGTAAAGAAATATTTGTTGGAGCGATTTGATTAGCGGACGAAGCGGCGGATTTGACGTTCACTATCGCGTTTTTTGATGACTTCTCTTTTTTCGAATTGCTTTTTGCCGCGACATAAGCCAATTTGGAGCTTGATGAAGGATTCGCGGGCAATGATGGAGAGTGGAATCAGGGAGAGGCCTTTTTGGGAAAGAGCTACGGAGAGAGAGTCGATTTGTTTCTTCTTGAGGAGGAGATGGCGAGTGCGATCGGGGTCGTAGTCGCGATTGTCGGCGAACTTATAGGGGTTGATATGGGCGCCGAGGAGAACAACACGTTTATCCTCGAGGATTTGGACATAAGAACCAGCGAGTGAACCCGAACCAGCACGCAGGCTTTTGACTTCACCTCCCTGTAAAACCATACCGGCTTCGAGAGTGTCGATGATTTGATAATCAAAGCGGGCGCGCTTGTTGTTTAATAAAACTTTTTCTGACATAATAAAACGGCTGTTTTCATGTATAATACTCTGGTTATGGACAAAACTCAACTCACAAAACCGCTACATATCGCTATTGATGGGCCGGTGGCGGCAGGAAAGGGGACGATTGCTAAAAGATTGGCGCAAGAATTGGGTTTTTTGTATGTGGATACGGGAGCGATGTATCGCTGTAGTGCGGTGATTGCGCTGGAAAATAACTTGAGTATGGAGGAGGAAGAAAGAATTGCGGGGGCGACAGACGAGGCGGATATTGAAATGTATGATAGAAGAAATCTGGAGACGGGAGAGATCACGACGGTGGTGGAGCTAAATGGCGCGGACGTGACGGAGAGGATTCGACTGCGGGAAATTGATAGATTGGTGCCGAAAGTGGCGGCGATGGCAAAAGTGCGGGCAGTATTGGTGAAAAAGCAGCAAAAAATTGCGGTGGGCAAAGACGTGATTATGGAGGGAAGGGATATTTCTTCGGTGGTGCTGCCGAATGCAGACCTAAAAATATTTTTGACAGCAGATGTTGAAGAAAGGACGAGAAGAAGGCTCTTACAATATCGCGAGAGAGGGAACGGGATGATTAGTTATGAGGAGGTGAAGGCGGAGCTGGAGAGTAGAGACGAAATGGATTTGAATCGAAAGAGCGATCCGCTGCGGCAAGTGACAGGGGCGTGGCTGTTGGACACGACAAATATCGGGATTGAGGAGGCAGCGCAGATGATAGCGGTGAAGCTAAAGTCTATGTTAAAATGAGTTCATGTCCGATGAGCATTATACCCCACCAGAAGCAGAGAATTGGCGCGCGGGAGAGGGCGAAGAGGTTGCTGGGGTCGGGGAGGTGGAAGCGAGCGAGGAAGAAGATGGAGCAGGAGAGGATTTGGAAGTAGGGACGGAGCCGGAGGATGATAATAATAACGATCGGCCAGAAAAGAGGGGCTTGCTAACCATAGCAAAAGAAAAGTATCATCAAGCACTGCGGGAGTATAGATTGAGGAAGTTATGGAAGGAGTATAGAGGTGAGAGAGAGGCACTGGATGCGAGGAAGGTGAAGCAGGACGCAAGGAACCTGTTAGAGATAGCTCAAATACTGCCAGAGGAGGCGCGCGCAATTTATGGTTTATTACTAAAAACGCCGGACATGGACTTTTGGACCATGGAGCAAATCCCTATGGAGTTCTGGCGCGAGGATAGTAGTAGAGTAGATAAATTGGTGGATCAGATGACCGCTGCGGAAGATGGGTTTGGCAGAGGTCATGATTTTTATAGTAGAGATAGTGATTGGCAATGGTTTTTGGAAGTGATGAACCAAGTGGAAGATGAGCGGTTTAATGGCTTGAAGAAAAGTATAAAGGTTTATCAATCTCTGCCGCTAAATACTCAAGCGAGGATGTGGGGGAGAAATAAAATAGTTTTACCAAGTCGTTATCATCGCTATGATGCGCTAATTATGCGCAGAGCAGGAGAAGAGCATAAGGAGGTGGCGCTAGATGAAATAGGAGTGATAAAGTGGCTGACAGAGGATTTGATGGCACAGACGGATAAAGAGAGAGTGGAAGAGGGTAAGAAGGAGCTGAAGGGGGTATTTGGAGAAAGAACTAAAGAATATGCAAGACAATTTAAAGGCTTTGACTGGGATGGGAGGGATCATGAGGGTATTTTATTGGATTATTTAATGGGTGAGGAGGAAGAAGAAGGGGAGGATAATCAACAAAGGGCGAGACATATAGAGAACATTATATCTAGTCAGAGAAATTTAGCGCCTTTCATGGAGATGTTATTAGATGAAAAAAGCAGGCAAGTGAATGAGGCACGAAACGAGATGGGGAGGGAGGTTTTATTACTACAGAGATGGAAGCTTATCGGAGCTGAAAGGCTAAACAGCGAGCAATTTCAACAAGAGATAGCAAATATGCAACAAGTGCTAGGATTTACTGACGAGGAAATAAGGAGCAAATTAGTAAATAATATAAATATGTTCTTGGATGGTATGAGTGAGGAGCGATGGCAGGAGATGAAGCCTTTTTGGATGAGGGAGATGGGAGGGGAGCTTAAGCTGTATTTAAGAGGAAAGATGGAGGAGTTAATGTATTCTGGTTTTACGAGCAGGGGGATGGCGGGGAGGGAGCAGGAGGCGCGAACACTGGGATTGATGGCGAGGGAAGTATTGGGCGAGGAATTTGGCGAAATGAAGCAGAAATTTAAGGAAAAACTTACAGATACCTCTTGGTTGGATGGTGGGCTGAAACTCTTGATGGTTAATTGGCAATACTGGCAGGAAATTTGTCAATTTAGTGAGGAGGAAAAAAATGAGATTGGGGCGGTGATGAAGGAAGTTTTAGACGGAAGAGTTATTGATGAGAATAGCTTTATCTTGAGGCGCTTTACGAGAGTGCAGGAAGTGGGTAAACAACTGGGGCAAGAGAATATTTTAGGAAAAGAGCGCATACAAGAGATAGCGGGAGAGCACTTAGACCATTGGCTACGACAAGAAAATGTAGAAATATTTGCCGAGGTATTGGCATGCTTGGATAAAGAGCAGTTGACACGGGTGGAGGAAAAAATAGTCAGCACAATATTGGAGAGGATGAGTGATATAGAGCCTAGAGTGGTATTGACGGCCACGAAAGGACTTTCGGACGAGGCGAGGAGGGATTTGCTAACTAAATATGGGCAGGCCAAGGGAAAAGAACAGGAAGGAGAGGAAGGGAATTGGGAGGAGATTAGGCTGTGCTTTAATGAGCGGTTGACATTTTTAGGGATATTGAAAGACAGGGCCTTGATGGAGGAAATGCAAGAAATTTACCCGGAGATGAAGCCATTTGCGGAAAGAATTGAGCGCTTTAGGGAAAAGTATAATCAGCATGGTAAGGCGGAGACAATTATTGGTTTGGTGGCCTATCAGGACTGGATGGAGGAATTGGGGATGGCGGAAAATTTAGAGAATGTGGCGAGAAATTTGGAATATTTTGATAAGATTTTAGAGCAGTATCAGAGACAAAATGTCCCAGAGGGAAGCAGGACATCAATAGGAATGGAGTATGAGATGACGCAGAGTTTAGCGAATAATTATAAGCGAGAGTATCAGCGAGACTTGAAGGGCGATATGCAGACCTTGGCTAATGAGGTTAATCTAGGGCAAGGGAACGACGCGGTGTTTGAAATCGCCACGCATCCGACAGACAATCCATACTTAATGCTACTAGAGATGTATTTATTGCAGGAGGCAGGATTTATTGATTTGAACTTTAATAGGGAGGGCTTTGAGAAAGCGGCGACGGGGATGCATCTGACGATTGGCGGGGAGACGGGCATTGATGCGCGGGATAAGTTAACTTTTTTTATGGAGAATATATTATTGATGAGTAATTGGGCGGGAGTTAATGCGGGGAAGGAGGTGGTGGGAGATGTGGTGAGCGGAGGACGAAGGCAAAATTCGCGAGAGAGAAGTTATGGAGTGGAGAAGGTGTTTGAGAATAATGGCGAAGCGACAGAGATTAGGGTTTTTTCGATTGATAGTTGGGAACCTTTTGAGAGAGTAGTATTGAGCTCTTATTATGGAGGCATTGCTTTGCAGACATGGCAAAGGAATAAAGAAAATATCTCTCTATTCGGAAAAAAATTGAATGAGGCACGAACTTGGGAGGAGTTCAGGGAGTTTATAATACAAGGCAAGCATGTGCAACTGGAGATAGAAGATGAAAAGGAGCGACAGATTATTAGTGTTTTCTTGGATTTATTGCAAAAAACACTAAAGGCGATTGAAGACCATAATGAAAACTTTTTGATGAATGAAACGAGTGGATATATAGACAGAGGAGGATTTTGGGTGGGGACGGAGGATTTTCGGGGCGAGGGGAATAGACAGCGTTTTGAGGATGTGGCGGGAGGTGAGGAGCAGTTACGGGAGGTAGTGGCGACATTGAATATTGATGAGACAGATCTGTTTCAAGATAAAGCCGGAACATTGATGAACCAGATGGCACAATTAACTAATTTGTTTATCAAACCTAGTAGCAAAAGTGGTGGGGATAGGGTGAACGCGCGTGCTATTTTGGATAATACAAAACTTAATGGAGTAACGCTGGAGGAAGCACCCAGAGATGCGAGATTTCAATCGGTGTTTGATAGGGGGGTAAAAAAGGAACGCAGAGGATATTATAATATCCAAGGCGGGAGCGAGAGGATGATTATTCATGCCATCCAACAGAATCTGCTGGAGTTTAAGAGAGATATGGAGGCAATAGTAAATGTTTAATAAGTCCGTTGAGGAAGTTAAAAAGCTGACGGGAACGGGCGATGAGGGACTGACGGCGCAGGAGGCACAGGAGCGGCTGCGAGAAAATGGCAAGAATCTAATTCAAGAGGGCAAGAAAACTCCGGAGATAGTGCGTTTTCTTAAACAATTCAAACATTTAATTGTTTTGATCTTGCTGGTGGCCTTTGCTTTGAGTTTGACTATTGCGATTATGGAAAACAATCCGCAAGAATATGTGAGCGCGATGCTGATTTTGGTGGCGGTATTACTCAATGCGACCATTGGGTTTGCGCAAGAAACTAAGGCGGCAAAAGCTATCGAAGCGCTGCACGGTGAAGTTAAACCATACGCTCGAGTGTTGCGCGAGGGCGAAATAGAAGAAATAAAAACTGAGGATTTGGTGGTGGGCGATATAGTTTTGCTGGAGGCGGGGAGTATTGTGAGCGCTGATATGCGACTGATAGAAGTGGCTAGTTTGCAAATTGAGGAGGCAGTCCTGACGGGCGAGAGTGCACCAGTGAGAAAAAATATGGAGGTGATGAGCGAGTTGCGATCAGCGTTGGGTGATCAACATAATATGGCATGGATGGGAAGTACGGTGACTTATGGACGAGGCAGGGGGATAGTGGTGGCGACGGGAATGAAAACTCAGATGGGGCGGATTGCCGAATATATTAATGAGCAAAAACCTCCTCAGACCCCGCTTAATAAACGCTTGGATAAAACGATGAGCGTGATTGCTATTGCGGTCTCGATTATTGCGGTGGGTATTTTTATCTCACGGCTGGTCATTGGACAAGAAATTATCCCCAGCTTAATATTAACCATTGCGATTGCGGTTTGTGCAGTTCCGGAAGCGGTGCCGATTTGCGCTTCGATTACCATGGCGCTGGCCACCCAGAGGATGAGCAAGCGCAAAGCCATTATTCGTAATTTAAGTGCTGTGGAAACGCTGGGGAGCACGGAAGTGATTTGTAGCGACAAAACAGGCACCATTACGCTCAATAAAATGACGGTGCAAAAAATCTATGTGCCCAGCAAATACTTGCCTTGCGAGCTAGAAGTTGACGGAAATAATATGGCGCAAATTGATGGTTACCGCGAAAATGGGAGCTTTAGGGCTCTAAATGACTGCATGCTGCTTTGTAATGATGTGCAGACTAAAGATGAAAATGGGGGCTTAGCTACTATGGGCAGCCCCACAGAAACTGCCCTAGTGCACTGCGCGCATTGTTTTGGGTATAGCAAGGAATATGTAGAGGAAAAAAGGGAGCGTATAGATGAGTTGCCTTTTGATAATCAACGCAAAATGATGAGCACGGTCAATAGATCGGACAAGGAGGCAATTCTTTATACTAAGGGAGCGGGAAATAATGTTTTAGCCAAATGTAAGCGGATTTTGGAGGACGGGAAAATAAGAGAGCTGGCTGATGACGACAAAAAAAACATTGAGGAGACAATTAGCAAGCTGGCGCGATCTTCCCTGCGAGTATTGGCCTTTGCCTATAAACCACTGGGGACTGACGAGAAAAAAATTACCTTCCAAGATGAAGATGGGCTGATTTTTTTGGGATTGGCGGGGATGATTGATCCGCCACGGCAAGAAGTCGGGGAAAGTGTTAAGGCCTGCAGGGAGGCAGGGATTAAGGTGGTGATGATTACTGGAGATCATCGAGAAACTGCGATGGCGATTGCCAAACAAATTGGGATTATGGAAAATGAGAGCCAGATTTTGACGGGGGCAGAACTAGACGAAATGAGCGACGAGGATTTGCAGGAAAATATTGACAAGTATAGCGTTTATGCGCGGGTTAATCCGGAGCATAAAGTGAGAATTGTGGATATTTGGCAAAGGAAGGAGAAGGTGGTGGCCATGACGGGAGATGGGGCGAATGACGCGGCGAGTATTAAGGGGGCAGACGTGGGCATTGGCATGGGAATATCCGGCACCGACATCACTAAAAGCGTGGCGGATATTGTGTTGGCTGATGATAACTTTGCTACTATCGTCAGCGCGGTTGAGGAAGGGCGACGCACTTATGCCAATATTAAAAAAATCTTTATTTATTTATTGTGCTTGAGTTTATCTGAGCTGGTATTGCTGACGGTGATTATTGGATTTTTGGGGTATAAAGATTTGTTGTTTTTTAATCCGATTTTGATATTATGGATCAATTTGGTGACGGATACCCTGCCAGCATTGGCCCTAGGAACGCTGGAGGCAGAAAAAGACGTGATGCAGCGCGGGCCGAATATTACCAGAGGAAGTTTGTTTCGGGGGCGCACGGGCGAGAGTATTTTGGTCTATAGCGCATTCATGACGGTATTGGTTTTGGCGGTATATTTTGGGGGTTTATGGGGATTGAGACTTGAACCAATTGTTTGTGTGACGATGAGTTATTTGGTGTTGGCAACGATTGAAACAGTGCAGGGATATAATTTATATAGCCATATGGAGACGATATTTAATGGTCATTGCTTCAAGAATAAATGGCTCAATTTGGCGTTTATTGCCTCTTGTGCTTTGGTGGTGATACCGGTAGTGGTGCCTGCCATGCCCCTGCAGACTGCACTGGGGACTACTTCCATAAACGGCTATCAGTGGCTATTAGCGGTGGGGATAGGATTAGGGATGATCCCTCTGGCAGAGATTTATAAAGTCACTTTGCGCTATCGGGATAGAAAATATAGGAAGAATCAGTTGTAGTCCACCATACGCTCAAGCATGGCATAGTAGTCGGCTAGTTGATCGACAAACTTCTTGCTAGCGAGAGGGATGGTTTCCTTAAAGCCGGAAATATTATTTTCCCAAACCGCCCATTGCTCGACTTCTGGCCATTGGTAGGTGAAAGGGCTATTGGCATGATAAAAGAGAGCGCCTAGGAGAGTGTCGAGGGTACTGAAACTTTTGGTGAGGCGAGCGAGATATTGCCTATCTGGCTCCGGAGCGGCAGAAAGCTCTGTTTCTTTGAGGGCGAGCAACTCGCCGCGGACATTGCGCTCTAGGGCAAACAAGCTTTTTAGTTCGGAGAGAATATTCTCAGCGGCAGATCTGTCTTGGTCGTAGAGGATTTTAGCGAGGTCGCCCAAAAGAGTGGCAATCCTCGAGGAAGTAGCAGAATAATTTTGTTTGATGGTGGGCCGGTCTTGCATATAAAATTATTATACTATAAATTGCTGCGCTTGCCAATTTCTTGTTCTAATTCGGCGCGATCGCGACCATATTTGAAGCGAGAGAGTTGTTTGATCATAGCGGCTAACTCGGGGTTCATGAGCGCCTCAACTTGCTTCATGTCTTTTTCGAGACTCATGCTAAAAGCGGGTACGGGCTCATTATTGACGATGGTTTTGATATAGACATGGTATTTTTCGACATTGGTGAGGTCGGTTTCGGTGAAAACTGGAGCAAACTCATGAGCCAGATAGGTGGCGTCGGTAACACCAACGCGGAAGGAAATCATGGTGCCGACATTACCAAAGACGGCGTTTTTGACATCTTCTTCGATTTGGCCGATATATTGGTTGGCGACAATGAGGTTGAGACGATATTTGCGGGCCTCGGAGAGAATGACGGCGAAGTCTTCGGTGGCGTAGTTTTGAAACTCGTCAACATAGAGGAAAAAATCCTCGCGCTGCTCCATGGGGATATCTTGGCGGCTCATGGCCGCGGTAAGGACTTTGGGAACGAGGATGAGCCCTAAAAACTTGGCATCCTCCTCGCCTAAAATACCCTTACTTAAATTACAGAGAATGACTTTCTTCTCGTCCATGGCTTGACGGAAATTAAAGGAGGAAGCGCTCTGGCCGATGATATTACGCATGGTTTTGTTGGTGATGAAGCGGCCAAACTTGGAAACAATATAGTCGAGGACTTCGGACTTATGAAAATCGGAAGTTTGGGCCATTTGGTCGGTCCAGTAGCGGCGGACAATGGGATCGGTGACGGAAGGCAGGATTTCCTCGACATATTTGCTGTCAGTGAGGGCGCGAACCAACTCGATGAAAGTGGTGCCTGGGCGAGCCATGATGGTGAGCATGGCATTGCGAATGGCATGCTCGAAACGCGGACCGATGATGCCGGTGCGATGGGGGTCGTAAAGCTTATACATGAGGCCGATGACGCTGGAAACCACAAAATGTTTTTGTTCTTCGGTGTCGGCTTCCATCATATTCATACCCATGGGCCGATCGAGGTCGGAAGGATTAAAATAAATGACATCTTCGGCGCGCTCGGGCGGAAGCATCTGGAGAATGTCCTCAACAAACTCGCCATGAGGGTCGATGGCGCAGACTCCCCTACCCTGAGCAATGTCTTGCATAATCATATCTTTGAGGAACTCAGATTTACCGGTGCCGGTTTTACCAATGATATACATATGGCGGCGGCGATCGGCGAGGTTCATATAGATATCGCGAACTTCACCTCGATAGATGGATTTGCCAACGCGCAGGCCAGAGGTGGGGATTTCGCGGGGAGCGGGAGCGTTTTTGGCATAGAGGAAGCGGATGTGGTGGACCTCGACTTCTTTATTGGGAAAATGAAGGATGGTGGCGAGTTCCTTGGTATTGAGGATAAAGCTGCGACCGAACTTTTTATTAACTGGGGCATAGCGATAAATGAAGTTGCGCATGAAACTTCTTTTGAGAAGGGGGACTTTTTTAACAAAAGCATTATACTGGGAAGTGAATTGGACGAATGAGGAAATGATATTGGTGAGATAGGACTGAGCGATGTCCATGGTGGGGGCATTGACCACGAGGCGGAGATTGACGCGCCAACCAAGTTTTTCGGTTTTGGTTTGTTGGCTATCGAGAAGTTTGGGATCGGAAGGGGTGGTCTTTTTCTTTTCTTCGGGATCGGAAGGGAGGTCGCGGGCGCTATGCACTTGGCGGAGGGATTTTTCCTGCCAGCGAGTGCCTTCGGGTTGGAGAATAAATTGAATCATGGCTGCTTCGCCGTCCCCCATTTTGGAAAGGGCGGAGGTGATGCCATTAAGGCCGTCAACAGGAAGGTCGGTATAAGTCTGGATAGGATAATTATCGCCGTGCTGGAGCTGCAGATGGGCAGTGGCCACGCGTCCCTTATCATCAAAAATATTAACTTCGGGAACAGCGTCGATGTCGGCTTCGGGATAGGCGGCATGGATTTGTTTTTCAATAAGATCGCGCAGATGTTTGGGGCAGGCAATATAGAAAGCAATGTCTTCTTTTTGGGCAATAATCTCAAAACTAATAATGTCTTCGCTTTTGAAAAGGCTATGGAGGGTTTCTTGTTTGAGGGCATGGAGGGCAGTCCACATCTGCTCGGCAGCCTCAATTTTGACTTCGTTGTCTTTGGGGAGGCGAATGAGGAGGGTGACAAAATTGAGGGCGTATTTTTCTTTCTGGAGATTTTTGATGAAGGCAAGAATGAGAAAAACCAAACCAACTAGGACGGCAAGAGTACCGACAAATAAGCAAATGACTAAAATGATATCCGATAAAAACCCGCTAGTCTCTGACATGTGATTATTGTAGCATAATTGATGGTATAATGGTTAATTATGTCATATAATTTTTCTGATTTTCAAGATAAAACAAAAAAAACGATGGAGCACACCATGGAGCAAGTGAATGGTTTGCGGATTGGAGGGGCGAATATTCAAATGTTGGATACGGTGATGGTGGAGGCTTATGGGACAAAAATGAAATTAAATGAAGTGGCGTCGATTAGCGCACCAGATCCGCAAACGCTGATGATTTCTCCTTGGGATGTGAGTTTATTACAGGCGATAGAAAAAGGAGTGATGGGGGCGAATCTAAATCTAAATCCGGTGGTGGATGGGAAAATTGTCAGGATTAGTGTGCCGCCTCTGACCGCCGAGACAAGAGCGCAGTTGGTGAAGATCCTACAGCAAAAAATTGAAGACGGGAAAGTGATGCTGCGAGGAATGAGGGCGGAGACCAAAAAAGAAATTGAAGCTCGCGAGGATCAGTCGGGAGTGAGCGAAGATGAAGTTAAGAGGGATTTGGAGGAACTGGAAAAGAAAACTAAGGCGGTAAGCGAAGAATTAGATGAGTTACTAGAAAAGAAGAAAACACAGTTGTTGAAAGTATAAATGCTGATCGGGACAATTATTATATTTTTGGCTGTCTTGAGCGCGTTGGTGTTGGGGCATGAATTGGGGCATTTTCTGGCGGCGAGAAAACTGGGAGTGCGGGTGTTGGAGTTTGGGATGGGGCTGCCGCCGAAGATGAAGACTTTATGGACGGATAAGCTGGGTACGGCTTTCACCTTGAATTGGTTGCCCTTTGGGGGGTTTGTGGCGATGGAAGAAGGGGAAGCTGACTCTGTTGGCGATTTTGACAGTTTTCGGAGTGAGGCAAAGCTGACATCAGATGCAAAAGCAGTGGCGGCAAAGTCTCTCCCACAGCCGTACTATGCCAAACCCGCATGGCAGCGGTTTGCAGTAATTGCGGCGGGACCCGTGTTTAGCATAGCGATGGGACTGGTGGCGTTTATAGTGATTTTTGGAGTAAAAGGCATTCCAGAAAAATATACTTATCCGAGAATTGGGGAGGTTGTGGAAGGGTCACCGGCGCAGGCAGCGGGGTTAAAAGAGGGAATGGCGGTGGTGAGCGTGGATGGGGAGGAACAAGAAAGCTTGGAGCAGCTAATTGGAGCGATTGTGGCGCAAGGCGGACAAGAGATTACTCTGGAAGTGATTAGAGATTGCTTGAGGGATACTAATAAAGATTGCGAGAAGGAAAAGGCGGAGAAAATTAGTGTTTATGTGCGCTCTGCAGAAGAAATCCCAGAGGGAGAAGGGGCGATGGGAGTGGTTTTTGAGGGAGCGTTTGTATTAAAACATCCTTGGTATTTGACTATTCCGCTGGCCATCAAGGAGGGCTTGGTGCAGTCGATTTGGCTAATTAAGGAGATTCTGCGAGCAATAGGGGGGCTGGCGGTGGACTTGATGGGAGGCAAAGACGTGGGGAATGTGGTGGCGGGACCGGTAGGGATGGTGGATATGGTGCAAAAAACTGGATTGTTTCGAGAGGGGTTTTGGGCGATTGTGAGTTTTGCGGGAATGCTGTCCATAAACTTGGGGATTATGAACTTTCTCCCCTTCCCTGCCCTAGATGGAGGGAGATTGCTATTGATTGCGCTAGAAAAGGTGGTGAGGAGAGAAAGGATTGCTAAAGTGGAAAGAATATTGAATACAGCGGGGTTTTTAGTGTTGATAGGGCTGATGGTTTTGGTTACTGGTAATGACATTTGGCGGTTGATTGGAAGGTAAAAAAAGTTTATAATGACTAACTATGACACAAACATCATATAATAATTTAGTGGTGAAGCGCGGTCAAGCGCAAGGAAAAGCGACTAGTAGTAATACGGGGAGCAGTAGAAAAAAAAGAAAAGGTGGGGCTATTTGGCTGGTTCCGGTGCTAGCCCTAGCGATTTCGGCTTTGGCGAGCTATTTGTTTGTGTTCAAACCAGCCACAATGGTGGCGGTGACACCCCCAGAGGAAAATGAAAATACGGGATCGCTTTTGAATACGGCAGGGCCTAAAACGGAGAAATGTCCTTTGAATGATAAGCTTTATACCGCTGAGGAGAGGGCTGCTTGGGAAAAGAGAAGGCCGATTGCGGTGATGGTGGAAAATACGCCGGATGCTAGGCCACAGTCTGGCTTGACTAGCGCGGATATTGTATACGAATTGGTGGCAGAGGGAGGAATCACGCGTTTTATGGGGCTTTTTTACTGTGGAGTGCAGGCTAATGATACGACAGTGGCACCAGTGCGCTCGGCGAGAACTTATTATGTGCAGTTGGCTTCGGGCTATAATTATCCTTTGTATGTTCATGTGGGCGGGGCTAATGTGGCGGGCAGAACTAATGCTTTGGGGCAAATAGATGAGTATGGCTGGAGAGGGAATAATGATATCGACGGCATGAGCGCAGGATATCCGACTTTTATTCGCAATTATAATCGTATCCCCGGCAGACAAGTGGCCACAGAACATACCATGGAAACCTATACCGAGGAAGTTTATAAATTGGCGACAAAGAGGGGTTGGACTAATATGAGCAAGGAGATGAGGGTGGGGAGGAATACCGTCGCCGCGAGTGATTGGAAAGATGGCTTTACGCCTTGGGCGTTTAATACGGGAACACCAAATGCAGGCAATATCAGCACCATTAAGTATGGTTTCTGGACGGGATACACGGATTATGACGTGACTTGGAAGTATGACGCGGCCACCAATACTTATCAGCGTTTCCAAGGGGCAAAAGAAGAAAAACATATCGACTCTAATAATAATGAGCAGATTGCAGCCAGCAATGTGGTGGTGGTTTATGCCAAAGAGGAGGGGCCCTTGAATGATAAGGCGCATTTGCTTTATGGTTTGATTGGCACTGGCAATGCGGTATTATTTAAGAACGGCGAGCAGGTGGACATCAAATGGAGCAAGAAAGACCGCGAGGCACCAATGCTGTTTACCGATAATGCTGGCAAAGATGTTGAATTGACAGCCGGAATGGTATGGGTGTCGGTGGTAGATACCGCCAACAAATCATTACAAGCAAACTAATATGCATAGAGGATTAGCAGACTTCATTACTTCCAGAGTACGCGTCAAGATTTTGGAATTGTTTTATGCTGATCCAGAACAGTTGTATTATATCCGAGAGGTAACACGCAAAGTTGACGAAGAAATTAATGCTGTGCGGCGCGAACTTAATTCGATGGTGGGGCGAGGTATTTTGAAAACTGAAAATCGAGGTAATCGGGCTTATTTTTATGTGAATAAGGCATATACTTATTTTCCGGAATTGCAACAAATGGTGTTGAAATCGGGAAAGCTGGCTACCCAAATGAGAAGATTGCATCATAAGTTGGGGAAAGTTGAGTTTGTAATGTTTTCCAATCAGTTTATTAATAGGAGACAGGAGAAAGTTAAGGAGCTGGATATTTTGGTGGTGGGAGATATTGTGATACCAGAGCTGGAAGTGTTGATTAAGGAGGAGGAAAAGAAACTGGGGCGGGAGATTAATTATATGGTATTGAATGGAGGTGAGTTTAGGATGCGCAAACAAAGACGCGATGGATTTATCACTGAGGCCCTTTATGGGAAGAAGGTGATGGTGATTGGTGATGAGGAGGAGTTTGTCGATCGTTCAATTAAAACACCTTAAAAGTTTCCCTGCCCAAGGAAAAAATGTTAAAAAAAGATGTAAAACACCGAAAGACTAAAAGAAATTGTGTCTTGATTGGGCTACTGGTATTGGTTTGCGCATTTATTGTATTACCTATTCCGGATGAGTATCGGCGAATAACACTGGCAGGAAAAGAAATTAACTTAAACCTGCCGCTCAAAAAGGGGCTGGATTTGGCGGGCGGGATGCAAGTCACTCTGCGGGCGGACATGAGCGAAATCAACGAGGAAGATAGGACAACGGCGCTGGAGGCGGCGCGGGGAATTATTGAGAGGAGAGTTGATGCTTATGGACTGGCTGAGCCGTCAATTCAGACTTCGATGACTAATGATGACTATCGCATATTGGTGGAAATCCCAGAAATTGAAGATCCACAACAGGCTTTGGATTTGATTGGAAGGACGGCGGAATTGACTTTTATGCTGCAAAATCAGGAAAAAGAAGCAGAATATCAGGAAAGGTATGCTACGGCTAGCGCGGAAATGGGTTTTGAGGAGCAAATTATGCAATATATTGAGTTTTTGGATACTTTTGAGGAAACGCCTTTGAGCGGAAGGCATTTGGCTCGGGCAAGCGCAGACTTTGACCCCCAAACTGGGCAGCCGCTAGTATCACTGACTTTTAATGATGAAGGGCAAGAGATTTTTGGGCAATTAACTAGCGATCATACGGGGTCGGTAATGGGGATTTTTATTGATGGCAGTCCAGTGACTATGCCGGTGATTAATACGCCTATCTTGGATGGCAAGGCCATGATTAGCGGGGCGTTTACGGTTGATGAAGCACAAGACGTGGCTATTCAACTAAACTCTGGGGCGCTGCCAGTGAGGATTGAAGTGTTGGGGCAGCGGACATTGGGGGCAAAATTGGGAGCGGAAAGTATCACAGATAGTTTGCGAGCGGGGATGGTGGGGTTGGCGGCAGTGGCGATATTTATGATGGTGGTTTATGGGAAAAAAGGAGTGGTTTCGACGGTGGGCTTATTGATCTATACGGTGTTGATTTTGGCAGTGCACCAAGTGTTTGGAATAACTTTAACTCTGGCAGGAATTGCGGGGGTGATTATTTCGATTGGGATGGCGGTGGATTCGAATATTCTGATTTGGGAGAGAATGCGAGATGAGGAGAAAGCGGGCAAAAAAGGCAGGCAGGCAATGGAGGAAGGGTTTGAGAAAGCTTGGAGTAGCATTCGAGATGCTAATGTGATTACCTTATTAACGGCGTTTGTATTGGCTAACCCAGGGGATTGGAACTTTTTGAATACTTCGGGAGGAGTGAGAGGATTTGGAATTACTTTGCTGCTGGGGACGGCGGTGGCTTTGTTTACCGGCATATTTGTGGCGCACAATATTATGAGGTTGTTTTTCTATAGAAAGGATCATGAAGTTTAGATTTTTTCGCTACTACTGGATTTATTTGTTGGTGTCGCTGACGTTGATTATTACTAGCGGAGTTTCTTTGGGAATTAATGGACTAAATCTGGGGCTAGACTTTACGGGCGGGTCGCTGATGGAGATTGATGTGGACGAGGAGATTTTATTGTCGGAGGGTTTGCTCAGGGATAGTTTGGGCGAGGAGCTGGCGATTGACTCAATCCAGTCGTCCGGAGAGACAGCGATGATCGTCCGGACAGAAACGATTAGCAATGAGAGAAAGGATGAAGTGCTCTTGGTTTTGCGGGAGAAAATTGATGAGCGAGTGGTGATTACTAGGTTTGAGTCGATTGGTCCAACGCTGGGGAGAGAGCTGCTGCAAAAAACGCTGATTGCTATGGGGATTATTGGGGCGGGAACGGTGATTTATCTGCGAACACAATTCAAAGAGCTAAAGTATGGAGTATTGGCATTAATGGGAGTATTGCATGACATATTTATTATGACGGGATTGTTTTCTTTATTGGGAAGAACGTCGGGGGTGGAGGTGGATAGTATGTTTGTGACCGCGATATTGACGACGATTTCTTTGTCGATGCATGATACGGTGGTGATTTATGATAGGATTAGGGAGTTGTCGAAAGCGGGAGTGAAACAAAAATATGAGGAGGTGGTGGAAACGGCAATCTGGGAGACAATGCGGCGCTCGGTTAATAATTCGCTGATGATTGTGTTTATGCTGGTGCCTTTAGTGCTGATGGGGGGAGAGAGTATTCATTGGTTTGCGGTGGCTTTGCTGACGGGGATAGTGTTGGGGACTTATTCGTCGCCGTTTGTATGTGCGCCGTTGTTGCTCTTATGGGAAGATATTAAAAAACTTATCTCGTAAAGCAAATTGAGGCGATGGGTCCTGTCTTCCATAAAAAATTGTTTTAACATTTTCTCTCTCAAGTGTCCACTTTTCAAGAATAATTTAGTATTTTAGTCCGTTGCTTACTTCGCTCGCAGCGGATAAAACACTAAA
>Ga0099364_10006812_pt1 | contig 16539 bp, 17 predicted proteins | sample TergutTh196P3_FD_73070 | JGI IMG/M metagenome (GOLD analysis project Ga0099364, IMG submission 73070) | Microcerotermes parvus P3 segment gut microbial communities from Pointe-Noire, Republic of the Congo - Th196 P3 | ecosystem: Host-associated > Arthropoda: Insects > Digestive system > Gut ... | reverse complement strand
TTTTTGCTTTAATTATACCACAACGCACATCGGGAATCAAGTTGCCTGAATCACCATTTACCCACTCGATTTGACGAAGAGCCAATTTTATCAGTAACAAACGGCACAATATTTTTAGAAAGTTCTGACATTATAGAGGACAATACCCTATCGTCAATATCCAAAAAACTATTGACAAAGTAGACCGTTTCGGGATTTTGGCTAAGTTCGTCAATCAATGATTTTATAGGCACACTCTGCACTTTCCGTATAGTATCAAGGAAAGGTAAACCCTGCTCGCTAAAATGCAAAATGCAAGCGGTTAATATGCCCTGTGCGCTTTCAATCCAAAACGGCTCGTGTGCATTAGGTGGTAGGGGTATAATTGCCTGTGAAATTGCCCTTGCTTCTTGGGCGGGGTTGGAAGATGACCGCAAACAGTAAAAGGGGTCATAACCGTAAGAATTATCGTTAAGGGGATTGAAGATTTTAGCGTTTGGACGGTAGCTTTTCGATTGCTCGTAAAGTTCGCCTTTGATGTCGATTGCAAAAACAACCTCGCCAAAAGCCCTAAGTGTCGGGATTGCGATACATGAAGTTTTACCGCTCCCCACACCGCCGACAATCAAAACATGACCGTCTTCGCTCTCTTGCTTGCACACAAAATTTTTGTTCTGTCTGCCGAATACTACACCATGAGGGGCGGTGGTGGTTAATTTGACATGGGTGCTGGCGATTTGCGGTTGGCTATTTGCTAAACCCTCAACCATGTATGCAAACCCTTTTATTAGCAGAATAAAACCTTTGAAACATAGGGTTAATACTATCATTATCATGTTGAATAAAAGCATTAACGCTCCCCCTCATGCTCGTAGTATGTCCTACCAATATATGAGGAGTGAGAGCGAAAAATTACCGCAAGCATGATGTATCATGCTTGCGGTGGGGGGCTGTGCATTATAGTTGTTTGGGTCATGTGAAAACCTCATGGGTTTAAGCTTGGTCTGATATATCACAATACATAATATACTCGCCTTGCTTTGATGAAGCCTTTCTGATTTCAAATGTTCTTTTATACACGTGCCATGCGTTAATCAAATTTATGTTGTTCTGATTTGCAATAGCATTTACAGATTTATCAATATCCTCAACCACTTTATCAATCATTTCTTTCATAGTCATTTCTTCTTTTGATGAAATGAATGCCTTATTTAGTTCTGCAAAAGTTCTATATTCATTCCACCGATTCTTTTCAAACTCTGCAAGTTTACGTTCACGTTCTTCTTTTTGTTCGTCGAAACGTTTAGAAAGTATTTCTGGATTTAGTATACCCATAGCATAAAACCTCTCATTAAATTTGTTCGTATTAAAAAAACTGAAATGTATTCAGTTTTTAATTACAGTTGTTTACCATTTTGGGGAGAATTTATCCCCAAATCGTATAAAAGTTTTTGAGTAAATTCTTGAATTTCTCTCAGCGTTTTAAGCACGTCACCATTGTTTAGTTCAATTTGCTCATCAACAAAACTTCTAATATCATTTTTAACTTCTCTATGGTCTTTTTGTTTTCTTATTATAGTTAGCGCATGAGGTGTAACATTTACGACAACCTTATCTGCTTTCTTTAAATATCTTTTAAAGTTATGCCTATCTCTAATATTTTTCAGTAATTTTATAATCACGCTAACCACTCCCCTCATTGTTTGCTACTGCATAGAAGTGAGTGTATTAGAGGAGCGGACTTATCTATATATTCTCATTATAGCAGATATTTTGCCAAAAGTCAACGGATTTTGCAGATTTTTACAAAACTTTAACATAAAGCAGGGGGCAAAAATTTTCTTGAAAGGCTTGATTTTTTAATTAAAAGGGTGTATAATATAGGTATAGTAGTTATTAAGGTGGTGTTTTGTCATGACTAAAAAGCAAGAGAAGAACTTAAAAGAAACTATCTTTACCATGCACGCAGAGGGCTTTGACGTTCCAGAATCGGAAAAAAAGCTTTAATTGACGTGTTAAATGGCAAACTCTCTTTTAAGGATTTATACGCTCAATATTTAGCGATGGCAACTGCAAATGTCTGACGATTATAAATATTATTATGACGGGGCAAATTTTATTGCTACCCTAATACAAACATACTTATAAACAAATTTGGCATTAAAGACAGTAAGGAATTAGACAAGACGGAAAGACAATTAACAGCATTAAAAATATTAGAACTCAGAGAAAACCCTTTGCCACCTACATTTGATTTTGAGCATTTTAGTAACATTCATAAGTTTTTGTTTGAAGATTTGTACGAATGGGCAGGGAAAATCCGTGACGGCGATTTCATGTTCAAAGGCGATAGTATGTTTTACAGGGCTTGCTATATTGAAAGCGGTTTTAATGAAATGTACGGCAAGCTTGAAAAAGAAAACTTTTTGAAAGGCTTAGATAAAAGCTCATTCTGCGAGAGATTAGCATATTATATGGGGTTTGTTGACGCAATTCACCCTTTCAGAGAGGGCAACGGTAGAACCATGCGACTATATTTTCAACAGTTAGCGGAGCAAGCGGGGTATGAAATAGCGTTTTCCGATACCACAAAAGAAGAGTTGTTAGAAGCGGACATATCAGCATTTAATACGGATTATGAACCATTAATAACATTATTAAAAAGAATAGTTACTAATATATAATTGAACACTATGGCGTTCTTTTTTACTCCAAATAATATGGCGATTTGCGGTTGGCTATTTGCTATGCCCTCAACCATGTATGCAAACCCTTTTATTAGCAGAATAAACCCTTTGAAACATAGGGTTAATACTATCATTATCATGTTGAATAAAAGCATTATCGCTCCCCCTCATGCTCGTAGTATGTCCTACCAATATATGAGGAGCGAGGGCGAAAAATTACCGCCGAAATGGTTTCATTTCGGCGGTGGGGGGTTATTTTAAGTGCCTTAACTGAAATTCTGCTTGTATGCGTAAAGGACTATCTTCAAAAGTTTGTCTAATAACACTTTCTATAAAATTTTTATCAGTAATGAAGGCAAGGCAAAGTTGCTTTTTGTCTATATTTTGTGTGTTTGAAAAAGCTGTTTTTGTTTCCTTTTCAATTTCATGCATTCTATTTAGATGTACTTTCATTAATTCTATTGGGTAATTGGGTAAATGTGTTTTTTCGTTAATATGCTTGATTAAAAAAGACTTTTCAAGAACGGTCATATAATAAAAAACAATAAGATTTTGTGCCTTTTCTAAAACGAAATTTTTTAAATCAGGAGTGTTTAGCAAGAAACTACCATAAATATCAATTGGCATTATTAAGTAATCATGAAAATTAGATTTTGGCAAATTGGCTAAAACTTCCGCAACTTCTATTTTATTATTTTTCATCATAAATGCGTTTGAGATTAATCCAAGTAGAGAGAATAAATATATTGAATTTTTGTTTTTATCGTACATCTTTATATAGCTATAATCTGTAAGCAACTCAAATAATTCCTCGTAGCTCATATCCACAAGAACATTATCGGGACACACTAAATCAGTTATGCCATTTCGGGTTTTTAGATATGGTTTTAATCGCTCTAAAACATAATTATAAGTATGAGTATTGCGTTCCTCTATATGCTTCATAATTTTTTCTCCTATTTAAGTTTTATCTTGACACTAAAAAAACTGAAATGTATTAAGTTTTTTATAGTTGTAAAGTAAAATTAACGTGCTTAAAGACGAGTAATGTTATATTTGTTTGCCATATTTGTTAAAAACTTCTCGCATTATTTTTTTATCTGCTTCCCTAAAAGCCTCCATATCTATGTCTGTCATTTTAACTGTTGGTAGTTTACGAGGAAACTTTATTTTCCCTCGTTTGTCTAATGGTGTTTTGTTCTTCATCGTAACCACTCCCCTTATATGTATTCGAGGTGTGGGCTTTGCGATAACCGCAATATTAGAGGTGTAGGCTTGTCTATATACTCTCATTATAGCAGATTTTTCGATAAAAGTCAACCTTTTTTACAGATTTTTACAAAATTTTAACATAAAGCAGGGAAACATTGCCAAATATCAATTGAGCGGTGATTTTTCTTGCGCTAAAATGTTATCCAGTTCGTCAGCGATGTTTTTCATGCACCTATCGGCTAAGACGAGCATACGACCGCTTATGCCACCAAAATTAAACTCTTTTGATTGTGTGTGTTCTCCGTTTTTAATGACTATTCGGAAAACATTATTAGTAACCGCAATTGGTGTCGTAGGTATAGTTCCCAAGCTATCAAAATGATAGCTAACTAATTCTTTAAACGAAAAAATTATCTCGGATTTATCATTTAGCAATAGGGCAATTTTTTGATTTTTACTGTCGAACCAAATCCCTACGGCTTCATAACGAGAATGGAACCCCCATTCACCGTTTAATTCGTCTATTAAAACAATGCGTTTAGAAACGTTAAAGTCTTTCCCTCTTAACACTTCTTCAAATTTAGTAAATTTTTCACGATGTCGCTTAACTGTAAATTCTCTTTCCTTTTTCTGTACATACCAAAAAAGGAAACCAATGCCAATAAAAAAGAGCATGAAACCTAACGTGAACACCATTGCCCAAATCATATAATTCTTTCCTCCCATAACTTAATCATTCCGAAAAGGTAAACTTTATCGGACAGTTTTTAATGTCTTAGATTGTAGCACGTTTTCGGCATAATTACAAGAGATTTTATGAACTTTATAAAAACTTTGTGAAACTTCAACAAATATTTTTGTCATATTTGCTCAAATTTGACAATTCCGATAAAGTTTACCTTTTCAGACAGTTTAATTTTTTGTTTTGTTTGTGATTGTTCAGCTTTACATAGAATGTAGAACGGCTCATATTGCATATTTTCAGCACATCAAGGGTTTTAATCTCGCCTTGCTCCCACCGTTTCACGAGTTTCCCGAAATCGTCAGGGGTTGGCTTTGGCGGTCTTCCAAATCTCACGCCTCTAAGTTTCGCCGCTTTTATCCCCTCGGCTTGCCGTTTGCGTATGTCTTCAAATTCGTTTTGTGCAACGAATAATAAAAGCTGTAACACCACATCACATATGACTTTGCCGATTAAATCGCTGTCATGTCTTGCCCTTGTGTCGAGTATCGGCATATCAATAACAACGATGTCAACGCCTTTTTCCTTTGTGATAATTCGCCATTGATTAACGATTTCTTCATAATTTCGCCCCAAACGTTTAATGCTTTTGAGGTACAATAAATCCCCTGTTTTTAGTTTCTGCATTAATTTTGTATACTGTGGGCGGTCAAAATCCTTTCCGCTCTGCTTGTCTGTGTAGATATTCTCATGCAATATACCTAAATCTTGCATGGCGATAGCCTGCCTATCCTCGTTTTGGTCGATACTTGATACCCGAATGTAGCCGTAAATCATATATACAACTCCTTTTTTAAGATGTATATATGATACATGAAAATTGCTTGACAAACTTCTAAAACTTAGTATATAATGCGTTTGAGTAAAGTTTGAAAACAGGCGAAAGTCTGGACGGTTATGCTCACACCTTTTTTACAAAAGAAAGGCGGTGAGGCTTATGGCAATAATTATAGCGTTGATTTCATTATCAATTCTATTACTGGTTAGTATTCTATGTCTTTTTAGACTGGCGAAACAAAACCACCGCCGTAATACAAAAAATAACCGCCCTTAGCCAAAAGTTAGCGGTTATTTAACCAATTAATTTTTGAGCATAGCCGTTTGAGGACTTTACTCTTTTTTTGTTACTTTAATTATACACTATATTTTGTACTATGTCAAGTTTTTTATACACCAACTAAAACCGCCCACGGTCAAATCTACGGTTTTGTTGTATTAACGTCTTAATTTCACGCTGTTTTATTAAAGCCGTTGCCTTCTCAATGGTTACGGTTTTTATAATTTTCTCAAAATTAAACTGTGATATATTATTAAGTTGACGATTGCAACGTGTCCGCAATATATCATCTTTGACTAATCGCTTATACACTTGGCTTTCATGTTCTAATTTTTCTAAATGATTATGTATCTTTTCCCTATCATGGCGAATTTCAACTAATAGCTTTTGCCGTTGGTATTCAAAAATATTTTGCTCTCTCTGTTCTATAAGCGGTTTTAGCTTGTCTTTAATTTTCGTATGTAGATTGTTTTTACTTTCGGCGGTAGCTTCAAGCCGTTTAATTTCCGTATATGATTCCTCAACATCAATGTTATAATTACGCCTAAAATATGCCTTAGCCTGTGTGTTGGAGCGTTCAAGATTTTCAATCTGATTGTCAATTTCAAGCCGTTCTTTTCTTTTGAAAAAGCCCATGTTTTGGCGTGTTTCTTTCAAATCTTCAAGCTGTGCTTTTGTTAGCCCGATAGTTTCCGCACGTTCTGCCATTTCCTCGGCGGTAACTCTACACCTATTGCTTTCACGGTTTGCAGTTGATTTCATGTCTTGCAACTCTGATATTTCTTTTTCAAGGGATATGTAATTTTCTTTTAGTTGGTGAAGCTGTTTAGCGGTATTCCGTGCGATAATAGCCCTGTTTTTGTCCCCACGTTCGGTGCGGATTCCCCGCTTTTCCATATTCCATGCTTCAACGCCGATGTACTGCAACGGCTCACGGTCAATGCCTTGTGCTTTTAGCGTGCGACTGTCAATATGCTTGTCTGCTTGTAACCGCTCATTACAGGCATTAGCCCAATTCTCACGCCACTTTTCAAGGTGTGCCTTGTTGTTCCAATCACGGTTTTTGCCCTTAAAGCCTGTTTCATCAACATTTCGAGTAGTCAACAAAATATGTGCGTGTGGGTTTCCGTCCGATTTATCGTGAATGGCAAAATCGGCAATCATGCCCTTTTGGGCAAAGTTTTCCTTGATATATTCACGCATGAGGTCAATTTGTTCTTGTCTGCTAAATTCAACAGGCAAAGAAACATCAATATCTCTTGCGGTCTGTGCATCCTTGCGTTTTTCGGCTTTCTCGACAGCGTTCCAAAGCGTGCCACGGTCTGAATACTCGGACGGTGCATTATGAGGGAGCATTATTTCAGTATGTACAACGCCCCTTTTTCGTGTGTAGTCGTGAATTTTACCGCCCTGTTCATGGTGTAACCGTTCGCCTGACCGATAAGCAGAAGCGTTGACGGCATTCGTCTTGTCATGATAGTTATGCGTTATTCCGTCATAGTCGCTTTTTAGCTTTTCGGCTGAACGATACGCCGAAGCCCCAACAGCAGACCGCCCTGTTTTTCTGCTGATAACTCCTACATGAAAATGATAAATTGCCAAGTCAACACCCCCCTACATACTCTTACTTGAAGATATGCAAGGGATAGATTGTACTATGCACACATTGCGAAGCAATGTATGAGTGAACCCTTAGGCGGTTTGCGTTGCAGACAGTCAAAGTGAAGTCATACGGCGATGTAATTGCCATTGGCTCTCTTTGGGCGGTGCAGGGCAATCCGCTAATTCGTGAAGCGTAGCGACACGAAAAAACACGCCGAGTGTATGCAAGGCGTGTTCGTGGATTTATGCTTGACAATTTGCCGATTTTCATGTTATAATGTCGCATAGATAGAGGGGTTTAAGAGGTCAGTGGGTTTATTCTGTCCCCCGCTGTAATAGGGGCAACCTTCCCCGGGTGCGAGGTTGAACTTGGCAAAAAAATAACCGCAGCTTTTACAAACTGCGGTTATTATTCGTCGAACGAACCCTATTCGTCGGACTCATCATCGGAATCATCGTCTTCATTACTATTATCGTCACCGTTATCGACCGCATCGGCAGAATCGTCAATCACTACGACTTCTTCAATTACAAGCTTGAGTATAACATCATGCATAACCACCTGCTTCAAATACGGCAAGCCAAATTCGCTTACAGTGTCATCAAAATCACGCTCGAACTCAGCCAAGTAATCCCTCACTTCGTCTTCGGTAATCAAAAGTCCCAAATCTTCTGCAATCGCTTGCATTACAATTTGAACACGCGCGTGCATATAAATGCCTTCGCGTTCATCTTCCAACAACGCCTCAAGGCTGTCAAATTCAAACCTTGAGATATACTCAAGCAAGCTGATTTCGGATTCTCGCGCTTTCTCGGCATAATATCTTTTTGTGTTTTCCTCAAGAAGCTCAATAAAGCTTTCGGGGATTGTCACAGGCACAGTTTCGATATAGTTCATGACATAACGCTCAATCGCTGCTTGTTTAAGCTCCTCGCGGATAGAATCTTTTACTTTTTCGCTATCAACGATATAGTGAATGTCGACGACAAACAATGCTTCCTGACCCGCTAAACTTTCGGCATCATAATCCTGCGGGAAAGTCACATTCACGTCAAGAGTGTCCCCGGGGGAGCTTCCGATTATCTGAGTCAGAAAATCATCGATAAATTCCCTGCTGCCCGCAGTAACATTCATGCCCCGGTCATCATAAAGCCGTGAGTTTCCACCTTCAAACTCCTCACCGTCCACACTTCCCACAAAGTCAATATTGACCAAGTCGCCGTCTTCGACAGGGCGGTTGGTAATTCGCGCTTCTTCGGGCGGAATTTCCGAAGCCCTATTGTTAAACGCCTGCTCAAGCTCCGCATCGCTTACTTCCAGTTCGCTTTCGGGTATTTCAATACCGAGATATTGAAAAAGCTCAAGTTGTTCAAGAGCGGTTATGCCCTCTAAATATCCGTTTTCGTTTATTCCGTCACTATAGGAAAACGGCCCGTAATTATCTTCGTCAACAAAATTTGTGTCCTTGTCGTCGCGGTCTCTGTCTTCCGCGTCCCCGTCGTTACTCTTGCAAGCGGTAACCACCGACATAATTAACATTGCAGCCAGCAAAATAGATAACCATTTTTTCAAGATTTTTTCCTCCATTCTAAAAATAAAAACATCTGTACCCTCTTTAAGTAATTTCTTAATACTTGAGGATTTGTCTATTCTAACACACTTTTTACAATATGTCAACAACTATTTTTCAATTCAGCTAAATTTCAGCTTAAATTAAAAAATTTTTGCCGAAATTAACCTCCCATGGAATTGACAACGCCCATATCACCTTAACACCAACCTCTTTAGCAAGCTCTAAATCTTCAACCCCCGCCTTAGAAGCGAGGTCAACCACTAAGCAATCGCCCCTAAGTCTTACCAATTTATTCCTGTCTAACACCTGTGCCGGAATTGTGTTTACTACCGCATCGAATTTCCCGAGGGAACTGTCAACATCGTTAATGTGAATTGCCTTACATCCCGCTATCCGCGCCCACGCCAAATCCGAGAATTTCCTCGCACACACAGTCACATTCGCCCCCAAAGCGTGCAGGTACTTAGACAGCACTTTCGCGATTCTGCCGTACCCTGTCACCAAAATGCTCATGCTCATAATCGCCTTTGCCTTTTCCCGCATGATTATTTCAAGTGCACCCTCGGCAGTAATCGCCGCATTTAAGACAATAAGCTCCTCTTGCTCAAAATAGTCGATTAATTTGAGCGAATTTTCGCGGCACATATCGCGCAAAACGGGGCAGGCTTTCCCGCAATAAACCGTTGCCTTTTCGGAACAGGCATTGATGATGGAAGAAATAGGGATTTTGCCAGAGTGATACGGGGCTGTTATGTAGTCGCAGTTGCGGCTCATCGGGAGAGGGAGTACGACGTTGTGGCATCGCTTTATCACGTTTAAAACAGGGATTCCCACCTCTTTATGCACCTCATCGTCCAAGGTGTCAAAGCCGTACACAGAGCAGTCGTATTTTTTATTCAGTTTAGCGGCGGCATAAATAAACCGTAAGTCGCCGCCAAGGAAAATAAAATCCTTCATGACATAAAAAAGTCCTTTCAATTAGTTAATTAACATATCTTATGAAAAAGGTGTGAAAATTGTGATAACTTATTGCAATTATAAAGAATATTTGATATAATATAATGTAAGGTAACACCGCAGGGCAAGCCCTGCACCCCTCGCTTACGGCGAGAGAGCCGACGCAAGCGTCGGGGTATTACACCCTTACTTTCAATAAAATAAGAGATTAGGAGACTAAACTAATGAGAGTTTTATCGACCGCAACCATGAACAAAAATGCGACAGACGTTCCTGCTTATATCGCAGATTCGGAGGAGCAATACCTGTGGCAGCTTAAAATGACGGCAAGGTTTTTGGCAGAACAGGAAATAGAAAGACCTATTATTCTGCTTTCGGGACCGTCCGGCTCGGGCAAGACAACAACCGCATTCCGTATTAAGGAACAACTTTGCGAAATGGGGATAAACACGCACTCCCTGTCTATGGACAACTACTTCTTAACAGTTGATGACCCGCGCAACGAACGCGAGGCGGACGGTTCACTCGACTATGAATCGCCTAAGCGGCTTGATATGGATTTGCTTAATGAGCATTTGGAAAAGCTGTTCAACGGCGAGGAATTCACCCTCCCCGTATTCGACTTCGCGAATCAGCGGCAACTTAAAGGCAAAAATTTCAAACGCGGCGAACACGAAATGGTTATATTAGAAGGTATTCACGCGCTTAATCCCGATGTAACGGGGCGAGTTTCCGAACGCGCGTCCGGAGTTTATGTAAGTGTCCGCACTCGAATAAAAGACAAAAACGGTGCGTTTTTGCACCCGTCTAAAATTCGGTTGATGCGCAGACTTGTTCGCGATAAGCTGTTCCGCAACAGGCAGGTAACTCAAACACTGGAATTTTTTGAGAAAGTGCAAATTGGCGAAGAAAAATATATCCTCCCTCATAAATGCTACGCCGAGCATGATATAGACACTTTTTTACCCTATGAAGCGGCGGCATACAAGGAATTCCTTATTAAAGAGTTGGCAGATTTGCGTAATTGCGGAAGCCTTGACAATTACAGGGACATGGTTGATGTCCTTGATGAGCTTGATTCAGTGCCGCTTGACGATGTGCCGAATGACTCATTGGTACGCGAATTTATAGGCGGGAGCAGGTTTAAATATTAGAGCCTGTTTAGAACCCCCGGAAAAGGGGTTCTAACGAATTTCAAACAAGCTCAAAATTTACAAGACCCATAGGAATATTGCATTCGACACACTTAACCCTTACTTTGTCGCCGAGGGTGTATCTCACCCCGGTGACTTTGTTGGAAAGGCTGACCCCGTCGGACTCATAGTCGCTGAACGATTCGGCAAGCCCTCTAAAGCAGACACGCCCCTCAACAGTATTTTCAAGCATGACAAATATGCTCATTTCGGTCACACCCGATATAATTCCGTCAAACTCTTCACCAATCCGTGACGACATATACTCCGCAAAGTAGAGTTTGTTGCAGTCGCGTTCGGCACTTACCGCTCTCAATTCCGCATTGGTGGACTTCAAGGCGGATTCATGTGCAAATTGCCGGGCAGACGGAGGTATTTTGTTGTTTTCGGAAATATACCACGACAAAATCCTGTGTATGCTCAAATCGGGGTATCGGCGGATAGGCGAGGTAAAATGCGCGTATTCGCTCATAACCAATCCGAAATGCCCCAACGGCTCATGAGAGTATTTGGCTTTCATCATTGAACGCAATACAGCCATATTTGTGACTTGAAGCTTATCGGGGTTTTCGGAGTTTTTGGCGGCTTCAAGCACATTAAACAGGCTTTCGGCAGTCGGTTTCAATTCAGCGGAAACAATCCCCAACCCGGCAAGTGTTTCGGAAAGGCGGCTCAACTTTTCAACTGCGGGGGGTTCGTGAACACGGTAAACAAACGGCAAATCCTTTTCCATAGCGAGGCGAGCCGCCGCATTATTGGCAAGGAGCATGAACTCTTCAATTATCCCCTCCGAGATTGCATCTGCACCGCTTTCACGTCGCTTAATGTCTATTACACCGCCGCCTGCGCCGCAAACAATCTTACATTCGGGCGATTCCAAAGCGGGAGCGTGTCTGCCTTCGCGGTTTTTCTTGAGAGTTGTTGCAAGTTTAAGCATAATCGGGAGCTGATTTGCGACTTCTTTGTATTTGTCGGCAAAAGTGTCATCTCCTTTTAAAATCGCGTTTATCTCGCTGTAAACACCTTGGACTCTTGAGCGTATGACTGTCTTTTTAAACTCAAATGATTTCAGTTCACCGCTCATGCCGATTTCCATAATACATGAAAAAGCGAACCTGTCAACTTCGGGATTAAGGGAGCATATTCCGTTTGACAACGCTTTTGGCAACATCGGGACAACTAAGTCGGCGATATATACGCTTGTGCCGCGTTCAAATGCCTCACCGTCCAACTGACTTCCCGGCGTTACATAGTGTGACACGTCCGCAATATGCACTCCGAGACGATAGCCGTTTTCGGCTTTTTCAATGCTGATAGCATCGTCTATATCCTTGGTATCGCTTCCGTCAATGGTAAATATAGGCAAGTCGCGCAAATCCAATCTGCTCGGTATTTCAGACTTGTCAATGGTTTTTCCGCATGACTTTGCCTCATCTTCCGCCACGTCCGAAAAAACGGTAACAATCCCTTTTTCATCCAAGTACGCGCTTACACATACCTGCGCATTTTGTGACGAGCCGTAAATGCAGGTTATCTCGGCAGTATGCAGATGGTGTTTATCCCCTCGCGTACTAAGTACGAAGCTGACTTTATCCCCCGTCTTAGGCTTGCATTTGCCGGTTACGTCTTTTTTTATTTCCAAGGGAAATCGCGCGCCAAAGCTGTCGGGGATTAAGCAAAGCGCGTTGTATTCATCAACGGCAACAGTCCCTATTAAAAGCCTGTCCCCCTCTTTCAGGACTTTTGTAACCTTTGCCTCAGGGGAACTTTCCTCGTCTCGGGCAGGCTTAGTCCGCTCAAACAGCACCGTATCCCCGGGGACTGCACCATGCAAATCCCGCCCGGAAACAAAGTATTCGGTTTGGGTCTTCACGTCCGAAACAAACCCGTGTGTCCGACCAACCCTTGTGATTACGCCTTTAAAGGCGGCAACGCTTTTTGTGCGTCTGCCGCCTTTTTTAGTATTTTTTTTGACGTTTTTATTAGTGTTTTTATTTTTTTTAGGCTTTTTTGACATTAGATTCCTTTATTCTTGTTCTTCCGCAGTTTCTTCATCGACTTCACCGTTGTCATCTTCATCGTTGTCACCTTCTTCGCCATTGTCCGCTTCTTCGTTGTCATCTTCGTCCGCATTGACATCGCCGTTATCTTCAATGTCAAGCTCGGCATCATCGTCTTCGTTAGTAATGTCAAACGAGAAATCGTCAGGATTGAACTCAAATTCTTCGTCATCACCATATGGAATCAAGTTGTCATTGCCGAACACGGCAGGGAAGTGTACCGCAATTACGTTTACGGCGATTGCAATCACGAAGAACAATGCCGCCGCAAAGGCAGTCAGCTTTTTAAGCTTCATTTCCTTAGAACGCCCCATATTGCGCTGATAATAATTGTCTGAACTTTGTCCTGTGATACTTTGCGACATTCCGCCTTTGTTCGAGCCTTGAAAAAATACAATAACTATTATAAATACGCAGGCAAGAATCAAAAGAATCGCGCTGATTAACTCTACTACACCCATTTTTCACCATTCCTTTCCGACAACACCGTGCCGCAAAAGTGCATTTTACGCACACCTTTCAAATTTAGATTTGTTTTCAAGCTTTTTTACTCCTTTAATTTAATAATATTTAATAGTATTAAACCAAGTATAAACTGTTTTTTCTCTTTTGTCAATAGCTTTAGGCTATATTTTCTCAATTTTCGCAAAATTTGCCATTATTTTTTTCGTCCCGGCTTTTTCAAAGCTTATTTCAAGCAAGGAATCGTTACCCATTTTCTGAACATCGATAACCGTTCCCACGCCGAAAATCCTGTGTTTAACCCTGTCCCCATTGTTAAATTTAATATCCGACACAACAGCCGTTTCCTTTTCGGCGGGAGGTGTTGTTTTTTCATAGAAGCGGGGAGGCCGCGTCTTCTTCTCGGCAGTTGCGGCAACAGCCCTGCTCCGAACCTTAGTTTTGTCGTTAATCTCAATATATTCCCCCGGAATCTCACGGACAAAGCGCGAAACGGGATTACGCTGTGTTATCCCGTACAGCAACCGTTGTTTAGCCGTAGTAATGTTAAGTGTTCGCTTTGCTCTCGTAATTGCGACATATGCGAGCCGCCTTTCCTCCTCAATGTCATCGGCATCGGCAATCGCGCGAAATGACGGGAACAGCCCTTCCTCCGCACCGATTAAAAACACTCTTCCGAATTCCAAGCCTTTTGCCGCGTGAATTGTCATCATCACGACCCTGTCCTCGCCGCTTTCATAGTCGTCAATGTCGGAAACGAGAGCTACCTGCCCCAAAAAGTCGCTCAAGGTCGCATCGGGATTGTCTTCCCCGAATTTGAGAGCCGCCGATTTAAGCTCCTTGATATTCTCAAGGCGGGCTAATCCCTCATCCCCCTCCGTCTGCAACATTTTTAAATATCCCGTCTGCTCGGTAATATCGTCAATAAGGTTCGAAAGGCTTCTGTCCTGCGCCGAAGTTGACAACTCGGCGAATATGGCGGCGGTTTTTTCAAGAACTGCCGCTTTAGACTTCAAAGACACAAAGTCCGATGCCCTTGCCATTATATCAATCGGGCTTAATCCTTCCTCAAACGAAAGTCGCTCAATTTCATTTTGGGTGACTTCGCCGATTGCCCGCCGCGGCTCATTTACAATTCGGCGGAATCTGACAAAATCAAACGGATTGTCAATAACGCTCATATACGCGACAATGTCTTTAATCTCTTTTCGTTCATAAAAGCGTACTCCGCCTATTATACGGTAAGGGATGCTCGCCGCCGCCAATGCAAGCTCAACCGTACGTGATTGTGCATTCGTGCGGTACAGGACTGCGTTATCGCCGAAAGCAATTCCTTGACCTTTGCCTTTCTCAATTTCGCGGGCGATGAATCTTGCCTCATCTTGTTCGTCTTGAAGAATATGCAGATTTACCTTATCTCCGCCATCGATTGACGAGAACAGCTTTTTTTCTTTTCTTTGAGTGTTTCTGCTTATAACTCCGTTTGCCGCACCCAAAATATGCTGTGTTGAACGGTAGTTTTGTTCAAGCTTGATTACTCTTGCGTTAAACTCCCCTTCAAAGGAAAGGATGTTCTCGATGGTCGCCCCGCGAAAACGGTATATACTCTGGTCTTCGTCGCCGACTACGCAAAGGTTGCCGTTTTTCCCGTTCGCAAGGAGTGATACAAGTTTGTATTGGGCAAAATTGGTGTCTTGATACTCGTCTATCATTATATAGCGAAATTGCCGTTGCCACTTTTCGCGAACAGCGTGATTAGTCTCAAAAAGCTCAACCGTTTTCATTATTATATCGTCAAAATCAAGAGCGTTGGCGGATTTCATTCGTTTTTGATACAACTCATAAGCCTGTCCGACCGTTTCGAGGAAATAATCCTTTTTGCCATCCGCAGTAGTAGTCGGAAAGTCTTTAGGTTTAACCAGCTTGTCCTTAGCGCGGGAAATTGCCGAAAAAATTTGTTTTGGCGAGAACGATTTTTCGGAAATGTTCAGCTCTTTCATGCAAGATTTCAGCAGGCGCAATGAATCATCGGTGTCGTAAATCGCAAAACCTTTCATGTACCCGACAGACTCTATTGCTTCTTTGCGCCGCAAAATCTTTACGCAAACCGAGTGAAAAGTCCCGCTCCAAATGTCGGACGCTCCGGACACTTCCATGGAGTGTAGCCGCTCCCGCAATTCCCCAGCGGCTTTATTGGTAAACGTAACCGCCAAAACCTGCCACGGAAGTGCTCGCCCTTCATTTATAATATTGGCGATTCGGCAACAAAGGACTGATGTCTTCCCGCTCCCGGCACCCGCAATAATCAAGAGCGGCCCCTCGGTGCTCGCTACCGCTTGTTTTTGCGCGGGGTTCAGCTTATTAAAAAGCTCACTTGTCGCGCCTCTTGTTATATTTTCTGTAATCATTCGTTATCACCGCCCGTAACGGCAACTGCCGTTTCTCTTACATCGCCCAATACTACAAAGGGATTAACGCCGTCGCCTATAACCTGCGGAAGAATCCCGTCCCAATTGATAATCTTCAAATACTCGATATAAGCGAGATTTTGTGCGATTTGCGCTTGAATCAATGCGATTGCCTGCGCTTCCGCTTCCGCCTTGACCAATACGCTTTCAGCCTCCGCTTCTGCGGCAATGACTACCTGTTTTGCCTGTTCTTCTCGTTCACGGGTTACGTTAATCATCTGCAACGCTTTTTGCTCGGCGATTACCTTAGCTTGAATTGAGTCCTCAAACTGTGCCTCAAAGGCGATGTTTTCAATTGCAAAAGCGGTAACGACAATCCCGTCCGGCGATAATACAGCGGTCAGCGCGTCTTGAATCCTGCTTTGGACTTCACCACGGGTCTGCACAAGGCTCTCGGCGTTTACTCTGCCTATCTCGTCTTTTGCAATCTTCTGCACATTAGGCACAAGGAACTTATCCTGAACATTGATAATACCGACATCTCGGATTATATCCGACAAACGGTCCTGCGAATAGCGGTAAGTAACTTTTAAGCGCAGGTCATTT